>Ga0066256_1000782_pt1 | contig 59655 bp, 58 predicted proteins | sample ThiBio_1000_biof_FD_87107 | JGI IMG/M metagenome (GOLD analysis project Ga0066256, IMG submission 87107) | Wastewater bioreactor microbial communities from Cape Town, South Africa - Thiocy_expt_1000_biof (version 2) | ecosystem: Engineered > Bioreactor > Thiocyanate-remediating >... | reverse complement strand
CGGCTCGATCACCAGCCACTCATCATCGGTCAGTTCAAATCTACGACGCGTCATCCAAAGCTCCTTCCCGAAGCCTTGAATCAACCGCGCCCGCGCCGCGCAAGTCAGTTTATGAGTTTACGGCCTAGAGTCATTTTATCGTCGCTCCAATCCATCGGATTTGTGCTGTCGTCATTAGTCGTCATCGTCTAGGACGCACGCCGATGCCGAGAAGGCTGCCCCTTCGCCGTGCCTTGCGTGCGGGCCTCTCCGGGCGGCGATTGACCTGCTCAGCGTCCAAGGATGAAGGCCGCCCCCGGTTCGCCCTCCTTCACACCCCGGATGGGCTTATCCCCAAAGTAACGGGCGAACAGGTGAAAGGAGGCTTCCATCATCTGCCCCGTGCTCGCCGGCTTGAGGCCCTGCTTGGCCCGCCATGTGACCATGTAGGATGCAGCGAGTTCGCTAAATGCTGGCTCCATGATCTTGCGGTGGGGCACGGGGAGGCCCTGAACGGCCCGGCTGGCGTCCTGCAAGGCGGCCAAGCGATATTCGACGGGTTCGGGTAACTCGTCCTTCCCTTCATAGCGGTCGGCTATCTTGTCGACCTCCATGCTGATGCCGGCAACGGCTGGCTCCGCGCCAGCAATATAGACGGCGAACTCCCCGGCCTCGGCACGCTCCCGCAGGTCCCGATAGAGCGACCGCATCTGTCCCGGCGAGTGACCGGCGGGCGGGGTGAGGGCTTCCCGCGATAGCCCGGCCCATTCGAGACGTAGCCCGGCCTCCCATGCGGCTGCCTGTGCCGCTGCCGCTTTGCTGTCAGAGGTGGGCAGGGTGCGATAGAGGAACTCCTTACCTCCATAGGAGGACCGGAGCGGCAATGGGATGCGAACCTTGGCTTGGAAATGGTTGTGCTTCTTGCGGACGGAAGCCACTGGTGCCGACTCCTCTGTGTGCCAGCTTTGTGGGCCAGAGGTCAAGGAAATCCGCCAGTCCTCGGAGTTCTGCGGGAAAATTGTGTGCCTGCCTCCGTCTCCCTCATCCGGCACCAGCTTTCCTCATTCCCTGCTTGCCCGCGCGTCGCTTGGCGCGTGAAGGTCCGCCAATTGGTCCGTCTCCCATCGCAACGGTGTTTCCGGGTGCGCATCTGTGCTAGGCGGAGTCGCATGGATAATGATCAGAACGCCCGCCAACAGTTTGTCCGCATGATGAAGTGGATCACGCTCGCGGCGGTGCTGGTCGTTATCGCGGCGCTGGTGTTCCTGGGGCGCATGGGTTCGCTGACGGCACATACGGCCTTTGCGACGATCCTGGGGGTGTTCTTCTCCGTTACACTGGGCTGCGGTTTGTTCGCGCTCGCCTTCTTCAGCGACAAGAGCGGGCACGACGACACGGTCGATAACGCGACTCGGCATCACGACGGGATCTGACGCCGGCCCTCCCGCCGGATGGCCTCAGAGGGTGCCGCCGGTGAGCGGCGGCAGATCGTCAAGCATTGCGATGGTATCGGGCGCGTGCTTGGCCCAGGCACGCTGGCGGTTGCGGGCCCAGGTGGTCTGGCGCTTCTGATAGGCGGTGGTGGCGGCGAGGATGGCCGCCCGCGCCTCCGCCAGCGAGAGACGGCCAGCCAGCATCTCACCGATCTCGCGGACACCCAGCGCGCGCAGTACCGGGCGGTCCGCCGGCAGGCGGCGGGCGAGCAATGCTTCCACTTCCGCGACGGCACCGCCGGCGAGCATCTGGCCGAGGCGGCGTTGGGCGCGCTGGGCCAACTCCTCGCGCGGGAGCATCGCCACCACGGCGCGGATCGGCATCCGGCCCGCGATTCCGCCGGTCCGCCGGGCCTGCCAGTGATGGAGCGACTGGCCGGTGGAGCGCATCACCTCCAGCGCGCGAGCGACACGAGTCGTGTCGCCGGGGTTGAGGCGCGCGGCGGCGATCGGATCCTCCTTCGTGAGGGCGGCATAAGCATCCGCCACAGGCAGGGCGCGCACGGCCGCGCGGATGGCCGGGTCGATATCCGGGATGGGGGCGATGCCGTGGAGGAGCGTGTCGAGATAAAGCCCGGTGCCGCCGACCAGGATCGGGAGGCGGCCCTGCGCATGGGCCTGCTCGATTTCGGTGCGCGCTTCGTTCGCCCAGAAGGCGGCCGAGCAGGCCTGCACCCCGTCGATATGGCCAAACAGACGGTGCGGCGCCTGCGCCATCTCCTCGGGTGAGGGGCGGGCGGTGAGCACGGCCAGATCGGCATAGACCTGGCTTGCATCGGCGTTGATGATGATACCGCCATACGCCCGCGCAAGCCGCAACGCGACTGCGCTCTTGCCGCTGGCGGTCGGCCCGGCAATAAGCGCGACCGGCGGCCGCTCCCGGCCGCCGGTATCGAACGGGAAAGCAGGATTGGGCATGGCAGGCGGCACAGACATGATCGCGACCTTAGTCGCGCATGACGGACTTGGGCAGGGGGACGTGAGCGCGGCGCGCGATGCGCTGGCGCAGGCGGGCCTTGCAGTCGCGCCGCCGGTCTGGATCGATGCGGGCGAGGCGGTGGACCTGCCTTTCATCGGCGATCGCTCGGTAGCACGCGCGGCACTCGAATCACTCGGATTGCCGGCGGACTTGTGCGTGCTGGAGCGGGGCAATCGCGATTGCCGCCTGTTCATCGCCGACATGGATTCGACGATGATTACCGTCGAGTGCATCGACGAACTAGCCGATTATGCGGGGATCAAGGCGCAGATTGCCGCCGTGACTGAGCGGGCGATGCGTGGTGAGCTGGATTTTGCCGAGGCGCTCGCCGGGCGCGTGGCGTTGCTCAAGGGGCTGGCGGAGAGTGTGATCGAGCAATGCCGGCTGGAGCGGGTGAAGATCATGGCCGGTGCGCGGCCGCTGGTACGCACGCTCAAGGCGCGGGGTGCACGGACCATTCTCGTCTCCGGCGGTTTCGTTCCGTTCGCACAGCCTGTGGGGCGGGAGATTGGCTTCGACGTACAGATCGCCAATGTGTTGCACATGGCGGACGGTAAGCTAGCCGGCACCGTGGCGCAGCCGATCGTCGACGCTGCCCGCAAGCGCGCCGAACTGCTGGGCGCAATTGAGGCATTGGGCATCGCGCCCGCGCAGTCCATCGCTATCGGCGACGGCGCCAACGATATTCCGATGATCGAAGCGGCAGGGCTGGGTGTGGCCTATCATGCCAAGCCAAAAACGCGCGCCGCTGCGGACGCCGCCATCGAGCGCGGGGATCTCGGTGTGTTGCTGCATGCCTTGGGCATCGCGCGGGCGGACTGGGTTACGGACTGACGGCTGCCAAGAGGGCGGATGGGTCTGCAAACGACGCGAACCCTGTGGTTTGGTAACAATGTCCAATTCGGCACTTAACCAAATCTTAGGCGCGCCGTGTGATTTTTTACCCTTCGGTGGAGGAACACCCAGGGGAATAGCGTGCGCATCTTGGCACTGGCGTCACAAAAGGGCGGGTCGGGCAAAACCACCCTGTCCGGACATCTCGCGGTTCAGGCGCAGCGCGCCGGGGCAGGGCCTGTCGTTCTGATCGACATCGACCCGCAGGGGTCGCTGGCCGATTGGTGGAACGAGCGGACGGATGATCTGCCGGCCTTCGCGCAGACCACCGTGGCGCGGCTGGCGCAGGATCTGGAGGCGCTGCGCCACCAGGGCTTCAAGCTGGCCGTAATCGACACGCCGCCGGCCATCACCATGGCGATCCAGAGCGTCATCAGCGTTGCCGAACTGATCGTGATCCCCACGCGCCCCAGCCCGCATGATCTGCGTGCGGTCGGCGCGACGGTCGATCTGTGCGAACGCGCGGGCAAGCCGCTGATCTTCGTCGTCAACGCTGCGACACCCAAGGCCCGCATCACCTCGGAGGCGGCCATCGCGCTCTCCCAGCATGGCACGGTGGCGCCGATCACCGTCCATCACCGCACCGATTTCGCCTCGTCGATGATCGACGGCCGCACCGTCATGGACTTCGACCCCAACAGCAAGTCCAGCAAGGAAGTCGAGGCGCTGTGGAGCTATATCGCCGACCGGCTGGAGCGCAATTTCCGCCGCACGGTGTTCTCGCCTACCCATCCGACGATGGTCGCACGGCAGGCAAATGGCAGCGGTTTCGGCAGAAGGGTGGCGAACTGATGAACGGCTCCGAAAACCCCATGCCCGAGCCGCGTCCGGCCGCATCGCTCACCGGGAACCTGCTCGCTCGTCGCGGCGGTGCACGCCCGGCCATGCGTCGCCAGCCGATCCTCAGCGGCCTTGCCGTGGGTAGCCATCATGACGATCTCGGCTGGAACGACATGGGCGAGGCACCTCATGAGGAGCGTGCGGTGGTGGAGCCGATTTCCGCCACTGTGCCGCCGGTCGAGAGCAGTCCGCCTGCTATATCACCCATTGCCGAGCAAATCAGCGTTCTCACCGAGCGACTCAAGGCGCCGGCTCGTGCAAAAGCGAAAGCATCGCCTGCCAAGACGCGGCCTGCTACGCTCGCCGGAACCAACCGCAAAGCGGCCTTCACGCTGCGGATCGATGCAGAGCGTCATCTGCGGTTGCGGCTGCTGAGCGCGATGGCCAACCGGTCCGCACAGCAACTGCTCACCGAGGCGCTCGACACGATGATCGCGCAAAATAGCGAGCTGCGCGCGCTTGCCGAGCAGATCGAGAGCAAGCAAGCCGCGCCCTCCAACAGCGGGAAGCGTCAGCCATGACGGTGCAGAGTCGTCCATTTTCGACGATCCTGGCGTCCGCGGTCATCCTCGGCTCGTCGATTGTCGGATGCAGCGGCGCAGGTGTGGAGAGCCACCCGGTTGCGTCCGTCACGCAGGTGCAGAAGCTGGCGCCGCGTGTGGAGAAGGCGCTGGCCGACCAGGATTATGATCGCGCCCTCGTGCAGGCGGAGGAACTGGTCGCCAGCGCGCCGCAAGATGACGGCTATCGTGCGCTGCTCGGCCGCGCCTACCTTGCTAACGGCCGCTATGCCTCAGCGCGCACCGCGTTTCATGATGCGATGACGCTTGGCAATCGTGATGTGCGCACCATCGTCAGCCTCTCGCTGGCGGAGGTAGGGCTGGGGAATGCCCGTGCGGCGCGGACCTTGCTCGCCGATCATATCGAGGATCTGCCGGCCGCCGACTACGGCCTCGCCATGGCGATGGCCGGCAATGCCGAAGAAGGGGTGCGAGCGCTGGTGGAAGCTGTCCGTCAGCCTGAAGCGACAGCGCAGGCTCGCCAGAACCTGGCCTATGCGCTGGCGCTGGGCGGTGCGTGGGCGCAGGCCCGGTTGATCGCGGGGCAGGATCTATCGGCCAGTGAAGCGGAAAAGCGCATGGGCGAGTGGTCGCGCGCGGGCAGCGAGCAGCAGCGCGTGATCGCCATGCTCGGCGTGGTGCCGCGGGGTGATGATGGCGGATTGCCGACACGACTCGCTTTGCAAGTCGAGTCGGCACCGGTCCAGATTGTGGCGGCGAGCGATCTCGTCGCACAGGCGCGGGCCGATGTGACCGCGCCGGTTGTGCAGCCCGCTATTGAGGGTGCGGAGACGCCGGTGGTAGCGACTCCCGTGGCGGAGGCTGCCTTCGCGCCGATGCCCGTCGAGGCGCTCCCGGTGCAGGCTATCCCGGTACCCCAAATTGCGGAAACGGCACCGTCAGCACCCGGCAAGCCGACGCTTGCCGCGATTTTTGCGCAGAAGAATGAGTCTGCGGACCTGCCGGTCCAGGCTTCGAATGATGGGATGCGCGACGTCGTACGCGAAGCCTTCCGCCGCAGTGAAACGCAGGTTCCGGCGCCGATGGTTCGCGCCGCCGCGCCGCGTGCGGCCGCTAACGCCAATACGGGTACCAGCGACTGGGTCGTCCAGCTCGGTGCGTTCAATTCGGCCGCCATTGCGCATGAGAAATGGCGGCAGATCAGCCGTCAGCAACCCAAGGTGGGCGGTTATAGCGAGGTGTTCAGCCAAGCCACGGTTAATGGCCGCTTGTTCCATCGCCTTGCTATCCGTGGCTTCGGGGATCGCAATGCGGCATGGGCAGCATGCCGGTCGCTGAGCGCGGCGGGCCAATCCTGTTTCGTGCGGCTCGACGACACCGTTGACACGCGAATGGCGCGTAGGACGCTGCGCAAAGGTGGTCAGGTCGTGGCACGTTCGTCGGCGAATGATGGCCAGCGAGTCGCCGTGCGGTAACATCCGCCATAGAACGAGCGGTGCGGGTCTGGTGAGGCGTTCGCCGACCCTTTAACGAACCACGCCGCCCTTCATAATCATCCGCGCCCGGCCCTGAACCGGCAGCTTATCGAACGGCGTATTGCCGGCGGCGGCGGCCATTTTGTCCGAGTCGACGATCCACGGCGCATCGGGGTCGATAAGGATGAGGTCGGCGGGCGCCCCCACAGCCAGTCGTCCAGCGTCCAGCCCCAGCAGACGAGCGGGGTTGGCGGCGAGCAGCGCCATCATGCGGGTCTCGCCGATATGCCCTTCACGCACCAGATTGAGTGCCAGCGGCAGCAGCGTTTCCGCGCCTGCGATTCCTGGCGCGGCATCGGCAAAGGGTAAGCGCTTGTCCTCCGGCCCGCGCGGATCATGGCCTGAGCAGAGCACATCCGCCGTGCCGTCCGCCACCGCCGCGATGGCGGCGAGCCGGTCGCGCTCGTCGCGCAGTGGTGGGGAGAGGCGGGCGAAGGTGCGGAAATCGCTCACCGCCTGATCGTTGAGGAACAGATAGGCCGGGCTGACGCCGCAGGTGACGGGCAGTCCCTCCGCTTTGGCGGCGCGGATGAGATCGAACCCGGCGGCGGTGGTGACGAGCCGCACGTGCAGCCGCGCACCGGCCTCCCGCGCCAAAGCAATATCGCGGGCGATGGCGATGGTTTCGGCGCAGGCGGGCGCGCTGGGCAGGCCGAGGCGGGTCGCCGTCTCGCCGTCCGTGGCGACGGCATGGTGTGTGAGGCCGCCATCCTCGCTATGCGTGACGACGGTGAGATCAAGTGCTGCGGCGTAGCGCAGGACATGCAGCATCACGCCGGAATCGGCGATCCAGCGCCGCCCGGTAGCGATGGCGCGGGCGCCGGCCGCTTTCATCATTGCCATTTCGGCAAGTTCGGTGCCGTCCAGCCCGCGCGTGGCGGCGCCGAGCGGATGCACCCAGAAATCGGGCTTGCCGGCACGCGCGGCGTGCTGGACGAGGCCCGGATGATCGAGCACCGGCGTCTGGTCGGGCATCAGCGCGGCGCGGGTGATGCCTGAGAAGTGGAAGGCGGGCTTATCCGTCTTGAACACGCCCAGATCGACGATGCCGGGCGCGAGGATCATGCCGCGCGCGTCGATCCGCTCGGCATCGGCCGGAATATCGACCGCGCCGATGGCGGCGATGGTCTCACCCTCGACCAGCAGCGCGCCGTCCGCGAGCGCATCGGCTGCCGGGTCGCATAGCCGCGCGTTGACGATGGCGATCATGCCCATCCTTCGATCCCCCGCTGGCCACGCGTCAGCACGTCGAGGCAGGCCATGCGCACCGCCACCCCCATTTCCACCTGTTCCGTGATCGCCGAGCGGGCGGGATCGTCGGCCACGCCGCTCAATATCTCGATCCCCCGGTTCATCGGGCCGGGGTGCATGACGATCGCGTCCGGCTTGGCGCGCTTCAGCCGCTCGGGTGTCAGGCCATAGAGCATATGATATTCGCGCGAGGAGGGGAGGAAGCCGCCTTCCATCCGCTCGTTCTGGATGCGCAGCATCATCGCCACGTCCGCGCCGTCCAGCGCGGCGTCAAAATCGGTGAACGGTGTGACTCGATAGCGCTCGATGGCTGGAGGCATCAGCGTGGGCGGAGCGCAGACCCGCACCTGGCAGCCGAGCGCGGTGAGGCAGAGCATGTTGGAGCGGGCGACGCGACTGTGGAGGATGTCGCCGCAGATCGTGACGATCAGGCCCTCGAACCCGCCCTTGCGGCGGCGGATGGTGAGCGCATCGAGCAGGCCCTGCGTGGGGTGCTCGTGCCAGCCATCGCCGGCGTTGAGTACCGGGCAATCGACCTTGTCCGCGATGAGTTGCACCGCGCCGGAACTCATGTGGCGGATGACGATCACGTCCGCACGCATCGAGTTGAGCGTTACTGCCGTGTCGATCAGCGTCTCGCCCTTCTTCACGCTCGATTGGGCGGCGTGCATGTTCACCACGTCCGCGCCGAGCCGCTTGCCGGCGATCTCGAAGGAGAGCAGCGTGCGAGTCGAATTCTCGAAGAAGGCGTTGATCTGCGTGAGGCCAGCCAGCCGACCGTCATGCTTGCGGCTCTCTGTGCGGTTGAGGGCGACCCAGCGCGCTGCCTCATCAAGCAGGAAGCGGATCTCGTGCGGGGCCAGATTGGCGATGCCGAGGAGATGGCGGTGGGGAAAATTCGCCCGGCCGATAAGGCCGGTGTCAGGGGAGGCTGCGCTTGTCATTAAAGCCTGCCGATAGCGGAGCAGGCGGGCGGACTCAAGGGCGCGTGATGAGCCAGAGCAGAATTGCGATCTGTCCGGCCGTGACAAGCGCCAGAGCCAGCAAAAAACCGGCCTTGCGCGTCTTGTGACGGAAGAGACCGCGCCCCAGCCATGCGCCGCCGGAGCCGCCGATCAGGGCGAGCAGCAGCAGGTCGCGCTCGCGCAGGCGCCGCCGGCCATCGCGAGCGCGCCGCTTGTCGACTCCGAAGGCGGCGAGGGCAGCGAGGTTGATGGCGATCAGCCACAGGCCGGCGAGCAGCGGGCCGGCCATCGCTCAGCCCATGGTGAGCGCGTCGATGGCGCCTTGCAGGATCAGCGCGGCGGCATGGGCATCGATGCGTTCCGCCCGCTTCGCGCGGCTCATGTCCTGCGCGATCATCGCGCGTTCGGCGGCGGCGGTGGACCAGCGCTCGTCCCACAGCAGCACAGGCAGGCTGAGCGCGGCGATGTTGCGGGCGAAGGCGCGGGATGCCTGACTGCGCGGGCTCTCGCTGCCGTCCATATTGAGGGGCAGGCCGATGACGAGACCCTTCACGGATTGCGCGGCGGCGAACTCACCCAACGCTGCCTTATCCCGCGTGAATTTGGTGCGCTTGTGGGTGTGGGCGGGACTGGCGATGCTCCAGCCGGCGTCGCACAGGGCGAGGCCGATGGTCTGCGTGCCCACGTCCAGCCCCATGAGGCGGCCGCCTGCCGGGAGCGCCGCGCGGAAGACGGCTTTGTCGAGCGTGATCAGCGCGTCGTCTGCCATGCCACCAGCCGCCGCGCGGCATCGGCGCGGATATTCGCCCAGAAGAGCGGGTAATCGTAGACGTGATAGTTGTTGCCCGGCAGCATGTAGGTGCCGAGGCGCGGGGCGCCGTCCAGCATCAGGAAACCGCGCTCCTCGCAGTGCGCGCCGACCATGCCGGGCGCGACGAGTTGGGTGGAGAGCGGCTCGCCGTCGCCCATCAGCGTGCCGAGATTGGCCTCGGCCCGCGCGTCCGCAGCGCCGCCGCCGGTCAGCGGATTGGTGCAGAGCATCGCAGAGCCCTTGCGGGATTGTCCGTCGAAACCGCGTTCGCGGTCGAAGGTGGTTTCCACGGCGGACGTATCGGCGGGCTGGGCGAAGCTCTGCCAACTCAGGAGGCAGCCGGTTTGATCTGCGCTTGTACAGGCAGGGAGGCCGAGCGCGGGCAGATCGTGCGCGACCGAAACCGGCCAGCCAACCGCATAGACCGCGACGATCCGCTGGCGCAGCCCGGCGTCCCCGGCGTGGTCGCGGAGCAGATGGAGCAGATGGCGGCTGCCCTGACTGTGACCGGCAAGGATCAGCGGTCCGGTGGGATTGGCGACGAGGAAGGCGGCGAAGGCGGCCTTCACATCGGCATAGGCGCGGTCGAGCGCGAGGGCGGCGTCCGCCTTGTCGGTGAGAAAGGCGCCGAACACCGCCTGCCGGTAGCGTGGCACCCACACCGCCCCGGAGGGCGCGAAGGCGGTGGCTTGCAGGCGCACGAAGCGGGCGGCCTGCGCAGCGGCGATCCGGTCGCCCAGCGAGGCGTTCCAGTGCAGCGTGTCGAAGGCGCTGGTGGGATGGACGAAGAAGATGGCGGCCTTTCCCGTTTCGTCCGGCCCGCCCCCTTCCGGCAGCGTGAGCGGCGCCGCGTTGGCGGGCTGCCAGCGGGCGGGATCGTCCCGGCGGCCATCGGGGCGGCTGATCCAGCCTTCAGGGCGCGCATAGATATCCGTCGGGAGGGCTTGCGGCTCGGAGAAGCCGACATGCGGCACCAGCGCGCTCCGCATCAACTTCGAACCGAAGAAGGAGAAGGCGATCATGCCGGCTATGGCCAGAGCGGTGAGGAACGCGACGACATAAAGGAATTTGCGAACCAAGAGGAGCGCGACTCCGTTCGTTGATCTCCGCTGGCTCATGCCTGCTTGGCCGGGGCAGGGCAAGCATGCAGCCGATTGGCGGGCGCGCGGGGCCATGATAGGCCGAGCCGATAGCCTTGGGGAGTGTGACTGATGGCGACCAACCCGGACAATCGCGAAACCGACTGGCCGCTGCGCGCATGGGTTTTCGTCATTCTCGGCGGACTCATCGCGCTCGCCATCCAGCAACTGGCCGATCTCCCCGATCAGGACTGGGAATGGGGCCGGCGGCTGGTCTCGGCGGCGATCCTCTTTCTCGGCGTCGGCGGCGTCGCCTTCGGCCTTGCGTGGGAGCGGGGGCGACTGCTCGCGGCGGTTATCGTCGCACTGTTGTGCGGCCTGATCGCGAGCGGGAGCTTTATCTGGAATGGCGTGCCTAATGACGGCTTCGGGCCGGATGGCTGGCATCTGGTCTGCGGTGTCCTTGCCTCAGCTTTCCTGCTGACCTTGTTCCAGGCGGGGCAGGACCGCGCGGCCGGCCGGCCTGCGCAGTGGTCGCTCGCCGGCCTGCGCGCATGGCGGCGCGAGGCGATCCACTACCCCGATGTGCACGGGCATCTCTGGACCAACGCGCTGTTGCTGGGGCTGAGCGGGCTGTTCATGCTGCTGGCGCTCGGCATCGCGCATCTGCTCGCGGAAATGTTCTGGCTGGTGAAGCTGGATTTCCTGCGCGTTGCGCTGCGCAAGGATTGGTTCATGGCGCTGCTACTCGGCGGCGCGTTCGGTGCGGCGCTCGGCCTGCTGCGCGACCGTGGGGCGATCATTTCCGCGCTCCAGCGTGTCGCGATGCTGGTGCTCCGTGTGCTGGCGCCGGTCGTCGCGGCGGCGATCCTCGTCTTTCTCGCTGCGCTGCCGTTTACCGGCCTCGCGCCGTTGTGGAGCACGGGCGGCACCACGCCGATCATGCTGGCGGGGGCGATGCTCGCGCTGTTCCTCGCCAACGCCGTGGTGGGCGACCGGGCCGAGGACGAGTCGCGCTCGACCGTGCTGGGCGCCAGCGCCGCCGCGCTGGGGCTGGTCCTGCTGCCGATGGTGGGGATCGCCGCCTTCTCCTCGGGCCTCCGGGTCCAGCAATATGGCCTCAGTCCCGACCGGCTGTGGGCGCTGACCTTCATCGCCGTCGGGGGCATCACCGCCATTGCCTATGCCGTCGCGATTATCGGTCCGCGTGGATGGTTCGCCAGGCTGCGACGGACCAATTTGCGGCTCGTTTTCGTTCTGGCGGGGATCGCGCTGGTGCTGTCCACGCCGCTGCTCGGTTTCGAGCGCATCGCCACCGCGCATCAGCTTGCCCGGCTCGCCAGCGGCCGGGTGTCCGCCGAAGCGTTCGACTACAAGGCGCTGTGGTTCGATTATGGCCCGCCCGGCCGCGCCGCGATCAAACGGCTCGCTGCCACCTCCGCGAACCCGGCCGTCCGCGCCTATGCCACCAAGGCGATGAAGCTGGAGAATCGCTGGGCGGATGCCCCCAATGCCGCCGCGCGGGAGACCGGCACGCCGTTGATGCGCCGCCTCACCATCCTGCCTGCGCCGGTGCCGCTCGATGAGGCGCTGCGCCTGCGCCTGCTCAACTACGATGCCTGCGGCGTCGGCAGCGAGGCGTGTGTGCTGCGCTATGTGCCGGGACAGGATTATGCGCTGGTCATTCGTGCGCCGGCCGAAACCTGTGCCAAATGCAGCGAGACGATCAGCTTGCTGAGGCGGGTCAAGACCGGCTGGAGCGGCGAGACGGCCTATCTGGCGACCGGAGATGACGCCAGGACCAAGGCTGCCGCGATCCGCGCCGGGCGCATCGAGATGCGGCCGGTTGAGCGCCGTCAGCTTTTCATCGACGGCAAGCCCGCCGGCGAGCCGATTGCGTTGGAGAATGCGGCCGAGCCTTGATGGACTGGCGCGCCGATGCTAGCGCGCCGTCCATGAGTGTAGACCTGACAACCGTGAAGAAGATCGCCGGCCTGGCGCGGATCGCCGTGGGCGAGGCGGAGGCCGAGGCACTGGTGCCCGAACTCAACGGCATTCTCCATTGGGTGGAGCAGCTCGGCGAGGTGGATGTGGTCGGCGTCGAGCCGATGACCGCCGTCATTCCCAATACGCTGCGCCTGCGCGACGATGTCGTGACCGACGGCAATGTGCGCGACAAGGTGCTCGCCAACGCCCCGCAGGCGGAGCATGGCTTCTTCGCCGTGCCCAAGGTGATCGAATAATGGCTGTCCTTACCGATCTCACGGTCGCGCAGATCCGCGACGGGTTCCGCGCCGGCGACTTCTCCGCGCGCGAGATGGCCGAGGCATTCAACGCCAATGTCGCGGCCGCCAAGGCGCTCAACGCCTTCATCGTCGAGACGCCCGAGCATGCGCTGGCGGCGGCCGATCAGGCGGACAAGGACCGCGCGGCCGGTTCGCTCAAGCCGCTCTCCGGCGTGCCGATCGGCATGAAGGACCTGTTCTGCACCCAGGGCGTGCAGACCACGGCGGCCAGCCATATGCTGGAAGGCTTCAAGCCGACCTATGAGAGCTTCGTCTCGCAGAAGCTGTGGGACGCGGGAGCGGGCATGCTCGGCAAGCTCAACCTCGATCAGTTCGCCATGGGTTCCTCCAACGAGACCAGCTATTTCGGCAATGTGATCTCGCCCTGGCGACGCAATGACGGCGGCAACGCGGCGCTGGCGCCGGGCGGCTCCTCCGGCGGCAGCTCGGCGGCGATCGCGGCGCGGCTCTGCCCGGCGGCGACCGGCACGGACACCGGCGGCTCGATCCGTCAGCCGGCGGCCTTCACCGGCATTACCGGCATCAAGCCGACCTATGGGCGCTGCTCGCGCTGGGGCGTCGTTGCCTTTGCCAGCTCGCTCGATCAGGCCGGGCCGATGGCGCGCGACGTGCGCGATTGCGCGATCATGCTGGAGAACATGGCAGGCTTCGATCCGCGCGACGCGACCTCGCTGGACCTGCCGGTCCCGCAGTGGGAAGCGGGCTTGTCCGGCGATCTCAAGGGCAAGAAGGTCGGTATTCCCAAGGAATATCGCGTTGACGGTATGCCGGCGGACATCGAGGCCTTGTGGAACCGGGGTATGGCGTGGCTCAAGGATGCCGGCGCCGAGATCGTCGAGGTCTCGCTGCCGCACACCCGCTATGCGCTGCCGACCTATTACATCATCGCACCGGCCGAAGCCTCGTCCAACCTCGCGCGCTATGACGGTGTGCGCTATGGCCTGCGCGATCTGCCGGACGGCGCGAATTTGCAGGACATGTATGCCGCGACCCGCGCCGCCGGCTTCGGCCCGGAGGTGAAGCGCCGCATCATCATCGGCACCTATGTGCTTTCGGCGGGCTATTACGACGCTTATTTCACCCAGGCATGCAAGGTGCGCGCTCTGATCGCGCGCGATTTCGAGGAGGCCTTCAAGCGCTGCGACGTGCTGCTGACGCCCACGGCGCCGAGCGCGGCCTTTGCGCTGGGCGAGAAGCAGGCGGACCCGCTCGCCATGTATCTCAATGACGTGTTCACCGTGCCCGCGAGCCTTGCCGGTCTGCCGGCGATGTCCGTGCCCGCTGGTCTCTCCGGCGAGGGGTTGCCGCTGGGGCTCCAGATCATCGGCCCGGCGCTGGACGAGCAGGCGGTGCTCAATGCTGGCCTCGCGATTGAGGAGCGAGCGGGCTTTACGGCGCGGGCGGAGAAGTGGTGGTAAGATGAGCAGCTATCGCATTCAGGGCGCAACCGGCGAATGGGAGGTCGTGATCGGCCTTGAGGTCCATGCGCAGGTGGTCAGCAACGCCAAGCTTTTCTCCGGTGCGGCGACGGCGTTCGGCGCCGAGCCGAATACGCAGGTGAGCCTCGTCGATGCCGCCATGCCGGGCATGCTGCCGGTGCCGAACCGCGAGTGTATCCGTCAGGCGGTGCGCACCGGGCTTGCGATCAATGCGCAGATCAACCGGTGGAGCCGGTTCGATCGCAAGAATTATTTCTATGCGGATCTGCCGCAGGGATACCAGATTTCACAGCTTTATCATCCGCTTGTAGGTGAGGGTTCGCTCGCTATCGAGGCGGACGAGAAGGCCGGGATCGCGCAGGACAAGCAGATCGGCATCGAGCGTATCCACGTCGAGCAGGATGCCGGCAAGCTGATGCACGACCAGCATCCGACGCGCTCCTATGTCGATCTCAACCGCTCGGGCGTGGCGCTGATGGAGATCGTCAGCCGGCCGGACATGCGCTCGCCCGCCGAGGCTGGTGCCTATCTGCGCAAGCTGCGCGCGATCCTGCGCTATGTCGGCTCGTGCGACGGCAATATGGAGGAAGGCTCCATGCGCGCGGATGTCAATGTCTCCGTGCGCAAGCCCGGTGACGAATTCGGCACGCGCACCGAGACGAAGAACGTGAACAGCGTCCGCTTCGTCATGCAGGCCATCGAATATGAGGCGCAGCGCCAGGTCGACGTGCTGGAGAGCGGCGGCCGGATCGTGCAGGAAACCCGGCTGTTCAATCCGGACAGCGGCACCACCCGCTCGATGCGCTCCAAGGAAGACGCTCACGATTATCGCTACTTTCCAGACCCCGACCTGTTGCCGTTGGAACTGGACGAGGCGTTCATCGAGGACTGCCGCGCCTCGCTGCCCGAGCTGCCGGACGCCAAGCGCCGCCGTTACCAGGAGGAGCTGGGCCTCTCCGCCTACAATGCCGAAGTGCTGACGGCCGAAGCCGAGACGGCACGCTGGTTTGAGGCACTGCTGACCGAGGGTGCGCGAATCCAGAAGAAAGGGGAGGCGCAGGTCGCCAAGGCGAGCGCCAACTGGCTGCTTTCCGAGCTTTACGGCGCGCTCCACCGGCTCGGCAAGACGCTGGAGGACAGCCCGGTCAGCCCGGAACGGGGCGCCGAGTTGCTGGCGTTGGTCGCGGACGGCACCATCTCCGGGAGCATCGCCAAGCAGGTGTTCGAGATCATGCTGGAAACCGGCGATGCCCCTGCCAGCATCGTCGAGGCGCGGGGCCTCAAGCAGACGACCGACACCGGGGCCATTGAAGCTGTGGTGGCCAAGGTGCTGGCCGACAATGCCGACAAGGTCGAGCAATATAAGGGCGGCAAGGAGGCGCTGTTCGGCTTCTTCGTCGGCCAGACGATGAAGGCCATGCAGGGCAAGGCAAACCCGCAGATCGTCAACGAACTGCTCAAGAAGGCGCTGGGTTGAGCCCAGCGCCGGCGGTCGGCGTCATTATTTTCGCCGATGCGTCAGCGCGACCTGGTCGCTGATAGCTTCGGCGCGATCAGAGGTAGAGGGCAGTCAGGGCTGGTCTTCCGGCACCTCGTCCGGCCCTTTCCCCGGCTCGTCCACATCGGGCGCGTCGGGCACGATTTCCGGCGGTTCCTGATAGGGCTGCTCGGGGACCGGCTCCATGGGCGGCGTCTCCGGTGGCGATTGCGGGTTGATCGTATCGGGCGGCGGGATCTCGGGTTGCGTGGCCATCGGCTGATCCTTTCCTGTCGATTTCCGTAACGGGCCGGCGGGCCGAATGTTCCGTGCGAGCACAGCGCCTTCCGGGATTGCCCTTTTCCGCCTCATGCACTATGCCGCGCCGACCGGCGACCGATGCGGGCGTGGCGAAACTGGTAGACGCGCCAGATTTAGGTTCTGGTATCGCAAGATGTGGGGGTTCGAGTCCCTTCGCCCGCACCAGTTGCGCGATGCTTTTGCCCCGGTGGTTCCACGAGATTTTGCAGAGCTTGGAAGGCTTGAGTAGAGATATGCAGATTGTCGAGACTTTGAACGACGGCCTGAAGCGCGCCTATACGCTGACCGTCACCGCCAAGGACATTGATGCGCGCGTCGACGAGGAAGTGAAGACGATTGCGCCGCAGGTGCGCATGCCCGGCTTCCGGCCCGGCAAGGTGCCCGCCAACCTTGTCCGCAAGATGCATGGGCCTGCGCTACAGCGTGAGGCACTCGACAAGTCGATCCGCGAGGGCGTCGACAAACTCATCACCGATAACAAGCTGCGCCCGGCGATGCAGCCGACCGTCGAGCTGACCGGCGACTATGAGGCCGGCAAGGACGCCGAGATCAAGGTGGCGCTGGAAGTGCTGCCCGTAGTCCCCGCGCCGAGCATCGAAGGCATCAAGCTGGAGCGCCTCGTCGTCGACGTGACCGAGGAGCAGATCGACGAGGCGGTGACCCGGCTCGCCGAGCAGAGCCAGCGTTTCGAGGACGCGCCCAAGAACGCCAAGGCGAAGCAGGGCGATCAGGTCGTCATGGATTTCGTCGGCAAGATCGGCGGCACGGCGTTTGATGGCGGTACCGGCACGGACATGGCCGTGGTGATCGGCTCGGGCAATCTCATCCCCGGTTTTGAGGACCAGCTCGTCGGTGTGAAGGCAGGGGACGAGAAGACCATCACCGTCACTTTCCCGAAGGAATATCAGGCGGCCAACCTTGCCGGCAAGGAAGCCACGTTCGACCTCAGCATCACAGCCGTGAAAGTGCCCAGCGAGAAGGCGCCGGACGATGAGTTCGCCAAGCAGTTCGGTCTCGAAAGCCTCGACAAGCTGCGTGAGCTGCTCAAGTCGCAGATCGAGCAGGAGCATGGCACCCTCACACGCACCTTCATGAAGCGACGGCTGCTTGACCAGCTCGCCGCCGGTCATGATTTCGAGGTGCCGCCGGGCATGGTCGAGGCCGAGTTCAACCAGATCTGGGCGCAGCTTGAGCATGAGGCGAGCCACGAGGAAGACCCCGAGGCGGCCCGTGCGGAGATGGAGAGCGAGAAGGACGATTATCGCGCCATCGCCGAGCGTCGCGTTCGTCTGGGCCTGCTGCTCTCCGAGATTGGCCAGGCCAATGGCGTGGAAGTTACCCAGGCCGAGATGAACCGCCTCGTCGCACAGGCCGCGCAGCAATATGCGCCGCAGGATCGCGAGCGGTTCGTCGAATATGTCCGCAACGAGCCGATGGCGGCTGCCCAGCTTCGCGCCCCGCTTTACGAGGACAAGGTCGTCGACTTCCTGTTCGAGAAGGCGGACGTGACCGAGCGGACCGTCGCGCGCGCCGATCTGGAAGCGGCGATCGAGAGCGAAGACGGCGATCTGCACGTCCATGGGCCCGATTGCGGACATGACCATGGCCACGATCACGGCGCCAAGCCGGCCAAGAAGGCTGCGGCCAAGAAGCCCGCCGCGAAGAAAGATGCTCCGGCGAAGGCCGCGGACGAGCCTGCCAAGACCAAAGCTGCCCCGGCGAAGAAGGCACCCGCCAAGAAGGCCTCGGCCAAGGCTGAGGCTCCTGCCGACGCGCCGGCTGCCAAGAAGCCGGCCGCCAAGAAGAAGCCGGCCAAGGCCGAAGGCTGACCCAAACGCTCATGGCCGATGCGCAACTCCCCATCCGGCACGCCCTGCCGGACACGTTGCGCATCGCCGTGCTGCTGCCCTGCTACAATGAGGCAGCGGCGATCGGGGAGACGGTGGCGCAGTTCGCCGGCGCGCTCCCGGGTGCTACGATCTACGTGTTCGATAACAATAGTTCAGATGGCACCAGCGAGATTGCGACGGTTGCCGGGGCTGTCGTCCGCCGCGTCCGCCAGCAGGGCAAGGGCCATGTCGTGCGCCGCATGTTCGCGGACGTGGACGCCGACATCTATGTCATGGCGGATGGCGATGCGACCTATGAAGCGGCCGCCGCGCCTGCACTGATCGCGGCGATGCTGGCGGACAATCTCGACATGGTCGTGGGCGCCCGCAAGTCCGAGGTGGAGAGCGCCTATCGCCGTGGCCATCGGCTCGGCAACCGCGTGCTGACCGGCCTGCTGCGGCGGCTGTTCGGCCGGAGCTTCACCGATATCCTGTCGGGATATCGCGTTTTTTCCCGGCGGTTCGTCAAGAGCTTCCCGGTGCTCTCGGCCGGTTTCGAGATCGAGACGGAAATGTCCGTTCATGCGCTTGAACTGCGCATGCCGGTGGGCGAGATCGTCACCGCTTATGCCGCGCGGCCAGAGGGCTCCCAGTCCAAGCTCAGCACCTTCCGCGACGGCTGGCGCATCCTGCGCACGATGATCCAGCTCTACCGCGTCGAGCGACCGCTGTGGTTCTACGGCTATATCGGTGCCTTCGTCGGCGCTGTTGGCATCCTCCTCGGCATTCCGGTGGTCGTCACCTATCTGGAGACGCATCTCGTGCCGCGTTTCCCCACGGTGATCGGCATTGTGGGTCTCGGTATCCTCGCCGCGCTCAACTTCATGACCGGTCTCATCCTCGATACCGTCACGCGCGGCCGCCAGGAAATAAAGCGGCTGGCCTATCTGTCTCACCCGGCGCCGCGGCCATAAGGTCTGGTTCTTCGACAAAATAAGGTGAATGCTCTTTCAATCACCCCATGAGCAACGGTAGTGCGGGTGCCTCAGCCTACGACCGACGTGGGAATGTGTGCATATGATCTTGGAAGCGGCCAAGCCGAAGCATCGCTATGTCGTGCTGGATAGCCTGCGCGGCGTTTGTGCGTGCATGGTTGTCCTGCTCCATTTTATTACGCAAGGCCATATCAGCGCTCTTCCCGTCGTGCGGAACAGCTTTCTGTTCGTCGATTTCTTTTTCGTGCTGTCAGGTTTCGTGATCGGTTCCAGCTACGGGCTACGTTTGGCGGAGGGCTTTTCCATCCGGCGTTTCATGTGGCTGCGGCTGGGGCGCGTTTATCCGCTGCATTTCGTTGTGCTGATGGCGTTTCTCGGCTTCGAAATCATTTTTGCCCTATTCATGCATGGTATGGCAGACCGGGAACCATTCGAAGGAGCGTTTTCGCTACCGCTTCTCGGTTATTCGCTGCTGCTCGTTCAGATATTTTTCGGCCCCGACGGCACACCATGGAACGGACCGAGCTGGTCGATTGCCGCAGAAATCTGGACCTACCTCATCTTCGCTTTGCTGTTGCGCTATGCATTCCGGTTCATGATACCGGTCTGTCTGCTGATCGCCATCGTTGCGCCGTTAGTGCTGAGCCAGCTTACCGATCGTTCCATAAATGTCTTTCACGATGGCGCATTGCTTCGCTGCTTGTTCGGCTTCTCGCTGGGCATCCTGGGCTGGCAGATGGCGGATCGGGTGGCGCGTTTGCGTCCCGGCCGTTGGGGCGACCATCTCATTGAGATGGCGGTTGCTATCGGCGTAATTGTTTTCGTCTGGTCTGCCGGTGCAGGACCGTTGTCCTTGGCAGCACCCTTAGTGTTCTTCCTGGCGGTGCTGGTCTTCTCCCGTGAAGCCGGCTTTATCAGCAGATTGCTGAAGTGCGCACCCTTCGCACTCGTCGGGATCCTTTCCTATTCGATCTATATGATCCACGGCTTTCTCCTATATCGGTTCGTCAATGGTCTCAGCCTTTTAGAGAGGGTTACGGGGCTGGACCTCGTGCAGCATGTTGGCGGCCATAACAGCGTCGGCGGTGGTGCATTGTTCGGCGACATGATGAGCGTCCTGTTCCTTGGCATCGTCATCTGCGCCTCCTGGCTCAGTTACAACTTCGTCGAGTTGCCGGGACAACGCTTCGTGCGTCGGTGGCCGGAGAGAAGGTCCGCGTCCGTGCCGATCCCGGTTGCGCCGGGAGCACCTTGAAGTCTCCGGCCAAACGTCCGATGTAGGCAGCCGCCTGAAGCCAACAACGAAAGACCCCCATGACCGATACTCCCTTCGATCCGCTCGGCGCACTCGTTCCCATCGTCATCGAGCAGTCGAATCGCGGCGAGCGCAGCTTCGACATCTTTTCGCGCCTCTTGCGGGAGCGGATCATCTTCGTGACCGGCCAGGTCGAGGACCATATGGCCTCGCTGATCGTTGCCCAATTGCTGTTCCTCGAATCCGAGAATCCCAAGAAGGATATCTGGATGTATATCAACTCGCCCGGCGGCGTGGTGACGAGCGGCATGGCGATCCACGATACCATGCAGTATATCCGTCCCAAGGTCGGCACGGTATGCATCGGCCAGGCTGCTTCGATGGGCAGTTTCCTGCTCGCGGCGGGTGAGCCGGGCATGCGTTTCGCGCTCAGCAATGCGCGGATCATGATCCATCAGCCCTCCGGTGGTGCGCAGGGCATGGCGTCCGATATTGAGATCCAGGCCAAGGAGATTCTGCGGATCCGCCGGCGTCTCAATGATCTTTACGTCAAATATACCGGCCAGTCCCTCGACAAGATCGAGACGGCCATGGACCGCGATACCTTCCTGGAAGCCGATGAGGCCAAGGCGTTCGGTCTGGTCGACCAGGTCTATGACAAGCGGCCGAGTGTTGCCGAGGAGGGTGGAGCCTGATCCGGCGGGCCGCCCGTTGGAAATGGACGGACCGTTGCAATATGGCGGTCAGCCACCATGTCTCTCGCAGGACGAGATAGTCTGTGCGCAACGGTAAGTTTACGCTGATCGGCCACATTATGGCTACTTGTCGGGTGGCAGTGACCCGGTCTAGGATAGGGCTGGGCCAAACCGTTCGGATCAACGGCGCGCTGCGCCGGCCGGACCCAGGAAGGCATTGAATGACCAAGCTTACCGGATCTGATTCTAAAAGCACACTTTACTGCTCATTCTGCGGAAAGTCGCAGCATGAGGTGCGTAAGCTCATCGCAGGGCCGACGGTGTTCATCTGCGACGAGTGTGTCGAGCTGTGCAACGACATCATCCGTGAGGAAACCAAGGGCGGGCTCGTCGGCCGCAAGGATGGCGGCACGCCGACTCCGCAGGCGATCTGCAATGTGCTGAGCGACTATGTGATCGGGCAGGAGCGGGCCAAGCGCGTGCTCTCGGTTGCGGTACATAATCACTACAAGCGGCTCGATCATGGCGGCAAGGCGGGTGACGTCGAGCTGGCCAAGTCCAACATCCTGCTGATCGGCCCGACCGGCTGCGGCAAGACCTTGCTTGCGCAGACGCTCGCCAAGACGTTCGACGTACCCTTCACCATGGCCGACGCCACGACGCTGACCGAGGCGGGCTATGTCGGTGAAGATGTCGAGAACATCATTCTCAAACTGTTGCAGGCCAGCGACTATAATGTCGAGAAGGCGCAGCGCGGAATCGTCTATATCGACGAGATCGACAAAATCAGCCGCAAGGCCGAGAATCCCTCGATCACGCGCGATGTGTCGGGTGAGGGCGTGCAGCAGGCGCTGCTGAAGCTCATGGAAGGTACCACAGCTTCCGTGCCGCCGCAGGGCGGACGCAAGCATCCGCAGCAGGAGTTCCTTCAGGTCGACACCACCAACATCCTGTTCATCTGTGGCGGCGCCTTCGCGGGGCTGGAGAAGATCATCGGCGACCGGCTTGAGGGCAAGTCCATCGGCTTCGGCGCACATGTCGCCGCGCCGGAGGAGCGCCGCACCGGTGAGTTGCTGCGGCAGAGCGAGCCGGAGGACCTGCTCAAGTTCGGCCTTATCCCCGAGTTCGTCGGTCGCCTGCCGGTGATCGCGACGCTGGAGGATCTGGATATCGCGGCGCTGGTCAAGATCCTTACCGAGCCCAAGAACGCGCTGGTCAAGCAATATGGCAAGCTGTTCGAGCTGGAGCAGGTGGAGCTGACCTTCACCGAGGAAGCCCTGACCGCCATCGCCCAGCGGGCAATCGAGCGAAAGACCGGTGCGCGCGGCCTGCGCTCGATCATCGAGGCGATCCTGCTCGATACCATGTTCGATCTGCCGACCATGGAGGGCGTGACCGAGGTGGTGGTCGACAAGGACGTGGTGGAGGGCCGCAAGGACCCGGTCCGCGTCTTCGCCGAAAAGCGCAAGGCGGGCGACGCCGCCTGATCGGTATCGCAGCAATATAGGCATTGGCGAGGCGGAGCGGCATCGGTCGTTCCGCCCCGTTGCATTGAGGCTGGCGCCGCCCCTGCGCCGCTCTCGGCAAAGATCGTGAACGCTAGACGCGCCCTGACGATGGACGCAGCCCAAGCGAAGCTCTTCCTCGATCTCGTCTATTGACGACACAGCAGGCGGATCATGTGGCCGATGCGATGTCCCATCAGCCCAGCGGTGTCCTGCCAACGGAGGGCTTCTATATTGGAGCCTCGGCCTGTTCGGCGGGTTCGGCCTTCGCCAAGGCCGGTTTGCCGGACATCGCTATGAATGCGGCGAGCAACGCCCCCGCCGACTTGCGCCGGTCATGGCGTTCCTCCACGCGGCGGCGCCCCTCCGCGCCCATTGCGGCGCGTTCGTCCCTTGAAGCACGCATAATGCCGCGCAGCGCTTCGGTAATGGCGGCCTCGTCGCCGGGTTCGAAAATCCAGCCGCACCCTTCGTCGACCAGCTCAGGGATCCCTGCGATCCGCGTGGTGAGCACCGGCCGCCCGATCGCCAGCGCTTCCATGATGCCGATCGGCAGGCCCTCGGCGTAGCTCGGCAACAGCATCGCGCGGCCTGCCTCAAGCTGTTCGCGCACATAGGCATTGCTGCCCCAGCCGTGCAGCACGACCTGCCGTTCGACCCCGTGCCGGGCGATTGCCTCACGGATTGCCGGCTCGTCCTCGCCTCCACCGATCAGTTCGACCACCAGTTCGGGAAACTCCGCCGCCACCGCCGCAACAGCGGGTGGGATATGAGTCTGTCCCTTGTTGGCGCAGAGCCGGCCGATACAGACGATACGAGCGCTCTCAGGTGGCATGGGATCGAAGGGGAAATCGTCCATGTCGATACCGCAAGGAATGATGCGGATCTTGCCCGCATCGTTCGGTGCCTCCTGTGCAATGCGGTCACGGCAATAGCCGGTGATGGCGACGACGAAGGCAGCCTCGTGCGCTTTTTCGCGGAGCGACAGGCGGGCCGGCTCGCCGGGCACCAACTCATCCGGGCCGTGTACCGTGAAGCTGTAGGGCGCGCCGCCCATGCGCCGGGCGAACATCGCTACGGTCGTTGCGTTGGTCGAGAAATGGGTGTGGACGTGGTCGATGCCGAGCGCTGCCGTGCGCCTGTAAAAGGCCAATCCCTCGGCGAGATAGGCGACATGCTGCACGAACTTGCGGTTCGCGTTGCGCCAGACGCGCCACCAGAGTGGTAGCAGCGCCATAAAACGCAGCGGGTGGCGCAGGATGGTCAGCACGCTGTCCCGCGCCAGCGCAGCTTTGTTGCCGGTCAGGATATAATGAGTGCGTTTCTGCTCCGCGATATCGTCCGGATCGACCAGTGCGCTGTCCCAATGGCGCAGGGCAAAACGGCGGACAGGCTGCCCCAGCGCTTCCACCGCCTCGATTTCACGCCGGATGAAGGTGGTGCTCGTCATGGGGTAGGCATTGAGCAGATAGGCAATTCTCATGAAGCTTGAGCCTTCGCCCGGTCGAGGATCTCAAGGGCCGCGATGGAGAGAGCAGGTGGGAGAAGGTGGCTTGCGCGTTTCCCCTCCCGCATCAGATCACGAAAGTGAGCGATTTCGCCGGCATAGATACTCGTGCCATAAGAACGATAGGGCATGCGGGCAGCCCGTGCGATGGCCATGGTGCGGCGCAAGATCGGCTTGCGTTTTAGCCGTGCTACCAATCCGCCGGCTTCCGGTGCGGATCGTGTTGGAGCGCCGTAGCGCGTAATGGCGAAGCGCTCCGCGGCAAGAAACGGTCCTTCCACGAAAGCGGAGCCCATGGTTCCGGCGATGCTGAGCCTGTTGTCCAGTTCGGAGAGGAAGGAGGCACCGAGCGAGGAGGTAGCGCCGCTATCATGGAGCAGCGTGATCCAGGCTTCCACCGCGATCCCCCCTTCATCATGCGTGACAATGGCGTGCACGTCGCGAACCGGTTCCATCGTTAACAGTGCCAGCGTCACCGGGTAGATGGCGCGATCGAGCAATACGCCGCCGCCTGCCGCTGCAAAGCAGGCCGGGTGGGATTGCGGGCTCGCCGGATAGCCGAAATTCGCGGAGAACCGCCGAAGCATGCCCAATTCACCCGACTGCGCTGCCGTGATGGCTTCCGTTACGGCGGGGAGAAATGGAGTCGGAATCGCTTCCATGAAAAGCTTACCGGTCCGTTCGGCGGTAGCGGCGATGGCGCGCGCCTGTGCGGCGTCGATCCCGCATGGTTTCTCACACAGCACTGCCTTGCCTGCTTCGAGCCCGGCGATGGCGCTCTCGGCATGGTTGGCGCTGTCGTGGGCGATGTAGAGGGCGTCGACTGCCGGATCGGCGAGCAGATCGGCCAGTGTCGCGAAGTGGACGGGCGCGCCGAAATAGGTGGAGAAGGTCTTGGCGCGCTCTTCATCGCGTGAGCAGAAGCCCGCCAGCGCGACACCATCTACTGACGTCAGCGCGGCCGCGAAGGTTTGGGCCATATGGCCCGTGCCCAGAATGCCGAAACGCACGTCGTCCGCCATGGATCAGGTCTCCGTCCGCGTGCCGGTCCAGCGTACGGGTGCCGTTCGCTTGAAGCGTGTGGTCATCGTCTGGGCGCCCGTCGTCCGGCCGGCATTCTGGATGGCGAGTGTTACCTCCGTCAAATGCAGGGCGAAGTCGCGACCCAGCTTGCTCGGGCGTCCTGCCTCGATGGCGTCCAGCATCTCTGCGGGTCCAAGCATGAAGTTCATCGCAGCCTGCTTGCGGTCGACGAAAGGGTGCGCCGTCCATGCGCCTGGCTTGACCTTGGGTGCGACCGGGCTGTTCATCAGTTTGCGCCGGAGCACCAGGCGTTTGCGCACGCGCACCGGTGCCTGATTATCCCAGGCGCGGGCCACCTCGGCGATGCCCCGGTCTCCGAAGATGCGCAGGCGGTGGTCGTGTGGGGCGATGATGCTGCATGTCAGCCGCGCAACCATGCCGCTCTCGAAGAACAGGGTCGCACTGGAATAGTCCGGCGCGGCCGGCTCCGGGATAAGATGAGCCACCTCGCCGATATGGGCAGAGGCGCTCACCACCGTCTCGACCGGCCCGAACATGTCCATGAGCCAGGTCAGGTAATAGCCGGCATGTTCGAGCGTGCAGCCCACCTTGAGTTCGTCCTCGATCGGCCATGGTGCGCCCGAGGCGCTGTGCCAGCGGGCGACGGGTGCCTGGCTGATGAAATCGTCGTCCAGTTCCGCATAGACGAGGCGCGGTGTGCCAATAGCGCCGGTCTCAATAGCTTGGCGCAGCGTTTGCGCACTTTGGCCGAGCAGACTGCATGGGGCCGAGCCGATTTGCAAACCCAGTTCCCCGCCCAAGCGATGCAAAGCGTGTGCCTCATCCATGGTCGTGGCTAACGGCTTCTCGGAATAGACATGCTTGCCGGCGTCGAGCGCTGCCCGGCTGACGGCGAAATGCTCGTGCGGATTGGTCAGGTTGAGCACCAGCGTGGCATCGCTTGCGAGCGCCGCCTCGATGCTATCGACTGCCAACAGTCCCCAATGCGCGCAAAACTGCTGGAGCCGTGCCGGATCGCGATCATAGCAGGCGACAACCGCGATATCGGGAAAGGTGCGCAACGAAGCGGCATAATAATCGGCAACATAACCTGTGCCGATCATGGCGATCTTCCGCATCAAAACACTCCTCGACGCTGTTCGCGTTTGCAACAAGAGTTCCCTGTTGGCAAGGCGCCCCCGCGTGTTGCTGCCGATATAAGCCGGAGCAGGACCATCCTATAAATGCAGCTACTTTCGAAATCGTCTCCGGGAGGAACAGACTGGCGTTGGATTACGTCCGCTCCCCTCGTGGAAGACGGAGTGCCGTGCAGGCGTCCGTGACAAAGCGGGACCGGTTCAGCACGAGCGCGGATCCCGCCTGTTCGAAGCTCACTGAATACCGAGCAACTCGATCTTGAAAAACAACGTCGCCCCGCCCGGAATGGGGCCTGCGCCGCGCGGCCCATAGGCAAGATCGGACGGCACGGCGATCTCGATCGTGTCGCCAATGCCCATCATCGGTACGGCCATCTGCCAGGCCGGGATCAGCCCGGCGAGTGGGAAGGTGGCTGGGCGGCCGCGCGTATAGGAGCTGTCGAACTCCGTGCCGTCGATCAGCGTACCGGCATAATGCAGCGTCACCACATCCTCAATGCTCGGATGTGCACCGCTGCCATCCCCTTTTACCCGACGCCAGCGCAGTCCGCCGTCCGCGGTTTGCCAGCCATCTGCCGGCCTGAGTTTGGCCAGCGCCAACATCTGCTGGTTGTGCCAGGCGGTATCCTGCGTGTGATCGGCTGGTTGTTCGTCCGTCTGTGCGATGGCAAGGCCGGCTCCGCAAGCCGCCAGTCCAATAATCAACACGGCCCATTTGCTGCGCTTCACGCCTTTGTCCCTCATTTTCCGCTCGTTGCGAGCCGCATCGGGGCAAAGCGATCCGTTTGCAATGGCAAAGCCACCCGCGTTGCCTCTTTCCGGCGGGGCGATGCAACCGCGCCTCACCGTCCAGCAAAGCCGGGTCGCATATCAATAAGCGGCGCTTAGAGGTTGATCCCGAGCGCTCGTGGGCCCATTTCCCCCGCAGGGTTTGTCAGAGGATTCGATCATGGACGCACGGGGCGGCATCGGCGGGAATTTGGCGGGACTGGATCTGATCGCCGAGATCAATCGGCTGCGCAAGGAGCGCAACGCCGTGATCCTCGCCCATTATTACCAGAAACCACAGATTCAGGATCTGGCGGATTTCGTCGGCGATTCGCTCGAACTCTCGCGCAAGGCGGCGGAGACGGACGCGGATGTGATCGCCTTCTGCGGCGTGCGTTTCATGGCCGAAACCGCCAAGATATTGAGCCCGCAGAAGATCGTGGTGCTGCCGGATATGGACGCCGGGTGCAGCCTGGAGGATAGCTGCCCGCCCGGTCCGTTCAAGGCGTTCCGCGAGGCGCACCCGGATCATATGGCGCTGAGCTACATCAACTGCTCGGCTGAGGTGAAGGCGCTGAGCGACATCATCGTCACCTCCTCATCGGCCGAGACGATCATCAAGCAGCTTCCGCCCGAGCAGAAGATCATCTTCGGCCCGGACAAGCATCTGGGCGGCTATCTTGCGCGCAAGCTAGGCCGCGAGATGCTGCTCTGGCCGGGCGTGTGCATCGTGCATGAGAGCTTCAGCGAGACCGAACTGCTCAAGCTCAAGGCGCAATATCCCGATGCGCCCATCGCTGCCCACCCGGAGTGCCCGGCCTATATCGTCGACCATGCCGATTATGTCGGTTCGACCAGCGGCATATTGAACTTTGCCAAGACCATGCCCGGCGACACGCTGATCGTGGCGACCGAGCCGCACATCATCCACCAGATGGAACTGGCGCTGCCGGACAAGACCTTCATCGGCGCGCCGGGCGGGGACGGCAACTGCAACTGCAACGTCTGCCCCTATATGGCGCTCAACACGCTGGAAAAGCTCTATCTTGCACTGCGCGATTTGCAGCCGCGCATCGAGATGGACGAGGAACTGCGGATCGCTGCCAAGCGCAGCCTCGACCGGATGCTGGAAATGGCGAGCAGCACGGTGGGCAAGGGTGACGTAGGCGCGCGAGCCTGAGCGGCCAGCTCGGCACCTGCTGCCGATTTGCCAGAGGGATGGGGGAACCGATGACCGACATGCGTGCCCGTGAGGAAAGCTTTGCGCTGCCGGGGTTCAACCTCGCTGCTTTCGTGGCGGCGACATTGGCAGAGGATCTGGGCGGTGCGTTGGGAGCAGGGGGGCGTGACGTAACCTCCGAAAGCGTGATCCCCGTCGATGCCATGTTCACCGGTGTCATGGACAGCCGTGATGCTGTGACGGTCGCTGGCCTGCCCATCGCCGAGGCGTTCTTCCGCGCGCTCGATCCTGATGTGGAGATCGAGCGGCTGGTGGAGGAGGGGGCGCGCGTGCCGGCGCGCACAGACCTGATGCGTTTGAGGGGACGGGCACGGGCCATGCTTACCGCCGAGCGCTCTGCCCTGAACACCGTGCAGCATCTGACTGGTATTGCGACGCTCACCCGCGCTTATGTGGACCGAATCGCCGGCACCGGGGCGACATTGCTGGATACCCGCAAGACCATTCCCGGCCTGCGCGTGCTGGAGAAATATGCGACCCGCATGGGCGGCGCCAAGAACCACCGCATGGGTCTGTGGGATGCGGCGATGATCAAGGACAATCACATCGCGGTAGCGGGCTCGATCGGGCAGGCCGTGGGCGCGGCGCGGGCGGCACAGATCGGGACGATCATCGTCGAGGTCGATCGTATCGACCAGATCGAGCCCGCCATCGCGGCGGGCGCCACCCATCTGTTGCTCGATAACATGCCGCCGGAAATATTGCGTGGCGCGGTGACGCTGGTCGGCAAGCGGGTGCCGACCGAGGCCTCAGGCGGCGTGCGGCTGGAGACCATCCGCGCGATCGCTGAAACGGGGGTGGATTATATCAGCGTCGGTCGCCTGACCCAGTCGGCGCCGGCGGCGGACATTGGGCTGGATTTTGCGCAGATATAGGGGCGCACGATGCCTTATCCCTGCCGAAAGCAGGACGGCTTCAATGCAGCATAGGTGTTTCCGGCTCGGGGGCAGGCGGACGCTCAACGTCAGTTTTGCCAAATTGGAGCTTCGGCGCTGTTCCCCAGGACGGTTGACCGGGGAGTGGCATGTGAGGGAGCGGCTGAGCAGAGCGAAAACGACTGCGCGGGGCTGTCGCGGCTATGGTCATTGCTCTGGGAACATCGGCTCTCTTTCCCCCGTCGTTGCGGCTCTACGACTCAGTTTGTGGAGCAAGGTTTGACGGGATTGTCCTTTGCGCTGTTCGTTTTGCCGCGCTCTTTGTTGATTGGCTCAATACGCCCACGTCCGTAAATGGTTCGAAATCTGCTGTGCGCGCAGCGAAATGTGAAGTGTCGGTTTAGCGCAGGTGCCCCCGGCGCTGGAGCAGGTGCGCATAGCAAAGCTGGGCAGCCGAAAGCAGGACGATCACGATGGGAAAGATCGCGGCCGCGACGAAACCCCGCACCTGAAGGATGTCCGTCCCCAGGAAGGTGTGCCCGAACTGGAGGAGCACGGCGATCAGGCTGATGAGCGAGAATACCACCGCGATTCGCCGCCGTAGTACCATGGCCAGTGCGCCGAGCATGCCCGCCAGCACTGCGATTCCGTAGCAGAGCCATACCCAAAGCGGCATCGCTACCCAGATACCCGCCTGATAGGGATCGGTCCGGGCCAGCGCGTCGAGGTCCTGGGTCGACTGCATGATGAAGGCCGCGCAGCCGATCAGCGTCCAGAGCAGAAAAAGATAGGGTAGCCAGCGCTGCCCGGCCAGATTGGATGGAGCAGCCATCCTGCTCTCCTCACGTTGTCAGGCCACGATCTTACGCTTTCGCCCCGGTTGTGTGCAATGGAGGGATTGTCCCAGTGGGTGCGGGGACGAAAGCCGGCGCAGCGAGGCTTTGCGCCCGTTGAATGACGATCCGTCCTAGGCCGTCGCCACTTCCTTGAGCGGAATCTCGATATTGGCGAGTTGCTCGCGGTCCGGCCGGCTGCCGTCCAGCACCAGCGCGCGGCCCTGCACATAATCCTTGGTGCGATTGACGCAATCGAGCGCGACTACCTGGCCCTGCCGCAAATAGATAAGCGAGAAGCTGCGCGTCGCCGGGTCGCCACGCACGAGGCATTCGTCATGGGTGAGCGATAGACCGACCGTCTGCAGGCGCAGGTCATACTGGTTCGACCAGAACCAGGGCACGGCGTCATAGGGTGCCGGATTACCCAGGATATGCTGTACGGCGGCACGTGCCTGATCGTTGGCGTTCTGCACCGATTCGAGGCGGATGCGCCGGCCAGCCGCGAACCGACTCTCATGCGCGGCGCAATCGCCGACCGCGTAGATATCCGGCAGCGAGGTCTGGCCGAACTCGTCCACATCCACGCCATTGCCGCCGCTGGCACCAGCGAGGATCAGCGGGCCGGTTTCCGGGATGATACCGATGCCCACGATCACCGCATCGCTCGGCACTATCGTGCCGTCGGCCAGACGGACGCCCGTCGCGCGGTTCTGGGCGTCGACTTCGATCGCTTCAACGGCGGCAGAAAGCCGGATATCCACACCATGGGCGCCGTGTTCGCCCTGAAAGAAGGTGGAGAGAGCGGGACCGGCTACGCGTGCCAGCACCCGGTCGAGCGCCTCGATCAGCGTCACCTGTTTGCCGAGCTTGTTCAGCACGGCGGCTGCTTCAAGACCGATATAGCCGCCGCCGACGATGGTGAACCGTTGGGCGTCAGGCAGCATCGCCATCATTGCGTCGACATCGGCTCGGGTGCGGACGGTGAACAGACCCTCGGCCGTCGCGCCGGGGCAGGAGAGCTGGCGGGCCACGCCGCCGCCGGCCCAGATCAGCTTGCCGTAGCTATATTCCGTACCGCTGGCCGTCTGCACGCTGTGGGCGATGGGGTCGATCGCCTTGACGCGCTCGCCGAGAATCAGCTCGATCTCATGCTCGTTCCAGAAGGCGGCGGGGCGAAGCAAGAGGCGCTCAAACGCCTTCTCGCCGGCGAGATAATCCTTGGAGAGGGGAGGGCGTTCATAGGGCAGGTCAGGCTCGGCACCGATCAGGCCGACTGTGCCTGTGAACTTCTGTTGCCGCAACAGAATGGCGCTTTGCGCGCCCGCATGCCCGCCGCCGATGACGAGGCAATCAAAATGCCGCACCAAGCCCTCTCCTCATGCTGGTTTCCGGCGCCTTGCCAGAGAAAGCGCGGCTTCGCAATGCGTCGTAGCGAAGGGAGAGTGGGTGCTCCGTTGCCCTGCCGGTTCGAGGCTATACGCGCCCCATTGGATGCCCTCACAACATCGACGCAATGAGTCCGAAAATGGAACAAGTTTGAGGAATCCTCCAGTGGAGAATGATTCCTACACCTGCTAACGGGTCGTTAACTAATAACGGTCGCGATTTGTCACTATTAGGTCAGGGGTTATGGGAATGAAGCGGTTTTTCTATTCGGCGGCCAGCGTGGCCGCTCTGGTCGTTGCGTCCGTGGGAGCGCAGGCAACGACCTTCACTGGCAGCTACACTGTGAACGCTGACGCAAACGAGAACGGTGGGCTGGGTATCCAGACAGCGAACCTGTTTGATTTGGTGGCTGGCTTTGATCTTACCTCGGCCGCGCCCAGCAAGACCGTGGATCTGTTCCGCATCTGGACCAATGAAGGGGCCATTAATGCGGACGATTTTAACGCTCGGGACATCTCTGTCGATTTCGCGTTCACATTGCCGAGCGCCGCAAATGGCAGCATTCCGGGGCAGACGGTCGGCGATGCTGATTGGTTCTTCGGTTGGGTGAACGAGTCAGGTGTTCTGACCTGGTCGGACTCGAAGGTTTTCAGCTTTGCCAACGGCACTCAGCTTCAGGTTGAGTTGCAGGATGCTACCTTCAACTGGGGGCTGATTGATCTGCGGGAAGGTTATAAGCATGGCGCCAACGTGAAGGCGACTTTCACGTTGCTTCCTGCCGTTCCTGAGCCTGCCACCTGGGCGATGATGGTTGTTGGCTTTGGCTTGGCCGGCGGAATCCTGCGTAGCCGCAAGCGGACGATCGTCAGCTTCGCCTGAATGCACACAGGGCTTTGAATGAAGGGCCGGCCGTTGGTCGGCCCTTTTCTTTTGCGAACGATGCGCGGCTCGGCTGCGGTGGTAGGATTATGTTCGCGCAGTGCCTCGAGTCTGCGCGCCGGCTCGCAAGCATTCACGCGGGATTGGAACACTCGTTGAGATGATATCCTCGGTGTTCCCGCATGACCGATCAGGAGAATTGTTGGTAGCGGAGGACCGAACCCGACGATACAGCGCCACTTGGTCGTCCGTGGTAAGCGCGCCCGTCCGAGCGCAACCACGCCCTCGTCTTACCCGATCAGTTTCATAGGCAATACCCCTGGAATGAAAAACCCCACCGTTGGCGCGGTGGGGCCTTCAGGAGCGCCGGAGACGCTGGTCGTTAGCGAACTCTACACCCGGCGCTCCTCCACCGCAAGCAGAGGAGGACTTCATCATGAAGTCGAATACCGTCGTACATCTGATGTCCGCCCCCGGAGAAATTTTCTCACATGACGCGACATCGCAGGACCATGAGAAAATCGTCGCAACGCCAGCAATCGCGCCTGTTCCGGCCTGCGACACGGCAGGCGACGTCACGCTCATGAGTAAATCCGATCATACTTGTCCCCCCGTTGAGAAAATGCAGGATGCCGAGTTCGTGCATAATCTCCAGCATCTGACGAAGATGCAGCTTCGGGCGCAATATGTGGCGGAGGCCAACTCGCACCGGAACATGCTGACCCGGAGCAAGCAGAAGGGTGACAAGGTGCATCCCGATTTTCGTGAGTTTCGGAATTTCCTGCGGCTCGTCGGCCCAATGCCTGTGTCCGGTGCCACCCTCGACAGGATCGACAACACTGATCGCGAATATGCTCCCGGCAAGGTGCGCTGGGCCGACAAGCGGACGCAGAATAACAACAAGGGCGACACCCTGACGATCTACGATCAGCGGACCGGCGAAGTCTTCACGGCCTCCCGTATCGCAAAATTGCAGGGCGTGTCCGCATCCGCCATCCGTCACCGGCTGACACGGGGCTGGTCCGACGCCCAGATCATTGCAGGCACTCGTTCCTCGCCTCTCCCGACCAGCGACAAGCAGCTTCCTCCGGTCCCGCCGACCCAATCGGTCGAACCCAGGGCGAAAACGCAGCAGATCGTTCCAACCCGTTCACGGTCAGCCCGAGAAATCCAGTTCGAGCGGATGGCCGAATATATTGCCCTCTGTCGGGAGCGAGATGGTGAGGAAGCCCTTCCGGCCCCTCACTACGTTATTAACGAAGGCGAACCCGAAGCATGGCATGTAACGGAGGAGCAGTGGTTGGCCCGCTTTGAACGGCTGTGGCCAGAGTATCGCCCGCATATCATCTTTGAACGGGCCGATCCCTACCACCAGCGGGCAATCGAATTGATCGACCCCGAATATGTCAGGCGTGAACGCGCCAAGATCGCACGTCGGGAGGAATTGAAGGCGCTGCTCTGATCGCCCACCATGATGTGTGCAATTAATTGCAATCTATCTTTCGGAAGGATCAGGGTGGCATATTCCGTCCTACCGACACAGGTCGCGGCAACTGTCAGGTCGATCACGCCCAGGACAGACCAGGCTAGCGGAGGCATGATCGTCCCTTGCCCGGCTGCGTCTTTCACATAGGCTTCTGGTCCCAACAACTACGAAAGTTTCACAGATGGAAGGGATCAACAAAACAGCGGCGGAGGTGCCCCAGGACTTGATCGACCACAGCAAGTCTCGGCTCCTCGACACGGCGAGCTTCTTGCGAAAAGTGCGGGACGAAAATCGCGACGAGTTCAGGTCGGTCGCTCGAAAATTGAAGATCAACCTTCGCAAGGCGTATCATCTGGCCCAGATCGACGAGGCGCTCAGTGAAATGGATGTTTCCGCCGAAAGGATACAACGTCTTGGCTGGACCAAGTTGTCCCTTCTCGCGGCACACGTCCAATCCGATACGATCGACGATCTGCTCGACGTGGCCGAGAGCTGCACCGCGCACAAGCTGAAGATGTATCTCAGCGAAGGAGGGTTCGATCCCGACGGTCGCACCGTCGTCCTGCATTTCGACAAGGAGCAATATGCGCTGCTTGATCAGGTTCTGCGCGCCAGGGGTGCCGAGCCGCATTCCAGGGGGCTGTTGGGCAAGGAGACGGCGCTCATGCGACTTGTCACCGAAAGTCTGGCGACCCCGGCGCCTGCATCGAAGCAGGACACGGGGACGGGCTGATCGACAAGGGCAATGCTCTTGTGCGGCTTGCGTGTTCAGCCACCCAGCGACGACGCAGTGACACGCACCTTGTCCGCCAGGGCCGTGACCGGCACCGCCGAGGTCAACGTGCTGATCGTCGCCAGTCCGAGTTTCTTCACGTCAGGCAGGGCCTGCGACGGCACGACATAGAACTGCCACTGCGTCGGATCGCGATGATCGGCATCATCGCCGTAGGTGCAATGGTGGGCGAAGACATACAGATGAGCAGGTCGGCCTGGCTGGGCGATCCACCGCGTCCCGCTTTCCCAGTATCCAGTGCGCGCCGCGACATCGAAGATCGCCTTGCTCGGCTTGCCGGTGCTCCAGGACTGCATCGCCGCCGATTGCTTAACCTCCAGTCGGAGACCGTCTGATCGCTCGAAGTCCCATCCGGCATAGTCCGCACTACTCCATCTCCATTCCGGTTCCAGGGCGAGCGCGATGATCGCCTCGGCCACATGTCCGCGTAAGACATTCGTGACCAGCGGCTTGCCGAACGCCACCTGTGAAACCTTGGCGATCACGTCGCCGATCCCGAACGCCGGTGTCCCGGCCTGTTGTGATGTCGTGCTGATGTTGCCCCTCCGTCGCCCCTGTTTGATCCTGGGGCGACGGCCAAAGCCGGATGTTGGAAACCCGCTGAGACAACGAGCGCATGCGCCTTTACCGGCGAACCGGCTGGACATGCGCGCATGCCACCCGGCCTCCGAAATCGGCGACCGAGGTGTCTCAAGAGGGGTTTCCACGCCCCGCTCCCGCGTATCTCGGGAGCGGATCGGTAATAGCGAAGCCCATCGAAGATAGGAAGGCGTCGGATGCAGCGGGATTGCTGAAAAGTATTTAAGTATTTGAAAATACTGTTTTTATTGAGATTTTGAACATAGGGTCATCTTTGTTCTGAAAGGATAAAGATGATTAATGTTCTTAGCTTGGGCCATTCCAATATCGGCTGGGATGAGTTCCACTACGCACTCGACCAATTCGATGTCGGTTGCGTGATCGACGTGCGGTCGTCGCCCCGTTCGCGCTGGCAGCACTTCAACAAGCCGCAACTGCGGGTCCGGCTGAACCGGGTTGGCATCGCCTACGTCCACCTGGGCGACGATCTGGGCGGGATACCCACGAGCGGCCCCACCGACTATGCAGCGCGGCATCGAACCTCCGCCTTCGCCACAGGGATCGAGAGGGTTCTGGGGATCGCTGCCCGATGCACACCTGCCCTATTGTGTTCGGAGCGCGACCCGCTGCACTGCCACCGCTTCCTGCTGATCTCCCGTCACCTGCACAGCCTGCCCGATGTCCGGGTCGCACACATTCGCCACAACGGCACGCTGGAATGCCACGACGCTGCCGAGGAACGTCTGCTCGCCCTGCACAAGCTGTCCGGCGATCTGTTGTCGGATCGCAGTCAGCGACTGGCTGACGCCTATGCCCGACAGGAGCGGAAGCTGGGCTGAAAGCGGTGATCCTTAAACCCCCGTTTTGGGGCCAGAGAACTTCGCCCATCATTTTGAAATCGCGTGAGGATTTTCCGATCATGAAAACATTTAATTGTCCAAACCAAGACCACGAGAACGACCATGTGTGGTGGGTGGCACACTGCGGTCAGCTGAACCGATCCACCGCCTCCCACATGGGCAAATTGGGCTGAAGTCGTGACTTTCAGAACCCCCTTTTTCTGCACAGCGATATTCCACCATCCTTCTGAAATCACAGGGAGAATTGCGAAATGCAAAATACAAAAATTGTACAAGAAACGAGTGATCCGATTTGTGCAATTAATTGCAAATCGGGCGATCAGACGGGGCAGAAAATCCAGCTCATAGGGTTGCTTTCAGAGCCGATCCGTCACCTCTTATCCCATTCCCTATCCGCCAACAGCAAACGCGCCTACGCATCCGATCTGGCCCATTTCCGGGCGTCCGGCGGGGACATCCCCTGTTCGCCCGAAGCGGTCGCGGGCTACCTCGCCGAGATTGTCGACACACATGCCGTCGCGACGATCCAACGAAGGCTTGCCGCTATCGCCAAGGCGCATCGGGCATCCGGCCATGACGATCCTTGCCGGGCGGAAATCGTGAAGGCGTCGATGCGCGGGATACGTCGGATCAAGGGTGTCGCGCAGCGCGAGGCTCAAGCTCTGCAACGCGATGACCTGTTCCTGGTATTGGAGCGGATGGGCGGCCGGCCTATCGACATACGGGACAAGGCCCTGTTGCTCATCGGCTTCGCCGCTGCCTTCCGCCGCTCGGAACTTGTCGGGCTGGACTGCGATGATGTCGCGCATGTCCGGCAAGGGATCGTGCTACACCTGCGCCACTCGAAAACCGACCAGGACGGCCAGGGCCGTAAGATCGCCATCCCCCACGGACGCACCCGGTGGTGCCCGGTGCATTACCTCACTGGCTGGCTCGCTCATGCTGGGATCGAGCAAGGACCGATCTTCCGCAGCATCGACCGGCACGGGCATATCTCCCCCGATCGCCTGTCCGGGGATGCAGTAGCGACGATCATGAAAAAACGGGTGGAGGCTGCGGGCTTCGATCCTGCAACCTTTTCCGGCCATTCCCTGCGCGCCGGACTTGCCACCAGTGCCGCAATGGCCGGGGCGTCGTCTTGGAAAATCCGTCAGCAGACCGGCCACAAGAGCGACGCTATGCTCGCCCGCTACATTCGAGACGGCGACATATTCGTCAATAATGCCGCAGGCGCAGTGCTGTGAATGAGCGCGAACATCACGCCATCGAAGTCACAGTAGCCGGCCTTCCCATAGCAACCGAAATTGCTTGGTCGGTACGCACACTTCACAGAGTTGATCGCCATTTCATCCCGGCGCCAAAGCCTCAATGATTCTGCACTCGGCGATAGTTCCTTGACTGCATTGATTGAGCAGGCTGGCCAGCTCCCGTTGCAGCGCCTGCAAATCTTCGATCTTCCGCTCAACTGAACGAAGTTGCTCTCGGGCGAGTTCGTCCACGGCACCGCAGGAACGCAAACGATCATCGGAGAGATCGAGCAATGCTCGCACCTGGTCGAGCGTAAATCCCAGATCACGGGATCGGCGGATGAAGGACAGGCGATTAAGGTGGGCCTGGTCATAGACCCGGTAATTGCCGCCGGTTCGGCTAGGTGCGGGAATCAGCCCCTCCTTCTCATAGAAGCGGATGGTTTCGACGCGGGTGCCAGTCAGGCGGGAAAGATCGCCGATCTTCATGCTTGACCCTATAGTGGCTTCAGGGTGCATAGGTCCATGCCATATCGAACCGACTCGGATTCACGATCATGGCGCACGACTGCTGCTCAAAGAAAAGCGATACGCTGGCCGAACTGGCGGCCAAGAAGGACCAGCGCCGCGTCCTGATTGTGGTGATGCTCATCAATCTGGCGATGTTCGTGGCCGAGTTCGGTGGCGGGTTCGTCGCGCGTTCTTCGGCGCTCATGGCGGACTCGGTCGATATGCTTGGCGATGCCTTCGTCTATGCACTGAGCCTCTATGCGCTCCATCGCGGCGCACGTTGGGAAGCCGGTGCGGCGATGGTCAAGGGTGGCATCATTCTTGTCTTCGGCCTCGCGATCATCGCCGAGATCGCCGACAAGATCGTGAACGGTGTGCCACCATCCTCGACGCTGATGCTTGCTTTCGGGAGCATGGCGTTGGTCGCCAACCTCATTTGCCTGTCGCTGCTTTGGCGCTTCCGCAGGACCAATGTGAATATGTCGAGCACATTCGAATGTTCGCGCAATGATGTCGCGTCCAATATCGGCGTGCTGATGGCCGCTGGCCTGGTCGCCGTAACCGGCTCCGTTTGGCCAGATATTGTGGTTGGCGGCGTTATTGCGCTCGTCTTCCTGCGCTCCGCCTGGAAAGTGTTGGCGGAGGCCATTCCCGCTTGGCGGCAGACGCATTTAATCCCGTCCGGGACTTTGCCATGACAAAGCGCGGCCGATCCGCTATGGCGAACATAATGTTTCGTCACGGTATTCTTGTCCTGTTCATGCTGATCGCGTCGCTGACCACGGCGGCGACCCTGCACGCCAGCGAGTTTCCGGGCGCGACGAGCATTGAATGTTCTGGCTATGTGCATAGCGAAGGCGATGCCGATCAAACGCCGGGGGATGCCGATAAAGCCACGCCGCACCATCATGGCAATTGCCACGGCGCGGCTGCCTTCATCCCTGCCAGGGATGGCGCATCGACCCTGCGTGGACCACTGACCTTGCCACCTTTCATCCCTACCGAAGCCGCGCTTGGTCGCTGGTTGTCCGGTCCAGACCTGCGCCCTCCCATCGCCTGATTGATGCTTTCCGGCCTGCCGCTTGCTCCGCACGCGGCTGACCCAACGCATTTCAATCAGGATTATATCATGCACAGGATCATTGCGGCCTTGCTGGCCGCCACGTCTTGCGTCGCCACCGCGCAGGCGCAGGACACTATCGCGGCAGCGCCGCAACCGGCGGGGCCGGTTCTCACACTCGACCGGGCCGTTGAACTGGCGGGCGGCGCTGCGCCCGCAGCCGATGCCGCACAAGCGGGCATTGATGCCGCACGGGCATCGCGCACCGTCGCGGGACTGCGCCCCAACCCCAGCCTTGAGACACAGGTTGAGAATGTCGCCGGCACCGGCCCGTATAATGGGTTCGATCAGGCGGAAACGACTGTCGGCCTCAACATCCCCATCGAGCTAGGCGGGAAACGCTCGGCCCGGATCGCGGTGGCAGATGCCCAAAGCAACCGCGCCCTGCTGATGGCCGCGATCACGCAGGCGGACATTCGGCTGCAAGTAACGCAGTTTTATGTGGAAGCTGTTGCGGCGCAGCGTCGCCTTGCCACCGCTCAGGATCAGCTTCGCATCACGCGCGATGCTGCCAATGCCGCCAGAGTCCGGGTTCAGGCGGGGCGTGCTTCCCCGCTTGAAGAACAACGCGCCGATGTGGCGCGCGTCAACGCTGAAGCTGGCGTCGAACGGGCGCAGCGACTGGCGGAGATCGCGCTGAGCAATCTTGCCCGGCGGATTGGGCAGCCCCTTGCCGGTCCGCTTGATGAAACCGCGCTCGATCGGCTTCCGGCCGCTGGCTATGGTCCAGCACAACCGCGTAATGCTGCTGGCACAATGGCGCTGGCCGCTGCCGATGCCGATCTGGCCGTGGCCGATGCCGGTGTTCGTCTCGCGCGTTCGCAGCGCGTGCCCGATTTGACGGTGGGGCCAGGCATCCGCCGCCTGGAAGCGACCAACGACACGGCTGCCGTTTTCAGCATCTCGGTGCCGATCCCGTTCTTCAACTCAGGCAAGGCCGCCGTTGAGCAGGCCACCGCCGAGCAACGCCGCGCCGACGCGCAACGCCGTATGACCGCGCTCGATGTAGAGCAGGCCATCGCCGAGGCCGAAGCCAATGCCGCCAATGCCGCGACCACCGCGCGCGCAGCGAACGGGCCAGCGCTTGCCGCCGCGCAAGAAGCCGCCCGTATCGCCCGCATCGGTTATCGTGAGGGCAAGTTCGGCCAGCTCGATCTGCTCGATGCCGAACGCACGCTCGCCGAGACGCGCCTTACCGCGATCGACGCGCTTGCTGCCTACCAGAACGCCCGAGCGCAGTTGGAGCGCCTGACCGCTCCTGCACCCGAACAGGGGAATTGATTCATGACATTGACGAAGAAAATCGCGGCACTGACGCCGCTAACCCTTGCCTTGCTGCTGGCCGCGTGCGGCAGCGGGAATGAGGCAAGCAATGAGGCGGCACCCGCTGGCAAACATGCCGAGGGCACAGCCAACCATGCCGATGAAGGCAAAATCGTCCTGACCGCGGAGCAAATCGCGTCAGCCGGTATCCAGATCGCCCGCCCCACTGTTGGCGGCGGCGGCACGCTCGACTTACCCGCTACGATTGAGGGCGATCCGCAAGGAACGCAGGTGGTGTCGGCCGCAATCGGCGGCCGCGTCGTCTCGCTCACCCGCAATCTTGGGGAAACGGTGAACCGGGGCCAGACGCTCGCGATAATCGAAAGCCGCGAGGCGGCGCAGCTCAAGGGCGAAGTCGAGGCATCACGCGCGCGTCTGGCCCTTGCCAATTCCAATCTTGCGCGGGAGGAACGCCTGTTCGCGCAACGCGTCTCGCCCGAACAGGATGTGATCGCCGCGCGCACGGCGGCGACCGAAGCCCGGATCGCCTATCAGCAGGCGCAAGGGCAAGTATCCGCTGCCGGTGGCGGTGGTGGCGGCCTCAACCGGCTCGGCATCACCGCGCCCCTTTCGGGGCAGGTCATCGCCCGCAGCGTTGTGCTGGGGCAGACCGTAGCAGCCGATGCCGAACTCTATCGCATCGCCAATCTTTCCAGCGTCTCGCTCTCCCTTAATCTCCAGCCCGCCGATGCGGGCCGGGTGAAGCCGGGCAACAGTGTCCTGGTGACGGCGTCGGGCCGGCAGGCGCAGGCCCGGATCAGCTTCGTTTCTCCTGCGCTCGATGCACAGACGCGATTGGTGCCGGTCATCGCCACGCTCGACAATCGTGCGGGTCAATGGCGCGTGGGTGAGTCCGTTACGGCCTCGGTCCAGCTTGCGGGTGGCGGCGGCGCCAATGTCGTGAGCGTGCCATCGACCGCGATCCAGACCGTTGAAGGCAAGACGGTCGTGTTCGTGCGAACCCGAGAGGGATTCCAGGTCGTGCCGGTCACGGTCGGCGACACGTCGGGCAGCAATGTGATCGTGCGCTCTGGCCTCAAGGGCAGCGAGCAGATCGCCACCACCAACAGCTTCACGCTCAAGGCCGAACTCGGCAAGGGCGAAGCGGCGCATGAGGACTGAGCCATGATCGCCCCCATCGTCAACTGGGCGGTCCAAAAGCGCTGGTTCGTCCTGCTGCTGACCGCTATCGCCGCCGTCATCGGTGTCACAGCCCTTTATCGCTTGCCGATCGACGCGGTGCCGGACATCACCAACAATCAGGTGCAGATCAACGTCCGCGCCTCCGCGCTCTCGCCTGAACTGGTCGAAAAGCAGGTCTCCTTCCCGATCGAAACCGCGCTGGCGGGGATTCCGGGGCTGGAGAATACCCGTTCCTTAAGCCGCAATGGCTTTGCCCAGATCACGGCCGTATTCGATGAATCGACCGACATCTATTTCGCACGCCAGCAGGTGAGCGAACGGCTGAACGGTGTCGCGGAAAACCTGCCCTCCGGCGTGAACCCGGAAATGGGACCGATCGCCACGGGTCTGGGCGAAGTCTATATGTGGACGGTTCGGCTTGACCACCGCAAGGACGACAAGCACCTGCCCGGTGAGCCGGGGATGCAGCCCGATGGCAGCTATATCACGCCCGAAGGCGAGCGGCTGACCAACGATACCGACAAGGCGACCTATCTGCGCACAACGCAGGACTGGATCGTCACGCCGCTGCTCAAGAACACCAAGGGGCTGGCCGGGGTCGATTCCATCGGCGGCTATGTGAAGCAGTTTCAGGTGGTTCCCGATGTGCAGCGTCTCTCCGCTTTGGGACTGTCGCTGACCGATCTCGCCACCGCGTTGGAGAAGAACAACACGAGCGTCGGCGGCGGCTTCGTCAATCGCAATGGCGAGGGGCTGGCTGTGCGGTCGGATGCCCTTGTGCGCAATGCCGACGAACTCTCGCGCATCGTGGTCGCAACGCGGGAGGGCGTGCCGATCACGCTGGTGCAGGTCGCCACGGTCAAGACCGGGCAAGCGATCCGCATGGGATCGGCGTCCGAGAACGGCACCGAAGTCGTGGTCGGCACTGCGATCATGCGTATTGGCGAGAACAGCCGCACCGTCGCAACGGCGGTGGCGGACCGTTTGGAGGAGATCAACGCCTCCCTGCCGCCCGATGTCATCGTGGAGCCGGTGCTGGACCGGACTGCGCTGGTCAACTCGACCATCAAGACGGTGGCCAAGAATCTGAGCGAGGGCGCACTGCTGGTCATCGTCGTGCTGTTTGCGCTGCTCGGCAATTTTCGCGCGGCGCTGATCGCGGCGATGGTCATTCCGGTGACGATGCTGCTGACCAGCTTCGGCATGTTGCGCCTTGGCATGTCGGCCAATTTGATGAGTTTGGGCGCGCTCGACTTCGGCCTGATCGTCGATGGCGCGGTCATCATCGTCGAGAATGCGCTGCGGCGCATGGCCGATGAACAGCACTATCAGGGCCGGCGTCTGACACTGGAAGAACGGCTCGCCACCGTGGCGACGGCCGCGCGCGAGATGATCCGGCCTTCGGTCTATGGGCAGGCGATCATCATCCTCGTCTATATCCCGCTGCTCACCCTGACCGGGGTGGAGGGCAAGACCTTCGTGCCGATGGCGCTGACCGTCATCATTGCGCTCGCCTTCGCCTTCATCCTGTCGCTGACCGCCGTTCCCGCTGCCATCGCGATCTGGCTCTCCAACCGGATCGAGGAGAAGGAGGGCCGCATCATGGGCTGGCTCAAGGCCCGCTATGAGCCGGGGCTGGACAAGGCGATGCAGCGCCCGACCCTGACGATGGGCGCGGGCATTGGCGGTTTCGTCATCGCCATCGTGGCGTTCATGTCACTGGGACAGGTGTTCCTGCCGCAACTCGATGAAGGCGACCTGCTCATTCAGGCGCTGCGCATCCCCGCCACATCGGTCCAGCAGAGCCAGGCGATGCAGATACCGATCGAGCGGATGGTGGCCAGGCAGCCGGAGGTGAAGTTCGTATTCTCCAAGACCGGCACGGCTGAACTCGCGTCTGATCCGATGCCGCCCAACGCCACCGACATGTTCGTTATCCTGAAACCGCAGGACGAATGGCCCGATCCCAGCCTGACCAAAGCCGAACTGGTCGAACGCCTGGAAGGAAAGCTGAACCAGTTTCCCGGCAACGCCTACGAAATCACGCAGCCGATCCAGATGCGTTTCAATGAACTGATCGCAGGCGTGCGCGGTGACGTCGCGGTGAAGGTCTTCGGCGACGACTTCAACGCCATGAATGCCACGGCGGAGAAGATCGCAGGCGTTTTGCGCCGCACGCAGGGCGCGGCGGACGTGAAGGTCGAACAGACAAGTGGCCTCCCCATGCTCGACATTCGGGTGAACCGGGATGCCATGTCACGGCTCGGCGTCACCGCGCAGGACGTGCAGGATACGGTCTCGGCGACCATCGGCGGGCGGGAAGCCGGCATGATCTTCGAGGGCGACCGCCGCTTCCCGGTGGTGATCCGCCTGTCCGAAGCCCAGCGCGCCGATCTCGCTACGCTGGAACAGGTGCAGGTGCCTGTTCCGGGTGGTCGGTTCGTGCCGCTCGCCAGCGTCGCGGATATTCGCATCATCGACGGCCCCAACCAGATCAGCCGTGAGAACGGCAAGCGCCGCGTCGTGGTGCAGGCCAATGTGCGTGGCCGTGACATTGCGAGCGTCGTGGAGGATGCTCAGGCGGCCATCGCCCGCGATGTTCGCCTGCCTGCGGGCAGCTATCTCGAATGGGGTGGCCAGTTCGAAAATCTCGCCTCCGCGCGGGAACGGCTGCAACTGGTGATCCCGGCCTGTTTCGCGCTGATCCTGCTGCTGCTCTACGGCGCTTTGGGGTCGATGCGGGACGCGGCCATCGTGTTCACCGGCGTTCCGCTGGCGCTGGTCGGCGGTGTGCTGGCCCTGTTCCTGCGGGGAATGGATTTTTCCATTTCGGCGGCAGTCGGGTTCATCGCGCTATCTGGCATCGCGGTGCTCAACGGCCTCGTCATGGTGTCCTCGATCCAGGACCTCATGCGCAAGGGCATGGAGCGCGCAGAAGCCGCCCGCACCGGGGCAATTCAGCGACTTCGCCCGGTGGTGATGACCGCGCTGGTGGCAAGCCTCGGCTTCGTTCCTATGGCGCTTGGCACCGGCGCGGGGGCGGAGGTGCAGAAGCCGCTGGCGACAGTCGTGATCGGCGGCCTGATCTCCGCCACGCTGCTGACGCTGTTCGTCCTGCCGACCCTCTATGCTCGCTATGGGCGCAGGGAGTGGCCGGATGCGGAAAATCTCGAAGAGCCGCAGCATCTGCCGGACGGGCAGCACCCGCCTTTGCCGCAATCATGACACGCCGGGACGGGGAGGTTTCCCCGTCCCTCATCCCTTTCGTGGAAGAGAATTGATGACCGAAAAACTCAAACTCGATATTCCCGTGCTGTTGCCGGATGTGGCGGATGAGACGGACCAGTGCGTCAGCCGCCTCATCGCCATGCTCAAGGGTCGGCCCGGCGTCGAAGCCGCTCATGTGATCGCAGCCGCCAAGGATGAACCGGCGAAGCTCTGCGTGCATTATGCCCCCGATCAACTCTCGCTCGTTCGCATCCGTGACATGGTGGAGGCGGCGGGTGCCAGCATCACGGGGCGCTATGGCCATGCGTCATGGTCGGTGCGTGGCATCCGGCATCAACGCCGTGCGCGGACGATTGGCGACAGGCTTAGCGCGATTACCGGCATATTGGAGGCCAGCGCCAGCGCGGCCGGAATGGTCCATGTCGAATATGACAAGGAGCAAACCTCGGAAGTGGCCATTCTCACCGCGCTTGCTAGCATGGGAGTGGAACCCGTTGGCGCCGGGGAGCATGAAGGGCACGGCCACAGTGCCGGGGATGATGGCCATGCAGGACACCGGCATGGCGATGAGGGCCATGACCACGATCATGGTGGTATCTTCGGATCGCGAACCGAACTGATCTTTGCCCTCGCTTGCGGGACACTGCTCGGGATCGGGTTTGCTATCGAAAAGCTAGTCGCGGGCGCACCGGCCTGGTTGCCACTGGCCTGCTTCATCGCCGCTTATGGTTGTGGCGGGTTCTTCACGCTGCGCGAGGCGATTGACAATCTCAAGCTGCGTAAGTTCGAGATCGACACGCTGATGCTGGTCGCGGCCTCTGGTGCCGCCGCGCTCGGTGCATGGGCCGAAGGCGCGCTTCTCCTGTTCCTGTTCAGCCTGGGCCATGCACTCGAACATTATGCTATGGGCCGGGCCAAGGGAGCGATCGAAGCCCTTGCCCAACTCGCCCCACGCACTGCGCTGGTTCGCCGCGCCGATGGTCGCAGCGAGGATATCCAGGTCGAGCAATTGGCGTTGGGCGATGTCGTCATCATTAAGCCCGATGAACGGATCGCCGCCGACGGTTTCGTGGTGAAGGGCAACAGCGCCATCAATCAGGCGCCTGTCACCGGCGAAAGCATCCCGGTCGATAAGAAGCCGGTCGATGATCCCGTCGCTGCCCGTGTCGTGCCTGATCGTATCGACGCCGCTTCCCGCGTGTTCGCCGGCACGATCAACGGCAGCGGTCTCATTGAGATCGAAGTGACCCGGCTGTCGAGCGAAAGCACGCTCGCCAAGGTCATCAAAATGGTGAGCGAAGCGGAGACCCAGAAGTCTCCGACCCAGCGCTTCACCGATCGCTTCGAAAAAGTCTTTGTCCCCGCCGTGCTGGCATTGGCCTTTCTGCTGCTGTTCGCCTGGGTCGTGGTCGATGAACCGTTCCGCGACAGCTTCTACCGCGCGATGGCGGTGCTGGTTGCGGCCAGCCCCTGCGCGCTCGCCATTGCGACCCCCAGCGCCGTTTTGTCCGGCGTGGCCCGCGCGGCGCGCGGCGGCGTGCTGGTGAAAGGCGGCGCACCACTGGAACTGCTCGGATCGCTTGACGCCATTGCGTTCGACAAGACCGGCACACTGACCAAGGGCGAACCGCGCATCCAGCAGATCATCGTGGCGCCGGGCGTCGACAGGCAGGAGTTGATGGCAATCGCGGTCGCGGTTGAAAGTCTGAGCGACCATCCGCTGGCACAGGCGATAGCGCGCGACGGGCGTGTTCATGTCGGGGATACTCCGATCCCAAAGGCGGAGAGTCTGAAAAGCCTCACGGGTCGAGGCGTGTCGGCTGCCGTCGGCGGGGACGAAGTTCTTATCGGCAAGCCGGGGATGTTCGGGGCCGATGGTATTCCGTCCCTGTCCCCGGCGATGGTCGATGCCGTGGAGCAACTGCGCGAAGGCGGACAAACCAGCATGGTCGTGCAGCGCGAGGGGCGCGACCTTGGTGCGATTGGCTTGCTCGACACGCCCCGCGAAACCGCGAAAAATGCGCTTAGGCAACTGCGTGACATCGGCATCAAGCGGATGATTATGATCTCCGGCGACCATCAAAGGGCGGCGGAGGCGATCGCACGGGAGGTTGGGATCGACGAGGCATGGGGCGACCTGATGCCGGAAGATAAGGTTGAGGCGATCAAGAAGCTGCGCGCCGAAGCGAAGGTGGCGATGGTCGGCGATGGCGTGAACGATGCGCCAGCTATGGCGACCGCGACGGTCGGCGTGGCGATGGGCGCAGCCGGGTCGGACGTCGCGCTGGAAACCGCCGATGTGGCGTTGATGGCGGATGATCTATCACACCTGCCGTTTGCGGTCGATCTCAGCCGGAAGACGCGCTCCATCATTCGTCAGAATGTGTTCGTGAGCTTGGGCGTGGTGGCTTTGCTGGTTCCGGCCACGATATTTGGGCTTGGCATCGGGCCAGCCGTGGCTCTGCATGAAGGCTCGACTTTGCTTGTCGTGTTCAATGCGCTCCGGTTACTCGCCTATCGTGATTTAGTGTGAGATACCCCGCAACAGAGGCTATTATTTCACCCACCTATGATAACACCCTATTATCAGAGCCTACAGCAACGCCTTCAGGGCGTCGAGCTTGTCACCCTAGACAAGCATGTTGCCGCTATCGCGATCACCGTGGCCGAGATCGGGAACTTCCTCCAGCAGCCGGCAGGGCACATGCGCGGCAGCCCTGATGTCCTCGTCCCTCGTCAACCATCGCAGTGTCGGCATTAGCTATAATTGCCCCTATCCCTGAACGTTTCCGAGCAAGCCCTATCCGATTTGCCCGAAGGTTGGAAACGACATTGCCGAAATGATCGGGAGAACGGGCGGCGAGATTTGCGTGCAATTAATTGCACAAAGATTCCCAGCAACGATCACTCCTGCCCGCCGGTGCGAATTTCCAGAACCCTCACCTGCGCCCGCACTGTTTCGAGTTCCTCGCCCAGCACCTTCACTTGCTTGACCAGATCGGGCGTGACGAAATCGGGGACGCCGAAATCCTCCCTGAAGCTGGCTTCCAGCCGGGCGACGATCTCACCGTTCATGGTGCGGTTCGCCGCCTCTGCGGCTGCCTTGATCTTGTCTCGCATTCCATCCGGCAGGCGGACCATGAACCTGTCTTGGGTTTCGCTGGGATAGGGTTCGCGCATTCCGATCTCCTTTTTGTGCCTATTTATGCCGAGTTGACACATGACACAATGATGTGCCTATTATATGCCTAGTCGGCACCTTCCGACATAGAGGAGCAAGATATGATCTTTGAAAGGATGAACCTGCGCCTGCCCGCCAACCTGAAGTCATGGCTGAAGGAGCGGGCCGACACTCAACACCGGACCATGAACGGAGAAATCGTGGCCTTGCTGGAAAGGGCGAAGATCGCCGATACTAAGGAGGCCGCTTGATGTCCGATCTCCGCCGCGCAGTGGCCTACGCCCGGTTTTCCACCGACCTTCAGAACGAACGATCGACCGAGGACCAGTTAGACCTGTGCCGATCCTATGCTGAGCGCGAGGGTCTTCGCGTCGTAGGCACCTATCAGGACAAGGCCCGATCCGGTGCGTCGATGCTCGGCAGGGACGGCCTCTACAACCTGCTTCAGGATGCCCAAGCCAAGAAATTCGACGTCATCATCGTCGAGGCGCTGGATCGCCTGTCCCGCGACATGGAAGACCTCGCAGGCATCCACAAACGCCTGCAATATCTCGGCATTGAACTCCGCGCAGTCCATGAGGGTATCGCCAATACGCTGATGGTCGGCCTCCGTGGGCTGGTCGGCCAACTCCAACGCGAGGACAACGTCCACAAGATCAGGCGCGGCATGACGGGCCTCGTGAAGCAAGGAAAATCAGCAGGGGGCAAGGCTTATGGCTATCGCTCCGACCCGATGAACAAGGGCAAGCGGGTGATCATTGAGGAAGAGGCCGACGTGATCCTCCGCATTTATTCGGAGTTCGCGGGCGGGAAGTCCCCACGGCACATCGCCCATGGCCTCAATAGGGACGGTATTCGCCCCCCTCGGGGCACGAAATGGAATGCATCCACCATCAACGGCAATCCTAAGCGTGGTTACGGTATCCTTCGCAACTCGCTGTATGCTGGCAAGATGGTCTGGAACCGGGTCCAGATGATTAAAGACCCTGACACCGGCAATCGCGTCTCCCGCACGAACGCACCTGAACTGCGGGAATATCACGATCTGCCGGAGCTTCGGATCGTGCCTCCAGACCTGTGGGATGCGGCACAGTCTCAATTGGCGGCTCACGCACACGGCCCACGCGAAGGAAATATCGGCGTCCATCGCCGTCCTAAGCGCCTGCTGTCCGGTCTGATAAAATGCGGTGCATGCGGTTCAGGGATGGCCGTCTATGGACACGCGAAGCGGTCAAAGCGTGTTCGCGTCCGCTGTTCGGCTCACACCAATTCGGGCACCTGCCCTGATCCCCAGACCTACTACCTGGACGAAATCGAAGGGTGGGCGCTTTTTGAAATCGCCAAGCAGCTATCCAACCCTGAGCAAATCTCGGTCTGCGCTCGGTCCTATATCGAAGCACGTCGCAATCAGACTGCCGAACCGGATCGTCGCCGTGCCGAGATTGAAAAAGAACTCGCGAAAATAAGTCAGAAGCTGGATCGCTTTCACGACATGATAGCCAACGATGAAGGCGACAGGAGAACCTTAAACGTCAACATCAAGGAACTGGTAGCTCGGCGGGACGAACTTGAGCAGGAGCGCGACCATCTGCCCGTAGCCAGCAACGTCAGCTTCCACCCCACAGCTTTCAGGGCCTTGGGCGACCGGGTGCAGCGCCTCACCGGAAAGTGGGCAAACTCGCGGGCAAAGTTCGAGTATGGGCTTCACGAGTTGGACGACATGAAGGAGCTTGGGCCTGTACTTCGGGAGTTGATCCACTCGATCATCGTCACCCGCAATGAGAACGGCGTTATGAAGCTGCGGATCGTTGGATACCTTCAGCCCTTCATCGAGGAGGAAGGGCAAGCCCCTCGGAAGGCCAAGGGTGCTGTATCGTTGGTAGCGGAGGAGGGACTTGAACCCCCGACACGCGGATTATGATTCCGCTGCTCTAACCAGCTGAGCTACTCCGCCCCAAGGCCCGTAGGCCAGCGCAATCGCCACAAGGGCGATCGGTCGGCGCGCTATACGCAGGCGGGGCGGGGTGGTCAATGGGTCCCTTTCGGTGAAGAACCCGACCCCTCATGGTCCGACCGTCCACGCCACTGAATGGTATCGGCGAAGCGTCGGCAAACCCTTTCGTTCTGCATCTTGCGACGCGCGCTTTCTCCCACACCGTGCCTGCTCAAAGCGGGTCAGGGCGCTCCTTTCCCTGGATCAGTGCGCGACGGCAACCTTTGCGCTGAGGGCTGTCTTACGGTTGGGGCGCTCGACGAGGAAGTAGATCCACAAAACGCAGAGCATCAGGACGAATGGGCAGATTGCCGCCACTGCATAAGTCCGTGCCGCCGGGATACCGCTGCTCAACACCGCCGCGCCGATGATCGGCCCGATGACGCCACCCACCTTGCCCACGGCTGATGCCCAGCCGCCCGCGCTGGCGCGGATCGCAGTGGGATAATAGAGTGCGAGTTGGCTGATGATTGCCGAATGGCCTCCGCCGACAAGCATGGCGAGAACGACGATCAGGGGCAGGAATAATGGCGTTCCCGTGAACACGTCGAAGCCGATCAGCACGGCCAGCGGCACGAGGATTGCAGGCACGAGCGCTACGACCAGCAATCCATAGCGCTCTGCCAGCCGCATGATCGCGACGCCCGCGACCGCCCCGAAGAGCCCACCGATCGAGGAAACCGTCGCCGCCGTTTCGCGCGGCACGGCCATCTCCTCCAGCACGATCGGCCCCCAGGACGCCTTGAAGAAGATGCCCAGCGCGCTCGCTCCATAGCCGAGCCACACCAGCGGCGTGATCCACTTGAGAGGGCCCACGAACAGATCGCCGAGCCGGAAGTTTGCCTTGTTCTGGGTCTCGTCGCCCAGGACGAACCGGTCGTTGGGCTGGATATCCAACGTCGGATCGTAGCGCTTGAGCGTTGCCGCCACCAGCTCCGGCTTGATGTCCTTGTTGATGAGGAAGCGCGGCGATTCGGGTAGCCAGAGGGCCACGGCGATCGCACACAGAACGGTCGCGCCGCCACCGGCGAAATAGACACCCTCCCAGCCGTAGACCGGGGCCAGCCAGTTGGTGAGCGGTCCGGCCACGGCGCTGCCGATGGAAAAGCCCATCATGATAAAGGCGATGACGGTCGCACGCACCCGCTTGGGTACGAATTCGATGTTGAGGGCCCAGGCCAGCGGCAGCAGGCCGCCGATCGCCAGGCCGTCCAGGAAGCGCAGCGCCAGCAGCAACTCGTAACTACGCGCGAAGCCAGTGAGGAAAGTAAGGATGCCGAAGGCCAGGCCCGCGACGATGATCGTTGGCCGGCGCCCGATCCTGTCGCCAATGTAAGTGAAGGCCAGGCCGCCCACCACCATGCCGGCAGTGCCGGCGGAAAACACGTTGCCAAGCTGCGTGGTCGTCAGGTTCAGCTCATCGCGCATATAGGGCGCGGTGAAGGAGACCATCATCATGTCGAGCCCATCGAACATGGTGATGAGCCAGGAGAGCGTCATCAGCACCCAGTTGAAAGGCGTGAGTTTCTTCCCGTCGATCAGCGCCGCAAGGTCGATTGTCCGGGCCGGTCTGTCCATGAGCGCCTGTCTCTCCTAAGCACAGCTATGCTGCTTTCGGCAAAGGATAGAGGCACTTCACCCCTTTGGCTATAGGAATAGCCACAGCAATTCTAATAATTAGAATTCACACTATATCACTGCCAACATTGTGCTATGAAGTGAGTCCGAATGGAGGACATTATGGCGGATATGGATGCGGTGATCGAAGACGTGCGGACGGTTCGGACACGGTTGGGCATTCCCTCGGGTGCGTGGCAGGCAGAGGATGGCGGCGGTGCGGAGGGGATCACCCGCAGGCTGAGCCCCGCGCAGATTGACGCACTCGATGCCGCCGTTCGCACGACGGAAGGCCGGGCGGCGACCGATATCACCAAGGCGGATTTCGGCGCCCCCGTGCTTACCGCGCTGATGACGGCGGTGCGCTACGATCTGATGGCGGCGCGCGGCTGCGTGATGCTCACCGGCGTGGACCTGTCCCGCTACGATCTGGAGCAATTCAAGCGGCTGCATTTCGGCCTCGGCACCCATCTTGGCACCGCGACGGAGCAGAGCCCGCGGCATGATCGCATTGGCCTCGTCCGCAAGGAGCCGAATCCGCAGCGTCGCGGCTATCTCATGGATAGCGAATTGGGGCCGCATACCGATTACCATGAGATATTGAGCCTTGCGTCCGTCGTCGCTGCGGAGGAGGGTGGTGTGAGCGGCTTTGTCAGCTCCGCGGCGATCTACGGCGTCATGGAGGAGGAGCGGCCGGACCTCCTCGCCGCCTTACGGGAAGGCTATTATTATCCCACCAGCCTCACCACTGTTACCGATTACAAGGTGCCGACCTTCTCGGTGATCGACGGGCATATCGCCATGTACAACTACGTGATCTTCATTGCTCAGGCGGCGGAGATCCGGGGCGAACCGGTGCCGGCGGATCTGGTGGAGGCGCTGCGCTACATGTTCACCGTGGCCAAGCGGCCGGAGTTGATGACCTCCTTCGTCCTCCAGCCGGGCGAGATGGTGTTCTGGCACAATTTCCGTGTTCTCCACTCCCGTACCAGCTTCAAGAATACGCCGGAGCGCGAGCGGACCCTGCTGCGCTTGTGGATTAATGCGGACGAGCATTACCCCATGGCGCGCGGTTATCTGGAAACATCCTATCGACTTGACCGGCAGCACAGCGAGGGCTGGTCGATGCTGGTCAATACCGACGAGAGCTTACGTGCCGTGTACGAACTAATGCATGGTTGACGGGGGTGGGGGTCGGCCTGAAGCCGGAGCAACTCCGTAACAGGCGTTCTTCCGGCATGGAGCCCGCTTTGATTGCCGGAGGCTGGGCATAGGGCATTATCTCGGGTTTAAGGCAAGACATGCATGGTGTGGCGTTGCCCACTATCCATAGTCCGACCCGGGCAATCGGAAAGAGGAACAAGGTAAGCCCCGTCGCATCTCTGCGGCGGGGCTCCCTGAGCCTTGTCCTGAGACGAGGCTTCTGATCTACTCGCTCTTTCGATTGAGTAGGATATTGAAACGCGCCCTCCTCGACTTGGTTCCCGTATGCGAAAAAATCTGCTCAAGGCTCCTCACCGTCTACGACCCGACCCCGATGGTATGCCGTCCGTGCCGATAGCTGGATGCTGATCTGCAATTTTCTGTGCAGTCCGGGGCCCAATAGTTCACTGATCTTCCGCGGGGGCGGCTGAGCGCCTCTTGTCTCACGAGACAAGTCGACATTGGTTCAACTAACTGCGTGCCCGTTTACGGCGGGTTTCCCAGCCCTTTTTAGCGGCGGTCGAACGTTTCTCGTGGCTCTGGCTTGAACCGGCGATGTGGCCGCCTTTGCGCGCAGCGGTATGACTCTCCGGTTTACCTCGACCTGATCCCGACTTCTTGCCTCCGCCGGATTCCTTGTTGACTGTGGCCCATGCTCGGCGTTCGGCTTCGTCATGGCTGACGCCGCGATGTTCATAGCCTTCCTCGATATGGTTGGCCTTTCGCTTCTGCTTGTCGGTGTAGCTCGATTTATCCCCTCTGGGCATGGCGCCCTCCTTCAGATTGACGTCACTGTCCGGCGACCGTCAGCTTGGCGAGTTGGTCGATGTGACGCTGGACGACGGGAGCGATCTCGTTGGCGGCCGCCTTGAGTTGCTCGGTATCGCCCCCCACGGCATAGCCGCTGTGCAGGGCGAGCGCCTCGCTGTGGCCGGTCCGCTGAGCGTCGAGATAAGCGCTGTCGGCTGCCGTCCCGGTCGCGGTCTTGATGTCGTCAAGCGCCTGTTGCTGCGCCGGTTCGAGCGCGGGCGCCGGGGCGGTGATTCCAGCCTCTCGTACAGCCGCCTTGAGCCGGGCGGTAGACTTGGTGTGATCCTCGATCATCATCCCGGCGAAGGCCTTGATCCCCGCATTGGCGGTCTTGTCGGCGATGGCACGGGACGATTCGATCTCAAACAGGTCGCCTGCGCCCGCCTTGGCGAGGTAAGTCATGGCGTCCGTCACGGGAGCGGGGGCGGGCTCAGTCACGGCGGCATTAACGCTCTCGTCGAGCGCTGCGTTGTTGGCCGAAGGAGAAGTAGCCTGATTGCAGCCCGCCAAAACGAGCGAGGGAAGGGCGACCCATAGCATCCTGTTCATGAGAATCTCCTCTCCACCGGTGCAGCGAGAGGGCGGCGTGTAAATTCGGCCGGCGCCTCACGCCGTTCGTCAAACGCACGAGACGGTAAATGAGAGGCGAAAATCTTGCTAACGTAGGTTAGGAGATCACGGTCGAAGACGGTGAACGCCCCGGCGCAACCGTACGCGTCGTGAAACGTTGCCGGCATATGCCTTCAAGTGCGATCCGTCGATATGCTTACGATCCGGCGCAACGCCGCCTCGATATCCTCTTCGTAAGCGGACAAGCCTACAGCTATTTCGGCGTACCTGAGGCGGTTTTCCGCGACCTTGGCCGGGCGCGTTCGAAAGGGCGGTATTTCCAGGAGCGCATCCGCGACAAGTTCGATTTTCGCCGCGATCGCACGGGGCTTTATCGAGCGTCGCGAGGTCCCGATAAGTGACGCGGCTTCGCCCTATTCATGACCGAGGTCGCCATGTGCATGGGGTTTGGCGTGGCCAGCTACGCGCAAATAACGCTCGTCGATGGCGTCGATGAGCGCCTGCGCTCTGTCGTCGCCAGCCGCCATGCGGAGGAGTTCATCGACCTTGGCTTCGAGACGGTCGTCATTCTCCTTGGAAGCGGGCGAGCCGACATACAGGAAATAGGCAAGGCCCAGTACCTGCCAGAGAAGTTGGAGGAATTCGGACTGCCAGTTCTCGAATGTGTCGCGCCCCATTTCCATCAGGTAGGCAGAAACCTGCGGCGCCTGATGGCGCGCCCCCGCCTCGTCGACATAGGCATACCAGCCGAAGACCCAGTGGCCGGCGATTGAAACCAGGAAGAACAGGGCTGTGATCCAACCATAAGCATAGCGTTTCATTGCAGGCTCCTCACGAGTGACCGTGCATTGAAACGCGTTTGGGTGCGCCGGGTTCTTCCGGGGAAGGGGACAATGGCTGGCGTTCTAACCTGAGTTAGAAATGGGGCCGCTTTTGGGAACCGGCAGGAGGTCCGCAGCGCTTCATCGTTTCGTGTGAGCGGCATTGAGCATTGAGAGACGACGATGAGAGTGAACGAATGCATGAACCCGGATGTGCGCGTGGCCGGGCCCGATAATACGATGCAGTCCGCGGCCCAGATCATGGCGGATCTCGACGCGGGCTTCCTGCCGGTTGCCGACCATGAACGGCTGATCGGCATCGTGACGGATCGCGACATTGCGATTCGCGGCGTGGCGGCCGGCAAGCCCCCGGAGACCAGCATCCGGGAAGTCATGAGCCCTGAGGTGAAATATTGCTTCCAGGATGACGAGGTGGAGGATGTCCTCGACAATATGGGCGATATCCAACTCCGGCGCTTGCCGGTGCTGGATGCGGACAAGCATTTGGTTGGCATCGTGTCGTTGAGTGATCTCGCCAGCAACGGAGAGGCACAGCAGGCGGGCCAAGCGCTGGGCGAGATCACGCGGCCCAGCGGGTTACATTCCCAACGGGTATGAGCGTCCCTTCCGCCCGACTTCGCAGCGGGAACGCAGCGCGCCAACGGACATTATCTCTTGCGAGCCTGGAAGGCACCGATGGTTGCCTTCGCCTCTCAATACCGGGAGATAAGCCATGTCGAGGGAAAAGACCGATGGGCGCGGTGCCCGACCGAGTCTGGATGGCTGCTGCGTGCTGGTCGCGGAGGATGAATATCTGGTCGCACGCGAAATCAGCAGCGCTCTGCGGGATCATGGCGCCGACATTCTCGGCCCGTGCCCGGAGCTTGAAATGGCGCTGCGGATGCTCGACGATCCGGACAGGATCGACGGAGCGATTGTGGATCTCAACTTGCGTGGTCGGTTGGCAATCGAACTGGCGGAGGCGCTTCAGGGGTTGGGGATCGGCTTTGTTATCGCAACCGGCTATGACGCGTCCATCCTTCCACCCAGCCTGTGCAGAGTGCCGCGATGCACCAAGCCGTTCAATTTCGAGCAGATGATCCAGGTCTTGCATCGGGAAATCGTTCGCGAAACCCGGCATTAGACAGCAGCATGCGGGCTGGTATCCGATAGCGCCAGCCCACCGAGGCATCGTCGGCGGCCGATTTGATTTCGGCGTTCAATTCGTAGGTTAGCGCATCGTCGAGCCATGGCGGGATGCGGGAAGCACGTGCACTGACTTCGTCATCCCTTTCGGTCCATTCGATGGTGATGGCGCCGTCACGATAAAGGTTAGCGGATACGACGTGCAGGACAGCGAGAGGGAAAGCTGCCCGCTTGGTGGCGGAGAGACCCTGGACAAGTTCGTGGATTAGCAGAACCAACAGGTTCGCCGCTGCCGGGCAGATCGCTATATCGTCCCCCCGCGTTTCGATGGCACGATCGTCCAGGCCGGCGAGAAGGCGCTCATCGGCAACTAGGGAAAATAGTCCGATGCCGTTCTCCTGATCTGAAAGAAGGAGCGCCTGGACACGCGTGAAGGCAGCGATCCGTCCTTCCAGACGCAGGCGATAATCCTCAAGGTTTGTCGTGTCGTCGCTGGTCCGGCGGATGATGGAGCGGATCATCGCCAGCATGTTGCGCAACCGCCGCTGCGCTTCGTACTGCTTCGCCGCTAGCTCCCCCTGCAACGCACCGATCTGGCGGCGCAACCCCGCATCGGATTGTAACCTTTCACCGCTGGCGGAAAAGCGAGTTGGATCAGTCATTTCGCATGCATCCGTCCTCGACTGGGTGGAGATAGCCCGGATCGAACATGACGAGATTGGCGAGCCGGGCGAAATCCAGAATTTTCAGCTCGCGGTTCTGCAAGCTCACCAATCCTCGTGCCCGCATGTCCTGAAGGGTGCGGTTGACATGCACCGGTGTCAGGCCCGTGGCTTCCGCCAGCTCGATCTGAGTGACGGGAAAATGATAGGTGTCATTTTCGGCCATGCCAATGCAGCGCAGCCGCAGCAGCATCTCACAGAACAGGTGGCCGATGCGCTCGAACGCATTGCGCTGTCCAAGATTGACTACCCAGTTGCGCAGGATCGCGCTGATGACATGGTCATGGAGCGCCAACCCTTTGCGCACCGGCGGATAGGCCGTGCGGAGCCGATCAAGCGTATCGTTGGTCAGCGATAGATAGCTGCTGTCGGTGAGCGATGACAGGGAAAAATCGAGGTACACATCTGGCACCTCCGTCATGCAGATATCACCTGGAATTAGGAAACCAGCGATTTGCCGCCGTCCGTCCGGCAGTATCAGCAGGCGACAGGCCCAACCTTTCGTCAGGATATGGAGACCAGACACCCGCTCTCCCTGCCGCAGAAAATCGGCCTTGTTTCGCACATGATAGTGGGAGCCCACGCAAGCGCCCATGATAGCGGCCTTATGTTCAGAATTTAAACGCACAAAGCAACCCAGGCGCTTCAGCAGCGCTTCGCAATCATTATTCTCCCGTCTCATATCCGGCGCCAACTCAATCCGGAAACGCAGCCGGCCAAGCAATGGCGCCGAATGAGCAACCGTCCCTTTGGCTTCGCTCGTGGCCGCACATTGGAATCTCCCAGGCATGGTCCTGCCAGCGGCGGGTCGAACAAACAGCAATGCTTGAGCTTGCCTGTATGGACCGGGCCGGGGCGCATCTTCTTCACATAGGCGAGTCCAGCCAAGTCTTTTGTCGACGCTTAGTAATGTCTTGGCCGGACCCCACCGCCGAAAGGGAACGGACTGTCGCCCGCGGAGCCAAGCCGATGCATAGGTTAAGCGCCGGCACGGCAGAGAGCGGAAGGCTAGCCGTGGGGCTCGTGCAGTTGAACCAATGCGCGATGCTGCTGACGCAAGCGGGCCTGGTTGATCTCAGCGGACTCACCGTGGTGCATATCAATCGCATCCTCCGCCAGCTTCGCGCGCGGACTCGCCGCTATCTATGCCAAGTGGCTGGAGGTGCATGAGCGCGCCGGCCCTATTGCAACTGACTACGCCTGTCGCGGCTTAGAGACGGTGTATCGGGTTGTTCGTATCGGCCGCGAGCTGCTCGGGAACGGAGAGCCACAGCATGCTTTTTAAGAGAATGGCATATCCGTTTATAGGCGGGTTTCTTTAAGGAGACGCATGATGAGCTTGGCGCTTTCACACAAGGGTGGTTTGCTGATCGGGCTGCTGGCGGGTGTTGGCGGTTATTTCTGGTGGACTCGCCGCTCACAGCCCGAGCAAGGGCTTCATCCGGCGCCCGCCTTCGCTGGGGAAGGTGCCGCGAAAGAAGCGCCCGTTCACACGCGGGATGCCGGCCCGGAGGCGATGCGCGACGGAGGAGAGGATAAATGGGATCTGGTGGATCAGGCGTCCGACGAGTCCTTTCCCGCCAGCGATCCCCCTTCCTATTAGGAGGCGCGTTGGTTCGCTTGCCTAAACCAGGTTAAACGACCGCATCTTGTAGCACGCCCAAAATTGACTAGCTTGTGAGGATCACGCTGTCCGCAGCAGTCGGGAGGGCGCATGGACCAACGCGAGCTACCTACCGTTTCTCGTGTTCGCAAGCTGCGTGCGGCTGATCAGGCGCTGCGCGACGACGCCAATATTCAGAGCCTGCTCTATCATTATACCGACAAGCTCTATCGTGCGGGCAGTCTCGACATGATCTACGAGGCAGCGCTTTCCGCTATCTGCGAGGGGCTGCGGAGCGACCGTGCGTCGATCCTGCGGTTCGACGACCGAGGGGCCATGCGCTTCGTGGCCTGGCGCGGTATTTCGGAGCGCTATAGGGCCGCAGTCGATGGCCATTCGCCCTGGAAGATGGGAGAGCGCGACGCAGAGATTATTTGCGTCAAGGACGTGACCCGCTCCGCCAACATGCAGTCGTTGAAATCCGCGTTTCTGGCCGAGAATATCCGTAGCCTGTGTTTCATTCCGCTCGCGCCGGATGACCGCGTGGTCGGCAAATTCATGGTCTATTTCACCGAACCGCATGTACTCGACCCAAAGGAGCAGGAACTCGCCCTTATCATCGCGCGCCAGTTGGGGTTCGCACTCAGGAGCCACCTGGCGGACAATGCCACGCGCCGGCTTGCGGCGTTGGTGGAAAGCTCCGACGATGCGATCGTCTCGAAAACGCTAGAAGGCATCATTACGAGCTGGAACGAAGGGGCGGAGCGCTTGTTCGGCTATTCTGCCGAGGAAGCTATTGGCCGACCCGTCACCATGCTGATCCCGGATGAACGGCTGAGCGAGGAGCACAAGATCCTCGCGGACATCCGCGCCGGCCGCCGCGTGCAATCCTATGAGACGGTGCGGCGGTGCCGCGATGGGCGCCTCGTCGACGTATCGCTAACCATTTCACCGGTGCGGGACAGCCGGGGCGCGATCGTCGGCGCCTCGAAGATCGCGCGGGACATCGGCGACCGCCGTCGCGCGGCGGAGGCGCAGAACATGCTGCTTCGGGAGATGAACCACCGCGTCAAGAATGCTTATACCATTGCAAACAGCCTCATCAATCTGAGTGCGGGTTCCGCGCAAACGGCGCAGGACCTGGCCGCTGCGGTTTCCGGCCGCCTTGCCGCGCTCGCCCAGGCCCATTCGCTCAGCGCTGTTGCCCCTTTGGCGGCTGGAGGGACGATCCCTCCCGCCGGCACGCTGCGGGAAGTTATCGCCGTGATTCTGGCGCCGTTCGAGGGAGAGACCGAGGAGGGAAAGTCGCGTATCTCCATCGTGGGGGAGGGGGCGGGTGTGGATGGCTCGCTGACGACCCAATTGGCGCTCCTTTTTCATGAACTGGCGACCAATGCCGCGAAATATGGGAGCCTCTCGGTCAAGAATGGCCGGGTGGAGGTGACGTTGACGACAGAGCCGGGGCAACTGATTGCGCTGTGGCAGGAAAGTGGGGGCCCGCCTGTCGCCGAGCCGGGTAGGGAAGGGTTCGGCAGCAAGCTACTGCGGATGGCGGCGCGCCAACTTGGCGACGTTAATCGCTGGTGGAATGAAGATGGCCTTGTTGCCCGGATCGTCGTGAAGATGCCGGAGACGACCTGAGACGAGGTGAGGCCAGTCGCACGACAGAAGGCGCATCGGCAACGGCTCGTCGCACAGCCTAACATAGGTAAATTTTGCTCTGGGGCGCTGGACTAGGTCACAAACTCATAAATGGGATTCCCTTTTTGGGGTGGTCGTGATTCAAGCTCCTGGAAGGGAGCTTATGATGAGCGTGCGTCGCTACGAGCTGTCGGATTTCGAGTGGTCGGTGATCGAGCC
>Ga0066256_1000781_pt1 | contig 59668 bp, 50 predicted proteins | sample ThiBio_1000_biof_FD_87107 | JGI IMG/M metagenome (GOLD analysis project Ga0066256, IMG submission 87107) | Wastewater bioreactor microbial communities from Cape Town, South Africa - Thiocy_expt_1000_biof (version 2) | ecosystem: Engineered > Bioreactor > Thiocyanate-remediating >... | reverse complement strand
CTGATCTCGGATGCCCGGCTGCCCGCCGACTGCCGTCACATGCTGCTGGTCAAGCTGGGTGAGACGCTGAAGGGCTCGCCGCTCGTGCTGGCGCTGATGGGCGCGGCGCGCGCCGAGCGCGTCACGCGCGACGCCTGCGTCAAGGCTTCGGTCACCCTCATCGAGGGCACCCGGCAGGACGAACACGCGGCGCTGATCGAGCATCTGCGCCTACGCGGCGACCTTACCGCCAGCTTCGTGATCCGCACCATCGCTCACGGCAAGGTCGACTTCTTCGGCTCGGCGCTGGTCGCGCTCAGCCAGCAGTCGGAGCAGCGGGTGAGGGCGCTGCTCGCCGGTGGCCATTATGTGGCGCTGCAGGCACTCTTCCGCAGCGCGGGCCTCGCTGCCTCCACCCATGCCATCATCCTGCGGGCGCTGAAGATCTGGCGCGACGTCGCCAACGGCAAGCGTGTCGCCGGCGTTCAGGAGGTCAGCTGGCTGATGCTCAAGGAATTGGGCGGACAGGCGGCGGAAGGCGATCTGGCGAGCCTCGTCAAGTCGATCCATCTCGACGCGCTGCGCGAGAATGCGCGTGGTCACGCGCTGGCGATCGCCGCCGCCTGACACGGACTGGAGCCAGCTCGGGCGGCAAGGCTGACCGACACAGGGGTGCCGAGTCCGCTAGCGACGCTCCTTGGCGAAGAAATCGGGATAATCCTCCATTGCCGCCGCGATGATGCGCAGCGAAACCGCGATCTGCAGCACTTCGGGGGAATCGTTGCGCTCGGTGAGGTTCGCCGCATATTGCCGGGCGACAGTGACGGTCGAGCTTGGCGGCTCGCCATGCGAACGGAAAAGCAGCTCGCGCGCCAACCCGCGAAGGAAGTTCGCGACCGATTGCGCTGTTTCCAGCGGGACGGCGGGATTCCGCCCAACGGTGCGCAAGCGCAGGATCTCGAGGCCGACAGTGACCGCGGCGACGGAGCCGCCAAGTACTGCGTCGCCTTTTCTGCCGGCCTGCTGGACCAGCGGCATCAACTGATTGACACGATCGTAGGCGAGGCTCTCGAACGCCGTTCGGCGCGGCACGCGCTCGTGCAGGCACAGACGTGCGAGATCCTCGCGCATGACCTGGACGATGCGGTTGACGGTGACCCAGGGGTCCGCCGGCAGTACGACGATGAAGACGCCGATCGCCAGCAATATGCCGACGAGGATGGACGCCGAGCCCGCCAGGAAGGGGATCGGGTCGTAGGTCATCGCCTGGTGCGGGCTGAGGAAAGCCAGGAAGTTGATGGCGAAGGCCGTGGCGACGCCGACATAGCGGGGATTGGCCATGGCCAGGGCCGCCGGCACCAGGATGGGGACGACGAAGACCATGAACCAGCCGAAGCCCGGCAATGCGGGCAGCGCGAACTGACCGACCAGGAAGGCGAAGGGAAGCGCCAGCAGCGTGCCCTTGAAGAAACCCCAGGCGACCTGAACCGGGTCCGGCCGGGAGGCGAACAGGCTGGACACGACCGCCACGAGGATGACGGTGCCCGCCGCCTCGGACCATTTGGTGGTCAGCCAGAAAGCCGCGACCAGCAGCGTGGCGAGCGTCGCGCGAACCGCGTTGCGGACAGCTGCCTGATGATCGCGATGCACGACCAGGGCCGGCTGCTGCCGGTCCCGTTTGCGGCCGGGTTTTGGCGAGCGCAAGGCATCCAGGCCGCGCAGCACCTGTTTCAGGGCCTCGGCGAAATCGGCGGCGATGGTCAGCCGGGTTACGGTGCCGACCTTGTCGCCATCCGGGCCTGGGGGCATCTCCGGCACCTGCCGCGCCTTGGCCGCGATGGCGTCGAGCCGTGCGATCCACGGGGCTGTGTCGTCGAGAGCCGATGGCTTGGCCACCAGCTCGGTCACCAGCGCATGAAGATCGGCGCGCACGGGAATGAGGGCGGCGTTCTTCGGCGCCGCATGCTGGTAAAGGGCACGTGCCGCCGACAGGGCGGAAAGGAACTGGCCGATGGTGCGGCGCACCGGATGGGCGCGCGTCGCGAAGCTCGGCGCCTCGAGGCGGGCATAAGAGCGCATCTCGGCCAGCGTCTGCGTTTCGCCGACCAGCTTGCGATGCAGGCTGGCCTGCGTGGCGGAATCGCCGCCCGAGAAGGCGCCGCCGGCATAGACCGCCAGATCCAGTATGCAGCGCTTGAGCCTCGCAATGATCGCGGTGCTGGCCAGCCTCGGCAGGATGAGCCGGCTGGTGAGGCCGGCGCAGACGATGCCGAGCACGATTTCCGCGCAGCGCGCGATCGCGAGATCGACGACGATGTGCGGCTGCCCGAAGGCTGGAAGGCTGATGATCATGGCCGTATAGCCGGCCAGCGCCGCGCCATAAGCCTCGGGATTGCGCAACAGCGACGAGACGAACGTGCAAAGGCCGATCCAGAGGGCCAGCGTGCAAACCATCATCCAGGGGTCGGAACCGAGCACTGTGGTGATGCCGATCGCGGCGACGCCGCCAACGAGTGTGCCGAGCAGCCTGTAGAAACCCTTGGCCAAGACCATGCCGGCCACCGGCTGGGCGACGATGAAGACGGTCATCATCGCCCATTGCGGATGATCGAGCTTGAGCGCGTAGGCGGTGAGAAGCGCGATCAGCCCGGCCGATACAGTGCGCAGGGCGAAAATCCAGTCCGAGCGCGTCGGGCGGGCAAAATCCCGGAATGCCGCGTCGAAACGATCCCTCATCCGCTCCCGGATCACGCGTTGGTCTCCGCCATACGGCGCCGCGCTTCCCCTCGGATGCGCAAGGGACGCCGTAGCTCTTTGATTTTGCGCATGATCCTGCTCGAAAATCGATTCCGATTTTCGAATTTATGCGCCCCGGTGGCGAAAGGATGTCGAAGCGGCCGCGCCATGGGCGGCGCGATCAGATATCGAGCCCCTCGGTCTCGGCGAATTCGGCGCGCTCCTGGATGAAGCGGAAACGGGCCTCGGGCTTGGTGCCCATCAGCGCGTCCACCGCGTCCTTGGTCGCGTCCTCCCGGTCGATCACGTCGACGCGCAGCAGCGTGCGCTTCCTCGGATCCATGGTGGTTTCCTTGAGCTGCGCGGCCATCATTTCGCCCAGGCCCTTGAAGCGGCCGATCTCGACCTTGCCGCGCCCGGTGAATTCGGTGCGCAGAAGCTCGTCCTTGTGGGCGTCGTCGCGCGCGTAAGCCACCTTGCCGCCCTGCCGGATCGAGTAGAGCGGCGGCACGGCCATGTAGAGATGGCCGCCGCGGATCAGGCTGGGCATCTCCTGGAAGAAGAAGGTGATCAGCAGCGAGGCGATGTGGGCGCCGTCGACGTCGGCGTCGGTCATGATGATGACGCGGTCGTAGCGGAGATCCTCGTCGCGATACTTCGAACGCGTGCCGCAGCCGAGCGCCTGGATCAGGTCGGAAATCTGCTGGTTTGCCGCCAGCTTGTCATTGCCGGCGCTGGCGACGTTGAGGATCTTGCCGCGCAGCGGCAGCACCGCCTGGCTGGCGCGGTCTCGCGCCTGCTTGGCCGAGCCGCCGGCCGAGTCGCCCTCGACGATGAAGAGCTCGGCGCCGGCGGCGGCGTTCTGCGTGCAGTCGGCGAGCTTGCCCGGCAGGCGCAGCTTGCGAACGGCGCTCTTGCGCGACACTTCCTTTTCCTGGCGCCGCCGCACGCGCTCGTCAGCGCGCGCGATCACCCAGTCCAGCAACTTGGAGGCTTCCTGCGGGTTGTCGGCCAGCCAATGGTCGAATGGATCGCGAATGGCGGTCTCGACGATGCGCATCGCCTCGATGGTCGCCAGCCTGTCCTTGGTCTGGCCGACGAATTCCGGTTCACGGATGAAGACCGAAAGCATGCCCGCGGCCGAGACCATGACGTCCTCGGAGGTGACGATCGAGGCGCGCTTGTTGCCGACCAGCTCGGCATAAGCGCGCAGGCCGCGCGTCAGCACGTTGCGGAAGCCGGCTTCGTGGGTGCCGCCCTCGGCCGTCGGGATGGTGTTGCAATAGGAATTGAGGAAGCCGTCGCCACCAAACCAGGTGACCGCCCATTCGAGGGAGCCGTGGCCGCTCTGCTTCTCGCTCTTGCCGGCGAAAACCTCGCGGGTGACCTGGAACTCGTCGCCGAGCGAGGACTTGAGATAGTCCTTGAGGCCACCCGGAAAATGGAAGGTTGCCTTCGCGGGGGTCTCGTCCTTTTCCCTGATCAGCGACGGATCGCAGATCCAGCGGATCTCGACGCCGCCGAACAGGTAGGCTTTCGAGCGCGTCATGCGATAAAGGCGCGCCGGTTCGAACGCGGCGCCCTTGCCGAAAATCTGCTCGTCGGGGTGGAATCGGGTCCTCGTGCCCCGGCGGTTGTGGACCTCGCCGAGATGTTCGAGACCGCTGACCGGGATGCCGCGCGAGAAGCGCTGACGATAGAGCTGGCGGCCGCGCGCGACCTCGACCTCGAGATGGTCCGACAGCGCGTTGACGACGGAGACGCCGACGCCGTGCAGGCCGCCGGAGGTCTCGTAGACCTTGGAGTCGAACTTGCCGCCCGAATGCAGCGTCGTCATGATGACTTCAAGCGCCGGCTTCTTGAACTTCGGATGCATGTCGACCGGGATGCCGCGGCCGTTGTCGGTGACGGTCAGGAAACCGTCGGCCGACAGCTCGACCTCGATGAAGGTCGCATGGCCGGCCACCGCCTCGTCCATCGAATTGTCGATGACTTCGGCGAACAGGTGGTGCATCGCCTTGTCGTCGGTGCCGCCGATATACATGCCGGGCCGGCGCCGCACCGGCTCCAGCCCCTCCAGGACCTCGATGTCGGCCGCACTGTAATTGTCGCCATTGTCACGGGGGGCGGCCACGCGCTTGGCCGCCTGCACCAGCGGATCGGCAGGACGCGCCGGCGCCTTCACCGGCTGCGGCTGCTTTTCCAGGCTGCCGAAAAGATCGTTGTTGTCGTCCATGCTCGCCATACGTCCGATGCTGCGAATCACCCAAGGGATACTGCCACGCTTTTGCGGCGCGGGCGACTTGGGTTCCTGTTACGTTCAGGGGATGGCGCGCTTCTATCGCAAAACCGCGCCGGAACCAAGCCCGTCGGATCGGGCGGTTTCAAGGCCGGACGGTTCAGGCCGAGGCGACAGGGGCAGGCGCTTGCGCTCGCAAAAGGAAAAGCCGGCGCGTAGCGCGCCGGCTTTCCCGATTCATTCGGCGGCGCCGAGATACGCCGACAGAGGCGGGCAGGAGCAGACCAGATTGCGGTCGCCGGCGACGTTGTCGATGCGCGACACGGGCGGCCAGTACTTCGCCGCCAGGTCGGCGTCTCCAGCCGGATAGGCGGCCTCCAGGCGCGAGTAGGGATGGCTCCACTCGCTGGCCAAGGCCTCGGCGGCTGTGTGCGGCGCATTGACCAGCGGGTTGTCGGCCAGCGGCCACTGACCGCCGGCAACCTTCGCGGCCTCGCCGGAAATGGCGATCATGGCGTCGCAGAAGCGATCAAGCTCACGCTTGGGCTCCGACTCGGTCGGCTCCACCATCAGCGTGCCGGCGACCGGGAACGACATGGTCGGCGCATGGAAGCCGTAGTCGATCAGGCGCTTGGCGATGTCGTCGACGCTGATGCCAGTGCGCTCCTTCAGCACGCGCGTGTCGAGGATGCACTCATGCGCGACGCGGCCGTGGCTGCCCTTGTAGAGCACCGGGAAATGCGGCTCGAGCCTGGTCGCCACATAGTTGGCGGACAGGATCGCCGTTTCCGTCGCGTGCTTGAGGCCTGAAGCGCCCATCATGCGGATGTACATCCAGGTGATCGGCAGGATGGAGGCGCTGCCGAAAGGCGCGGCGGAGACCGCATGCGTCGAGCCCTCGACGACATGGCCCGGAAGGTGCGGCTCAAGATGCGCCTTGACGCCGATAGGGCCCACGCCCGGACCGCCGCCGCCATGCGGGATGCAGAAGGTCTTGTGCAGGTTCATGTGGCAGACGTCGGCGCCGATGTCGCCGGGACGGGCGAGCCCGACCAGCGCATTGAGATTGGCACCGTCGAAATAGACCTGGCCGCCATGCTCGTGGATGAGGGCGCAGAGCTCGCGCGCGCCCTCCTCGTAGACGCCGTGCGTCGAGGGGTAGGTGAACATCAGGGCCGCGAGATTGGCGCCATGCTCCGCAGCCTTGGCCCGCATGTCGTCCATGTCGATGTTGCCGTCGTCGGTGCAGCGCACCACCACGACACTCATGCCGGCCATGGCCGCGCTCGCCGGATTGGTGCCGTGCGCGGAGGAGGGGATGAGGCAGATCGTGCGATGGCCCTCGCCGCGCGCCCGATGATAGGCGCGGATGGCGAGCAGGCCGGCATATTCGCCCTGGCTGCCGGCGTTGGGCTGCAGGCTCACCGCGTCGAAGCCGGTGATTTCCGACAGCCAGCCTTCCAGTTCGCCGATCATGGCGCGGTAGCCGGCCGAGTGGGTCGCCGGCGCGAAAGGATGCAGGTTGGCCACGCTTGGCCAGCTTACCGGTGCCATTTCGGCGGCGGCATTGAGCTTCATTGTGCAGGAGCCGAGCGGGATCATGGCGCGGTCGAGCGCCAGGTCCTTGTCGGCCATCCTGCGCAGGAAGCGCATCATTTCGGTTTCCGACCGGTTTTCGTGGAACACCGGCTGGGTGAGGAATTCCTTGCCGCGCGGCTTGCCCGGAACGGTGCTTGCCGCTTCGGCTCCCGCCTTGGCGCCGAAGAGGGCGGCGATCGCCTCGAGATCGGCCTCGGTCGAGGTCTCGTCGAAGGCGATGCCGACGTGATCGGCGTCGACGACGCGCAGCAGCAATCCGCTCTTTTCCGCGGCGGCGGCAATTTTCGCCGCCTGGCCCTTCACCTCGGCCGTTACGGTATCGAAGCGGCTGGCGCCCAGCACCGTGACGCCGGCAGCCTTGAGGCCGGCCGCCAGCCGGTTGGCCAGCGCATGGATGCGTCCGGCGATCCCCTGCAGGCCGGCGGGGCCGTGCCAGATGGCGTAGGCGGTCGCCATGTTGGCGAGCAGGGCCTGCGCGGTGCAGATGTTGGAGGTCGCCTTGTCGCGACGGATGTGTTGCTCACGCGTCTGCAGCGCGAGGCGGAAACCCGGCCGCCCCTTGGTGTCGGTCGACTGGCCGACGAGACGGCCCGGCATCAGGCGGGTCAGCTTGTCGGAGACGGCGCAATAGGCGGCGTGCGGGCCGCCGAAGCCCATGGGTACGCCAAAGCGCTGCATCGGCCCGACGACGATGTCGGCGCCAAGTTTCGCCGGGGCGTCCGTCAGCGTCAGGCCGAGCGGATCGGCGATGAACACGACCAGCGCGCCGGCCGCGCGGGCCTTCTCGATCGCCGCCTTGTGATCGCCATAGACACCATGGGTGTCAGGCCAGGAAACGAGCAGCGCGGCCGTGTTGTCGTCGATGCTGTCGCCATCGACCTCGACGCCGAGCGGCTCGGCGCGGGTGCGGACTACGTCCAGCGTCTGCGGGTGCGGCGCGCCCGCGATCGCGACCTTGTTGCGCTTGTCGCGATGATGGCGCAGCGCGATGCCGACGGCCTCGGCAACGGCGGTCGCCTCGTCAAGCAGCGAGGCGGAGGCGACCGGCAGGCCGGTCAACTCGGTCACCAGCGTCTGGAAATTGAACAGCATCTCCAGGCGGCCCTGGCTGATCTCCGCCTGGTACGGTGTGTAGGCCGTGTACCAGGCCGGGTTCTCGAACAGGTTGCGCTGGATGACCGGGGGCACGTCGACCCCATGATAGCCGGTGCCGATAAAACTCTTCAGCACCTTGTTGCCGGCCATCTTCGCCGAAAGCTCGGCCAGCGCTTCGGCTTCGCTCGCGGCCGGCGGCAGGGCCAGTGGACGATCGAGGCGGATCGATTTCGGCACGGTCTGGCTGATCAGCGTCTCGACGGACGGAACGCCGATGGCGGCCAGCATAGCGCGGGTTTCCGGAAGGCCCGGACCGATATGGCGGGCGGCGAAGGGGTAGGGTGCTGCGGTCATCTCATGCGATCCTGTCTTCAGACGATATGGGCTTTGTAGGCGGCCTCATCCATGAGACCGGCGAGTTGGCCCTCGTCGGCGAGCTTCATCTTCCAGAGCCAGCCGTCGCTGGTCGCCGCCGAATTGACGAGCGACGGATCGGCGGACAGCGCGCCGTTGGTGTCGGTGATCTCGCCGTCGACCGGCGCATAGACGTCGGACGCGGCCTTGACGGATTCGACCACGACGGCGGTGTCGCCCTTGGCGACCTTGCGGCCGCTCTCGGGCAATTCGACGAAGACGAGGTCGCCGAGTTGTTCCTGCGCATAGTCGGTGATGCCGACGGTGGCGACGCCGTTCTCGACGCGGAGCCATTCATGATCTGCGGTGAAGTAGGTCTTGGCCATAGGAACTTATCCTTTGCGGTAGCGGTGTGGCGTGAAGGGCAGGGACGCGACGTCGACGGGGATCTTCGTTCCGCGGACATCGGCGAACAGTTTGGTTCCGGGCTTGGCGAGCGCCGTGATGACGTAGCCCATGGCGACCGGATGGGCAGCCGACGGGCCGAAGCCTCCTGACGTGACGTGGCCGGCCGGCCGGCCATCGGCGTCGACGAGCACCGCGCCGGCGCGAACGGGCTGTCGGCCTTCGGGCTTGAGGCCAACGCGTTTTTGCGCCGGTCCCTTTTCGACGATGGCGCGCAGCGCATCGGCGCCGATGAAGCGGCCGGCGGCGCGCACCTCCTTGGGGATGGCCCACATCAATCCGGCGCTTGCCGGATCCGTTTGAGGCGTGATGTCCTGGCCATGCAGGCAGAGCCCGGCCTCGAGCCGCAGGCTGTCGCGGGCGGCAAGCCCGATCCATTGGGCGCGTTCGTCCTGCAGCAGCCTGGCGACGAGATCGCGTGCATCGGCTTCCGGGAGGCCGATTTCGAAACCGTCCTCGCCAGTGTAGCCGGATCGGCTCATGAACCAGTTCTCGCGCGGTTCGACCCCGTGCATGAACAGCAGGGTGCCGGTCTCGATGCCGGCACGCGACAGGATTGCCCACGCGTCCGGGCCCTGGATGGCTAGGAAAACGCGGTCGAGCGCGTCCACCTTGACATCGAAATCAGCCGCCAGGGCGCGAATGTGCTTTTCGTCGGCCGCCGCGTTGCCGGCATTGGCCACCACCATGAACCTGGCGTCGCCGAGCCGGGTGACGATCAGGTCGTCGAGGATGCCCGCATGATCGTCGAGGAAGAAGGTGTATTTGGACTGCGAGATTTCAAGCGCGCCGGCATCGAGCGGGCAGGCGCGGTCGAGCAACGCCACGGCTCCGGGACCGCTCACCTCGAACAGCTTCATGTGCGAGATGTCGAACAGGCCGGCATGTTCGCGACTGTGCAGATGCTCCTTCATGACGCCGGCCGGATAGGTCAGCGGCATGGACCAGCCGGCAAACGCTCCAAAGCGGGCGCCCGCGGCCAAATGCAGATCTTCAAGGGGGAGGTGTTTTCCGTCGTCGCCTGTCATGTCTTCTCCAGAGTCGCACGCAATCGGTCGCGAATGGCGACCAGTCCGTGCCCCTCTGTCTGAAGCCTGAGAGACTCGCGCCCCGTAACTCTGTCGGCAGCGCTTACACCTTCGGCGCGGGAACATTTCCCGACTTTCCAGAGTGTCTTTCCCGTCTACGGTTCTTTTGCCTGAGAGATTTCGGGCGATTTCCCCTTCGGCGGCAGCTCGCGCTGCTCTCTCCCGCAAACAGGTAGGGCTCGTGAAAGCCCTCGACGACTCAATCCATAGCCTGTGCGCGACGGCTTGTCACCTCTGAGCGACATGTTCCGACAAGTCTTCGCTAACCACGCCGCTTGCCGGTTTCTCAAGAGGTGGCTGATATGGTCCCTTCCACGATAGCCGCCGCGTAATGGGTCCTTGGGGCGCAACAGGACGCTGTGGCCTCTTCAGCCGGCAACGACCGGTGGTGGACGGGGGGAAAGGTGGGCGGGTTAACCGGGCCCCCGCGGGTGGGGGGGCGGAGCTCGAAGAATCGCTTCACCGCCGAGGACGTCACGATGTTGCGCCGAGAAGTGTTCTCGGACGGCGTGGTGACGCGCGGCGAGGCCGAGGCGCTGTTCGCGCTCGACGCCACGGCGCGGGACAAGTGCCAGGAGTGGCCGGTGTTCTTCGTCGAGGCGGTGACGGACTACATCGTCCACCAGGAAAAGCCGTCCGGCTACATCTCGGAAGAGAACGCGGCATGGTTGATCCGCGCGATCTCGCGCGACGGCATGGTCGACAGCCGTACCGAACTCGAACTGCTGATCCACGGTCTGGAGGAGGCGAAATCGTCGCCCAACCGGCTTTCGGCCTACGCGCTGGAGCAGGTCGCCAATGCGGGTGTCGACGGCAAGGGGCCGCTGATGTCGGGCGGCAGGCTGGAGCCCGGCCGCGTCTCCAGGGCAGAGGTCGATCTGCTGCGCCGCATCCTCTACGCCTATGGCGGCGACGGCAACATCGCCATCACGCAGGCGGAAGCCGAGGTGCTCTTCCGGATCAACGAGGCGACCGCCAACGCCGACAACGATCCGTCCTGGAACGAACTGTTCGTCAAGGCGATCGCCAATTTCCTGATGTGCTCGACCGGATACGAAGCGCCGACGCGTGCGGTGGCGCTGCGCCAGGAGAATTTCGTCGAGCGGCCGGACGTGGATGTCGGCGGCTTCTTCGGCCGCATGGTGTCGGGCGGGCTGGCCGCCATACTGGAAGCCTATCGCTCGCCGGGCGACGTCGAGGCCGAGTGGGAATCGCGCAATCGGGCAACCGAGGCGCTTGCTCGTCGCGCGGAGACGATCGATGCCGGCGAGGCGAAATGGCTGGTCGAGCGCATCGGCAAGGACAGGCCGCTCAACGCCAACGAGCGCGCGCTGCTTGCCCTGATCAAGCATGCGTCGCCCGAGATCCATCCGGCGCTCAAGCCGTTGCTGGACAAGGTCGCCTGAGGTCTATTGTTTCGGCTTGGCGGCTTCCGGCTTGGAGGCATTATCGAGCCGAGACATCCATTTGAAACCGTCGAACCAGTAGCGGCGGAAGCCTGGGATCGTCCCATCGACCGTCCGCGCGACGATCCAGTTGTTGACATACTGGATCAGCCGGATGTCGTCCGGGCGCATGGCAAAGGCTTCAGGGGTGCGCAACAGCGGGCCGCCGATCATCCTCAGCTTCGCGTCATAGAGCCGGGCGGCCATCTGCGGCGTGGGGGAGGTGGCGACCATCGCCTGGGCATCGCCGCCAATGACCGCCGCAAGAACGCCGGCGGTGCTGTCGAACGTCATGATTGTCGCTTTGGGGAAGGCTTCGCGAGCCGCGGCTTCGTCGGTGGAGTTGGAAAGCACTGCGATCTTGTAGCCAGGCGCTTTCAGGACCTTGCCCGGCTTTTTGCCGAGGCCGGCGGTCGCCGCCACCATCCGGATGTCGGCCGTGCCGGTCGGGTTCGAGAACACCACGTCCCGGGCACGTTCCGGCGTGCTGGCATAGCCCGAGGCGATCAGGTCGAAATCTCCCTTGAGCAGCCTCGGCTTCAGGTCATTCCATGGAACCTCGACGACCTTCAGGTCGACCCCCAGATCGGACGCCATGGCGCTGGTGAGATCGATATCGTAGCCGGCAAACTTACCGTCCGCGTTCTTCAGGATCCATGGAGGGTTGAGTGCGACGCCGATCGTCAGTGTCTTCTGATCAATGACGCGCTTGAAACTATCATCGGCCCGAGCGGGCGCAAGCGCCATACATACAGACAGAAACAGTATAGCCGCTGCGATTAGCTTAGCGCGCATGAATATAACCTCGTCGCGGAATCCTCTGGTTGTCAGATTTACATAGAGGTGCCATTCTGTCGATAGGCAGGCCTTGAGGGAGATTGGCAATGTCGGTACGGACGGCGATGGCCGGTTCAATTGCGTTCCTGGCCTGCGCGCTCGGCAATCCGGCACAGCTCTCGTTACTGCCCGACGCGGCACAGGCGGCAGGCCCTATGCGTCTGGTCTGCTCGAGCAACAACTACCGCTACTCTTATTGCGGGATCGACACGCGCGGCGGCGTACAATTGACCAACCGGCTGTCAAAGGCACGTTGTCAACTCGGTACGAGCTGGGGCTACGATGGCGGCGGCATCTGGGTGGACAAGGGCTGCTCGGCGCAGTTCCTGATTGCCGGCACCGGCCGCAGGCCGTCTCCCGGCGACGCGGCGGCCGCGATCATCGTGGGCGGTATCGTCGGCGCAATCCTCGACAACAACGACAGGCACAATCGCCATTCGGACAATTACTACCCGAGGCCGAGGCCGCGCCGCGACGATCAATGGATCGATCCGACGCCGCAATTCGACAGGGACGGTAATCCCAATTTCGATACCCATGGCAACTATCAGGGGTGCCACGGCATGGGCTGCAGAGTGGACAATCCGGACGACATGCAGGACGCCCCGCCCGAGCCCGGTCAAACCACGTTCGAGAGTTCGGACGATTAGTCGCTCGGCGAGGCCGCATGCCGGACGCAAGATCTGTCCGGCCGCAACCGATCAAATGCCGCCGTACCAGTCGTAGCCATTGTCCTCCCAGTAGCCGCCACGGCCGCCGCCGATAGCGGCGAAGCTGTCGATCAGTTCGATCTTGTGGATGTATTTCGGCATCTTGTAGCCGAGCTGGCGCTCGACGCGCACGCGGAGCGGCGCTCCATTCTCGACCGGCAGCGGCTTGCCGTTGAGGCCATAGGCCAGGATCGTCTGCGGATGGCGGGCGTCGATCAGGTCGATCGTGCCGTAATATTTGACGTCGCCAGCCAGGCTCTTGTCGATCGTGTCCAGGCTATGGAACATGACGTAACGCGCCTGCGGCTTGACGACCGCCTGGTCGAGCACGAGCGACAGCGGCGTTCCCGTCCACTTGGCAATGCAACTCCAGCCCTCGACACAGTCGTGGCGCGTGATCTGGGTGCGGGAGGGCATGTTCATCAATTGCTCGCGCGACAGTGAAAGCGGCTTCTCGACCAGCCCGGTCACCTCCAGCCGCCAGTCGGCGAAGTTGTTTGCCAAAAGGTTCTTGTAGGTGTCGTCATCCGGGGCTGTGATGCCGTTCGGACGCTGCGGCTGGCGTATGTCGGCTTCGCTGAACTCCGGCGCCAGGGCGTCGCGTCCGGCGAGCAGGCGCTGGACGCGCCAGGTGAGGCCGTTGGCGTTCTCCAGGAAAGAGCGCAGGCCGTCGCCGATGCCGAGCTGGTTGTCGAAGGCATCGCAGCCCGACAGCATGATGCCTGAGGCCCCAAGGGTCGCCGAGGTCAGGAATTTGCGGCGGCTGATCTGGAATTTCGACATCTCAGGCATCCCTTCCGGTGTGGCTGTCGCCATCGGCCGGCGCGTCGGTGCGATACCAGCCGGTGATGATGGAGCGCAGCTCGTTGATCGGTCCGGCGGCAAGGATCATCAGCATGTGCACGATAAAGAACATGACGAGCAGCGCCATGACCGTGAAATGGATGGTGCGCGCCGTCTGGCGGCCGCCGAGCACCTCGTTGAGGAAGGGCAGGACCGAGTTCATGCTCGGCGACATGGCGAGCCCGGTCAGGATCATCAGCGGCAGCAGCACAAACAGCACGCCGCCATAAGCGAGCTTCTGCAGCGTGTTGTACTCGCGGGTGTGATGGAATTTGAGCCTGGCGTGGTTGGCGATATCGCCGGGTAGGCGCTTCAGGTCCTCAACACGTGGCGCGAGGTCCCTGCGGATATGGCCGTTGATCAGGCTGGCGAGCAGCCAGACGAGCAATGTGCCGCTGAGCAGCCAGGCGAAGAAGAAATGCACGACGCGGGCGGTGCCGAGGTCATAGTAGGACGGGATGGTCGCCCATGAGGGGAAGGCGCGCGCCGATTCCTCACCCGGCGGGCCCGACCAGCCGAGCACGCCTGTGGTGTCGAAGCGATGGCCGAAGATCTCGGTATAGCCGCGCGGGCCGTTCGCAGTGTCCTTGGCGCCGATCTGGAGGACGGTGTTGTTGAATTCGAAACCGGACTGCTTGCCGAGATAGAGCTGCGGACGGGCATTGAAGATCTGCAGGCCGGAAAGCAGCATGAAGAACAGGCAGACGGCCCAAAGCCAGTGCGTCAGCCGCGTCCACGCCGATTGCCGATAGACCAGCTCTTTTTGCGAAGGAGCTTCGCCCGGCTTGGCTTCGGACATGCTCCCGGCAACCGATTCCATCGTGTTCGTCTCCCGACCTGGCGCTGCCTCGCGCCGCTCATCATTGTCCTCCTGATACGTCGCGACCCAAACCGATGTTTCATCCGATCACGGAAATATTAGAACCCGTCACGGACCGCCGAGCGTCACCGCCAGATTGACCGCCGCGGCGACGATGACGGTGTTGAAGAAGAACGAAAGGATCGAGTGGACGAGCACCACGCGGCGCATATGCGCCGTGGTGATGCCGGTGTCGGCGGTCTGCGCCGTCATGCCGATGACCGTCGAGAAATAGAGGAAATCCGAGCCCTCCGGCCGCTTGCCGCCGGGAAATTCGAGGCCGCCGACGGGCATCTTCTTCTTGGTCTGGCTGTCCACGGCGTCGCCATCCATCCAGTAGACATGGGCATAGTGCAGCGCCGCCATGGCGTGGATGGTGAACCAGCCGAGTGGTATCGACATCAGCGCGAAGAGGAGTTCCGCCGGATGCGCGGCATCTTTCTTGGCGATCAACTGGAACAGGGAGGTGATGGCGACCCCGACCACGATCAAGGTGACGGCGAAGATGACCATCAGCGGCAGGTCGGCGGCACGCGCGTTCTTGCTGAGATAATGGCCGGTAAGCTTCGGCATCTGGGCGACGACAAGCACGATGAAGGTCGCGAAGAAGGCGTTGGCGCCGATGGAATAGGCCAGCGGGGCGGGCAGCGGCAGCGCGATGGCCAGGGGGGCCAGCCCGAGGCAGGCGGCCGCCATGAACTGCTTGTGCCGCATTGGCTGCTTGAGGGGCGCCTCGGTCGTCATGGTTCGATCGCCGCCGTTTTCAGGGCGCGCCGCAGGATGCGGTCCAACTCGCCCAGGAAATTCGACCTGTCCCTGGGCGTAAAGGAGGCGTTGAAGCCGCGGCTTTCGCCTGTCTCGCGCAAATGCTGCTTCAGGTCGCGCATGGCCACCGCCATGCCTATGGTCTCGGGCGTGAAAGGGCGACCGGTAGGCCCGAGCACATGCGCGCCAAGCGCAACCGTGCGCGCCGCCAGCGGAATGTCGGCCGTGATCACCACGTCGTTGGCGTGGGCATTCTCGACGATCCAGTCATCGGCGGCGTCCGCGCCCTTGGAGACGACGACATTGCGGATCATCGGATCGCGCGACGGTCGCAGACCGCCATTGGAAACATAGGTGACGACCACGCCGTGGCGCTCGGCCACCTTTTCGACCTCGGCCTTGACCGGACAGGCATCGGCATCGACGTAGATGGCTGGCGCGGACATGGCTTCTCCAGAAAAATGAGGCCGGAACTTGCCCGGCCTCATGCACGAACCGGTGCTTTCTAGGCGGGCAGCGCGCCTGACTTTTTCGCCGTCCATGTGGCGATATAGTCCATCAGCGGCGGGTTCAGGCAGTCATAGGGTTCAAGGCCCGTGCTCTTCAACTGTCCGCGGATGCCGTCCATGCGCTTGGGGTCAACGCCCGATTCGATGATCGAGGACACGAAGGCGGCAAAGCCTGGCGGTGACCAGCCGTCTTCCTCGAACCGCTCGGGATGGATGAAGGTGAGCCCCTTGAACGGGTGGTCGCGCTCGACCGGGCCGTGCATGTGCACGCCGCAGCCGGTGCAGGCGTAGCGCTGAATCAGCGCTGCCGGGTCGACCACCTTCAGCTTGTCGCCGTTCTCGGCCACCGTGACGTCGCCGGTGCCGGCAACCGCGACCACCGAGAAGACGGCGCCTTGCGGCTTCCAGCATTTGGTGCAGCCGCAGGCGTGGTTGTGGGCGATCTGGCCCTTGACCTTAACCTTGACCGGCTTGCTCGCGCAGGCGCAGATCAGCGTGCCGCCGGCAAAGCCTGCCTTTTCCTTAGGCAGGCCATTGTCGATCTTTGGATGCAGTTTTTCCGCCATTCGTACTTCCTCCCTGTTTCGGTCATATCGACTCGGTGTCGATGACCACCTCACTCTCCATGAAGTGCACTCGCAGCAGGGCGATGCACTTCGCTCATACTCCTTTTCAAGAACCTGGGCCGAACGAGATAGGCGATTTCGCTGACCGCCCGGTCGATCTCCTCCAAATCGACTTCAACCCGCTTGTCCTCCCGAAAACTGTGCCACAGGTCTTCGCCGAAATTGCGTATCCGGTGGATCGTCGATCTTTCCCAGTCCACGAAGCGTATCCGGACACGGATCGACACATCAGTAAACCACGACACTCCTGATCGACTTGCCTTCATGCATGAGGTCGAAGCCCTTGTTGATGTCCTCGAGCTTCAGCGTATGCGTGATCATCGGATCGATCTGGATCTTGCCCTCCATGTACCAGTCGACGATGCGCGGCACGTCGGTGCGGCCGCGCGCGCCGCCGAAGGCGGTACCCATCCAGCTGCGCCCGGTGACCAGCTGGAACGGCCGGGTCGAAATCTCCTGGCCGGCGCCGGCAACGCCGATGACGACCGACTTGCCCCAGCCGCGGTGAGACGATTCAAGGGCTTGGCGCATGACCTTCGTGTTGCCCGTGCAGTCGAACGTGTAGTCGGCGCCGCCGATCTGGTCAGCGCCACGCTTGGTCATGTTGACCAGGTGCGGGACGATGTCGCCGTCGATCTCCTTCGGATTGACGAAATGCGTCATGCCGAACTTCTCGCCCCACGCCTTCTTGTCGTTGTTGAGGTCGACACCGACGATCATGTCGGCGCCGGCGAGCTTGAGGCCCTGGATGACGTTGAGGCCGATGCCGCCGAGGCCGAAGACGACTGCGGTGGCGCCCTGTTCGACCTTGGCGGTGTTGATGACCGCCCCGATGCCGGTCGTGACGCCGCAGCCGATGTAGCAGATCTTGTCGAAGGGGGCGTCGGGGTTGACCTTGGCCACCGCTATCTCTGGCAGCACGGTGAAGTTGGAGAAGGTCGAGCAGCCCATATAGTGGAAGATCTTGTCCTTGCCGATCGAGAATCGGGACGAGCCATCGGGCATCAGGCCCTGTCCCTGCGTGGCGCGGATGGCGGTGCACAGGTTGGTCTTCCTGGACAGGCAGGACGGGCACTGGCGGCATTCCGGCGTGTAGAGCGGGATGACATGGTCGCCCTTCTTGACCGAGGTCACGCCCTTGCCGACGTCGACCACGACGCCAGCGCCTTCATGGCCGAGAATCGCCGGGAAGATTCCTTCCGGGTCGGCGCCCGACAGGGTGAATTCGTCGGTGTGGCAGATGCCGGTCGCCTTGATCTCGACCAGCACCTCCCCTTCGCGCGGGCCGTCGAGGTCGACTTCCATGATCTCCAGCGGCTTTCCGGCGGCAACGGCAACTGCGGCGCGGGTTTTCATAAGGCAATCCCTCCAATGCAATGATCGCCCTCACGTTTTCAGGTTTTGCCTTCACGATCAACTGCAAAGCTGCGTGACGGGCTTGGGCCAGCGAGGAGGGTCGCTGGCCCAAATCGATTGAAAACACGTCGGAAGCGCAGCCGGCTTGACCGCGCCCGCGCAGGCCATAAAAGGAAGGCCCGACTGGAGGGATCCGCGCTCGCATGTTCACGAAAATCCTGATCGCCAACCGTGGCGAAATCGCCTGCCGCGTCATCAAGACCGCGCGCAAGATGGGCATTGCAACGGTGGCCGTCTATTCCGACGCCGACCGCGACGCGGTGCATGTCGAGATGGCCGATGAGGCGGTGCATATCGGGCCGGCGCCCGCGGCGCAAAGCTACCTGCTGCCCGAGAAGATCATCGCCGCCTGCAAGACGACGGGCGCGCAAGCGGTGCATCCGGGCTACGGCTTCCTGTCCGAACGGGCCTCCTTCTGCGAGGCGCTGGAGAAGGAGGGCATCGTCTTCATCGGGCCGAAGCCCAAGGCCATCACGGCCATGGGCGACAAGATCGAATCGAAGAAGTTCGCCAACGCCGCCAAGGTCAGCACCGTGCCTGGCTGGCTGGGCGTCATCGAGAATGCCGATCATGCCGAGAAGATCGCCGACGAGATCGGCTATCCCGTCATGATCAAGGCCTCGGCCGGCGGCGGCGGCAAGGGCATGCGCATCGCCTGGGATCGCTCCGAGGTGCGCGACGGCTTCGACCGGGCGCGGTCGGAGGCGCGGAGTTCCTTCGGCGACGACCGTGTTTTCATCGAAAAATTCGTCGTCGATCCGCGCCATATCGAAATCCAGGTGCTGGCCGACGCGCACGGCAATGCGCTCTATCTCGGCGAGCGCGAATGCTCGATCCAGCGCCGCAACCAGAAGGTCGTGGAGGAGGCGCCATCGCCGTTCCTCGACGCCAACACCCGCAAGGCCATGGGTGAGCAGGCGGTGGCCCTGGCCAAGGCGGTCGACTACCAGAGCGCCGGCACGGTCGAGTTCATCGTCGACAAGGACAAGAACTTCTATTTCCTTGAAATGAATACGAGATTGCAGGTCGAGCATCCGGTGACGGAACTCATCACCGGCATCGATCTGGTCGAGCAGATGATCCGCGTCGCGGCGGGCGAGAAGCTGGCTTTCGGCCAAGACGACATCAAGCTCAACGGCTGGGCGGTGGAAAGCCGCCTCTACGCCGAAGATCCCTACCGCAATTTCCTGCCCTCGATCGGCCGCCTGACGCGGTACCGTCCGCCGGAGGAGGGTCGTTTCAACGACATCGTGATCCGCAACGACACCGGCGTCACCGAGGGATCGGAGATTTCGATGTTCTACGATCCGATGATCGCCAAGCTGTGCACCTGGGCGCCGACACGGTTGCAGGCGATCGATGCCATGTCGGACGCGCTGGACAGCTTCGTGGTCGACGGCATCGAACACAACATTCCGTTCCTCGCCGCGCTGATGCGGCACCCGCGCTGGCGCGAGGGGCGGCTGTCGACCGGGTTCATCGCCGAGGAATATCCGGACGGGTTCGCGCCGATCGCGCCCGAAGCGGGCGAGAAGGCCGTGCTGGCCTCGGTCGCCCTGGCGATAGAACTGCTGCGGCGTGACCGGCTCGACCGGCTGGCCGGAAGGCTTGCGCCGCATTCGGGCGCGCTCAAGCGGGACTGGGGGGTCAAGATTGGCGAGGACTACCTCTCCGCCTCGGTGATCGAAGGCATGGTGTCGATCCCGATCGAGGTCGACCTCTCGGTCGACGGTGGCGAGGCGATCACCGTTTCGTCCGACTGGCGGCCGGGCGATATCGTCTGGCGCGGCACCGTCGGCGATCGCGCGGTCACCGCGCAACTGCGTCCCGCGACGAACGGTATCCGCATCGCCTGGCAGGGCATGTCGGTGACGGCGCGCGCCATGCTGCCGCGCACGGCAGAGCTCGAAAAGCTGATGCCGGAGAAGGTCGCGCCGGACACGTCGAAACTCCTGCTGTGCCCGATGCCCGGCCTGGTCGTGTCGATCGCCGTCGTCGAAGGGCAGGAAGTCAAGGCAGGCGAGACGCTGGCAGTCGTCGAGGCCATGAAGATGGAGAACGTGCTGCGCGCCGAGCGCGACCTGACGGTCGCCAAGCTCAACGCCAAGCCGGGCGACAGCCTTGCGGTGGATGCGGTGATCATGGAATTCGCCTGAGGGATCGTCTGGCCCGATTCCTGGGTTCGCAAGGCTGGGGATGAGCTTTCGCTGGACTCGCATCGGCGCGTCTCGGACAATACATCTTGGCGATGCTGAGTCCTTTTGAACGGCGCGAGAACCATGGCCGATGACACTTTGTCCCGCGACCCGCTGAAGCGGGAGGTCGCGTCCAAGCCGGCGGCGCCCGAGCCGGTGGCGCGCACGTTCATCCACCTGCGCGTTCACTCGGCCTATTCGCTGCTCGAGGGCGCGCTGCAGCTCGGCAAGATCATCGGCCATGCGGTGAAGGACGAGGCCCCGGCCATCGCCGTCACCGACACCAACAATCTGTTTGGCGCGCTGGAGTTCGCCCAGAAGGCGGTGAAGGATGGCATACAGCCGATCGTCGGCTGCCAGCTCGCCGTCGCCTTTTCAGGCGAAAGCAACGACACGCCGCGCGATCGCCGGCGGCAGGGCCCAGAGATGCGGCCTCTGGTGCTGATCGCGGCGAACGAGACCGGCTATGCCAATCTGGTGCGGCTGGTCAGTCGCGCCTATCTCGAAACGCCTACCGGCGAGCTGGTGCACCTGACGACGGACATGCTGGCAGGCCTTTCCAAGGGGCTGATCTGCCTGAGCGGCGGACCGCGCGGTCCGATCGGCAGCGCACTCAAAGAGGATCGCCGCGACCTCGCCGAGGCGCGGCTGCTGACCCTGAAAGCCATGTACGGCGACCGGCTCTATGTCGAGCTCGAGCGTGTCGCGGGTTATGACCGGCTGGTCGAGCAATCGACGGTTTCGCTTGCCTATAGCCACGACCTGCCGCTGGTCGCCACCAACGAGGCGTTTTTCTTGGTGCGCGAGGACTACGAGGCGCACGATGCGCTGATCGCTATCGCCGAGGGCTCCGTGGTCGCCGCCGACAACCGGCGACGCCTCTCGGCGGACAATTTCCTGCGCGGCCAGGCGGAGATGTCGCGGCTGTTTTCAGACTTGCCGGAAGCGATCGACAACACTGTCGAGATCGCGATGCGCTGTTCCTACTATCCGAAGAACCGCAGTCCGATCCTGCCGCGCTTCACTGGCGCCGATGCCACCGACAAGGACGCGGCGGAAAAGGCCGAGGCAGCCGAACTCGCCCGGCAGGCGCGCGAAGGGCTGGAGGCGCGGCTGGCCGCGCACGGACCGACGCCCGGCTATACGGTGGAGCAATATCGCGAGCGGTTGGAGTTCGAGCTCGGCATCATCGAGCGGATGAAATTCCCCGGCTACTTCCTGATCGTTGCCGACTTCATCAAATGGGCGAAGTTGCAGGGCATCCCTGTTGGACCGGGGCGCGGTTCGGGCGCCGGCTCGCTGGTCGCCTATTCCACCACCATCACCGACATCGATCCGCTGCGCTTCTCGCTGCTGTTCGAGCGCTTCCTCAATCCCGACCGCGTGTCGATGCCTGACTTCGACATCGACTTCTGCCAGGACCGGCGCGAGGAGGTCATCCGCTACGTCCAGCAGAAATACGGCCGCGACCAGGTCGGCCAGATCATCACATTCGGTACGCTGCAGGCGCGCGCCGTGCTTCGCGACGTCGGCCGCGTGCTGCAGATGCCCTATGGTCAGGTCGACAAGCTCTCCAAGATGGTGCCGCAGAACCCGGCCAATCCGGTGAAGCTCGCCGACGCCATCGCCAACGAGCCGCGCTTTGCCGAGGAGGCGGAGAAGGAGCCGATCGCCCAGACGCTGCTCGACACGGCGCAGAAGCTCGAAGGCCTCTACCGCCACGCCTCGACGCACGCGGCCGGCATCGTCATCGGCGATCGCCCGTTGTCGGAGCTGGTGCCGATGTACCGCGATCCGCGCTCGGACATGCCGGTCACCCAGTTCAACATGAAATATGTCGAGCAGGCCGGCCTGGTGAAGTTCGACTTCCTCGGATTGAAGACGCTGACCGTCCTCGAGACGGCGGTGAAGCTCATCCGCCGGCGTGGCGTCGACATCGATCTCGCGACGATTCCGCTCGACGACAAGGAAACCTACTCGATGCTCTCGCGCGGCGAGGTGGTCGGTGTGTTCCAGGTTGAAAGTGCTGGCATGCGCAAGGCGCTGATCGGCATGCGGCCGGACTGCGTCGAGGACATCATCGCGCTGGTGGCGCTTTACCGACCGGGCCCGATGGAGAACATCCCGACCTACAACGCCAGAAAGCATGGCGAGGAGGAACTGGCGTCGATCCATCCTAAGATCGACTATCTGGTGAAGGAGACCCAAGGCGTCATCGTCTACCAGGAACAGGTCATGCAGATCGCGCAGGTGCTGTCCGGCTACTCGCTCGGCGAAGCCGACCTTCTGCGCCGCGCCATGGGCAAGAAGATCCGCGCCGAGATGGACAAGCAGCGCGAGCGCTTCGTCTCGGGCGCGGTCGAGCGCGGCGTCGGAAAGCCGCAGGCCGATTTCATCTTCGACCTGCTGGCGAAGTTCGCCGACTACGGCTTCAACAAGTCGCACGCAGCCGCCTACGCCGTCGTCTCCTACCAGACGGCCTATCTGAAGGCGCATTATCCGGTCGAGTTCCTGGCGGCATCGATGACGCTCGACATGAGCAACACCGAGAAGCTCTCGGATTTCCGCCAGGACGCGATGCGGCTGGGCATCGAGGTGGTCGCGCCGTCGGTGATGACCAGCTTCCGCCCCTTCGAGGTCGGCGAGAACAAGATCTTCTACTCGCTGGCGGCGCTCAAGGGCGTCGGCGACGCGGCCGTCGAGCACATCGTCGAGAAGCGCGGCGAGAAGCCGTTCAAGAACCTTGCCGATTTCTGCGAGCGGGTCGATCCCAAGATCGTCGGCAAACGCGTCTTCGAAAGCCTGATCACGGCCGGGGCGCTGGATTGCTTCGGTCACGATCGCGCCCAGATGATGGCCGGCGTCGAGCGCATGATGGGGCTGGCCTCGCTGGCGCAGCAGAATGCCGTGTCCGGCCAGGCCGATATCTTCGGTGCTTCGCTTGGGAGCCAGTCGCAGGCGCTCAATCTGCCGCCGACCGATCCGTGGCTGGCCGCCGACAGGCTGCACCGTGAATTCCAGGTGGTTGGCTTCTATCTCTCGGCGCACCCGCTCGACGAATACAAGGTGGCGCTGCAGAAGATGCGCGTGCAGAACTGGGCGGAATTCTCCGCCGCGGTGAAGCGCGGCGCTTCCGCCGGTCGCCTGGCCGGAACGGTCTCAACCAAGCAGGAGCGCAAGACGCGCACTGGCAACAAGATGGGCGTGGTGCAATTCTCCGACACCACGGGCCAGTATGAGGCCGTGCTGTTTTCCGAGGGGCTGGCGCAGTTTCGCGACATGCTGGAGCCCGGTCGCTCGGTGGTGATCACCGTGTCGGCCGAAGACAGGCCGGAAGGCATCAACCTGCGCATCCAGACGGTGCAGTCGCTGGAGGACGAAGCCAGCCGCATCCAGAAGGCCCTGCGTGTCTTCGTGCGCGACGCTTCGCCGGTCAACACGCTCGCCAGCCAGCTTACGGTGAGGGGTGAGGGGCAAGTGAGTTTCGTGGTGATCAAGGGCGAGGGCGAAGGCGAGGTGGAGATCGAACTGCCCAGCCGCTACAGGATCTCCCCCCAGGTCGCCTCGGCCATGCGCGCGGTGCCGGGGGTGGTGGAAGTGGAGCTGGTCTAAAAATCTTCGCTGCTGTCGACCGCGCGAAAGCTCCACCCCGCTCGGCCTGGCGGAGGTATTTACCTGCGGCGGAAAACCTCTATAGCTCGGCGTGGGCACCGTCTCATCGTAACGACAACCGGGAACCGAAATGCTGGCATGGCACCGTCCATGCCGCAGGCAGGTTCCAGACCCAGAGGGTTTGCGATGAGCGATACCAAGACCATCCGTTTCGGCCGGATAGCGGCGATGTTGCCCGTCAAGGACATGCAGCGCGCCCGCGATTTCTATTGCGGTGTGCTCGGCTTCGACATCACGTTCGAGAACGGATCGCCCGTTGGCTTCATGATTCTCAGGCGTGACGACGCGGAACTGCATCTCACCTTGCAGAAGAACCATCGTGCCGTTCCCTTCAACATCGCCCACATGATGGTCGGCGATGTCGATGCGATGCACGCGCTTTGCCAGGCGCATGGGTTGCGCATCATCAAGGGGTTGAAGGACCAGGAATACGGGCTGCGTGCGTTCGTCTTCGAGGATCCGGACGGCAACCGTATCGACGTCGGTCAGGTCATCCGGCCCTGAAGGACGCGGGCGGTGGCGCATCGCCATGGCCCATCCCCGCGCTCGGTCGGATCATGACGTGGCGGCTTCCGCCGCCTGCGGCGCCTTGCGCTGCAGGTTCAGCAAATTGCCCGCTAGGATCAGAAGGGCGCCGCCAGCCGTGAACATATCGATCTGCTCCTTGTAGAGCAGCCAGCCGATCAGGGCAGAGAGCGGCACCCGCAGGAAATCCATCGGCGAAATGATGGTGGCGTCCGCATAGGCCAAGGCTCGCGCCAGGAAGAAATGCGACGACATGCCGGTGAAGGCAATCATCAGGATCCAGGGCCACAGCTCGAGCGGCGGATTGCGCCACACATAGATGGCCGGAACCAGGCCGAGCGTCGACTGGATGAGCAGCATCCAGAAGATGATGCGCACGACGCTGTCGGTGCGTGTCAGCGACTTGACCAGGACCAGAGAGACGCCGAAGCAGAAGGCGGGCCCGAGCACGACCATGTGGCCTACATCGGCGGAACCGACGCCGGGGCGAACGATGATCACCCCCCCGATCAGGCCGAGCGCGATCGCTGCCAGCCGCGGCCGGTTCAGCTTCTCGCCGAGAAATGTGACGGCCAGGATCGCCGTCCAGATCGGTGTCGTGAACTCGATCGAGATCAGAACCGCCAGCGGGATGAGCGTCAGCGCATAGAGCCACGCGGCTTGGCCCGTATAGTGGACGACGTTGCGGACAAGATGCGCCAGTGGACGCCCGGTCCGCATGGCGGCGAAGCCGCCGCTGGTGAAGACCAGCGGCAAAAGGATGAAAAAGCCGATGACCGAGCGCAACTCCAGCACCTGGAAAACGTTGAGCACGCTCGTGGTGGCTCGCCCGGCAACCGACATCGCCAGGAAGGACGCGATCGAAAGCGCCATCCAGAACGCGGCCTTTGGGATGGAAGGTGTGGGTGCCATGGGCGCTATCTCGCAAGCCGCGAACCGTGCCGCAACCGTTAGTCGATGTATTCGACTGGGCCAGCGGGCGGGCTTTCGATTGCGTCGGTCGCCCCGGCGATGCGATCGAGGGGAGGCCGTGCTAGGAAGCTCCAGGGGCTATGATCCAGATTTCGGCTCGCCGGACGCGCTGAAGTCCATCGTCAAGGAGACCTGAGATGAAAGCACTTGCCCGCCTGATGATCGCCGCCGGCCTTCCGTTCTTGATAGGGGGCGTCGCGCACGCTGACGACAGCCGTTTCCTGGCGGGCTTTCAGGGAAAATTTGCAGGGAAGGGCATGGTCAAGATCTCCACGGATGCCCCGACCGTGAACGTCACCTGTGACTTCAACTCCAACGCAACGGCGAGTTCGCTGGCGCTTGACGGCCGCTGCCGGGGGTTTGTTCTGGTTACGCGGGACATCAGTGCGAACCTGAAGGTAAGCGGCGCCAAGTATAGCGGTACCTACATCGGTTCACGCACGGGGCCGGCACGGCTGAACGGCAGGCGCTCGGGCAATGCCATCGACCTCGTCATCTCCTGGGCCAAGCCGGTCAACGGCAACAACCAGTCGCAACTGATCGTGGAAAAGCGCGGCCAGGACGGCATGAGGCTGAAGGTGATCGATCTCGACCGGAAGACCGGCAAGAATGTCGTCACCAGCCAGATCGACCTGCGCCGGACGTGACGCCCCAGGGCGCCGCGTGTCCTCCCTGAAAATCGATTCCGATTTTCAGGGGTCATGCCCTAGTCGTCGAGTGGCTCGGGAGGCGGCGCCTCGCGACGCCTCCCGAACGTATAGCCGGTCTCGACCACGGCCTTGCCGCCGAACTTGTCGCGCAGCGCGTCGATGGCGCCCTCGGCGAGCGCTCGCTTGCGCGAATGGACGTCGACCAGATCGGGCGGATCGGCCTTGCCATCGTCGGAGAGGTCGCTGACGCCGATGCCGAGCAGCCTGAATTTTGTGCCGTCAGCCTCTTTGCGCAGAAGCTCGACCCCTGTCGAGAAGATGCGGTCGGCCAGGCGGGTCGGGTCGCCGAGCTGGCGGTTGCGGGTTCGTAACTTGAAATCCTGCGTCTTCAGCTTGAGCACGACAGTGCGCCCCGCGATGCCCGCTTTCTTCAATCGCGCCGACACCTTTTCCGACAGGCCGCGCAGGACCGGGACGAGATCATCCAGCGCGGCGATGTCGATATCGAAGGTGGTCTCGGCCGACACGCTCTTGCTGTCCTGGTCCGGGTCGACGCGGCGATCGTCCTGGCCGCGCGAGAGGCGGTGAAGCCGATCGCCCATCACGCCGTAACGGCGCATCAGGTCGCCGCGCTCCATGCGCTGGACCTGGCCTATGGTGCGGATGCCGTCGCGTTCGAGCGCGGCGGCGAAAGCCTTGCCGACACCCCAGATGAGGGTTACCGGCTGGCCGGCCAGAAAGCCCGGAGCCTCGGCCTCGCCGATCACGGAGAAGCCGCGCGGCTTGCGCATGTCGGAAGCGATCTTGGCGAGGAACTTGCAGTAGGAGAGGCCCGCGGAGACGGTGATGCCGATCTCCTTCTCCACGGCCTGCGCGAAACGTGCGAGCACAATTGCCGGCGGCAGGCCGTGCAGGCGTTCGGTGCCGGCAAGGTCCAGGAACGCCTCGTCGATCGACAGCGGCTCCACCAGCGGCGTCAGGGCCTGCATCATGGCGCGCACTTCGCGGCCGACGCGGGCGTATTTCTCCATGTTGGGCGGGATCACCACCGCTTCCGGGCAGGCTTCCAGTGCCTTGAACATCGGCATTGCCGAACGGACACCCTGGATTCGGGCGATATAGCAGGCCGTGGACACCACGCCGCGCCGGCCGCCACCGACGATCAGAGGCTTGTCCTTCAGGGCGGGGTTGTCGCGCTTTTCGATCGCTGCGTAGAAGGCGTCGCAATCGATATGGGCGACATGCAGCCGGTAAAGCTCCGCATGCCGGGCGAGGCGGGGGCTGCCGCAACGCTCGCAGCGACGCGTCTCGGCACGCTGAAGCGCGAGGCAGTCGCGGCAGAAACCGTGTTCGGGATTGTTGACAGGGGCCGCCATCACTGCGAACATAAAGAGAACGGACGCAATGGTACGTCAGGACGGAGGCCGCGACAAGCGGCGTGCCGGGAGAGAGCCTATGAGCACGACAATTGCACCGCTGGTGCCCGAGCTTTGGGCCGATTTCGAGGATTTGTTCGGCAAGCAGGGCGCCTGCTATGGCTGCTGGTGCACGCATTTCCGGTTGCCGCCGGCGGTGCGCCGTGAAAACGACCGGCAGCGCAACAAGGATCATATCCGGGAGCGAATCGAAGCCGGACCGCCGCCGGGCCTGCTGGCCTTCGACGACGGAACCGCGGTGGGCTGGATGCAGGTCGGCCCCCGGGCCGACGTGCCTGAATGGAACAACCAGGGCAGGGGCTCCGCGCCTCTCGACCCGGGCGACGCCACCGATCCGGGCGTCTGGGCGATCACCTGTTTCTTCATCCGCACCAAGGCGCGAGGCAGGGGCATCACGCATCGGCTCGTACAGGGCGGCATCGAGTTCGCCCGCGGCAGCGGGGCGCGGCTAATAGAGGCCTGCCCTATGGACCTGTCGAAGGATTCGCGCTCGATCGGGCTGTTCGTGGGATCGTCCCGGGTGTTCGAGCGGGCCGGCTTTCAGAGGGTCGTCGAGCGCAAGCCGGGAAGGCCCCTGATGCGGCTGGCGCTGTAGGCCTGCTTGAGGTCGCCGCGCAAAGGCAGGCGTCCCGTCTTGCGGCCGCAACGTTAATTCCTTACCAACCGACAGAACGCCTGTCGCATCTTCAAACGGAGAGTTCGCGTGAAACGTGTCCTTCCATTCGCCTTCCTGCTCGCGCTGGGCGTCCCTGCCTTCGGCCAGGCCGTCGACAGCCAGGGAGCCTCGAAACTGTCCGAGGATCTGTCCCGTTATGTCGGCAAGCAGGTGATCGAGAAGGGGCTGCTGAAGGTTTCGGCGGCGGGTGATGTCTATCAGATCACCATTGACGTCAGGACGCTTGCCAAGATGTTTCCCGACCAGAAGCTGCTGAAATTCGATATGCAGCCCTATGTGATCTCGGTAAAGCCGCGCGCCGACGGCACTTGGGATGTTGCCACGAACTTCTCCCAGGACGGATCTTTCGAGATCAACGGGCCGGAGGGACTGCAAAGCTCGCAGTTCTCGATCAAGGACGGCAAGGGATCCGGCGTTTTCGATCCGGCACTGGCCGCCTTCACCAGCGCTACAAGTTCCCTGGCCGGCATGACGATGACGTCCAAGGACGCCAAGCAGACGGTCGACGCCAGCGTCGGCGCGGCTACCGGCAATTTGACGGCGACCAAGGCCGCCAATGGCGGCGTCGATTTCACCGTGTCCCAGAAGATGTCGGATTTCCTGGAGGCTGTGAAGTTCGACGATGCGGAAAGCGGCTTGAAGTTTCCCGTCACCATCAAGTCGCCGGAGGTTTCCGTGAGCGCCAGCGGCAAGGGCGTCCAGTCGAAGCCGCTTCTCGATCTCCTGGCATTCGGGGTGGCGAACGAGGACGAAGCATCGCTGAAGGCGAACCAGGCGCAGTTCAAGTCGCTTCTGCTGGCGGCGCTTCCAGTGTGGGAGCGCATTGACGGAAACTATGGGTTCAAGGACTTCACGGTCGAAAGCCCGTTTGGTCCCTTCCGTGCTGCGCAGTTCGACGCCGCGTTCGGCATGGACGGCGTCGCCAAGAGCGGCACCGTCAGCTACGCGATCAAGGCTTCAGGGCTGACGGTGCCCATGCAGGCCTTGCCGAGCTGGAGCGCCGGGCTGCTGCCCCCCGACATCGACCTGAATTTCGGCGGCGCCAACATCGATCTCGACAGCATGGCGAGGAAAGCCATCGAAGCCTTTGATCTTAATAAGGAACCGCCTTTGGCGCCTGACTTCGGTGACGCGCTGGTGGCCGATTTCATGGCCAAGACGCCGAAGCTCGTCATCAGCCACAGCACGGTCAAGAACGCCGGCACCGAAATCGCCATGGAAGGCGAGATGACCTTCCCCGGCGAGAAGCCGCAGGCCACAGTGACCTTCGACGTGGCGGGTTACGACAAGCTCGTCGAAGGCCTGCAGGAGGCCGCGAAGTCGGAGCCGGAGGTGGCGCAATACGTGCCCGTCGCCCTTGCCGTGAAGGGCTTCGGCAAGACGCTGCCGGACGGACGCCTCGAATGGATCGTCAATGCCGCGCCGGACGGTTCGGTTACCGTGAACGGCGTTATGCTGAAGCCGGCCGATCCGGTGGGCGGTGATGACGCCGACCAGAGCGACGGCGAGAACGATGGCGGCGAGAGCGACCAGACGCCCTGAGAGGTCTGCGAGCGAGCAGGGCGGCGACTCTGCCAGTTCAGCCTTGAGACCATACGGATAGATCTCGTGAAAATGCCGCGCGTCTCGACAGGGACTGCGCGGCATTCGACCGTGTGGAGGCGCCCGCAGGGGCGCCCGGCGCGTGCTATATGCCGAGCGCCCTGGCGATCCTGGGCGTCGCCTCCTGCCAGTCCTGAACCACCATGATGTCATCGGGAATGGGCGCCAGGTGGGCGCGCAGCGAATTGTCGGCCATCAGGTGAAAGAGATGAGCGTCCGCGACGGAGCCCCGCGCCGATACGAGGTTTTGCGGCTGGTCGTCGACAAAGGCGATCGGCCGGCTCTTCAGGCCGCGCAGCTTGGCGACGGCCGGGCCCTTGGCCATTTCCGTGGTCAGCAGCGGATAGTGAAGCCCCAGCGTATCGAGATGCGCGCGGCGGACGGCACGGTGCTTGTGCGGCATCGCCGTCAGCATGACGATCTCGGCATGGTCGCCAAGCGCCGCAAGCGCCTCGGCTGCCCCATCCGTCACGCTCTGCCACTCGGCCTGGGTGTGGAAAAACTCGTCGAGGAGAGCGGTCACCTCGGCCTGCTCGGCCAGACGGCCGCTGACCTGCTCGGCGATGTTGCCGGTCAGGCGGAAGGAGGCGAGCGTCAATCCGAAACCGCGTGCCCGCAGGAAATGTGGAAAAGGCCGAATGAACTCAAGCACAACGTCGTCAACGTCGAGCACCAGCAGCGGGCGGTCGTCAGCGGCCAGTTCCTCGATCTGGCGGGCTGTCTCTGGATCGTCGCTCATATGGATCGCTCGTGGTTGTCGTCGCCCAGGGGCAGGGCGCGCAATGCCCTGCCGACAGCGGCGGGCGGGGTGCCCGTCTCCTCGGCGAAGCGCATCAGCGTCGGCTCGTGGGCGAGGATGAATTGCAGAACACCCGCCAGGAAGCCGGGCTCGCCGGCGGCCTGGCGGATCGAGTGTGCCTCTATCCCGGTCAACGCGAGGAAGCGTGGCAGCAGTTCCGGGTCGGACGCGACGAAGGCCAGTGCCTTGACGGCAATGGTTTCCGCTTCCTCGCGCATTGACGCCGCGTTTGCCATCACTACCTTCCGGTTGTGGGAATGAGTCTCGTCTCGCAAGTAATGGCAAGCACCGCGCGCGGCAAGTCATTGGCTTTGCCAAAGCGACGGGCGGAGCGGAATCCGAACGATTTTCCCACGGCGGGTTTGCGTTTCGTCAATCATGTTGCCGTAGAGTGAGATCGGGTTTGGTGCGTTCGAACAGGACGCATGGCCGCATCCTTCGGGCAGGAGGACGGCCGGGACGGGAAATCGATGTCTAAGAAGGTCATGATCGTTGAGGACAATGAGCTCAATATGAAGCTCTTCCGGGACCTCATCGAAGCAAGTGGTTATGAGACGGTCCGCACGCGCAACGGACTGGAAGCACTCGACCTCGCGCGCAAGCACAGGCCGGATTTGATCCTGATGGATATCCAGTTGCCGGAAGTGTCGGGGTTGGAGGTGACGAAATGGCTGAAGGAGGATGACGACCTGCACGTCATCCCGGTGATCGCGGTTACCGCCTTCGCCATGAAGGGCGACGAGGAACGCATCCGGCAAGGCGGTTGCGAAGCCTATATCTCGAAGCCGATCTCGGTGCCGCGCTTCATCGAAACCATCAAGTCTTATCTGGGCGACGCCTGATGCGCCCGAAGCAGAGCCGGAGCCTTTCGAAATGACTGCGCGGATTCTCGTCGTCGACGACATCCCGGCCAATGTGAGGCTGCTGGAGGTCCGGCTGCTGGCGGAGTATTTCGAGGTGCTGACCGCCAGCAACGGAGCGGACGCGATCGAGACCTGTGAGAACAGCAAGGTCGACGTGGTGCTGCTCGATGTGATGATGCCGGAAATGGACGGTTTCGAGGTTTGCCGCCGTCTCAAGAGCGATCCGGCGACCTCGCATATCCCGATCATCATGATCACCGCGCTCGACCAGATCGCGGACCGGGTGCGTGGCCTGGAGGCCGGCGCCGACGATTTTCTCACCAAGCCGGTCAACGACTTGCAGTTGATGACCCGCGTGAAGAGCCTTGTCCGGCTCAAGACGCTGACCGACGAACTGCGTCTGCGCGCCTCGACGACGCGCAATATCGGCATAGAGGAACTGCTCAGCCGCAATCTCGCGGCGGATGATTTGAAGCCCAAGGTCCTTCTGATCGACGAGCGTCGTCCGTCGGTCGAGCGCGTCCAGAAGATGTTGCGCAACCGGGTCGACCTCGACGTCGCGACGGATCCGCATGCCGGCTTCTTCCAGGCGGCGGAAACGCCCTATGAATGCGTGCTGGTCTCGACCGGCTTTGCCGATTTCGATCCGCTTCGTCTGTGCTCGCAATTGCGCTCGCTCGACCGCACGCGCTTCCTGCCGATCATCCTGCTGGCGGAGGAGGGGGAGGAGGAGCGCATCATCCGCGGCCTCGAACTCGGCATCAACGACTATCTTATCCGCCCGGTCGACCAGCAGGAACTGACCGCGCGGCTGCGCACGCAGGTGCGGCGCAAGCGCTACAACGACCAGCTGCGCGCCAGTGTCACGCAGACGATCGAGATGGCGGTCACGGACGGGCTGACCGGCCTGCACAACCGCCGCTACCTCGACAGCCATCTGCAGACGCTGTTCGATCGCGCCGTGGCGCGCCGCCGCCCGCTGTCGGTCATGATCACCGACCTCGACCGCTTCAAGGCGATCAACGACACGCACGGCCATGACGGCGGCGACCAGGTGTTGCGGGAGTTCGCGCGCCGCCTGCGCAAGAATGTGCGCGGCATCGACCTGGCCTGCCGCTATGGCGGCGAGGAGTTCGTCGTGGTGATGCCCGATACGGAAGGGGCGGTGGCCGAGAAAGTCGCCGAGCGCGTCCGCGCCGAGATCGCCAGCCAGCCCTTCGTCATCGGGACCCAGACGGTGGAGGTGACGGTCAGCGTCGGCGTGTCATGCGTGCTGAAGGGGCAGGATTCGGTGGCGGCGCTGATGAAGCGAGCCGACCTCGCTCTCTATGAGGCCAAGAGCGGCGGCCGCAATCGCGTGGTTGCCAAGGCCGCTTGACGCGCTGCTGGGCGCGACGCCCGTCAAAGTCGACATCGTTAGCGGTTTACCTTAATCCAAGCGATTCGCTGCGCGTGGTTAAGAATTTGTTGATTTCCATCAGCTCTTGCGCAAGTGTGCTGGCCATGGACGAGGACAGACCCGGCGAAGAGCCAGCCGGGTCTAACCGAAATACCCCATGATCTCAGGTCCGCCGCATCTCCTGGGTCCGTGGGGTCGGCCGGCCGGCATTGGCACATAGTGGCCTCCTCGTACCGCTGCCAAACGCCGACCGGCCCCCTTTTTCCAGGATCCCTGCCACATTTCCTGCACCAAATCGACGCTTGAGCCGATAGCTGGCGGCGGTCACGCCAACGCGTGAGATCGTGGTGCCAATCCCCTGATAAGACGAACATTTCCCCCAATGTGACTAGTGCGCGGATCGCCGTGCCGGACCTCGGCTCTTTGCTGCGGTGCTCCTTCTCAGGGGCTTGCGATCAGCCTTCCCGAAAAGCTTTCTTGTCAGGAGCCCTTGACACTCGCCGGGCTTCCGTGCCGAAATTGGTTGGACCATTGGACCATTTGGAGGAGAAGTGGACCAACGCAGCCTGCCACCGATACAGACGACGGCCCGCGACGACGCCGTGCTGAAGGCGCTGGCGGAGTTCGTCGGCACCGAGGGGCTGAAGCCTGGCGGGCGGCTGCCGACCGAGCGCATCCTGGCCGAGCGGCTCAGGGTCAGCCGCAACACGGTGCGCGAGGCGCTGACGCGTTGGGAAGGGCTCGGCCTTGTCGAGCGTCGGCAGGGTAGCGGTACGTATCTCAAGGCCGCCGTTTCTCCCGACATGCTGCATCTGCCGCTGACATTGGCTGGCGGCAATGACTTCACCAGCCTGATGCAGACGCTGGAGATCCGCCGCGCGCTGGAGGCGGAAGCCGCTGCCCTTTGCGCGGAACGCGCCAGCGAGGCCGACATTGCCGAGATCGCGCGCAAGCTCGACATCATGGAACACGCCTTCCGAACGCGTGATGGCATGTCCTCGGAGGAGGACTGGGAGTTCCACCAGGCGATCTACAAGGTTTCGGGCAATCCGCTGTTCGAGCAGATCATCGCCGCCATGTACGAACTGTTCCACCGCTTCTGGGAGCATCCGCTCGGTGTGCGCGACTTCGGCCACGCCAGCTTTCCCTATCACCGCACCATCTACGAACGCATTGCCGCGCACGATCCGCAGGGCGCCCGCGACGAGGCGCTCAAGCTTATCGCCACGGTCGAGGACGACCTCAAGCGCGGCGTCGCCAAACTCAAACTCGCGGACCTGACATGAACGAGCATCCAACGGGGATCGACAGGGATTATCTGGCCGAGGCGGCGACGCTGCTTGCCCATGACGAGCCGTTTCCGGGCGGCGCCGTGGTCCCGCCGATCTACCAGACCTCGCTATTCACCTTTGCCAGCTATGCCGAAATGGCCGATACGTTCGCCGGCAAAAGACGGCAGCCGATCTACTCGCGCGGCGACAATCCGACCGTCATGGAGTTCGAGGCGAAGGTGGCCGCGCTCGAAGGCGCGCAAGCGGCGCGCGGTTTCTCCAGCGGCATGGCTGCGATCAGCGCCGCGGTTGTAGTCTTAGGCGGTAGCGGGGGGTGATTCGTGGCGGGGCCCTATTGCTCCGGGGAGGCCTGCTGGCTATACGAGTGGCTCGTGGCGCGCCAAAACGTCAGGGGAGACTGTGTCGACGGTTCCGATCCCGACGCCGTGGCCGCCCCGCTTCCCGGCGCCAAGCTGCTATCCCTGGAAAGCCCGACATCGATGATGTTCGAGCTGCAGGACCTGACGCATCTCACGCGCCTTGCCAAGGAACATGGCGTCATCACCACCATCGACAATTCCTGGGCGACGCCGGTCTTCCAGAAGCCGATCTCGCACGGTGTCGATCTCGTGCTGCACTCCGCGTCGAAATACCTTGGCGGCCACAGCGATACGGTGGCCGGCGTGGTGGCGGGCTCGTCCACCCATATCAGGCACATCAACGAGCAGACCTATTCCTATCTCGGCGGCAAGCTGTCGCCCTTCGAGGCCTGGCTGCTGCTGCGCGGCCTGCGCACGCTGCCGCTGCGGCTGCCGCATCACATGAAGAGCGGCCTCGTCATCGCCGAGCGGCTCAAGGCGCACGCCCATGTCGAGCGGGTCAACCATCCCGTCTACTCCAACCATCCGGGCAAGGCGACGCTGGCGGGCTATGCGGGCCTGTTCTCGTTCGAGGTTGCGGACGACATCGACATCCCCGTCTTCGTCGACGCGCTGACCTATTTCCGCATCGGCGTGAGCTGGGGCGGCCACGAAAGCCTGGTCGTTCCGGCCAAGGCGTCGCTCGAGCAGACGCCTGGAGTGAATTCGATGGCACGCTTTGGCGTCAGCCCCCGAACCATCCGTTTGAACATCGGATTGGAGAGTGTCGAGGATCTTTGGGCCGATATCGCCCAGGCCTTCGAAAAAGCCAGAAAATAACAAGCAGGTTCAAAATGGGAGTCCTGAACATGAGAAAAATGAGCGTCTTGCTTGCCGCCGTGGCCGGGCTGGCAATTTCCGCCGGCAGCGCGCTGGCCGACACGACCATCAAGATGGTCGAGGTCATCACCAGCCCGCCGCGCACCGAATTCCTCAAAAAGCAGATCGCCGAGTTCGAATCGGCCAATCCCGGCATCAAGGTCGAGCTGGTTTCGCTGCCGTGGGGGCAGGCGTTCGAGAAGTTCCTCACCATGGTTCAGGCCGGCGATACGCCCGACGTGGTCGAGATGCCGGAACGCTGGATGGGCCTCTACGCCAACAACGCCCAGCTCGAGGATCTCGGCCCCTACATGGCCAAATGGGCCGACGCCAAGACCCTGGGCGACCGCGCGAAACAGTTCGGCTCGACCGTCAACAACACCCAGTTCATGATTCCCTACGGCTACTATGTGAACGCGCTGTTCTGGAACAAGAAGCTGTTCAAGGAAGCTGGTCTCGATCGCCCGCCGGCGAACCTCGATGAGTTCGTCGAGTTTTCCAAGAAGATCTCGGCGATACCCGGTAAATACGGCTACTGCCTGCGCGGCGGCCCCGGCGCCTTCAACGGCATGCACATGTTCATGAACATTGCCGCCGGCAAGGGTGGCTATTTCAACGAGGATGGCACATCGACCATCAATGACGAAGGTTCCGTCAAGGGCCTGCAGATGCTGGCCGACATGTACAAGAACGGCCTGGCGCCGAAGGACGCCGTGAGCTGGGGCTTCAACGAGACCGTGACCGGCTTCTATTCCGGCACCTGCGCCATGCTCAACCAGGATCCGGACGCGCTGCTCGGCATCGCCGACAAGATGAGCGCCGACGATTTCGCCGTCGCGCCGTTGCCGGTCGGGCCGAGCGGCAAGTCCTATCCGACCCTGGGCTACGCCGGCTGGGCGATGTTCGCCAACTCGCAGCACAAGGACGATGCCTGGAAGCTGATGGCGACCCTGCTGTCGCCGAAGGACAATCTGGAATGGGCCAAGGAAGTCGGTGTGATCCCGATCCACAATGGCGCCGACCAGGACGCGCACTTCAAGACCGAGCAGTTCAAAGGCTGGTTCACCGAGCTCAGCGACAGCTCCAAATATGAAATGGTGACACCGCCGACGCATCTGGAAAACCTCGGCAACTTCGTCGACCAGGTGGCGATCAAGAACTTCCAGGAGGTGCTTCTCGGCCAGAAGACCGCCAAGGATGTGGCGGACCAATGGGCCGCGTTCCTGACCAAGGAACAGCAGGACTGGCTGGCGAAGAACAAGAAGTAAGCGCAGGCTTTTCCTTCTCTCCGTTCCCGGGGGAAGGTGGTCCGAATGACCGGATGAGGGGCGGCGCCGAGCGCTGAAAAGCCGGCACCGCCCCCCATCTGCCTTCTCCCCGTAAACGGGGAGAAGGACGCCGTCGCTTACGCCAGCACCAACCCATCACCGTAGAGCCAAATTTATGACCTACGCAGTGTCCGAAATCCGATCCGCCGGCAGACCGCGAAAGAAGCGGCTGAGCAAGGCCGCGATCGAGCCGTGGCTTTATCTTTCGCCGGCTATCGTCCTGCTGGTTGTCGTGCTGCTTGTGCCGCTCGTGATCGGTATCAGCTACTCGTTCCGCAAATTCTCGGCGTTCAAGTCGGAATTCGTCGGGCTTGGGCAATATCAGGCGATGCTCTCCGACCAGGTGCTCGGCCAGGCGCTGATCAATACGCTGTGGTGGACGGCCGCCAGCCTGTTCTTCCAGTTCTTCCTCGGGCTCGGGCTTGCGCTGCTGCTCGACAAGCCGTTTGCAGGGCGAAAGATCGTGCAGGCCGTGGTCTTCCTGCCCTGGGCTGTGCCGTCCTTCCTGTCAGGCCTTACCTGGGCATGGCTGTTCAACCCGATCATCGGGCCGTTGCCGCACTGGCTCTACGCGCTCGGCCTGAAGGCGGAGCCGACCAACGTGCTCTCCGATCCCGCCATTGCCATGTGGGGGCCGATCGTCGCCAACATCTGGTTCGGAATTCCCTTCTTCGCCATCACGCTGCTGGCGGCGCTCAAATCCATTCCTTCCGAGCTTCACGAGGCGGCTGCGATCGACGGGGCGACGCCCTGGCAACGCTTCAGCAAGGTCACGCTGCCGTTCCTGGCGCCGACCATCGCCATCACGGTGATGCTGCGCACGATCTGGATCGCCACCTTCGCCGACCTGATCTTCGTCATGACCGAGGGTGGGCCGGCGGGCTCGACCAACACCGTGCCGGTCTACATCTATGTCAGCGCCTTCAAGTCGCTGGACAAGGGCTATGCGTCGGCCGTGGCCGTGCTGCTGCTGGTGCTGCTGATCGCCTATGCGATCGTGCTCATCGGCATCCGCCGCTCGCTCGTGAGGCATGTCTGATGATCGCCGGACGCTCCTCTTCCTCGCGCATCCTCGGCGGCATCGGCCTCTACGTGGCGGTCGGCGCCTATGTGGTCTTCGCGCTGTTCCCGATCTTCTGGACCCTGAAGATATCGGTGACGCCGCAGCGGCTGCTCTATTCCGAGGGCATCACCTTCTGGCCTTCGCAAACGACGTTCGAGAATTTCGTCACGGTGCTCAGGGCGACCGACTTTCCCCGCTACTTCCTCAACAGCGTCATCGTCTCGGTGGCGACCGCCGCGTTTGTCACGGTCATAGCCACCTTGGCCGGCTACGCCATGTCGCGCTTCACCTTCCGCGGCAAAGCGGCGCTCGCGCTGCTGCTCCTGCTCACCCAGACCTTTCCTCTGGTGATGGTCATTCCGCCGATCTACCGCATCATGGGGCAGATCGGCCTGATCAACAGCCTGACCGGGCTGGTCATCATCTACACCGCCTTCAACACGGCCTTCGCGACATTCCTGATGCAGTCCTTCTTCGACGGCATCCCGAAGGACCTCGAGGAGGCCGCGATGATCGACGGCTGCACGCGGGCCCAGGCGATGCGGCGGGTGATCGTGCCGCTGACGCTGCCGGGCATGGGCGCCACGCTCGGCTTCGTCTTCACCGCGGCATGGAGTGAACTGCTGTTCGCGCTGATGCTGATTTCGAGCGACGACAAGAAGACCTTCGCCGTTGGCCTGCTCACCTTCATCGGCAAGTTCGCGGTCGACTGGGGGCAGATGATGGCGGCGTCCATCCTTGCGCTCATTCCGGTCTGCGCCTTCTTCGCCTTCCTGCAACGCTATCTCGTCACCGGCCTCACCGCCGGCGCCGTCAAAGGTTAGATCGATGGCTTCCGTCACGCTTGAAAAAGTCCGCAAGGATTATGGCGCCGTGCGCGTCCTGCACGCCGTCGATCTCAGCATCGGCGATGGCGAGTTCGTCGTCCTCGTCGGCCCCTCGGGCTGCGGAAAGTCGACGCTGCTACGCATGATCGCCGGCCTGGAGGAGGTTTCCGGCGGTGAGATCCATATCGGTGAGCGGCTGGTCAACGATGTCGCGCCGAAGGATCGCGACATCGCCATGGTGTTCCAGTCCTACGCGCTTTATCCGCATATGGACGTGGCGCGGAACATGGGTTTCAGCCTCATGCTGCGCAAGGAGGAGAAGCCCGCGATCGAAGCGCGCGTCGACGGCGCTGCCAAGCGCCTCGGGCTCGACACCTACCTGCAGCGCCTGCCGCGCCAGCTCTCGGGCGGCCAGCGCCAGCGCGTGGCCATGGGACGCGCCATCGTGCGCGATCCGAAGGTATTCCTGTTCGACGAGCCATTGTCCAATCTGGACGCCAAGCTGCGGGTCCACATGCGGGCGGAAATAAAGGCGCTGCATCAGCAGCTCAAGACGACGTCGGTCTACGTCACCCACGACCAGATCGAGGCGATGACCATGGCCGACCGTATCGTCGTCATGCATGACGGCTTCGTCCAGCAGGTCGGCGCGCCGCTGGACCTCTATGATCGCCCGACCAATGTCTTCGTCGCCGGCTTCATCGGTTCGCCCGGGATGAATTTCCTGCCGGCGACGGTCAAGATGGATGTCGGCCCTGTCGCCGTGCTCGCTGATGGCCAGCAGCTCAAGCTGGCGGAGGGGCTGCCGCTCAAGGACGGAACGGCGGTCACCGTGGGGCTGCGACCCGAGCATATCCGGCTGGCCGAAGAAGGCGCGCTGGCGGGCGAGGTGGTCGTGGTGGAGCCGCTCGGTCTCTCGACGCAGTTCTACGTCAAGCTGGCGAACCAGCAGATCTGTGTTTTTGCCATGGGGCGCGCCGGCGTGCAGCCCGGCGAGACGGTGCGGCTCGCCGCCGATCCCGCTTCGCTGCATCTGTTCGACAAAGCGAGCGGCGAACGGATAGGGTAGGGCGAATCGGACGCTTCGCCCGAGCCTGGAAACGAAAACGCCGCCCCATGGGCGGCGTTTCGGCATTCCGGAGAAACCAGATTACTTGATCTTGGTTTCCTTGAACTCGACGTGCTTCTTGGCGATCGGGTCGTACTTGCGGAAGGACAGCTTGTCGGTCTTGGTGCGGCTGTTCTTGCTGGTCACGTAGAAGAAACCGGTGTCGGCGGTCGACAGAAGCTTGATCTTGATGTTTGCGGCTTTGGCCATGATATCAGTCCGTTAGTGTTCGTGGAGTTTTGGCCGCTGGAGCACGGGAAAACACCCGGACGCGGGAAACTTGCCGCGACACATAAAGAACGCGCCCGGAAAGTCAAGCCCGCGCGGCCCTTGCGTCAAGGCGCGGCGGCGGGATCCGCGTCCCGTGCCTGCGTCTTCCAGTCCCCGGTCGTATTCCACCAGCGGTTGGGATTGGCGCGATCGTCCAGGCCCTTGGAGCGGCTGGCGAGGATGCGCTGGATTCGGATGACCGGCTCCTCATAGCTATGAGCCTGGAAAATCGCCTCGTCGTCAGGCAGTTCAAATGGGATCGCGACCGTGCCCGGCCGCGGGCGCAGGCCCCTTTCGGCGCCCGCCGCCGCGCCTTCGAGAGGGCGGTAGCGCTCGATGCCCGAGGCCGACTGGTAGGCGTTGCTGTCGTATTTGCCCATGGGAAGCGGCGTGATCGCTGTCACCGCCTCCATGATGCGATCGACATCCGCGCCGGGTGCCTGGAAGGTGACCAGCAGCAGGGGTGTCATGCGCACCGATGTCGTCTCGAAGCCGCGCTCGATCATATCCGTCCCTCGCAACGATGCCGTGCCCGCGCCGGGGAAGGCGCCGGAAAAGGCTACAGCGCGCCAGCAAGGTCAGGAAGACGGAACGGCGGGTCGAACTCCAAGCCTGCTGACATCGTTGCGTCAGCAGGCCGAGCGGCGAATATCAGAGGATCTTGCGCAGCAGCCTGGCGCCGACCAGCAGGATATAGGCGGCGAAGAAGAATGCCAGCGACCAGCCGAAGCCGGAGGGGCCGAAAGCATCCATGCCGATGCCGATCGCCTGCGGTCCCAGAACCATGCCGACGCCGTAGCAAAGCACGAAGGCCGCGTTGGCGGACGCCAGCTCATGGCCGGAAAGCTGCGAGCCGAGATGGGCCAGGCCGATCGTGTACATGGCGGCGACCACGCCGCCCCAGACGAACAGCAGCGCCGCCATCAGGTGCCAGTTGGCGGCGAAGAAAGGCATGAAGACGGTGCCGACGAGGCCAACCGTCGAACAGGCCAGCAGCAGGTAGCGGCGATCCGAGACGCGATCGCTGATCATGCCGATCGGGATCTGCAGCAGCACGTTGCCGAGACCGATCATGGTGAGCAGCAGCGCGGCGTCGGCCTCGGAATAGCCGATGCGGCTGCCATAGACAGGAAACAGCGCGAAGCCGCCGGTCTCGACCGCGCCGAACACCAGCACCGCGGCGGTGGCGGTGGGCACCAGCCAGATGTAGCGCAGGAAGTTGCTGGTCTCGCCGTCGGCGACGATGGTGGGGCTCTCGTTGCGGGCTGCGACCACGGGAATGGCGGCCAGCGTCACCAGGCCGATGGTGACGCCAAAAGGCATGAAACCCGTGCTGCCGAGATGGGCAAACAGCCAGGGGCCGGCGGCAAAGCCAAGCGACAGGACCGTCGCATAAATGCCGAGCACGAGCCCGCGCCTGTGCGGTGGCGCCGAGGTGCTGATCCAGAATTCCGAGAGGATAAAGAGCACGGTCAGCGAAATGTGCAGCACGACGCGCAGCGGAAACCACATCCAGAAGTCGGGCGCGAAATGGAAGCCGACGAAGGCAAGGGCTCCGGCGATGATCATCGCGAACATCGTCCAGGCAACGCCGAATCGCGTGGCGAGCGGGGTGGCGAGCGGAGCGCCGGCGATCGAGGCGAGGCCGGCGACGGCGGTGTTGAGACCGATCATCGAGGCCGAGTGGCCGCGCGATTCGAGAATGACACTGAGCAGCGGCGTGCCGAGGCCTATGGCGATGCCGACGACGCTGATCGAGGAGATCGCCGCGATCATCGACAGCCAGTGTACGCCCTCTTCGGCTTTTGCCTGGGTATCAACCGTCATGAATGCCTGGCTCTGCGTCTTATAGGATTTCGCGGACGAAGCTTTTGCGGGCAAGCCGGTAGAAAGGCACCGCGCCGCCCGGACGCAACAGCGGATCCTCGGCGAGCCGCCCCTCCAGCTCGTCCAGCACCCTGCGCGTGATGTCGGGTATGTCGGCCTGCCTGGCCCTGGCGAGCGGGAGCCAGACCAGTTCTTCCAGTTCGTTGGTCGGCCCGCCCTGAGGCAGTTCGACAGCGACGTCATTGCGCCAGGCGCTGAAGAAGCGCGTATCAAAGCGGCGCACGCGGTTCGGCGGCGTGATGGCGCGCGCGATGAAGCGCAGCGGCTCCAGCGACGGCACCACGCCGTGCTCGACGAAACCCTGCCATTCCGACTTCTTCGTGGCGAACGCACCCTTGCGGCCGATGAGCAGGCCGGCTTCCTCGTAGGTCTCGCGGATCGCCGACAGGGCGATGGCGCGGGCGCGGGCAGGGCCGGTCCGGCCGATGCCGGCCATGAGCTTTGCCTCTACCTGCTCGTTCAACGGCGATGCCACCGGGATGCGGCTGTCCGCCGGGTCCGTGCGGCCGCCGGGAAAGACGAACTTGCCGGGCATGAAGGCGTGGCCGGCGTGGCGACGCCCCATCAGCACGACGATGTCGTTGCCGTGGCGATCGAGAAGAATGAGGGTCGCCGCGTCGCGCGGACGCTTGGGTCCGTCACGCGAGACCATCTTTTGCTCGAGCTTGTCGATTTCCACTTTGGTCATAACGTCCATGCGCACGACCTAGCGGAAACTTCCAGAATGCGAAAGTGGTCTCCGGGGCCGGCACGTTGCGCCAGCGGCGGCTCAGGTATCGGAATGAGGCTCGATTTCATCCTCCTGGCCACCGAAACCATGCATATAGAGCGCCCATTGCAGGCCGATGACGGCGCCCTTGACCGGCTGGAGCAGGACCACGGCCAGAATGATGGTCAGCGGAATCCAGATCAACATGTGTTGCAATGTCGACAGATTGGACACCGCCTCGATGCCCATGAAGGCGCCGACCACGATATGGCCGACGATCACCACCACGAGGTAGGCGGGCAGATCGTCAGCGCGATGGTGGTGCATTTCCTCACCGCAGACCGCGCATTTGTCGACGGTCTTGACGAAGGCCCGGAACAGCTTTCCCTCGCCGCAATGCGGGCAGCGGCCCAGCATGCCGCGCTTGATGGCGGTCCACAGCGGGCGGGCAACGCGGCCCGAATGATGCTCGCCACCAAAAACCTGCTGTTCCATCTGCTACCGTCTCCTGCCGCGCGGGCGCGGTTGCGACGCGCGGGCCCGACCCTTCTTTGACTTGTGGAACGACCGCTTCGAGCCGGGCAGCGGCTTCGGGTCGCTCAACATCTCGAAGCGCATGGCGCCGGCCATCGGTGCCACCTCGACGAGACGGACCTCGACGCGATCCGCCAACTGGTAGCCCTTGCCGGAGCGCTCGCCAAACAGCGAATGCGCAGCCTCGTCATATATGTAGTAGTCACCGCCCAGCGTCGACACCGGGATGAAACCATCGGCGCCGAATTGCGGCAATTGGACAAAGAGTCCCGATTTGGTGACGCCGGAAACGCGGGCATCGAATCGCTCGTCCACTCGCTCCGCGAGATAAGCGGCGACAAGGCGATCGACGGTGTCGCGTTCGGCCGCCATTGCGCGGCGCTCGGTCGCCGAGATCTGAACGGCGATCTCCTCCAGCCGGGCTTCCTCTTCCTGCGTGAGGCCACCTGGGCCGAGGCCGAGCGCGGCGATCAGCCCGCGATGCACGATCAGGTCGGCATAACGACGGATGGGCGAGGTGAAGTGCGCATAGCGCCTGAGGTTGAGGCCGAAATGGCCGATGTTCTTCGGTGAATATTCCGCCTGGCTCTGCGAGCGCAGGACCACCTCGTTGACGAGGGATTCATTGTCGGCGCCGCGCACGCGCTCGAGGATGCCGTTGAACTGGCTCGGCCGCATCTGCGCGCCTCGCGCCAGCGACAAGCCGATCGTCTGCAGGAATTCGCGCAGCGATTCCTGCTTGGCGAGCGACGGCGCATCGTGAATGCGATAGACCAGCGACTGCTTCTTCGCTTCCAGCGTCTCGGCGGCGGCGACGTTGGCCTGGATCATGAACTCTTCGATGAGCTTGTGCGCGTCCAGTCGCTCCGGCACGACCACGCTGTCGACCGTGCCGTCCGCCTTCAGCAGGATCTTGCGTTCGGGCAGGTCGAGTTCGAGGGGCTGGCGTGAGTCGCGGCCGCGCCTGAGCACGGCATAGGCGTCCCATAGCGGCTTGAGCACCGCCTCGATGATGGGGCGGGTCTTGTCGTCCGGAGCGCCGTCGATCGCGGCCTGCGCCTGCTGGTAGGGAAGCTTGGCGGCGGGTTTTATTATGACGCGGGGAAAGCTGTGCCTGATCTTTCGGCCTTCGGCCGAGAAGGGCATGCGCACGGCGAGCGCCGGCCGCTCCTCGCCCTCGCGCAGCGAACAGAGATCGTTGGAGATGCGCTCCGGCAGCATCGGCACAACGCGGTCCGGGAAATAGACCGAATTGCCCCGCTTCAGCGCCTCGCGGTCGAGCGGGCTGCCGTAGCGGACATAGGCGGCGACGTCGGCGATGGCCACCGTGGCGATGACGCCGCCAGGGTTGCTCTCGTCCGGATCCGGCGTGGCGAAGACCGCGTCGTCATGATCCTTGGCATCCGCCGGGTCGATCGTGACCAGCGGCAGGTCACGCCAGTCCTCGCGGTTGGCCATTGTCGCCGGCTTCACCGCTTCGGCTTCGGCGATCACATCGGCCGGGAAGACATGCGGAATGTCGTGCGCATGGATGGCGATCATGGAGACCGCCTTCTCGCTCGTCAGCGAGCCGAGCACGCTCAGCACTTTCGCGCGGGGCAGGCCGTAGCGGGAGGCACGCTCGGGCTCCACCTCGACGAGATCGCCGTTCCTTGCGCCGTTCTGGAATTCCTTGTCGACGATAAGTTCGGGCTGCCGGCGCTCGACCGGCTCGATGCGGAAGCTGCCGTCCTTGAGAACGCGGAAGACACCGAGAACGGCATCGCCGCGCTTCTCGAATATCTTCATCACCCGGCCGGTATAGGCCGGGCCGGTGACGGCCTCGGTCGGGAAGGTCTTGGCCAGCACGCGATCGCCGATGCCGGGCGCCTGGCCGTTGCCGCGCGAAACGCGGATCGAGACGACCGGCGGCGGCTCATCGCTGTCATGTTCGACCGGGCGCGCGAGCAGCAGTCCGTCTGCGTCGCGCCCGAAAACCTCGAGCACCGCGACGTGCGGCAGCGTTCCGGCACGCGTGAGCCGCTTGCGTTGCTTGGTCAGCAGGCCGTCGTCCTGCAGGTCGCGCAGCATGTCCTTCAGCCACATCCGGTCCTCGCCGCGCAGGGCGAAGGCCTTGGCGATCTCCCGCTTGCCGGCGCGGTCAGGATTCTCGGCGATATAACGAAGAATCTCGTCACGCGAGGGCCGGTAGTCATCCTTGACCTTGGCCCTCGTGTCCCTTGTCCTGGTGTCGGCGCCGCGCGGATCGCCGTGGCTTCGTCCGGAGATCCTGCGCGCCACGCCGTCCTATCCCTTCTTCTTGGCGGCGGGCTTGGCCGCCGCCTTGCGGGCGGGCTTCTTGCCTCCGCCCTTGGCCTCCCGCTCGGCGATCAGCGCCAGCGCTTCCTCGAGCGTCACGGATTGCGGGTCCTTGCCCTTGGGCAGGGTCGCGTTGACCTTGCCGAAGTTCACATAGGGACCGTACTTGCCGTCGCGCACGACGATCTTGCCGCCGCCATCCGGATGGTCGCCGATTTCCTTGAGCGCTGCCGGCGTGCCGCCGTTGCGGCCGCCCTTGCCCTTGGCCTGCTTCTCCGCGATCACCGATACGGCGCGGTTGAGGCCGATGGAGAACACGTCCTCGATGCTCTCCAGATTGGCGTAGGTGCCGTCGTGCAGCACGAACGGGCCATAGCGACCGAGCCCGGCAGAGATCATCTTGCCGCTTTCGGGGTGCTTGCCGACATCGCGCGGCAGCGCCAGCAGGGCAAGCGCCTTCTCATGGTCCATGGAGTCCGCCGTCCAGCCTTTGGGCAGGCTGGAGCGCTTGGCCTCCTTGCCTTCACCGCGCTGGACATAGGGCCCGAAACGTCCGCTGCGCAGCGTGATCTCCTCGGCGGTGTAAGGATCCTTGCCGAGCTGCTTGACGCCATCCTCGCCGCCGCCGTTCTCGCCGTTCGGGTTGGCGGCATCGCCAAGCTGGCGGGTGTAGGAGCATTCCGGATAGTTCGAGCAGCCGACGAAGGCGCCGAACTTGCCGAGCTTGAGCGACAGGTTGCCGCTGCCGCATTTCGGACAGATGCGCGGGTTCGATCCATCCTCGCGCGCGGGGAAGACCAGCGGCGCGAGCTCTTCGTTGAGCGCGTCGAGCACGTCGGTGACGCGCAACTCCTTGATGTCGGCGACGGCGGCCGAAAAGTCGTTCCAGAAGTCGCGCAGCACGTCGCGCCAGGCGAGCTTGCCGTCGGAGATCTCGTCGAGCTTCTCCTCCAGCGAGGCGGTGAAGTCGTATTCGACGTAGCGCTCGAAGAAGCTTTCGAGGAACGCCGACAGGAGGCGGCCCTTGGCCTGCGGGATCAGGCGGCGCTTGTCGATGGTGACGTAATCGCGGTCCTCGAGCGTCTTGAGGATGGCGGTGTAGGTCGAAGGCCGGCCGATACCGAGCTCCTCGAGTTTCTTGATCAGCGACGCCTCGGAATAACGCGGTGGCGGCTCGGTGGTGTGCTGGGTGGCGTTGATGGCCTCGCGGCGCAGCTGCTCGCCGACGCGGATCTCGGGAAGACGACGGCTCTCCTCGTCCTCCGAATCCTCATCCTTCTGGTCGGTATAGGCGGCGATGAAACCGTCGAAGCGGATGACCGATCCGACCGCCCGCAGCTCGGCGCTGCGCGCGCCGTTGACGGCCTCGATCTCTACCGTGGTGCGCTCGATCTCCGCCGGCTGCATCTGGCTGGCGATCGCGCGCTTCCAGATCATGTCGTAGAGACGCGCCTGGTCGGCATCGAGATACTGGCGCACCGAAGCAGGGGTGCGCTTGAAATCGGTCGGCCGGATGGCCTCGTGCGCTTCCTGGGCGTTCTTGGCCTTCGCCGAATAGTAGCGCGGCTGCTCAGGCAGGTATTTCTCGCCGAACTCGCTGGCGATGGCATCGCGCGCCGCCGTAATGGCTTCCGGCGCCATCTGCACGCCGTCGGTACGCATATAGGTGATGAGACCGGCGGTCTCGCCGCCGATGTCCATGCCTTCATACAGCTTCTGCGCGACCTGCATGGTGCGGCTGGCCGAAAAGCCGAGACGCGACGAAGCGGCCTGCTGCAGCGTCGAGGTGGTGAAGGGCGGGGCCGGATTGCGCTTGGTGGGCTTGGCTTCCACCGAGAGCGCCTTGAAGGTCGCGCCCTCGAGCATGGCCTTGATGTCGTCGGCCTGCGCCTTGTTGGCGATGTCCAGCTTCTGCAGCTTCTTGCGTTCGAAGGCAGTGAGCCGCGCCTCGAAATTCTCGTTGCGCGGCGTGCCGAGGATCGCGGCGATCTGCCAGTATTCCTCGCGTACGAAGCGTTCGATCTCGGATTCCCGGTCGCAGACAAGGCGCAGCGCGACGGACTGCACGCGGCCGGCCGAACGCGCGCCGGGCAGCTTGCGCCACAGCACTGGCGACAGCGTGAAGCCGACGAGATAGTCGAGCGCGCGGCGGGCGAGATAAGCGTCGACCAGCGGCGCGTCGATCTGGCGCGGATTGGCCATGGCCTCCAGCACCGACGATTTGGTGATGGCGTTGAAGACGACGCGGCTGACCGGCTTGTCCTTCAGCGCGCGCTTCTGCTTAAGCACTTCCAGCACGTGCCAGGAGATAGCCTCGCCCTCGCGATCAGGGTCGGTGGCGAGGATCAGCCCGTCGGCGTCCTTGACCGCCTTGGCGATGTCGGCAAGCCGCTTGCCCGAGGCCGTGTCGACGGCCCAGGACATCGCGAAGTCCTCATCCGGGCGCACCGAACCGTCCTTGGCCGGCAAATCACGGACATGGCCGAACGACGCCAGAACCTTGTAGTTCTTGCCCAGATATTTGTTGATTGTCTTGGCCTTGGCCGGCGATTCGACGACGACGACGTCCATGAGGTCTCATACAGCTGCGATGCGGCAGAAGAATTCGCTGCGCGCGACGAAATCACATTCAGTTCGTCGCTCACATGGCCGCGCTTTTGCATCCGGTCAAGGGGATGTGCCCAAAATGCCGGTTCTGTGTAGCGCATCCGGCACGCGAATGCAGCCCACGAAAAAACGATCATGACGTGAGGGGAGGCGCCGTGGCAAAGGCAGCGGCGCCATTGGAAATCCGGGTGGAGCGCCAACGGATCCCGCCTTGCGTCACGGGATCGCGCGGCATAAATGCCGGCTCAGTCGGCCTTGGCTACGTGCCAGACGTCGGCCACGCCGTCTCCGGCCGTGTCACCGGCTTTCTTGTCCTTGACGAACGTGTAGAGCGGCTTGCCGTCATAGGCCCACATCTTGCTGCCGTCCGTGCGCTTGATGACGGTCCACTCGCCTTCGTCCTTCGCTCCCGCCTCGGCCTTGAGCGGCGGCCAGTTGGCGGCGCATTTGTCGTAGCAGTTGGATTTGCCCTTGGCATCCTTGTCGTAGGTATAGAGGGTCATGCCCTTGGCGTCGGTGAATATCTTGACGCCGCCGACCTCGGCTTCCTTCCAGGCCTCGGCGGCAAGAGCCGATGTGGTGCCCAAAGCGAGTACGGCGAACCCGATCGCGATCGATTTCATGAGAGTCTCCCTGCGTGGTGGAGGCGCGCGATATCGCTGCCTCCGGACAGGTCAACGCCGGCCAGCGGCCAGTTCTTCCCGAATAGTTGCGCCGACAAGCCGCATGGCCGCCACGCAATGGTGATTGGCAGAGGCGCCTGGGCGTCGCTATATCGACGCCGAAAACCTGGAGCTCGGATGATGGCACTTGATATCGGCTACGTCAGCGCGGTCGGGGCGGGAGCGATCTCGTTCCTGTCGCCCTGCGTGTTGCCGCTGGTGCCGCCCTATCTCTGCTACATGGCCGGTGTCTCGGTCGATGACTTTCGCGGCAATGCCGGCGCGGCGGCCAAGGCCGGCGCGCGTGGCGCGCTGCTCTATGCATCGCTCGCCTTCGTGCTTGGCTTCTCAACGGTGTTCGTCGCGCTCGGCGCGGGCGCCTCGACCATTGGAAGGCTGTTGCGTGTCTGGCAGGAACCGCTGGCGATGGCGGCCGGCGTGTTGATCATCCTGATGGGCCTCAACTTCCTCGGCATCCTGCGCATTCCGCTGTTGTCACGAGAGGCGCGCTTCCAGTCGCAAGGCAAGCCGGCCAGCGCCGTTGCCGCTTATGTCATGGGGCTGGCCTTCGCTTTCGGCTGGACGCCCTGCATCGGCCCGGTGCTCGGCCCGATCCTGACGCTCGCCGGCGGGCGCGAGACGGTGGGCGAGGGCGCCTTGCTGCTGGCCGCCTATTCGCTCGGCCTCGGCATACCATTCCTCGTGGCGGGTGTGTTTTCCGGCGCCTTCATGCGATTCCTCGGAAAGTTCCGCGTCCATCTCGGCCGTGTAGAGAAAGCGATCGGCGCCCTGCTGGTGGTGGCCGGCATCTTCTTCCTGACCGGCGGCGTCCAGACGGTATCCTACTGGCTGCTAGAGAATTTCCCCGTGCTCGGGCAACTGGGCTAGGGCTGTCAGCGGCGACTGATCAAAGTCGGTCGCCTGTCCGTGGCCCGTCTCACCGGAATTTAACCGCATTGGTGCAGCATTGCGCCACTGTTAGCATGTTTTGATTCCAACCCTTTTGAACGGTTGCCATTCCATGACCAAGAGATCCTGCCTGTCCGTCATCCTCGCCGCCGGCGAAGGCACGCGCATGAAGAGCGCCCTGCCGAAGGTGCTGCACCAGATTGCCGGCCTGCCGATGGTGGCGCATGTGGTGAAGGCGGCACAGGCGGCTGGCGCCGACGGACTGGCGCTGGTGATCGGCCATGGCGCCGAGGAGATGCGCAAGGCGGCGCAGAAATTCGCGCCGGGGACGGAATGTTACGTGCAGGAAAAGCGCCTCGGCACCGCGCATGCGGTTCTCGCCGCGCGCGATGGAATAGCAAAGGGTTACGACGACATCCTGGTGATGTTTGGCGATACGCCGTTGATCGATCCGGCCGCGCTGGCGGTGGCGCGCGGCAAGCTTGCCGAGGGCGCGGCTGTGGTGGGGATCGGCTTCCGCCCGCCGAGCCCGACAGGCCATGGGCGCCTGATCGAAAAGAACGGCCGTCCCGTCGCCATCCGCGAGGGAAAGGACTGTTCCGAGGACGAGAAGAAGATCGGCTTCTGCAATGCCGGCATGATGGCGGTGGCCGGCAAGCATGCGCTGGACCTGCTCGACACGGTGGGCAACCAGAACGCCAAGGGCGAATTCTACCTCACCGACATCGTCGAGATCGCCGGCGCGCGCGGCCTGGAGGTCGTGGCCACGGAAGCCAGCTTCGAGAGCGCTCTCGGCATCAACAACCGGGCTGAGCTTGCCGAGGCCGAAGGCATCTGGCAGCAGCGCCGCCGCCGCGAGGCGATGCTGTCGGGCGTGACGCTTATCGCGCCCGAGACGGTCTATTTCTCCCACGATACCGAGATCGGCGCCGATACGGTGGTGGAGCCGAATGTCTGGTTCGGTCCTGGCGTCAGGATCGCGTCGGGCGCCAAGATCCACGCCTTCAGCCATATCGAGGGCGCGACCGTTGCATCCAACTGCGACATCGGGCCGTTCGCGCGGCTGCGGCCGGGCGCCGACCTCAAGGTCAAGGCCAAGGTCGGCAATTTCTGCGAAGTGAAGCAGGCGACGATCGAGGAGGGCGCCAAGGTCAACCACCTGACCTATATCGGCGATGCGCGGGTCGGCGCGGGCGCCAACATCGGCGCGGGCACCATCACCTGCAACTATGACGGCTACTCGAAGTTCTTCACCGACATCGGCGAGGGCGCCTTCATCGGTTCGAACTCGTCGCTCGTGGCCCCCGTCACAATCGGCAAGGGGGGCTACATCGCCTCGGGCAGCGTCATCACCGAAAGCGTGCCAGAGGACGCGCTGGCCTTCGGCCGCGCCCGCCAGCGGACGCTGCCCGGCAAGGGCAAGGAATTGCGCGAACGCTTTGCCTCGGCGGCCGCAGCCAAGAAGAAGGCCGCCGGCTGACCTTCAGGCCGGGCGTTCGGCGGCCTCGCCGAATGCCGCCGTCACTTCGATAGCGCCGACGATCGCCTGGTTGAAGTCATCCAGGTCCTCGGCGGGTATCCAGTACTCGAGGTGCTGCCTGCTGCCGGCATGTTCGACGGGATAGCGATCGAGGAAGCTCCTGAGCACGCTGAAACGGGTCACGAAACCCGCGCCGCTGGCCGGGACGTTCCAGTCACGCGCGATCTGCGTGGCATAGGCCTCCGTCAGAACGGGATAGAAGATCGGCTGGTCGGGCAGTCGCGGTGGAAACGCGCGCATGCCCGATGCCTCGATGAGCTTCAGCTCCGCCGGTCCGACCGGCCGCCATAGCGTGACGATGTCCTGCGCTTCGTTCATAGGTTCAATGCACTCAATGGAGATGGTTCAGGCAAGCCAGAGATAGACTATTCGGCCGAGCGCGCCAAAGAGCAGCAGGAAGGCCGCGATCGACTGGATGAAGAACCCCGGATACCGCTTCATCGGGTCGACCAGATATCCGACGAAATAGGCAATGCGACCGACGATCCATGCGACACCGAGCCCGGCTGCCCAGGCCGGGCTCCAGTAGATCGCGAACAGCCACAACGCCGGCAGGAAGATCGGCAGCCATTCGAGCGTATTGGCATGCGCGCGAGCGGCGCGCTCCAGTCGCGGATCACCGGTCATAGTCGGCGCCAGTATGCCGGTCGTGGAATGAGTCTTGGCAACCTTCAGCGCCATGCCGAATATCATAAAGCTGCAAAGAAGTGTGACTACAGCAACCGCATAGTAGCGTTCCATCGTGTAATCCTTTTACGCCCCGTCCCGGCATTCTGCATGAAACATCAGCCGCATAAACGGCGAGCGAGGAATATCATGTATGGGAGCGCCCCAACTACGCTTGCGCCTGGACGGTTGCGGTAACCGGATTGCAATGGCGATCCTTCATGGTGCAAAGGTTCTTCAACGTTCCGGCTGATACGGGACGAAATGCAATGTGACTTTCGCGGTGGACCGGCGATCCCTAAATAGCGCCAGGTTTTCCGTACGGAATCGGGGACTTTCTGCATGTGCGGTATCGTCGGAATCATCGGCAACTCGCAGGTCGCGCCGCTCATCGTCGATGCCCTGAAACGGCTCGAATACCGCGGCTATGACTCGGCCGGCGTCGCCACCATCGAAAACGGCGAACTCGGCCGCCGCCGCGCCGAAGGCAAGCTCGTCAACCTGGAGCGCCGGCTGAAGGAAGAGCCGCTCGACGGCACCATCGGCATCGGCCATACACGCTGGGCAACCCACGGGGTGCCGAACGAGACCAACGCGCATCCGCATTTCTCCCACGGCGTCGCCATCGTCCACAACGGGATCATCGAGAATTTCGCCGAGTTGCGCGCCGAACTCATCCGTGACGGCTATACCTTCACGTCGCAGACGGACACCGAGGTGGTGGCGCATCTGGTGGCGCGGGAGCTGGCCAGGGGCCTGAAGCCCGTCGAGGCCGCGCACAAGACGCTGCAGCGCCTCGAGGGAGCATTCGCGCTGGCCATCATGTTCAAGGGCGACGACGACCTGATCGTCGGTGCCCGCAACGGCCCGCCGCTGGCGGTTGGGCATGGCGACGGCGAGATGTATCTGGGCTCGGACGCGATCGCGCTGGCGCCCTTCACCAATTCCATCACCTATCTGGAAGACGGTGACTGGGCGGTCGTGCGCCGCAACGAGGTCAGCATCTTCGATATCGCCGGCAACAGGGTCAACCGCAAGCGCCAGCAGTCGCTCTCGACCAGCTTCATGGTCGACAAGGGCAACCGCCGTCACTTCATGGAGAAGGAAATCCATGAGCAGCCGGAGGTGATCTCGCACACGCTGGCGCACTATGTCGATTTCGTCGGCGGCGTCTCGAAGCCGCTCGACCTGCCGTTCGATTTCGCCAAGATCGATCGCCTGGCCATTTCGGCCTGCGGCACGGCCTATCTGGCGGGGCTGATCAGCAAATACTGGTTCGAGCGCATCGCGCGGCTGCCTGTCGACATCGATGTCGCCTCGGAGTTCCGTTATCGGGAGATGCCGCTGTCGGACAAGGACGCCGCTTTCTTCATCTCGCAGTCGGGCGAAACCGCCGACACGCTTGCCTCGCTGCGCTACTGCCGCAAGGCCGGCATGAAGATCGGTGCGGTGGTCAACGTTCGTGAATCGACCATGGCGCGCGAATCCGACGTCGTGCTGCCGACGCTCGCCGGCCCGGAGATCGGTGTCGCCTCGACAAAGGCTTTCACCTGCCAGTTGTCGGTTCTGGCATCGCTCGCCGTGCGCGCTGGCGTGGCGCGCGGCACGGTGTCGCCGGATGAGGAAAAGGCCCTGATCCGCGGGCTTTCCGAGGCGCCGCGGCTCGCCAACCAGGTGCTCAAGCTCGACCACCAGATCGAGAAGGTTGCGCGCGATCTCGCCCACTACCGGCACGTTCTCTATCTTGGCCGCGACACCAACTTCCCGCTCGCCATGGAAGGCGCGCTGAAGCTCAAGGAAATCTCCTACATCCACGCCGAGGGCTATGCCGCCGGCGAGCTCAAGCATGGGCCGATCGCGCTGATCGACGAGAACATGCCGGTCATCGTGATTGCCCCGCATGACCGCATTTTCGAGAAAACCGTCTCCAACATGCAGGAGGTGGCGGCGCGCGGCGGCAAGATCATCCTCATCACCGATGCCAAGGGCGCGGCCCAGTCGAGCGTCAAGACGATGGAGACGATCATCCTGCCCGACGTGCCGGAAATCATCTCGCCCATCATCTACGCCTTGCCGATCCAGATGCTGGCCTATTTCACCGCCGTCTTCATGGGCACCGACGTCGACCAGCCGCGCAACCTGGCGAAGTCGGTGACGGTGGAGTAGGGCCGCGGCGTCGCGCGTCGTTTAAAAACTTCGCAGTTCCAAACCGCCCTGCGCTTCACTAATGTTGCACCGCAACCCCGCCGCGGTGATCCATGTCCGATGCCCTGAAGACCTCCGGCATGACCCGCCTGAGGAACTATTTCCTGACCGGCTTTATCGTCTGCGCGCCGCTGGCGATCACCGCCTACATCGCATGGTCGGTGATCGGCTGGGTCGATTCCTGGGTGAAGCCCTATATCCCCGCGCGCTACAACCCCGACACTTATCTGCCGTTCCCGGTGCCAGGCTTCGGCCTCATCGTGGCGCTGGTGATGATCACGCTGATCGGCTTCCTGGCCGCCAACATCGTCGGCCGCGCCATTGTCGGCTTCGGCGAGCGCCTGCTCGGCCGCATGCCGCTGGTGCGCGGCATCTATGGCTCGTTGAAGCAGATCTTCGAGACGGTGCTTTCGAACAAGGGGGACATGTTCAGGCAGGTCGGGCTGGTCGAATATCCGCGAAAGGGGGTCTGGTCGCTGGTTTTCGTTGCTGGTGAAAAGGAAACCGAGATCAACCAGAAGCTCGACCAGGAAGGCGATCCGCTGATCGCGGTCTTCATGCCCTGTACGCCCAATCCGACGACCGGTTTCCTCATGTACGTGCCGAAATCGGACATCGTCATGCTCGACATGACGATCGAGGACGGCGCCAAGCTGATCGTCTCTGCCGGCCTCGTGGCGCCGGAAGTGAAGCCGAAGCTGCTCAACGGCGAGACGCTCGAGGGGCCGCTGCACAATCCTTCGTTTGGAGCGGTTCAGCCGGCTCGCAGGAGCCGCACCGCTTCGTCCCGGCCGAACAAGTAGAGCAGGAGCCGCAAGGCTTCGCCGCGCCCGGATTGCAGTTCCGGATCCCGTGCCAGGATCAGCCGGGCATCGTCGCGCGCGGCCTCCAGCAGGTCGGCGTGCGCCTCCATGCGGGCGACCTGGAAGCCCGGCGTGCCCGATTGCCTGGTACCCAGCAATTCGCCTTCGCCGCGCAATTTCAGATCCTCCTCGGCAATGAGGAAGCCATCCTCGGTCTCGCGCATGACGGACAGGCGCCGCTTCGCCGTCTCGCCGAGCGGATCCTTGTAGAGCAGGACGCAGGAGGAAGGTCGGTTGCCGCGCCCGACCCGGCCGCGCAACTGGTGCAACTGCGCCAGGCCGAAGCGCTCGGCGTGTTCGATCACCATGATCGTGGCGTCGGGAACGTCGACGCCGACCTCGATGACGGTGGTGGCGATCAGGATGCGCGTCTCGCCCTCCTTGAAGGCGCGCATCGCCTCGTCCTTCTCGGCGCCCTTCATGCGGCCGTGGACAAGGCCAATGCGATCGCCGAACAGCGGCTTCAGCGAGGCGAAGCGATCCTCGGCCGACATCAGCTTGATCTCTTCGGATTCCTCGACCAGCGGGCAGATCCAATAGATCTTCTGGCCTTCGGCGACGGCGTCGCGCATGCGCCCGACCAGTTCGTCCAGTCGTTCCAGCGGCAGGGTGACCGTACGGAGCGGCTGGCGGCGAGCGGGCGTTTCGGTCAGTTTCGAGACATGCATGTCGCCGAAGGCGGGGAGCACCAGCGTGCGCGGGATGGGGGTCGCCGTCATCACCAGCATGTCAGGCGCATCGCCCTTGGCGGTGATGGCGAGACGCTGGTGGACGCCGAAGCGGTGCTGCTCGTCGACGACGGCAAGGACGAGGTCGTGAAAGGTGACGGCTTCCTGGAACAGCGCGTGCGTGCCGACGACGATATCGATTTCGCCGCTTGCCAGGCCAGCCAGAGTATCCTGCCGTTCGCGGCCCTTCTCCCGGCCGGTCAGGATGGCGAGGCGAAGGCCGACGCGTTCGGCCAGCGGCGCGATGGTCGCCAGATGCTGGCGCGCCAGGATTTCTGTGGGGGCCATCAGCGCGGCCTGGCCGCCGGCTTCCACTGCGCGAGCCATGGCGAGCAGCGCCACCACGGTCTTGCCGGAGCCGACATCGCCCTGCAATAGCCGCAGCATGCGGTCGGGGTCGGCGAGGTCGGCGTTGATTTCCGCGAGCGCGAATTCCTGGCTGCCGGTCAGCCGGTAGGGCAGGGCGGCCAACAGTTTCTCGACAATGCGGCCGTCTCCCACCAGCGGTCGGCCGGACAGCCGCTTCACCCTGGCCCGCATCAACGCCAGCGACACCTGCCCGGCGAGCAATTCGTCATAGGCGAGCCGGCGCCAGGCGACGCCGTCGACCGAAAGGTCGAGCGGATCGGCTGGATTGTGGATGCGGCCAAGAGCGTCCCCGAAGGCCGGGAAACTCTGGCGACGCATGAACTCGCCGTCCTGCCACTCGGGCAATGCCGGAAGCCGCTCCAGCGCCTGGCTGATGGCGCGTCGCAGGACCTTTGCCGAAAGCCCTGATGTCAGCGGGTAGACGGGCTCGACCAAAGGCAGGTTCCAGGCCTCGTCGGCCCGCGCGATATGGTCGGGATGAACCATGCTCGGGCGGCCGTTGAACCATTCCATGCGGCCGGAAACGACGACGAGTTCACCCTCCGGCAGTGCTTTTTCGAGGTATGCGGCGTGGGCATGGAAGAAGGTCAGCGTGATCTCACCCGTCTCGTCATGCGCATAAACCCGGTAGGGAACCGACCGATTGCCGCGCGGGGGCGGCTGGTGGCGGTCGACGCGCAGCTCAAGGGTGACGATCGCTCCCTCGGCCGCGCCCGCGATGCCTGGGCGGTTGCGGCGGTCGATGACGCTGTGGGGGAGCACGAACAGCAGGTCGCCGGCGCGCGCGGCGCGATCGCCGAGATCGGCGGGCACGATCTTCTCTATGAGGGCGCCGACCTTTGGCCCGACACCGGCGAGCGACGTGATCGGGACGAACAGCGGATCGAGGGCCGAGGGTCTCATGCTGGAAATCCCGGCTTCAGGAAGCGGACTGGAACAATCTTGTCAGGAGCGTTTGGCACACCGGGATGTTAGACGCCAAGGGGGCAGTTGCAAGGCTGACACCGGCCCCTATCCACGCTATATGCGCCGCTTGAAGCAAGGGTGCGACACGATGACCGGAACGACCAGATCAAGCGAAGGGCTGGATGCCCGCCGCCGCAAACTGCTGTTTCGCTCATGGCATCGCGGCATGCGCGAGATGGACCTCATTCTTGGCTCCTTCGCGGATGCGCAGATCGGCGCCTTGACCGGCGACGAAATCGACCAATATGAGATGCTTCTCGAAATTTCCGACACCGACTTCCTGCCGATGGTCACCGGCGAGCGTCCCGTGCCGCCGGATCTCGATTGCGCCGTGCTGCAAAAGATCCTCGCCTCGCGTCGGACCGTGACATCTTGAAAAACGAATATTCATGAGCCTCATACCCACCATCGGCCTGCCGAAGGATCGCGCCGGCCAGTTCATCGTCGACGGTGTCGCCGATGGCTACGAAGCCTTCGCGCTGATCCAGGCCGCGCATGAGATCGCGTCGGACCGCCCCGTGCTGTTCGTGGCCCGCGACGGTCAGCGCCTGCCGGCGATCATCGAGGCACTGTCATTCGCCTCACCCGGCCTGCCGGTGCTCGAACTGCCGGCCTGGGACTGCCTGCCCTACGACCGCGTCTCTCCAGGCGCCGATGCGGCCGCCCGGCGCCTGGACGCGCTGACCGCGATTATCGCGCTGGCCCGCAAACCGCACCGCGCGGTGATCCTGACGACCGCCAATGCCCTGTTGCAGCGCGTGCCGCCGGCCGCCCTGGTCGAGGCGCAGACGTTCCATGCCCGGCCCGGCAACCAGATCGACATGAACGCACTCATCGCGCGACTGGAGAATTCCGGCTTCGAGCGCGTGCCGACGGTGCGCGGCGTGGGCGAGTTCGCCGTTCGCGGCGGTATCCTCGATCTCTTCGCGCCGGGCTGGACGGAAGCGCTCCGGCTCGACTTCTTCGGCGATACGCTGGAATCGATCCGCGCGTTCGACATCGCTACCCAGCGCACCACCGGCCAGCGCAAATCCATGGCGCTGCAGGCGATGAGCGGGGTGGCGCTGGCGCCGGAGACCATCAGCCGCTTTCGCCGGGCCTATATCGAGGCCTTCGGCGCGCCGTCGCGCGATGATGGGCTCTATACAGCGGTCAGCGAAGGCCGCCGCTTCGCCGGTATGGAACATTGGCTGCCGTTCTTCTACGAGCGGCTGGAGACCGTTTTCGACTATCTGCCGGACGCGCCTGTCGTCTTCGATCATCTGGCGCATGAGGCGCTGGCCGAACGCCATACGCTGATCCTCGACCACTATGAGGCGCGCCGGAAGCAGGCCGATGGCGCGCTCAAGGACGCGGTGCCCTACAAGCCGGTGGCGCCGGACCTGCTTTATCTCTCGCCGGAAAACCTGATTGCGTCGCTCGGGCCCCGCGAGGTGATCGACTTCACGCCGTTCGACCAGCCGGAAGGCGGTGGCCGGAAGGTCTACCATGCCTTGTCGCGGCAAGGCCGGGCCTTCGTCGAGGAGAGGGCCGACCCCAATATCAACGTCTTCGACGTCGTCGTCCGTCACATCGCAGACGAGCGCGCCGCCGGGCGGCGCGTGATCATTGCGGGATGGACGGAAGGATCGCTCGACCGGCTGGGCCAGATCCTGGCCGAGCACCATCTCGGCAATCTCAAGCCGACCGCGACCCTTGCCGATGTCGACAGGCTGGAGCCGGGGCAGGCGGCGCTTGCCGTGCTGCCGCTCGAATCCGGCTTCGAGACCGACAGGCTGGTGGTGGTCGCAGAGCAGGACATCCCTGGCGAACGCCTGAGCCGGCGGTCCTAGCGCAAGAAGCGCGCGTCCGATTTCATCGCCGAGGCATCCGCCCTGTCGTCGGGCGACATCGTCGTCCACGCCGACCATGGCATCGGCCGTTTCATCGGCCTGCGCACCATCGAGGCGGTCGGCGCGCCGCATGACTGCCTGGAAATCCACTATGCTGGCGACGACCGGCTGTTCCTGCCGGTCGAGAACATCGAGCTTCTGTCTCGCTACGGCTCGGACTCGGCTGAAGCCACGCTCGACAAGCTCGGCGGCGGCGCCTGGCAGGCGCGCAAGGCGCGGCTCAAGCGCCGGCTGCTCGACATGGCGGGGCAACTGATCCGCATCGCCGCCGAGCGGCAGATGCGCGCGGCACCGGCGCTGGTGCCGGCCGATGGGCTCTACGACGAATTCGCCGCGCGTTTCCCCTATGAGGAGACGGACGACCAACAGACGGCGATCGACTCCGTGCGCGACGATCTCGGGGCGGGCAAACCGATGGACCGGCTGATCTGCGGTGACGTCGGCTTCGGCAAGACCGAAGTCGCGCTGCGCGCCGCCTTCATCGCCGCCATGGAGGGCTTCCAGGTGGCCGTCGTGGTGCCGACCACGCTCATGTCGCGGCAGCACTTCAAGACTTTCTCGCAGCGCTTCTCAGGTCTGCCGATCCGTGTGGCCCAGGCCTCGCGGCTGGTCGGCGCGAAGGAACTGGCCGAGACTAAAAAGGCGCTGGCCGAAGGGCAGGTCGATATCGTCGTCGGCACCCACGCGCTGCTCGGCTCGTCGATTTCGTTCAAGAATCTCGGCCTGCTGATCATCGACGAGGAGCAGCATTTCGGCGTCAAGCACAAGGAACGCCTGAAGGAGCTGAAGAGCGACGTCCACGTGCTGACACTGTCAGCAACACCGATCCCGCGCACGTTGCAACTGGCTCTGACGGGCGTGCGCGAACTGTCGCTAATCGCGACGCCACCGGTCGACCGCATGGCCGTGCGCACCTTCATCTCGCCGTTCGATCCGCTGGTCATCCGCGAAACTCTGTTGCGCGAGCGCTATCGCGGCGGTCATTCCTTCTACGTCGTGCCACGGATAAGCGATCTCGCTGAAATCCATGATTTCCTCAGGGAATCCGTCCCTGAGCTGAAGGTCGCCGTAGCTCACGGCCAGATGCCGCCGGGCGAGCTCGACGACATCATGAATGCCTTCTACGACGGCCAATACGACGTGCTGCTGTCGACCACCATCGTGGAGTCCGGCCTCGACATCCCGACCGCCAACACGCTGATCATCCATCGCGCCGACATGTTCGGCCTGTCGCAGCTCTACCAGCTGCGCGGCCGCGTCGGTCGCTCGAAGGTGCGCGCCTACGCGCTCTTCACTCTGCCGGCCAATCGCAAGCTGACGGATACCGCCGAACGGCGACTGAAGGTGCTCCAGTCGCTCGACACGCTCGGAGCT
>Ga0066256_1000780_pt1 | contig 59757 bp, 48 predicted proteins | sample ThiBio_1000_biof_FD_87107 | JGI IMG/M metagenome (GOLD analysis project Ga0066256, IMG submission 87107) | Wastewater bioreactor microbial communities from Cape Town, South Africa - Thiocy_expt_1000_biof (version 2) | ecosystem: Engineered > Bioreactor > Thiocyanate-remediating >... | reverse complement strand
GTCGAGCGCCTATGGTGCCGCCTCAAGGACTGGCGGCGCATCGCCACCCGATACGACAAGCTCGCCGCCAACTACATGGCTGGCGTCTTCCTCGCCGCCTCGCTGACCTTCTGGTGCAATTGAGTCCGGACCCTAATCGAGGAGCGTGGGGCCGACGATCAGAATGATCTCCCGTCCCTGAACCTCCATCCGCTTGGCACACCCACCGCGTTGGTGAATCTCACCTCTATCGGTTCACCGAACGGGGAACATGTATGCGCGTGGCGCGCGATCCATCGCCATAACCGCATAACCGCGCTTCAATGTTGATGGCTCTGCTGGCCACCCTGATGCCCGCATTGATGCTGTTCGTTCTGTTGCGCCGGCCGATCCGGGACGTCGATATCTTCTGGCAGCTCAGGCTTGGGGAAATGGCTCTTGCCCAGGGGCACTGGATCACGCGTGAGCCGTTCGCGGCGAGCCCTGCCACCGATCGCCTGGCTCGGCCAGATAGTGCTGGCGCAGGTACGGCTCTGGTGGGGCTGGGCAGGGCTGCGCCTGTTCGATGCGCTGTGCTGGCTCGGTGCTATGAGCGTGGTTGCCTGGATTTGCCGGCGGCATGGCGCGCCGGTGGCGGGTGTATTGACCGGTCTGGTGAGATCGCCTTCGTTCTTGCCCTACCTTATGCGTCGATCCGTCCGCAGAGTCTGGCGCTGCTCTGCTTCGGGCTACTCCTTGTCTTGCTGCGCCTGCAAGGATCTACCATCCCGCCGCCTATGTGCTGAGTCCGAGTTGGACGCCCGATCTGATTGCGGCCCTGAAAGCTGATCCAGAGCATTGGCGGCTGGTTTCGGGAGATCATGTGGCCGTGATCTTCGTGCGCCCGAAGCCACCCACGAAGGCGCGCGCCGACGCGAAGGCGGCGATTGAGCCGCGAGACCCTGACCATACGGCGCAGGCCGAATAGCGGGACCTGGCCCGCGATGCCTCCTGGCTCCATGGCCCTCCTTGCGGTCTCAGGGTCTCACCTGCACCGAAGCGCTTACCCTTCAAGCACTGCGTCCCAATGCAAAAAAAAGGCCCGCCGGAGATTGTCCGGCGGGCCTTTCATGCTCTGTTTCCCGAAGGGGCGTGAGACTTAGTTCAGGTCTTCGGTGGTGAAGTCCTCGCCCTGTACCGCGCCCAGTGGATCGTCGCCGATTGCCGCCTCAGGACCTTCGTTCAACTCAGCCGCATGCTCCTCAGCCGCCGTCTGCGGGGCGACGAGATGTGCCTGGTTGGCGGCCTGCATGGCGGCTCGCAGCGCGGCGTCGCGGCTGTTGGCGGCGATACGCAGGCGGTTCATCGAAGAACCGGTGCCGGCCGGGATCAGACGCCCGACAATCACATTCTCCTTGAGACCGATCAGCGAGTCCTTCTTGCCCTGCACGGCGGCTTCGGTGAGCACGCGGGTGGTCTCCTGGAAGGAGGCCGCCGAGATGAAGCTGCGCGTCTGCAAGCTCGCCTTGGTGATGCCGAGCAGCACCGGCTTGCCCTCCGCCGGCTGCTGGCCGGCCGGGAGCTTGGCGTTGATCTCGTCCATCTCGTCGCGGTCCACCTGTTCGCCAGCGAGCAGGGTCGTGTCGCCGCCGTTGGTGATCTCCACCTTTTGCAGCATCTGGCGCACGATCGTCTCAATGTGCTTGTCGTTGATCTTCACGCCCTGCAAGCGATAGACTTCCTGGATCTCGCTGACGAGATATTCGGCTAGCGGCTCGATACCAAGCACTTCCAGAATGTCATGCGGATCGGGCGAGCCGCCGATCAGGTTGTCGCCGCGCTTGACGAAGTCGCCTTCCTGCACGTCGATCACCTTGCTCTTGGGGATCAGATACTCGACCGCATCGCCGCCATCCTCGGGGAGAATCGCGATCTTGCGCTTGGCCTTGTAGTCCTTGAGGAACTGCACGCGGCCGGAGACCTTGGCGATGATCGCGTTGTCCTTCGGCTTGCGGGCCTCGAACAGCTCGGCCACGCGCGGCAGACCGCCGGTGATGTCGCGGGTCTTGGCGGCCTCGCGGGAGACGCGCGCAAGAATGTCACCGGCCTGCACCTGTTGCCCGTCCTCGACGGAGAGAGTCGCGCCCACCGCCAGCAAGTAACGGGCCGCCTCGCCGCTCTCGTCATCGAGCAGGGTGAGGCGCGGCCGCAGGTCCTCCTTCGAGCGAGCCGCCGCGCGATGCTCGGTAACGACGCGCTGGGAAATCCCCGTCGCTTCGTCCGCCTGCTCGGTCAGCGTCTTGCCGTCGATGAGGTCGACATACTTCACCACACCCGGCTTCTCGGTGATGACCGGCATGGTGTAGGGGTCCCACTCGGCGATGCGGTCGCCTTGCTTCACCTTGGCGCCGTTCTTGTGCAGGATCACCGCGCCGTAGGGCAGGCGGTGCACCGCGCGCTCGCGGCCCTCGTTGTCGATGATCGCCAGTTCGCCGTTGCGGGCGAGGCTGAGATTGCGGCCGTTCTTGTCAGCGATCGTCGGCATGTCGCGCAGTTCCAGCGTGCCGTCGCTCACGGCTTCGAGGTTCGACTGCTCATTGAGCTGCGCCGCGCCGCCGATGTGGAAGGTCCGCATGGTGAGCTGGGTGCCCGGCTCGCCGATCGACTGCGCCGCGATAACGCCGACCGCCTCGCCGATGTTCACCGGCGTGCCGCGGGCGAGGTCACGCCCGTAGCATTTGGCGCAGACGCCCATGCGGGATTCGCAGATCAGCGGCGAGCGGATCTTGACGCTCTGGACGCCGATAGCCTCGATTTTCGCGACCATCGCTTCATCGAGCAGTTCGCCCTGCGCCACAAGGACCGAGCCGTCCTTGCTGTCGACGATATCCTCGGCCGTGGTGCGGCCCAGGATGCGCTCGCCGAGCGAGGCGATCACGCTGCCGCCCTGGACGATGGCCTTCATCTCCAGCGCCTTTTCGGTGCCGCAGTCCGGCTCCACGATTACGCAGTCCTGGCTTACGTCGACCAGACGGCGGGTCAGGTAGCCTGAGTTCGCCGTCTTGAGCGCGGTGTCGGCCAGACCCTTGCGGGCGCCGTGGGTGGAGTTGAAGTACTCAAGGACGGTCAACCCCTCCTTGAAGTTGGAGATGATCGGCGTCTCGATGATCTCGCCCGAAGGCTTGGCCATCAGGCCGCGCATGCCGGCGAGCTGCTTCATCTGCGCTGGCGAACCGCGCGCACCCGAGTGGCTCATCATGTAGATCGCGTTGATCGGCTTCTGGCGGCCCGTTTCCGGGTCCTTAGGCATCGCCTTGAGTTCGTCCATCATGGCGTTCGCTACCTGGTCGCCGCAACGGCTCCAGGCGTCGATCACCTTGTTGTACTTCTCCTGCTGGGTGATGAGGCCGTCCTGATACTGCTGCTCATAGTCGGCCACCAGCGCCTTGGTCTCGTCGACCAGCCCTTCCTTGGCGGCAGGGATGATCATGTCGTCCTTGCCGAAGGAAATGCCGGCCTGGAAAGCGTGGCGGAAGCCCAGCGACATGATGGCGTCGGCAAACAGCACCGTGTCCTTCTGACCGGTGTGGCGATAGACCGCGTCGATAACGTCGCCGATGTCCTTCTTGGTCAGCAGTTTGTTGATCGTTTCGAAGGGCACCTTGTGTGACTTGGGCAGACACTCGCCGATCAGCATACGGCCAGCCGTCGTCTCGACGCGCTTCATGTATGTGTTGCCGTTCTCGTCCGTTTGCGGAACGCGACTGGTGATCTTCGAGTGCAGCGTCACCGCCTTGGCGAACAGCGCCTGATGGACCTCCTGCATGTTGGAGAGCACCATGCCCTCGCCCGGCTCGCCGGTTCGTTCCATGGAGAGGTAATAGATACCTAGCACCATGTCCTGCGAGGGGACGATGATCGGCTTGCCGTTGGCGGGCGAGAGAATGTTGTTGGTCGACATCATCAGCACGCGCGCTTCCAGCTGAGCCTCAAGGCTCAGCGGGACGTGGACGGCCATCTGGTCGCCGTCGAAGTCGGCGTTGAAGGCCGAGCAGACCAGCGGGTGAAGCTGGATCGCCTTGCCTTCGATCAGAACCGGCTCGAATGCCTGGATGCCGAGGCGGTGGAGTGTCGGCGCGCGGTTCAGCAGCACCGGATGCTCGCGGATCACCTCGTCGAGGATGTCCCAGACTTCCTTGCGCTCCTTTTCGACCCACTTCTTGGCTTGCTTCAAGGTCATGGAGAGACCCTTGGCATCGAGGCGGGCGTAGATGAACGGCTTGAACAACTCGAGCGCCATCTTTTTGGGCAGGCCGCACTGGTGCAGCTTGAGTTCCGGACCGGTCACAATTACCGAACGGCCGGAATAGTCGACGCGCTTACCGAGCAGGTTCTGGCGGAAGCGACCCTGCTTGCCCTTGAGCATGTCGGAGAGCGACTTGAGCGGCCGCTTGTTGGCGCCGGTGATGACGCGGCCGCGGCGGCCGTTGTCAAAGAGGGCGTCGACGGCCTCCTGCAACATACGCTTCTCGTTGCGCACGATGATGTCCGGCGCGCGCAGTTCCATCAGCCGCTTCAGGCGGTTGTTGCGGTTGATGACGCGGCGATACAGGTCGTTGAGGTCGGAGGTGGCGAAGCGGCCGCCGTCCAGCGGCACCAGCGGGCGCAGCTCGGGCGGGATGACCGGCACCACGTCGAGGATCATCCACTCCGGACGGTTGCCGGAGTCGATGAAGCTCTCGACCACCTTGAGGCGCTTGATGATCTTCTTGGGTTTCAGCTCGGACTTGGTGACGGCCAGCTCTTCGAGCAGCGCCGTCCGCTCCCCTTCCAGATCGAGGGCGATGAGCATCTGCTTGACCGCCTCGGCGCCGATGCCGGCAGTGAAGGCGTCCTCGCCATATTCGTCCTGCGCGTCGAGCAGTTCGTCTTCGGTCAGGAGCTGGTATCGCTCCAGCGGAGTGAGACCCGGCTCGATGACGATATAGCTCTCAAAGTAGAGCACGCGCTCAAGCTGCTTGAGTTGCATGTCGAGCAACAGGCCAATGCGCGAGGGCAGCGATTTGAGGAACCAGATGTGCGCGACCGGCGCGGCCAGTTCGATATGGCCCATGCGCTCGCGGCGGACCTTGGAGACGGTCACTTCCACGCCGCACTTCTCGCAGACGATGCCCTTGTATTTCATGCGCTTGTACTTGCCGCACAAGCACTCATAGTCCTTGATCGGGCCGAAGATGCGCGCGCAGAACAGGCCGTCACGCTCGGGCTTGAACGTGCGGTAGTTGATGGTCTCGGGCTTCTTGATCTCGCCGAAGGACCAGCTGCGGATGCGCTCCGGGCTCGCGATGCCGATCTGGATCTGGTCGAACACGTCCGGCTTGGCCATCGGGTTCGCGAAGGTGGTCAGTTCGTTCATGGTTCAATTCCCTCTTGAGGGCTGAAAGTCGTGTGGGGCGAAGCAGGGAGGGGAGCGTCGCCTCCGCAAAGGCAACGCTCCAACCGCCCCTTACTCCGCCGCCTCGGGCAGTTCGCCGTCGCTTTGATCGTCACCATCCGTGAGGTCTTCCAGCGCCGCCAGCTCCACATTGAGGCCGAGCGAGCGCATTTCCTTGACCAGCACGTTGAAACTCTCGGGAATGCCAGCCTCGAACGTGTCGTCGCCCTTGACGATCGCCTCGTAGACCTTGGTGCGGCCGACCACGTCGTCGGACTTCACCGTCAGCATTTCCTGCAAGGTGTAGGCGGCGCCGTAAGCTTGGAGCGCCCAGACCTCCATTTCGCCGAAACGCTGGCCACCGAACTGCGCCTTGCCGCCCAGCGGTTGCTGGGTAACGAGGCTGTAGGGACCGATCGAGCGAGCGTGGATCTTGTCGTCCACAAGGTGGTGCAGCTTGAGCATGTAGATGATGCCTACCGTCACCTTGCGGTCGAAGGGATCGCCGGTGCGCCCGTCATACAGCGTCGACTGGCCCGAGTGATCGAAGCCCGCCTGATCCAGCATGTCGATGATGTCCTGCTGGTTGGCGCCATCGAACACCGGAGTGGCGATCGGCACGCCGGTCAGCAGATTGGAGGCCAGCTCGACCACCTGCTCGGGCGTGCGGGACTTGATCTCCTCGGCATAAGGCTCGCCGTAGATGGAGAGCAGCCGCTCTTTCACCGCCTCGGGCATCGCGCCCGGCTGCGGGTTGGGGTTGGCCTGGCGCCATTCCTCCAGGGCCGCCTTGATCTGCTGGCCCAGGCCGCGCGCGGCCCAGCCCAGATGCGTCTCGAAGATCTGACCCACGTTCATGCGGCTCGGCACGCCCAGCGGGTTGAGCACGAGGTCGACTGGGGTGCCATCCTCCAGGAACGGCATGTCCTCCGCCGGCAGAATGCGCGAGATGACGCCCTTGTTGCCGTGGCGGCCGGCCATCTTGTCGCCCGGTTGCAGCTTGCGCTTCACCGCGACGAACACCTTGACCATCTTGAGCACGCCCGGCGGCAGCTCGTCGCCGCGCTGGAGCTTCTCAACGCGGTCCTCGAACTTCTCGACGATCAGCTTGACCGCCTCGTCATACTGCGCCTTCACCGCTTCAAGGTGCGACTGGACAGTGTCGTCCGCCACCGCGAACTTCCACCATTCGTGCCGCTCGACCTCGCCAAGCAGCTCTTCGGTGATCTCGCTGCCCTTCTTGACGCCTTTGGGCGCCGCCGTGGCCGTCTGGCCCAGCAGCATATCGCGCAGGCGGTTGAAGGTAGCGCGATTGAGAATGCCACGTTCGTCCTCGCGGTCCTTGGCGAGACGGTCGATTTCCTCCCGCTCGATCGCCATGGCGCGTTCGTCCTTGTCGATGCCGTGGCGGTTGAACACGCGCACCTCGACGATTGTGCCGGCCACGCCCGGCGGCAGGCGGAGCGAGGTGTCGCGCACGTCGCTGGCCTTCTCACCGAAGATGGCGCGCAGCAGCTTCTCTTCCGGCGTCATCGGGCTTTCGCCCTTGGGCGTGATCTTGCCGACCAGAATGTCGCCCGGTTCAACCTCGGCGCCGATATAGACAATACCTGCCTCGTCGAGGTTGCGCAGCGCTTCCTCGCCGACGTTCGGGATGTCGCGGGTGATGTCCTCCGGCCCGAGCTTGGTGTCGCGGGCCATGACCTCGAACTCCTCGATGTGGATCGAGGTGAAGACGTCGTCCTTCACGATCCGCTCGGAGATGAGGATGGAGTCCTCGTAGTTGTAGCCGTTCCACGGCATGAACGCGACGAGGCTGTTGCGGCCCAGCGCCAGCTCGCCCAACTCGGTCGAGGGGCCATCGGCGATCACGTCGCCGGCGTTGACATGCTCGCCCACCTTCACCAGCGGGCGCTGGTTGATGCAGGTATCCTGGTTGGAGCGCTGGAACTTCATCAGCGTGTAGATGTCGACGCCGGACTTACCCGGCTCCACATCCTCCGTGGCGCGGATAACGATACGGGTCGCGTCGACCTGATCGACGATGCCCGAGCGCTTGGCGGCGATAGCAGCGCCGGAATCGCGAGCCACCGTCTCTTCCATGCCGGTGCCGACGAACGGTGCCTCGGCACGGACCAGCGGCACGGCCTGACGCTGCATGTTGGAGCCCATCAGCGCGCGGTTGGCGTCGTCATTCTCCAGGAAGGGGATGAGCGAGGCCGCGACCGAAACGAGCTGCTTGGGGCTCACGTCCATCAGCGTGATCTGGTCCTTTGGCGCCATCAGAAACTCACCGCCCTCACGCGCCGAGATCAGGTCCTCGGCGAAGGTGCGGTCGTCGTTCAGTTCGGCGTTGGCCTGCGCAATGGTGTGCTTGGCTTCCTCCATGGCGGAGAGGTAGACCACCTCGTCCGTCACCTTGCCGTCGATCACCTTGCGGTAGGGCGTCTCGATGAAGCCATATTTGTTCACCCGGCTGAACGAAGCCAGCGAGTTGATGAGGCCGATGTTCGGGCCTTCCGGCGTCTCGATCGGGCAGATGCGGCCATAATGGGTCGGGTGGACGTCGCGCACCTCGAAGCCCGCGCGCTCGCGGGTGAGGCCGCCCGGCCCGAGCGCCGAGACGCGCCGCTTGTGCGTGATCTCGGAGAGCGGGTTGGTCTGGTCCATGAACTGCGAGAGCTGCGAGGAGCCGAAGAACTCGCGCACCGCCGCCACCGCAGGCTTGGCGTTGATGAGGTCGTTCGGCATCACCGTCGAGACGTCGACGCTGCTCATGCGCTCGTTGACGGCGCGTTCCATGCGCAACAGGCCGACGCGATACTGGTTCTCCAGCAGTTCGCCCACCGAGCGCACGCGGCGATTGCCGAGATTGTCGATATCGTCGATCTCGCCGTGGCCGTCCTTGAGGTTCACCAATTCCTTGACGACGGCGAGAATGTCCTCGCGGCGCAGGGTGGTGATGGTGTCCTCGGCATCAAGGCCCAGGCGCATGTTGAGCTTGACGCGGCCCACGGCCGAGAGGTCGTAGCGCTCGGGGTCAAAAAACAGGCCCTCGAACAGCGCCTCGGCAGTCTCGCGCGTCGGCGGCTCGCCGGGGCGCATGACGCGATAAATGTCGCTAAGCGCGTGATCGCGGTCCTCGGCCTTGTCGACCTTGAGCGTGTTGCGAATCCACGGGCCGGTGTTGACATGGTCGATGTCGAGCAGTTCGAGCCGGTCGATGCCGGCCTGGTCGAGCTTCTCCAGATTCTCGGGCGATACCTCGTCACCGGCTTCGATATAGATCTCGCCGGTGCTGTCGTTGACGAGATCATAGGCGCTGTAGCGACCAAAGACCTCCTCGGTCGGGATGACGAGCGTTTCCAGCCCGTCCTTCTCCGCTTTCAACGCGGCCCGTGGGCTGATCTTGTGGCCGGCGGCGAACACCACCTCGCCGGTCTTGGCGTCGACAATATCGAACGCTGGCTTCAAGCCGCGCCAGGCTTCCGTCACATAAGGGATCTGCCAGCCGGTTTCACCGCGCACATAAGTGACTTTGTTGTAGAACTCGCCGAGGATTTCTTCGCTGTTCAGGCCCAGCGCATAGAGCAGGGCCGTCACCGGCAGCTTGCGCTTGCGGTCGATGCGGACGTTGACGATGTCCTTGGCGTCGAACTCGAAATCGAGCCACGAACCACGATAGGGGATGACGCGCGCGGCGAAGAGATACTTGCCGGAAGAGTGGGTCTTGCCGCGGTCATGGTCGAACAGCACGCCGGGCGAACGGTGCATCTGCGAGACGATGACGCGCTCGGTGCCGTTGACGATGAAGGTGCCGTTCTGGGTCATGAGCGGCATGTCGCCCATGTAGACGTCCTGCTCCTTGATATCGAGCACGGAGCGGGTCTCGGTGTCCTGGTCCACCTCGAAGACGATCAGGCGCAGCGTCACGCGCATCGGCGCGGCGTAGGTGATGCCGCGCTGGCGGCATTCCTCGGTATCGTATTTGGGGTCTTCCAGCTCGTAATGGACGAAGTCCAACTCGGCCGTGCCAGCGAAATCGCGGATCGGGAAGACGCTGCGCAGCGTCTTTTCGAGGCCGGATACATAGCCGATTGCCGGGTTGGAGCGCAGGAACTGCTCGTAGCTCTCCCGCTGAACCTCGATCAGGTTCGGCATCTGCACCACTTCGTGGATGTTGCCGAAGACCTTGCGAATGCGCTTCTTTGCGCTGTCACCGGGCGAAAGGGGAGGGAGAGCCTTGGTTGCCATGCGTTTCCTGCCTGAAATGGTCCCAAAAATTTCCGCATCGCAGCGAAAAACTCAGCCGATGCGGACCGGATCGCCCACCTGTTCGGCGGCGACAGCCACGCAAAAAAGTGCGGGCCGGGGCTGTCCGATCCGCACTGCAGCGTCTGTTGAACCTGCTCGACGCCCCATACATGATGCGTGCCGTGCGCAACTCGGCATGCTGGCCCGGGCGAGGGCAGGCGACTCCGCGCGGCCAAGCCGCAGGAAATCCGTTGAGACGCAGATATAGTCCTACAGCGCCGCAATGCAAGGGGGGAGGCATGCGGCCGCCCGGTCGTGCGGCCGCTTGTCCACGTGTCCCGTCAGCCGCCCTTCTTGTAGAAGACGCCGCACATCACGCGCGCGCCGCTGTTGCCGCTGGGGTCGGTCTTCATGTCGTCCGGGTCGGCGTGCACCACGAAAGCACCGCCATCGGCGTCAAGCACACTCGCGAGTGCGCCGTTCACGGTGAAGGTCATCGAGGCCGCGCCGGCAGTGTCGGCGACCAGCATCGGCAGATCGCCCTCATGCGCGCCCATCGGGTTCTGGAGGCCATGCTGCTTGCCGCCCGGATTGAGATGGCCACCGGCCGACGCGAAGTCCTTGAGCGTGCATTGGCCGACCGCATGGATATGCGCGCCATGCGGGCCCGGCGTTAGGCCGCGCGTCACCTGTACGGAGCCGGCCAGCGTATCGCCGCTGGGGATCAGCGTTACCCGGCCGCTCTGCTGGCCGTTGGTGTCATAGAGGATCGCTTCCGCATAAGGCGTAGCGGGCGGCGGTGCACCCGGAGGTGCCTTGGCGGCGCAGGCGGCAAGCACGAATGACAGACTGGCAAGACCGATTGTCGAACAGGCGAGGCGGGGCATCGGGGGCATCGTGATCTCTCTTGCTGGGATGCGGGACGGTCGCAGTCTATCGACTTATCGCCTCGGATCAACGCCGCGTCGTGAAACAAATCTTCAGAGTAGAGCGATCAGCGCTGCCATTGCGTCCGCTGCGCGCCGTGAGGCTGTGCGGAGATTGGCATGGAAATCGCCGGTGCTGGCATGATTGGCATCGTCAGTCGTCGCCTTGATGCCGAGCCAGGGCAGGCCGACCCTGCGCGCATATTGCGCCAGTGCCGCCGTCTCCATGTCGACCAGATCGGCGTTGAGCGTGGCGACGAGATGCGCGGCATAGGCGGGATCCTCTATGAAGGCATCGCCGCTGGCGATGACGGCGTGCGGTAACATCAGGCCGAGGTCGGGCAGCGCCGTATAAGGCTCGGTATAGGCGGGACCCATCGGCCAGGCGCCGGGTGGATAGTGAACGAATGCCTCCGCCTTGCGCGCCCCGTGATCGTGCTGGACCGCTTGGGCGAGGTAGAAGCAATCGCCCTGGATCCCGCGCAATTTGCCGGCCGTGCCGATGGTCGCCAGCAGGTCGGCGCCGTGCAGCATATGCAGCCGCGCCGCCGCCGTGGCGATGTTTACCTTGCCGATGCCGGTGGTGGCCAGCAAGATAGTGTGGCCATCGGTCTCGATCCGGCGGACGGGCGGCCATGTCCCGACGAGTGCCTCGCCCGTGCCGGGCAGGAATGTGTCCGCCTCTTCGTCGAGTGCCGCCAGCAGAAGTATCTGCATCGCGCGTCAATCCCCACCGAAGCTGACCAGTGAAACCGGCGTCACCCCGGCCGCGCGCAGCCGGTCGCCACCACCTAGGTCGGGTAGGTCGACGATGAACAGCGCGGTATCCACCCGCGCGCCCTGACTGCGCAGCAGCGCCACGCCAGCCAGTGCCGTGCCGCCGGTGGCGAGCAGGTCGTCGACCAATACGACGCGCTGACCGGGCCGGACCGCACCGAGGTGCATCTCGATCCGATCCGCTCCATATTCGAGCGCATAGTCGACACCCACCGTCTTGCCGGGCAGCTTGCCCTGCTTGCGCAGCATCACCTTGCCCTTGGTGAGCGTGTAGGAGAGGCCGGCGGCGACGATGAAGCCGCGCGCCTCGATGCCTGCGATCAGGTCAACCTGTGCCGGGTCGATCGCCTTGGCCAGCCGGTCGATGGTCGCGCGGAAGGCGTTGCCGTCGAGAAGCAGCGTGGACACGTCGCGAAACTGGATGCCCGGCACCGGATGATCGGGAATAGTGCGGATCAGGGCCTTGAGGTCGGCATTGCCCTCGGGAATCCGAGCGGGTGGAGCGGTAGTCGTCATGGCGGTCCTCGAATGCTGGCGCGGCTGGGCCGGGATGGCGGCTCTGGCCGTCCGCCCCGGCGAAGCAACGCACGGTCGCGCCGAGTCGGTGTCCCGCTTTACAGAACCGGGCCGTCGCGCATAACTGTCTCAAAATGGGTCAGATCACATGAGGCCAGTTCTTCGCCTTTTCCCATTGCTCTGCGCGTCATGCGTTTTCGCGTTCTGCCCTGCCATGGGGCAGGGGAAGGCTGCTGCCGGGGTCGCAGAGGCAACGCCTGCATCAAGCACATCGTTGATGAACACTGCACCCGCCCCCGCGCCGGATCCGCCGGTGCGACCCACACCCTCCTTGCGTCTCCTCGCCAGCGAACCGGATCTCGCCTCCCTGCCGCGCACCGCTTTGCCGGAGACGGCAAGCCAGGCGCGCGCCGCGCCTCAGGAGTCGGCCCGCCCGAAAGAAACGCCCCGGAACGATGAAGCCAACGAGGGTGAGTCGCTGGCGTTCGATCATATCCGCGAGCGCATCGCATCGCTTCCGGCCGCGCCCGAGATTGCCCTGTCCATGCCGAGAGCATCGGTGCCTTCATCGCCACGCTCGCGCAGCATAACATCGTTCGCCAATCGTGCCGAGGCAGTCCTGAACGGCATGAACCTGCCGGGCTGGTGGCGTGGTGCGGCGGCGGGGCTGCTGGCATTGGTTGCGGCCGGGCTTGCCTGGCATCTTGGCAGGCGTCGCCGTGCGCGATTGATGGAAGAGGAGGCCCCCATCCAGTGGGGTCCGCCTGATGAAAGTGAAGCTGCTCTGCGCGCCACGTTGCTCGCCAAGCGCGATGCTGCGGCGCAAGGCCGGTCCGCGCCGCGACTGTCGCGCGGATATGCGACGCTGGGCGAGGCTCTCATCGCCATGAAGACCGCTGCGGCGAAACCGACGCCGCGTCCCGCCGCTCAGGATCAACCGCGCGTCGATGCCTGAGTTAACCTTGCCGTGGGATGGGCAAGGGATCTTCTGGCAACTCGGGACGTGAGGTGCGCGCGCGGATGCGTTGTGCGTTTCCGCAGACACGGCGGATTGCGTTTCCGGATCGCGTCATGGGGGCAGTTCGCCCTTCGGAGGATGAACAGTCTTTCCGACCTTCATGCCTGTCGATAGTTGTAGATGGTAGCAATTCGCTGTCGCACCTTCGGTGCGTATTGCTCCACGAAAAAAGGGCGACCCCAACCGGGATCGCCCTTCCTTGTTCGCAATGAAGCGACGAACTTACTTCAGCTCGACGGTCGCGCCGGCTTCCTCGAGCTTCTTCTTCAGCTCTTCGGCCTCGGCCTTGTTGACGCCTTCCTTGACGGCCTTCGGCGCGCCTTCGACGAGCGCCTTGGCTTCGGTCAGGCCCAGGCCGGTGATGGCGCGGACTTCCTTGATGACGTTGATCTTCTTGCCACCGTCGCCGGTGAGGATCACGTCGAACTCGTCCTTGGCTTCCTCGGCCGGCGCGCCGGCACCGGCGCCACCGGCCGGAGCGGCCACGGCAACGGCTGCGGCAGCCGAGACGCCCCACTTCTCCTCGAGCGCCTTGGAAAGCTCGGCGGCCTCCAGGACGGTGAGCGCGGACAGCTGGTCGACGAGAGCGTTGATGTCAGCCATGATAATTTACTCCATTTCTAGCGGGGCCCTCGGGCCCGGATCGGTTTGTTGCAATCGGTCGGGCGTGCCTGAAACTCAGGCGGCGTCCTTTGTGGCGTAAGCGTTGAACACGCGCGCAAGCTGCGCGGCCGGCTCCTTGGCGACGACAGCGAGCTTGGTCGCCGGCGCCTGGATGAGGCCGATAAGCGTCGCACGCATCTGGTCGAGCGACGGCAGGGAAGCCAGTGCCTTCACGCCTTCGGCGTTGAGCAACTGCGCACCCATGGCGCCGCCGACGATCTCCAGCTTGTCGTTCGTCTTGGCGAACTCGACCGCGACCTTTGCGGCCGCGACGGGATCCGCCGACGTGGCAAGACCGACCGGACCGACGAGCATGTCGCCAATGGCGGCATAATCGGTGTCCACGATGGCGATCTTGGCAAGCCGGTTCTTCGTCACCTTGTAGGACGCACCGGCCTCGCGCATCTTCTGGCGGAGCTGGGTGGACTGAGCGACGCTCAGGCCCAGGTTGCGGGTCACGACGACCACGCCCATCTCCTTCAGAGACGCGTGAAGCGCGGAAACGACCTCGGTCTTTTCATTGCGATCCATGCCATTCTCCTCAGCGGCGTTGCGTGTCGGTCCCCGAGAGGAGCCGGCCTTGCGCAGCCGCGTTCACACATGCGCCGGGCGCGACCCATGGCGGGCCGCACACGGCAGAATAGTCCGAGGGGAAGGGTTGACTGGCCACACGCCAAGATCGGCATCGGCAGACCCGGTAGCCCAGCGCACAGGCGCGGGAGCCATCCGGCTAGAACGTTTCCCCGTCTCGGCTGGAGATTAAGATGGCGGCCTATGCGCCATCACCAGCTGTCTCGGACGGTGTGCCGGGATACAAATCCCGGCAAGCGAGCGCCCGATAGGCGTAATCACAGGAAAATGCAAGAGTGGGGCACGTATGGCCAGCCAAGGTGCGCTCCGAACTCGGGGCAATGCATCGCGGCCGGCTTCCCTAATACATGCGTTTCCCCAAGATGGCCCATTTTTCGTAGCATGGCCCTTTTCCGTGACCATCTTCGAAAGCGCGCCCCGTCCAAGAGCCCGTCTTCCCCCAAACCGCCACATGCGCTCCTGTGAAAGCAGGAGCCCACGGCGATAGAGCCGCTACGGCTGGGCCCTGGGCTCCTGCAATCGCTAGATAATCATGTTGCGCTTCGGCCTCGCCGTATAGCGCATACAAAAAAAGCCCCGCCGCGGTCCTCTCGCAGCGGAGACTTTCTCATTCGCTGATCCGACCGGTCGCCCGGCCGCGCGCATCAGGCGGTGGCGACTTCCGCCACGTCGATCTTCACGCCCGGTCCCATCGAGGAGGAGAGGGCGATCTTGCGGACATATTTGCCTTTCGATCCGGCCGGCTTGGCCTTGACGATGGCATCGACGAACGCGTCGAAATTCTTGCGCAGGTCGTCGCTGGAGAAGCTGGCCTTGCCGAGACCGGCGTGGATGATGCCGGCCTTCTCGACGCGGAACTCGATCTGGCCGCCCTTGGCCGCCTTCACGGCCTCGGCGACGTTCGGGGTCACGGTGCCGAGCTTCGGGTTCGGCATCAGGCCCTTGGGGCCGAGCACCTTGCCGAGGCGGCCGACGAGGCCCATCATGTCCGGCGTCGCGATCACACGGTCGAAGTCGAAATTGCCGGCCTGGATGTGCTCGAGCAGGTCTTCGGCGCCGACGATCTCGGCGCCTGCTTCCTTGGCCTGATCCGCCTTGTCGGCGCGGGCGAACACGGCGACGCGCACGTCCTTGCCGGTGCCGGCGGGCAGCGTGACGACGCCGCGCACCATTTGGTCGGCGTGACGCGGGTCGACGCCCAGGTTCATCGCGACTTCAACCGTCTCGTCGAACTTCGCGGTGGCGTGCTGCTTGATGAGAGCGATTGCCTCATCGACGCCGTGCAGCTTGTCGCGGTCGACTGCGCTGGCGAGGGCCTTGGCCTTCTTGGTCTGCTTTGCCATGGTCTTAGCCCTCCACCACGGTGAGGCCCATCGAGCGGGCGCTGCCTTCGAGAATCTTGGTTGCCGCCTCGATGTCATTGGCATTGAGGTCGGCCATCTTGGCTTCGGCCAGTTCGGCAAGCTGCGAGCGCTTGATGGTGCCGGACGAGACCTTGCCGGGCTCCTTCGAGCCGGACTTGAGGTTCATCGCCTGCTTGATGAGATAGGTTGCCGGCGGCTTCTTGGTGATGAACGAGAAGCTGCGATCGGCATAGACGGTGATGATGGTCGGCAGGGGCGTGCCCTTGTTTTCCTTCTCCGTCGCGGCGTTGAACGCCTTGCAGAATTCCATGATGTTCACGCCGCGCTGACCCAGGGCAGGGCCGATCGGCGGCGAGGGATTGGCGGCTCCAGCGGGCACCTGGAGCTTGATATAGCCCGTAATCTTCTTGGCCATGTCGTCTCACTCTGTAGAGGGCGGCGCGGATGCCGCCCGGTTCAAGCTGAGCGGTCGAACGGAGCACGCCTCAGGGCAAGCTCCTCCCGCATCTGGCTTCCGCGCCCACCTGCAAGGCCGGCCCGGATGCGGGGCCCTATAGGGGGATGAGCGCGAAAAGGGAAGGGGGCAGATGGAGACGAACGAAGCGCCTCAATTGGTTAGGGGAATTTATGCGCCTGTCACTGCAATCCATTCAGGCACTTGATGCCCGCGCCGAAAATGGTGGGAAGGTCGTGGTCGACATAGAGCGACTGGGCATAGTCGAAAATGACGTCGTTGCGCCAAGCCGTCATTCTGCCCCGTTCTTATACTTATGGCGATACGGACCGCGCCGGAGTCTTGTCCGGTTCCAGCGTGATCACGATGTCTTCGGAGCTAAAGCGATGCGGATCGCTCGGGCAGAAACGTCTACTAGAATCCGGGGATTTGTCCGCCGATCGCCGCGTCTGTCGTCGTCTTCTGGACTGCCGTGCAATCAGGCACGATGTGGCCCTAGCAGGATGACCGCCGCGCCGGCCAGGCAGAGCAAGGCACCGCCCAGATCCCAGCGATCGGGCGTTACGCCTTCCACGACCCACAGCCAGAGCAGCGCCGAAGTGATGTAAATGCCGCCATAGGCTGCATAGGCGCGACCGGCCTGGCTCGTGTCGACCAGCGTCAGTAGCCAGGCGAACAGGAGCAGAGAGAGGGTTCCCGGCACGATCCAAAGCGCGCTCTTGCCCAGCCGCAGCCATGCCCAGAAGGCGAAGCAGCCCGCGATCTCTGCCAGCGCCGCGCCTGCATAAGCAAGAATACTCGTCACCGGCACAAGCATGGCTCCCGGTGGACTGGGGCCGTTCCGGCCGGATGAGATAAACCCCTCGTGGGTGTCGAGCAAACGCGAGCCATGGTTAGCGCGACCATCCGGATCGGACGGGACGAGCGTCCGCCGGTTGCGTTACCACCCGCCACCCGATGATCGCGCTGATCCGCGGGCGCCTCACTCGGCCGGGGCGGGCACGGCAACCGGCGCCGTTACCGTGCCGCGCCGCTTGACGATCGCGCCGATCCCCATCGCGCAGAGCGCCAGCGCGGCGGGGCAGATGGCGAGGATGGCGAAGCTGCGCACGATCGGCAGGCCGCTCGCCAGCACATAGGCGCCGATGATCGGCCCGGCGATCCCGCCGATCTTGGCCACCGAGGTTGCCCAGCCGGCGCCGTTGGCGCGGATGGCGCTCGGATAATAAACGCCCGCAATGGAGAGGATGCCGAAATGCGCGCCGCCCACAAAGCTGGTCGAAGCGATCGAGAGGATGAGGAAGGTTGTCGGCGCCATCGGGATAAGACCTACCGCGAGCAGCAACGGGAAGGCGACCAGCGGATAGACCGCAACCGCATATGGCCCCATTTTGTCAGTGAAGCGCATCAGCAGCAGGCCGAGTAGCGCGCCCAGCATGCCGGAGATAGAGGAGACGTAGGCGGCGGTATCGCGCGAGAAGTGCAGATCCTCGTAAACGATGGGCCCCCAGTTCGCCTTGAAGTAGACGGCGAGGGTGCTGGCGATATAGCCGATCCACAGCAGCGGGGTCAGCCATTTGAGATCGGCGTGGAACAGCTTGCCGACCGTGAAATTGCTCTTGTCCTGCTTCTCGTCGCTGAGGATGAAGCGGTCGCTGGGCGAGGCGTTCAGCGCCGGGTCGATCTTGTTGAGCGTGGCGGCGATCACCTCCGGCTTCTGGCCCTTGCTGGCGAGGAAGCGCACCGATTCCGGCAGCCACAGCAGCAGCCCCACGGCGCAGACCAGCGTGCAGAGCCCGCCGAACACGAATACACCTTCCCAACCCCAGGTCGGGGCGAGCCAGACCGTCACCGGGCCAGCCAGCGCGGTGCCGAGGCTGTAACCCATCATGATGACGGTGACGACCGTCGAACGCATCTTGGAGGGCACATATTCGATGTTGAGCGCCCAGGCGAGCGGCAGCATTCCACCGATAGCGAAGCCATCAAGGAAGCGCAGGATCAGCAACGCCTCGTAGCTGCGCGCAAAGGCGGTGGCGGTGGTGAGGATGCCAAAGGCGAAGGCGGCGCAGATGATCGTCTGCCGCCGCCCGATCCGGTCGCCGATATAGGCGAAGGCGAAGCCGCCTACCATCATGCCGAATAAACCTGAGGAGAAGATGTTGCCGAGCATCAGCGTATCGAGCGCCAGCTCGTCGCGCATCCAGGGCGCGGTGAAGCTGATCATCATCATGTCGAACCCATCGAACACGGTGATAAGCCAGGAGAGAATGATGAGCCGATAGTTGAATCCGCCAAGCTTGCGCCCGTCGATGAACCCGGCAATATCAATGGATCGCGGCGCACTGGCCATGGTTGGTCCTCTCCCGTGATCGCCGGCGATTCATTCGCAAGGCAACGATTGCATCTCTGGTCCACCTTGCCGCAATCGGCAAGGGGGAAAGCGATGCGGGCGGCATTGGGGTGGCTTGGGGTGGGTTGACATTCAGCGGATAGGAGCACGCTCTTCCCCCCGATCATCCCGGCACGCGGACCCTCGCTTCAGCGTGACGAGGTGATCGAATGCAGCGGGGCCTTCCTTCGGAACCTATGAGTATCGATTCGCTCTGGAAGGGCCGTGCCAAAATTCTTCCCGAGCTTGCTCGGGCGGGAGCACCCGCACGGCCGGGTGGAAGAGGCTGTTCGCGAAGCGCCTCCGTCTGTCCTACGCCGCCGGACCATGCATGATCGCGGTTTCCCGCTCCTTGACATCGTCCGTGCATCTTCCGGCCGTCAGTACGCGGAAGGCTTTAGTCGCGCGCCGACTTTGCGCGTACTTCCCCATGCGCGTTATGCATGAACTTCCAGGAATTCCGCGGTCTGGCAGCCATGAAAAAGGCCGCCGGATCGTCTCCGGCGGCCCACTAAAATCGTGATCTTCCGTTACTTGGAGAGCTCGACTTCCTCGAAATCCAGTTCCACCGGCGTTGCGCGGCCAAAGATAGAAACCGAGACCTTCACGCGGCTCTTCTCGAAATCCAGCTCCTCGACCGTGCCGATGAAGCTCGCGAACGGGCCGCTCATCACCTTGACGCTGTCACCGATCTCGTAATCCACGTTCACCTTGTGGCGCGGCTGAGCGGCAGCTTCCTCGCGGGCGCCGAAGAAGCGTGCGGCCTCCGCTTCGCTGATTGGCTGTGGCTTGCCCGATGAGCCCAGGAAACCCGTCACCTTCGGCGTGTTCTTGATGAGGTGATAAATATCGTCGTTCATGCTGAGCTTGGCGAGAACATAGCCGGGCATGTTCTTGCGCTCGACCTGCACCTTCTTGCCGCGCTTCACCTCGGTCACGGTCTCGGTGGGCACCTCGACCTGCTCGATCAGCTGCTCCAGGCCCATACGCTCGGCCTCGGACAGGATGGAATCGCGGACCTTGTTCTCGAAGCCCGAATAAGCGTGGATGATGTACCAGCGCGCCATATGCTCTCTTTTTCCTCAGTTCACCGCATCGAGCGCGGGTCTCAGCCCTGGCCGCCGGCCAATCCCAGCAGCATTCGCACGATCCAGCCGAACAACGCGTCAATGCCGAAGAAGAACAAGGCCAGCAATCCCGTCATGATGAGCACCATGATGGTCGTCGTCAGAGTCTGACGGGGTGTCGGCCAGACAACCTTGCGAGTTTCGGCCTTGACCTGGTTGATGAACTCTGTGGGAGACGTTTTCGCCACGCTCGTTTCTCTTTCAAAAAATCCGAAGCTGCCTGACACAAGAAAACGGACCAGGCCCGGGCTTGTCTGCCCGGCTAGTCCGCGGCCTCGTTTCGCAACGGCTTATCCCCTACGCGCAGTCGCGCGCCGGGGCAAGTCTTGGCAGGAGTGGAGGGACTCGAACCCCCGGCATTCGGTTTTGGAGACCGACGCTCTACCAGCTGAGCTACACTCCTGTGCCGGCGAAGGCGACGCCCTTAACGCGGGTGGCGAAGCGGCGCAAGCCGTGGATGGACGATGTGCGCCGCGCGGCACGGATTCTGCCGCGCGTCCGCCCCTGCATGAAGATTATGGGATTTCCGCCACAAACAAGGTAGAGGCCGCCTGTATTGCGGCGAACCGTTCATCTTTTGGTTATCCCGCTCGTATATCTGGAGCGGACTGGCCCAATCCCCAATCCAGAATCGGGCTTTGTTCGATCCGGACCGGAGATGGCTGGTGAAACTATTTTATCGTTTCCTTGATTCGAAATGGTCTCCCTTCTGCGCAGCCGCTCTTCTGCTTGGGGGCATTGCGTTCGTTCTGCTGAGATCTCTCGTCGAGCCGCGCGCTGAGGTGGATTTCCGGTTTTTCTGGCTGGCCGGCAAGCTGTGGGCTGGCGGGTTGGATCCCTATGGTGACAGCTTCAGGGAGATTGGTGCCGCCATATTGCCGCCCGGCAACGTGGTTCTCTATTGGTTCTATCCCCCGCAATGGTGGAGCGTGAGCCGCGTCATGGCGCTGCTGGAGCTGGAGCAGGCCGTCACGGTCTGGCGCTTGCTCAACGGCGCGATGATTCTGCTGGGCACCGCGTTGCTCGTCGCCAGCGTGGAAAAGGAGCCGCGCCGGCGCTGGATCGCGACAGCGCTCTGGGGCGGGATTGCGCTCCTTATCGAACCGACTGCCAACCTGCTCGCTTTCGGTCAGAGCGCGGGCTTCGTCTTTCTGGCGCTGACCCTGCTCACGGCGGGGGTGCTGCGTCGCGAGCCATGGCTGGTTGGGCTCGCCGTGTTTCTGGCGACGTTCAAGCCGCAGGTCGGCGTGCTGGTGTTGTTCTGGGCCCTGCTGGTGCCTCATTTCCGGGTTGCGGCGCTGGCTGGACTGGCGAGCGCGGGTCTGTTCACTTTGCCGCATGTTCTGCGGTTCGGTGCGTTTACCACCATACATGAATATCTCGCCAACGCCGCGCGGTGGGGCGACTTGCCCTCCAATACCGCGCTCACCTCCAGCGGTCCGCTGAACCTGCTCGCGCGCATCGGGGTCGAGGGGATCGCCCTGTCTTGGCAGGTGCCGGTTGCCATCGCGGCCATCGCCGTCGCCGCCCGGCTGATCGGCGAACAATCCGCCCGGCCGATCATGCCGCTGGCGCTGATGATGGCAGCTATCGCCGCCTTCATCCCGCTGCATATCTACGATCTGACGATCCTGCTGATCCCGCTGATTCTTCTCGTCGCCGCGGGCGCTACGCCGCTGTGGGTTCTGCCGCTGGTGACACTCCTGATCGTCCGGCCGGGCAAGATCGAAGCTCTCCTTGGTCTGCCGCAATATTCCAGCGGTGTATCGGCAGGGTTGATCGGCTTCGATATCGCTGCGCTGATCCTGTTCGCCTTTGCGGCCCGCGAGGCGCTGCGGAGCCTTGTGGGGGCAACCGAGCCGCTACAAGTCCCCGCACTCGAGTCAGGCCGCCTCGCCTAGCAGGATCTCCAGGCAGCCGGGCAGGTCATCGTCCCACACCATATGGCCGGTGGCGATCTCATGCACCTGCCAGGCCGGGTCGGCGGTGCAGCGATCGCGGAACTGGGTGAAGGTGGTGAGCGGACTGGCATTGGCATATACGTAGGTGCGCCGCCGGATCGCGCCTTCCTGGCCACCGAGCTTGACCGGTTCGAGCAGCGTCAGCAGCGGATGGCCGGAGACGCGCGCCGTGCGGCCCTCCGGCATCGGGAAGATCGGCTGCACGAGACCCGGCGTTGCCTTCTGGTTCTCGATATAGAGCTGGCGCGTGGCTTCGTCCACCACGTCCCACAGCGCCTGCCCGTCCTGTGGCAGGAACGCGTCGAGGTAGACGAGGCTGCGGATGCGGCTGCCGCGCTGCGCCGAGACGCCGGTGACGACCATGCCGCCATAGCTATGGCCGACCAAAACGATGTCCGAAAGCTGTTCGCAGTCGATCAGGCCGATCACATCGTTGATATGGTCGGTGAGGGTGATGCCGCCATGGGCAAGGTGGACGCGTTCGCCAAGGCCGGTGAGTGAGGGGACATGGACCTCATGGCCCGCCGCGCGCAGTTTCCGTGCCAGCGGAGCATAGCCCCAGCTTCCGCCCCATGCCCCATGCACCAGCACATATGTCGCCATCGTCCCTCTCCTTTGTCGCGCCACTCGTGATCGCTGAACCGTCTATAAGCTCGCCCGTGCCTTATCCATCCCCTGCGGATCAAGGCTGTCGATTGGCGGGGCGGCTCTGCTAGAGAGAGGCGTGGCCATCGACCTTCCCATTCTGTTGCGCGCTTATGCCGTGGGCTTGTTCCCCATGGCGGATGATCGCAGCGCGCGCTCCATCTATTGGGTCGAACCGGAGAAGCGCGCCATCCTGCCACTCGACGGCTTCCACCTCTCGAAATCGCTGCGCAAGACCTTGCGTGCTGATCGGTTCGAGGTGACGGCGGATACCGCCTTCGCGCAAGTTGTGGCGCTCTGCGCGCAAAGCGCGGCGGACCGGCCGACGACCTGGATCAATCGCGATATCGAGGAAGCCTTCAACCGCCTCCACCGGCGCGGGTTGGCCCACAGCATTGAGTGCTGGAGCGGGAAGGGGAAGGCGCGCACGCTCGTCGGTGGGCTCTATGGGCTGGCGCTGGGGCGCGCCTTCTTCGGCGAGAGCATGTTCAGCCGCGAAACGGATGCCTCCAAGGTCGCGATAGCGTGGCTGGTCGCGCGGCTGCGGGTCGGCGGCTTCACGCTGCTCGATTGTCAGTTCATGACGCCGCACCTCGCTTCGCTCGGTGCGGTCGAGATCACGGCGGAAGTTTATTCAGGCTTGCTGGGTGATGCGCTGGCGGACGGTGCGGAGGCGTTATCCGCTGAATTCGGTGCGCTGGACGCATTGTCCGCCGTGCCGGTCGACTCGGCGGAGCGGGCGCTACGCTCGGCTGAGCGCACCGTGTCCGGTCCGGTCTCCGGCCAGCTCATCGCGCAACTCATCACCCAGACGTCATAGACTGGATGGATGACGACGTTGCGGTCCGGCCGTTCCTTGAATAGCCAGCCGGAGAAGATGCGGTGCCATTTGTTGTCGCGGCTCTCCTGCACGTCAAGCTGGACGAAAGCGCCGGTCTCCGGCTCCGTCTCCCATGGCGCAGTCGTTTCGCAGGCGCGCAACCGTACGATAGCGTTGCCAACGCGGACCGCTTCACCGGGTTTCATCTTCAGTTCGCGCGTGAGGCCGTTGCGCTTGTTGAGCAGGCCGAGCACTGCCTCGCGCTCCGCCATTGGCGTACCGGGCAGGCCCGCGCCGGCGCGGGCCAGCGGCTGGTCGCGCGAGCGCTCCTCGCGATTGGCCGAGTCGGCAGCGTTGTCGGCACCCGCTGGTTTGGGTCCGCAGGCGGAAACCAGAAGAAGCAGGCCCAGCGGGATCAGCCACCGGCCCGGCGCCGCGGACCGGCTATGCCTCACGCGTCCGGCGTCCACGCTTCATAGTCGCCCGTGGCCATCTGGCGGCGGCCGCCGGCCTCGGTCGCACCGGAAGGGCGATAGGCTTTTGGCGTGCCGGTGAGATTGGGCGTGAACTCCGTTTCCCAGATGCGCGGAGGCGGCAAGTTGCTTTCGGGCGGACCGTCGATGCTGTGGTGGAGCCAGCCATGCCATTCGGACGGCACGCGGCTGGCATCGTTGGTGCCGTTGTAGATCACCCAGCGGCGGGTAAGGCCGTTGGGATCCTTGCCGCCTTCGTAATAAACATTGCCCTGGCTGTCTTCACCCACGCGGGAGCCGTGGCGGACGGTGTTGAGCCATGTGCCGAAGGTCGAGCCTTCCCACCATGTGAAGATGTTCTTGACGATGCCCATGGCCGCTGCGCTTAGCCGTTCTGCCCCGCCATTGGCAACCGAGGAAATGGGCAGTTCGCCGCTCAATCGAACCCCTCGGGGCAGAAACGATCCGGCCGCCACGCGTTGCCGGCAGGGGCGGGTGTACCCGTGCAATCCCCCCAGCGTACTCGGTCGCCAGCGGTCAAGCCCAGCGCCCGTGCGCGGCCCTGCCGGATTTCGAGCACGGCCGAGACCGGCTCGCCGGCAGAGAGGGGGTGCAAGTCATTGGGCTGGCCCGGCAGGATGGCGGCAATGGTGCCGTCCGGGCGGATGAACAGCAGGTCCAGCGCCAGCGGCGTGTCCTTCATCCAGAAGGACGCCGTGTGCGGCACCGGGAAGGGGAACAGCATGCCGTGATCGTCAGGTAAGGTGGTGCGCCCCATCAGGCCGCGCTGCTGGCTGAGATCGTCTACCGCCAACTCGACGGTGAAGCTGTGACGCTGGCCGGTGGCGCTGTGGATCTGGAGCGTGACGGGCGCGGCTGCGGGGACGGCTGCCGTCTCGTTGTCGCCATCTGTCGAGGGGCCGCAACCGCCCGCCGCGAGCAGCAGGCCGAGCGCGAGGGCGCATATCTTTCCGCGCATCAGGCATCCTCCGGGCGGGGCGGTTCCTCGCCCGGCGCTGCGTCTACCCATGTCCGCGCGGTCTCCAGATCATGCCCGGCGCGCAGGAAGGCGGCGAGTTGTTTTTCGCGTGCGGGCCGATCCGGCCGCTCGAGCGCAAAGGGACCGATGTGCCGGCGCCGCGCGAGGCACTCGGCGGCTTCCCATCGGGCAAGCGGGTCGGGTGTTACTTCCTCGCGAATATCCGCTGCGATGCCGTCATGCCGCAGCGCCTGTACGATCCGGCGGGTGCCGAGGCCGCGCCGCTGCATGGCGCTGGTTTTCATTGCGGCATAAGCTTCGTCATCGACATAGCGCAGCGCGACCAGTCGGTCGGCAATGGCCTCTACGGGTGCATCTGCACCGGCGTCGGGCGCCCAGCCCCGCTCGCGCAGCTTACGGCCGAGATAGGCGATCAGCTTGGCGCGGCTGGTCGCGAATCGCCCCACATAGGTCAGCGCCAGCGCCTCCAGCGCGGCGCGGTCGAGCGGCCGCGGCGGTGAAGAATTTTGGCCTGCGCGGCCGGTGCGCCTTTTTTGTGCCATAGTCCCTGTCTTAATGGACGCTGCCCGGTCGACACAAGAAAAGCGGCCGGCCCGACGTGATTGCGGCTTTCGGCTCGACAAGCGCATGGCACGCCGAACAGCCCGCCACGGTTCGGTTTCGGACGGAGTAGGCGGAAGAGAAGGGTCCCTTGATGCAGCCAACACCGACGGAAGATCGGCTTGCGCGCAGATTTGCCGATTTCGAGACTTTGAGCGAGGCGCTGGATTATGCGGCGCGGGGTGCCCGTGGCCTCAATTTCCACGATGCGCGCGGCAATCTCGTGCGTCCTTATCCTTTCGCCGAGATGCGCGAGGATGCGCTTGCCTGCGCCTATCGCCTGATCGCGCGGGGCGTGAAGCCGCAGGACCGCATTGCGCTGATTGCCGAGACGGGGACTGAGTTCGCGCAGCTTTTCTTTGGCATCGTCTATGCCGGTGCCTGGCCGGTGCCGCTACCGCTGCCGACCAGCTTCGGCGGGAAGGAAAGCTACATCGACCAGCTCGTCGTCCAGTTGCAAAGCTGCGATCCGCTGATGCTGCTGTTCCCCGGCGAGTTGGGCGAAATGGCGAGTGCGGCGGCACGGCGCGCGGGTGTGGAGCCGTTGGGCTTCGCCGATTTCCTGTCTGAGGCGCCGGTGGCATGCCCGCTTCCCGCGGCGGAGAGCGAAGATATCTGCTATCTGCAATATTCCAGCGGCTCGACGCGCTTTCCGCACGGCGTTGCGGTGACGCACAAGGCGCTGCTCAGCAATCTCGCCGCGCACAGCCACGGCATGGAACTGACCACGACGGACCGCTGCATAAGCTGGCTGCCCTGGTATCATGATATGGGTCTGGTTGGCTGCTTCCTCTCGGTGGTCGCCAACCAGGTCTCGACCGATTATCTCAAGACCGAGGATTTCGCGCGGCGGCCGCTCGCCTGGCTCGATCTCATCTCGCGTCATGAGGGCACCTCGATCAGCTACTCGCCGACCTTCGGCTACGATATCTGCGCGCGCCGTATGTCCAGCCAGACCAAGGCGTCCGAGCGGTTCGACCTCTCGCGCTGGCGGCTGGCCGGTAACGGCGCGGACATGATTCGCCCCGACGTGATGCAGCAATTCGTGGACGCCTTTGCGGAGGCCGGGTTCAGCCCGTCGGCTTTCCTGCCAAGTTACGGCCTTGCCGAGGCGACGCTGGCGGTGACGATCATGCCGCCGGGTGAGGGGATTGTCGTTGAATTGGTCGAGGAGACCGAGCTTTCCGGCGGCAACGCGCCACCGGACCGGCCGCAGCGCTATCGCGCCATCGTCAACTGCGGCAAGCCGGTGATGGGCATGACGGTAGAGGTGCGTGACGATTTCGGCGGATTGCTGCCGGATAAGACGATCGGCAAGATCTGGACCACCGGGCCTTCGCTGATGACCGGCTATTTCCGCGATCAGGAAGCGACGGACGCCTGTCTGGTCGACGGTTGGCTAGATACCGGCGATATGGGCTATCTGTCGGATGGCTATCTCTACATCGTCGGCCGCGCCAAGGATATGATCATCATCAACGGCAAGAACCACTGGCCGCAGGATATCGAGTGGGCGGTAGAGCAACTGCCGGGTTTCAAGCAGGGCGATATCGCCGCTTTCTCGATCACTACACCGGGCGGCGAGGAAGCGCCCGCCGTGCTGGTGCATTGCCGTGTATCGGACAACAGCGAACGGGTGAAGCTGCGCGAGGATATCCGCGAGCGGGTCCGTTCGATCACCGGCATGAACTGCGTGGTGGAGCTGGTGCCTCCGCGCTCGCTGCCGCGCACCAGTTCGGGCAAACTCAGCCGCTCCAAGGCGCGCAAGCTGTATCTGGAAGGCGAGATCGTTCCTTACGATATCGCGGCCTGACGAGGGCGGCACGCGGCGAACCGAAATACGCTGAAGCGCCGCTTACCGCTTGATAACCTGACTTGCATTAACATCGGGGGGTGACAGACCGCCCTTCGCCTCGGACCCCGCGGGACAACTCCCCTCCCGAGACGCTGTCTCTGGCCGTACTCACCGGCTTGAGGCGGCTTCCGGCCGAGCATGCCGAATATGTCTATGGCAGCCAATTGCGCGCCACGGACCGCATGCTTGGCGTCTATGCCGCGTTTACCGCCTTCTCGGTCGTGCTCGTCGATGTTCATTTCGCGACACGAGCACCGATATGGTTTCTGGCAATCTGGACCTTGCTGGCGTTCAGTGCTCACTATCTTTCGTTCAAGCTGCGCCGCGAGAACACCGCTGCCGACTATGCGTCCGGCATGCGGCGGGGCTTGTTGCGCCACGGCCAGCTCTCGCTCCTGCACGGCGCAGTGTGGAGCGCCGCCATGATTGTGCTTTCGGTGAACGGAAAGCCGGTCGATATCATGACCCTCTGGACGATCGGCTGCTGCCTGACCGCGATCGTCGCCATCGCTTTCCAGGCGACGCCTCTGGCGGCTGCGAGCTTCGTCGTCATGGTTGGGGGCGGCGGCGCGTGGATGCTGTGGGGTCATGCCGATCCGCTGCTTGCCGGCGTCGTCACCGCTTATATGGCGTTGCTGCTCGGCGCGAGCCTGTGGCTGGCCCATCGCTTCGGCGTGCAGCTTCATACGAGCCGGATGCTGGCTGAAAAGCGCGAAGTGGTGAGCTTGCTGCTCAAGGAACATGACGTCGAGGCGACCGACTGGCTTTGGCAGACCGATTCGGCGCGGCGGCTGACCGGCATCTCTCCCTCGTTCGCGCGCATGTTCGGCCTGAGCTGCGACGATCTGGAAGGACGCTCCGTGCTGGAAGTTCTGGCCGGCCCGGCATGGCAGGAAGGCCGGTTCGACCCCGCGCTGCACCTGTTCGCGGAGAAGCTCAAGCAACGCCAGCCCTTCTCCGACCTCGTCGTGCCAGTGGTCATAGACGGGCAGCGGCGCTGGTGGGAGATGTCCGCCTCGCCACGGAGGGATGAGAAGGGCGCGTTTCTCGGCTTCCGGGGCGTCGGTTCGGACATTACCGTGCAGAAGGAGACGGCCGAGCGTATCGCGCTCATGGCGCGTAACGACGGGCTTACCAACCTGCCCAACCGGTTACATCTGACCGAGAAGCTTGCCGCTGCCATCGGAAATGTCGCCCGCTGGAATAGCCGCTGCGCGTTCCTGCTGGTCGATCTTGACCGGTTCAAATCGGTCAATGACACGCTGGGCCATCTCGTCGGCGATCAACTGTTGGCGCAGGTTGCCGAGCGGATCCAGAAAGTCTGCTCGGCCAACGAAACCTGTGGGCGGCTCGGCGGCGACGAATTCGCCATCGTTATCGACGATCTGCCCGATCCGCTCTACGTCGAGCAACTCGCGTTCAAGGTGATCGAGGCGGTCTCGCACCCGTTCGTGGTCGATGGCCATACGCTGTTCGTGGGCGCAAGCATCGGCTCGGCCATGGCGCCGCAGGATGGTCAGGATGCCGAGACGTTGATTCGCGGCGCCGATCTTGCACTGTATCGCGCCAAGGATGCCGGGCGCGGCAAGCATTTCCGATATGCGCCCTCCATGCATGCCGATGCCGAGGAACGGCGTGCGCTGGAGGTGGCATTGCGGGATGCGCTGGCGAACGATGAGCTGCATCTGCTCTATCAGCCGATCGTTGATTGCCACAGCGGCGGAGTCTGCGGTTTCGAGGCGCTCGTGCGCTGGACCCATCCGACGCTGGGCGTGGTATCTCCGGCGAAGTTCATCCCGATTGCCGAGGAGGCGCGGCTCATCACCCCCATCGGCAATTGGGTGCTGAGCACGGCCTGCCGCGAAGCGGCGGCCTGGCCGGAAGATGTGCGCATCTCGGTCAACGTCTCGCCGGAACAGCTCTATATGCCGGAGTTCCTCGATACGGTGGTGTCGGCGCTGGCGCATAGCGGGCTGCCGGCCCGGCGGCTGGAACTCGAAGTGACGGAAAGCGTATTCCTGCGCGAAGGGACGGGGGTGAGCCAGCTTCTCGACCGGCTGATCTCTCTTGGCATCGGCCTTTCGCTCGATGATTTCGGCAAGGGCTATTCCTCGCTCGGCTATCTTTCACGCACGCGCTTCCGCACGATCAAGATCGACCAGAGCTTCGTCGGCGGGGCGGCGCGCAACCAGCGGGAAAGTCTGGCGATCATTCGCGCGGTCGTGGCCATGGCGCAGAGTCTGGACATGGCGACGACCGCCGAGGGGGTGGAAACCGAGAGCGAATTCGAGCTTGTCCGCTCGCTGGGGTGCAGCAAGGTGCAGGGTTTCTATTTCGGTCGACCGATGCCGGCGGCGGACGCGCGTGTCCTGTTCGCCGGCGCGGGCAGCCGGGTCGCCTGAGGCAAATTCAGCCGCCATCCTTCGCCAGCCGCCGCTCGATTGCCGCCCAGAGTGACGCGAACTGACCGGTAGCACTGTGGGTGGCAGCAAAAGCACCCACCGGCAGCCGTCGGCTTCCCATCTGCTCCACGATGCTGGCATAGTTGACCTGCGGCCAGTCGGGATGGTCCGCCAGTGCTGTAAGATGTAATTTGCGCCGGCGGTCGACCATGGAAAAGACCGGCGGGATCGGCGGATGCCGGCCGCTGCGCCGCAGCAGCAGCGTCGCCAGATCGTCAAGCGCCTTGCGGGCGAGCGGCGAGGGGGTGACCGGCACGATCAGCAAATCGGCCGCATGCAGGACCTGCTCCGCCGTTTCGCTGAGACCGGGCGGACAATCGAGCAGCAGCCGGTCGTAATGAGACTCAAGACCGCGGAGCAGCTTGGCCAGCCGCTTGCGCTTGCCCAATTCGAACAGGAGGCGCTCCAGCCCGTGAAGTGATGGATCGGCGGCGAGCAGATCGAGCCGCTGCACATCAGTCGGGCGGCAGAGGCTCTTCGGTTCGACGTGGCGCGCGAATACGGCCTGCGCAGCATCTCTCGGTTCGCCGCCCGGTGCCATCAGAAAGGTCGCTGCCGCCTGTGGATCGAGATCCCAGAGCAAGGTCCGCCGCGCGGAGAGCGTTGCCGAGGCCCAGGCGAGGTTGACCGCGAAGGTCGACTTGCCGACGCCACCCTTGAGGCCGAAGATCGCGATGCTTTTCATCACCCATAGCGCTGCCATGCAGGTGATGACAGTTTGATGACGCTTCCGTGACGAGCGACGTCATAGCCATGGAAGCGCTTGCAACGATCGGTCATGCCGCGCAACAAGGCGGCGATTCGAACGCGGGAGGACTGGTTTTGGCAGAGTGGCAGATGCCTGCGCTGGTGATCGTGATCGGATATTGTCTGGGATCGGTTCCCTTCGGTCTGTTGCTGACCCGCCTGGGCGGCGCGGGCGACCTGCGCGCTATCGGGTCCGGTAATATCGGCGCGACCAACGTGCTGCGAACGGGGCGCCGGGGACTCGCGGCGGCGACGCTGCTGCTCGATGGCCTCAAGGGCGCGCTGGCGGTATGGCTGGGGGCGCAACTCGTCGCGGATGGCGGCGCTGTATTGGGCGGTGTTTCTGCATTGATCGGGCATTGCTATCCGCTTTGGCTACGCTTCCATGGCGGCAAGGGCGTGGCAACGATGCTCGGCATCAGCCTGGCGCTAGCCTGGCCGGTCGGCGTGGCTTTCGGTGTCGTCTGGTTGGGAGCGACGGTGCTTTCGCGGATTTCCTCGGTGAGCGGAATGAGCGCTGCGATCAGTGCGCCGATCGCCGCCTGGCTGCTCGGCCTGTCCGCCTTGTTGCCGGCGTTCGCCGTGATGGCGGTGCTGGTTCTCTGGCGGCATCGCCCCAATATTGCCCGTCTGCTGCGCGGCGAGGAGCCCCGTATCGGCGCATCCCGTTCGTGACGGGCAGAACCCCACTTACGGCCGATCAGCTCGACAGGCTCCGGCTGATCCGCACAACCCATGTGGGTCCGGTGGCCTATCGCCAGCTTCTGCTGCGTTTCGGCACCGCAAGCGCGGCGTTAGAGGCGTTGCCCGGACTGGCCACGAAAGGCGGATCGCGGCGTTTCCAGCTAGCCGATGCACGAACAATCGAGCGAGAGACGGCGCATGTGGCGGCGCTCGGTGCGCGCTACTGCTTCCTTAGCGAGCCTGACTATCCGCCGCTGCTCGCACAAGCGGATGCGGCGCCGCCGGTGCTGGTCGTCCGTGGCGATTTGGATCTGGCATCGCGCCGCTGTGTTGCCATTGTCGGCGCACGCAACGCTTCAGCGGCCGCCTGTCGCTTTGCCCGCGAACTGGCGCACGACCTGGCCGGGATGGGCATGTCGATCGTCTCCGGCCTCGCGCGCGGGATCGACACGGCCGCGCATGTGGGTGCGGGGGCGCGGGCTACGGTGGCAGTCATTGGCTGCGGGATAGATGTGGTCTTCCCACCGGAAAATGCTGAGTTGCAGGAACGGATCGCGAGCGAGGGCCTGCTGCTTACCGAATTGTCGCCGGGTGCGGAGCCGTTGGCGCGGCATTTCCCGGCGCGCAACCGCATCATCGCGTGGATGACGCTCGGCACGGTGGTGGTGGAGGCGGCACCGCGCTCCGGTTCGCTGCTTACCGCGCGGCTGGCCGGCGAGGAAGGGCGCGACGTGATGGCCGTGCCCGGCTTCCCCGCCGATCCGCGCGCGCAAGGCTGCAACGGCCTCATCCGTGACGGCGCGACGCTGGTGCAGAATGCGCAGGAGGTGATCGAAGCGCTGGGGGCCGGTGAGATCAGCACCGTGAGGGCGCCGGAGAGCCGCTATGCCGGTGCTCCGCCTGCTGACCTTGCAGAGACCGAGCGGACGCGCGTGGTTGGCCTGATGAGCATGAGCCCGGTTGCGGTGGATGAACTGATCCGCCAGTCCGGTCTGCCGCCCGCGCTGGTGCAGACGGCGCTGCTCGAACTGGAGATTGCCGGACGGTTGCAGCGCCATGCTGGCGGGCGGGTGAGTTTGGCCTGAGGAGCAGAAGTTCATCCCCGCTCATTCCCCAGGTGATATTCTATAGCGTCACCGTGGAGAGTGAGATGCCTTTCCGGTCGTTAATCCAGGGTTTTGCCATCGGATCGCCGGTGGCGATAATGCCGCCGCTGACCGCGGGCGCGCAGGATCAGGCGCATGTCCCGGCACGACGGATCGGGCTCCTGATCCGTTGTCGGCCAATATGACGCGGGCCGCTGCATCCTGCCGCGCGATTTCGATCAGAGTTGAAGGCGGAGACGGGAAGGCTTGACGAGGGGGTGTTTCACTTTTCACTCTCGCGCGTACACGTGAGAGAGGTTAGCGGACGCTCCATGCAGCTTGTCATCGTCGAATCGCCGGCCAAGGCGAAGACCATCGAAAAATATCTGGGCGGCGATTATCGCGTGCTCGCATCCTACGGCCACGTCCGTGACTTGCCGCCGAAGGATGGATCGGTCGATCCCGATCAGGATTTCGCGATGGCGTGGGAGAATTATGGCGACAAGGCCAAGCAGCTCCGCGCGATCACCGATGAGGCCAAGAAGGCTGACCGCCTGATCCTTGCCACCGACCCCGACCGCGAGGGCGAGGCGATCAGTTGGCACGTGCAGGAAGTGCTCAGGGCGCGCAAGGCGCTGCCCAAGGATGTCGAGCGCGTCACCTTCAACGCGATCACCAAGGCCACCGTGACCGAGGCGATGAAGAAGCCGCGCGCGCTGGATACGGACCTGATCGACGCCTACCGCGCACGCCGCGCGCTGGACTATCTGGTGGGGTTCACCCTCTCGCCGGTGCTGTGGCGCAAATTGCCGGGAGCGAAATCGGCCGGACGCGTCCAGTCCGTCGCGCTGCGGCTGGTGGTCGAGCGCGAGCGTGAAATCGAGACGTTCGTGCCGCAGGAATATTGGTCCGTCACCGCCGATCTGGAGCAGGGCGGGCAGGGCTTCGAGGCGCGGCTGGTGCGCTGGCGCGGCGAGAAGATCGACCGGCTGACCATCGGCAAGGAAGGCGACGCACTCGCTGCCAAGGCCGATGTGGAGGCCGGGCGGTTCACCGTCGCCTCGGTCGAGACCAAGCCGGCGACGCGCAACCCGCCGCCGCCCTTCACCACCTCGACGCTCCAGCAGGAGGCGGCGCGCAAGCTTGGCCTCTCGGCCAGCGAGACGATGCGGATCGCCCAGCAGCTCTACGAGGACGGCGCGATCACCTACATGCGGACCGATGGCGTGCAGATGGACGGCAGTGCCATCTCCGCCGCGCGCAAGGCGATCGCGGACCGCTATGACGGCGGCTATCTGCCGGACAAGCCGCGCCACTACCAGACCAAGGCCAAGAACGCGCAGGAAGCGCACGAGGCCATTCGCCCGACCGATTTCTCGCGGGCGAGCGTCGGTTCCGGCGTCCATGCCAAGCTCTACGAACTGGTCTTCAAGCGCGCACTGGCGAGCCAGATGGCTTCGGCGCGGCTGGAGCGGACCAGCGTAGAACTGACCGACGGCACCGGCCAGCACGCGTTGCGCGCGACCGGGCAGGTGGTGCTGTTTCCCGGCTTTCTCGCGCTCTACGAGGAGGGGCGGGATGACGCGACCGACGAGGACGGCAAGCTGCTCCCCGCGCTCAAGGCGGGCGACCAGCCAGCCAAGAAGGGCGTGCGGGCCGAGCAGCACTTCACCCAGCCGCCGCCACGCTACAGCGAGGCAAGTCTGGTCAAGCGGCTGGAGGAGCTGGGCATCGGGCGGCCATCCACCTATGCCTCGACGCTCCAGACGCTCAAGGACCGCGACTATGTCCGCGTCGAGAAGAACCGCTTCTTCGCGGAGGAGAGCGGGCGGCTGGTGACGGCGTTTCTGGAGCGCTTTTTCGAGCGCTATGTCGCCTATGACTTCACCGCCGAGCTTGAGGACGAGCTGGACGATATCTCCGGCGGCCGTGCGCAATGGCAGGAAGTGCTTGCCGCTTTCTGGCGCGACTTCAAGCCCAAGACCGCCGAGATCATGGATCTGAAGCCCTCCGAGGTGACGGCGCAGCTCGACGCATTTCTCGCGCCGATGCTGTTCCCGGACAAGGGTGACGGCAGCGATCCGCGCGTCTGCCCGCTGTGCGGCGATGGCCGCCTCTCGCTGCGTGGGGGGCGCTACGGGGCGTTCATCGCCTGCTCCAATTATCCGGAGTGCAAATATACCCGCAAGTTCGGCCAGCCCGGCGGATCGGGCGAGGGGGGCGAGAGCGGCGGGCCAGAGGAGTTGGGCGCACATCCCGAGAGTGGCGAGCCGGTGTTGCGCAAGGCCGGCCGGTTCGGGCCCTATATCGAGACTAAGATCGGCGATGACACGAAGCGCGCCTCCATCCCCAAGGATTTGCCCGGCGGCGAGCTGACGCTGGACTGGGCAGTGAAGCTGCTTTCGCTGCCGCGCACGCTGGGCGATCATCCCGAGACGGGTAAACCGATCACCGCCAGCCTTGGCCGCTATGGGCCGTATCTCGCGCATGAGGGTAAATATGCCCGGCTCGGTTCCACGGCGGAAATTTTCGAGACGGGAATGAACGCGGCGGTCGTCAAGCTGGCCGAGGCGGCCAATCGCGGCGGCCGCAAGAGCGCCGAGCCGCTCAAGATACTCGGCGCCCACCCGCGCACGGAGGCTGAGATCCGCCTCATGGAAGGGCGTTACGGCCCCTATGTGACCGACGGCACGACCAATGCGACCTTGCCCAAGTCGATCACACCCGAGGCGCTGACGCTGGAGGAAGCCGCGCAGCTTATCGACGACCGGGCAGCCGCCGCACCAGCCAAGGGCAAGGGACGCAAGACCAAGGCGAAGGCCAAGACACCTGCCAAGGCCAAAACCAAGGCGGCCGGCACCAAGGCGAAGGCGCCCGCCAAGAAGAAGGCCTCAACCGTCTCCTGAGCGGATGGTCTCGCACCGCATACGATTCTCCGCGCGGCGGTTGCGGTGGGTGAGGTGATGCGGCATCGCGACGGGCTAAAGTGCTGGTAGGGGCGGTTGTTAGCAAAAGGCGCGTGCCAAAGTGGCCGCGAGGGGCTAGCCGGTCCCCCGTATCTTGCTGACAACGCGCTCGCATTGGCGGGCCAGGACGATGGAATGACCGACAACCTCACGCATCTCGAACGACTGGAAGCCGAGAGCATCCACATCATGCGGGAGGTGGTGGCGGAGGCGGAAAAGCCGGTCATGCTCTATTCGGTGGGCAAGGATTCGGCCGTGATGCTGCATCTCGCCCGCAAGGCTTTCTACCCCTCGCCGCCGCCTTTCCCGCTGCTCCATGTCGATACGACGTGGAAGTTCAAGGCGATGTACGAGCTGCGCGATCGGATGGCGAAGGAGAGTGGCATGGAGCTGCTCGTCTACCAGAATCCGGAGGCCAAGGAGCGCGGCATCAACCCGTTCGACCATGGCGCGCTGCATACCGACATGTGGAAGACCGAGGGGCTGAAGCAGGCCCTCAACCTCCACGGCTTCGACGTGGCGTTCGGCGGTGCGCGGCGCGACGAGGAAAAGAGCCGGGCGAAGGAGCGCATCTTCTCGTTCCGTACGGCGAGCCACGGCTGGGATCCCAAGAACCAGCGGCCCGAATTGTGGAACCTCTACAATGCCCGCAAGAACAAGGGCGAGAGCATCCGCGTCTTCCCGATCAGCAACTGGACTGAGCTGGACATCTGGCAATATATCCAGCTCAACGACGTGCCGATCGTACCGCTTTACTTCGCCGCGCCGCGCCCGACGGTGGAGCGCGACGGCGTGCTGCTGATGGTCGATGACGAGCGCTTCCGGCTAGAGCCGGGCGAGGAGCCGGTGATGCGCTCGATCCGCTTCCGCACGCTCGGCTGCTACCCGCTCACCGGCGCGGTGGAGAGCGAGGCGGCGACGCTCTCCGAAGTCATTCAGGAGATGCTGCTCACCACCACCAGCGAGCGGCAGGGCCGGGTGATCGACAAGGATGCAGGTGGCGCCGGCATGGAGAAGAAGAAGCAGGAGGGCTATTTCTGATGCGCCCGCTCTCACATGCGTCCATAGGATATTCGCGGTTTCGGAGGGTGGTGTGATGGATGATCTGGTCGAACCGATTTACCGGACCGACGCGCTCATCGCCGAGGATATCGACGCCTATCTGGACCGCCATCAGTATAAGTCGATGCTGCGCTTCATCACCTGCGGCAGCGTGGACGATGGCAAGTCGACGCTGATCGGCCGCCTGCTCTACGACAGCAAGATGATCTTCGAGGACCAGCTTGCCGCGCTGGAGGCGGACAGCAAGCGGGTGGGCACGCAGGGGCAGGAGATCGACTTCGCGCTGCTGGTCGACGGCCTCGCCGCCGAGCGCGAGCAGGGCATCACCATCGACGTGGCCTATCGCTTCTTCACTACGGAAAAGCGCAAGTTCATTGTCGCGGATACGCCGGGGCACGAGCAATATACCCGCAACATGGTGACGGGCGCTTCCACCGCCGACCTCGCCGTGATCCTGATCGACGCGCGCAAGGGCGTGCTCACCCAGACGCGGCGGCACAGCTATCTCGCCAAGCTTGTCGGTATTCGTCACATCGTGCTGGCGGTGAACAAGATGGATCTGGTCGGTTACGATCAGGCGGTGTTCGATGACATTGTGAAGGACTACGCTGCCTTCGCGCGAAGCATCGGCATCGAGCGGTTCGTGCCGATCCCGATTTCCGGCTTCAAGGGCGACAATATCACCGCGCTTTCGGCCAATACGCCCTGGTTCAAGGGGCCGGCGCTGATCGAGCATCTGGAGACGGTGGAGGTGGACAACAGCGCCGACCAGGCGCGGCCGTTCCGCATGCCGGTGCAGTGGGTCAACCGCCCCAATCTCGATTTCCGGGGCTTCTCCGGGCTGATCGCGAGCGGAGCCGTCAAGCCAGGTGACGCGGTGCGCGTGCTCCCCTCCGGCAAGACCAGTACGATCAGCCGCATCGTCACGCTGGATGGCGATCTCGATGAGGCGGTCGCCGGCCAGTCGGTGACGCTCTGCCTTGCCGACGAGATCGACTGCTCGCGCGGCGACGTGATCGCGGCGGCCGGCAATCCCCCGCAGGCGGCCGACCAGTTCGAGGCCTCACTCGTCTGGATGGCGGACGAGGCGCTCAAGCCGGGCCGGGCCTACTGGCTCAAGATCGGCACGCAGATGGTCTCTGCCACCGTGCAGGCGCCCAAATATGAGGTGAACGTCACCACGCTGGAGCATCTGGCGGCCAAGACGCTGGAGCTGAACGCGATCGGTGTCGCCGAGATCGCGACCGACCGGCCGATCGTGTTTGAGCCCTATACGGACAGCCGCGCGCTCGGCGGCTTCATTCTCATCGACAAGCTCAGCAATGCCACCGTGGCGGCCGGCATGCTGCACTTCTCGCTGCGGCGCGCGCAGAACGTGCATTGGCAGGCGGTCGATATCGGGCGAGAGGCGCACGCGGCACAGAAGGGTCAGCGGCCGTTCCTGCTGTGGTTTACCGGCCTCTCCGGCTCGGGCAAATCGACCATCGCCAACATCGTCGAGAAGAAGCTCTATGCGCTCGGCCGGCACAGCTTCCTGCTCGATGGCGACAATGTGCGCCACGGGCTCAACAAGGATCTGGGCTTCACTGAAGCGGACCGCATCGAGAATATCCGCCGGGTGGGCGAGGTCGCCAAGCTGATGACCGACGCCGGGCTGATTGTCATCACCGCCTTCATCTCACCCTTCCGCGCGGAACGCGAGATGGTGCGCGCGATGCTGCCGGAGGGTGAGTTCCTGGAGATCTTCGTCGATACCCCGCTGGCCGAGGCCGAGCGGCGCGACGTGAAGGGCCTCTACCGCAAGGCGCGGGCCGGGGAGTTGAAGAACTTCACCGGCATCGACAGCCCTTATGAAGCACCGGAGCAACCGGAAATCCGCATCGACACGACACGCACGACGCCCGAGGACGCCGCCGACCTCATTGTCGAGCGTGTGCTGGGCGTGTGGAGCCCGGATCTTTGAGCGATGCCGATCTAGCCGCCGAGCTGGCGGAGGAGGCGGGCCGGCTGTTGCTGGACCTGCGCGCCTCCGGCCGGTTCGAGGGCAAGGCACTCGGCAAGGAAGGCGATGCGGCCGCCAATCGCCTGCTCGTCGCGGCATTGCATGCGCAGCGACCCGAGGACGGCTTGCTCTCGGAAGAAAGCCAGGATGACGGCTCGCGGCTCGCCTGCTCGCGGGTGTGGATTGTCGACCCGGTTGACGGCACCCGCGAATATGCCGAGGGGCGCTCGGATTGGGCGGTCCATGTCGCGTTGGCGATCGACGGCATACCCGTTATCGGCGCCGTAGCCCTGCCGGGGCTGAACATGGTCCTGCGCTCCGACGCGCCGGCAACACTGCCGCCGGCTGAGACCACGCCGCGTATGGTCGTGAGTCGTACCCGGCCCGCTGCCGAGGCTCTTGCTATCGCGCAGGCGCTGGGCGCCACGCTGATCCCCATGGGCTCGGCGGGTGCCAAGGCCATGGCGGTGGTGTACGGCGCGGCGGACATCTATCTCCATTCCGGCGGGCAATATGAGTGGGACAGTTGCGCTCCCGTGGCCGTTGCGCGCGCGCACGGCCTGCATTGCTCGCGGATCGACGGCACGCCGCTCGTCTATAATCGCGCGGACGTCTATCTGCCTGATCTGTTGATATGCCGCCCCGAACTGGCCGGGCGAGTGCTGGAACTACTCGCTATTCTCGCCAGCTAATCGGGGTGTCGCGGGATCGCTTCCACCCCGCCCGCGCCCGCGCGAGGGGTTGCGTAACAAATCGGACATGAATCCGTCATCGCTCCGACACCGGAATCGCATCCGCCTGTCACACTCATCCCCTAGCTGCGCCGCCGAGGGCGCAAGGGGGCACCAGAGAGTCGATACTCCCATTGGCCGTCCTGCACTCGACAACCCGGACCAATCCGGCAGCGGAGACGACGATGAAACATATCATGCGGACCAAGACGATCATGCTGGCGGGAGCGGTGCTGCCGCTGCTCGCGGGCTGTGGCGCGAATGAAATCGCTTCGCCCGGCACGGGCGGCAATGTCATCATCAACCCCCCGAGCACCGGCACGCCGACGCCGTCGCCCACCCCGACTCCTGCCGCGAAAGTGACACCGGCCGGCGGTTGCCCGACGCTGCCGTCCGGCGCGAATCCGCTGGTCGACCGTGGTGTCACCGACGATACGCCGACCGGCATCTGGCGCATCTGCGAGCTGCCCGCGACGATCAATCAGTCGATCACGCTTACCAAGGTGCCGGGCCTGGTCTATTCGCTTCCGGGTCGCGTCAACGTGGGTTGCGATCGTGGCTTCAGCGAGAGCCAGGTGCCCGCGGCCTGCACCATTCCGTCGGTCACGCTCAAGATCGATCCGGGCGTCATCATCTATGGCGCGACCGGCCAGTCCTGGCTCGCGGTCAATCGTGGCAACAAGATCAATGCCGTGGGCACCGATACCCAGCCGATCATCTTCACCAGCCGCGATAACGTCCTCGGTCTCAACAACGATGCGTCGAATGGCCAGTGGGGCGGCGTTGTGCTGATGGGCCGCGCCAGGATCACGGATTGCAACCATGGTTCGTTGGCCTCGGGCACCTGTGAGCGCGATACGGAGGGCTCGTCCAGCCCCGCCATTTTCGGTGGCGCTGACGACAGCGACAGCAGCGGCACGATGAAATATGTTCAGATCCGCTATTCCGGCTTCGTGCTGGGCAGCAATGTCGAACTGCAGGCGCTGACCACCGAGGGTATCGGCAGCGGCACGGTGCTCGAATATATCCAGAGCCACAACAGCTCGGACGATGGCGCGGAGTTCTTCGGCGGCGTCGTGAACTTCAAACACTATATCGCAACCGGCGCGGACGATGACAGCCTCGACGTGGATACTGGCGCGCGCGCCAACTTCCAGCACGTGCTGCTTATCCAGCGTCCCGGTGCCGGTGACGCGCTGATGGAGATCGACAGCAACAATCTGGAAGGCGACACGCCGCGTACGAACCTGAAGGTGGTGAACTTCACTGCCATTCAGAACCAGGTGAGCAGCAACAACGAAGCCAACGACCAGGCCTCCATCCTGCTGCGCGGTAACTCGGATACGACCTTTGCCAACGGCATCGTCGTCACGCCGAACAACGAGTGCCTGCGCCTGCACGGCACCGGATCGACCGGGGATCGCGCAACGCTGGTTGCCCACGCGACGGTGCTGACCTGCAACAGCACGAAGTATATCGGCAGCGGCACCAGCGGCATTGCCTATACGGCGGCGGACATCGCGGCGATCTTCGGCGCGAATGGCAATAACGACGTGTTTACCACGACGCTCTCCAGCCTGTTCGTCAACGGCACCAACGAGAGCCAGGTGACGGCGTTCGACGCCAAGACGCTCGACGCCTTCTTCGACACGACGACGCACATCGGCGCCGTAAAGGATGCGAACGACAACTGGTTCAAGGGTTGGACCTGCAACTCGTCGACGGCGACCTTCGACGACGCAGCCAACGCCAACCGCGCCTGCACCTCGCTGCCGATCGCCTGAGGCGGCAGCCTGACCAGGACGGGGCGGAGTGCGGCCATCCGGCACGCACCCCGCCGCAAGTGAGACCATCCAGACCCAAGGGGACCTTCCATGGCGACGCCGCTCAAATATGCGGGCCTGCTCCTCATTTCATCGGCGCTTGCGTCGCCCGCTTTCGCGCAGGTAGCGGCCGGCGATACTGCGTTAGCGGCCGCCGATACCGCGTCGGACGCGGCAGCCGCCGCTCCGGCTCAGGACGAAGGAGCCGAGGCCGAAGCGCCCGATATCTCGCTGCCGGGCGGCGAAATCGTGGTCGTCGGCCGGCGTGGCGCCAACGTACAGAAGAGCGCGCCCGCCGTCGTCTCCGTGCTTTCCAGTGCGGATATCGCGCGGACCGGCGAGGGCAACATCGCAGGTGCGCTCGGCCGCGTCACCGGCCTGAGTGTCGTCGGCAGCGGCTTCGTCTATGTGCGCGGCCTGGGCGACCGCTATTCGCTGGCATTGCTCAACGGCTCGCCATTGCCCAGTCCCGAGCCGCTCAAGCGTGTGGTGCCCCTTGACCTTTTTCCGACCAATATCGTTTCTTCCTCGCTGGTTCAGAAGAGCTATTCGCCCAACTTCCCCGGCGAATTCGGCGGCGGCGTCATCAACCTGACGACCACGGCCGTGCCCAGCGAGAGCTTCCTGACGGTCAGTGGCGGTGTCGGCGGCAACAGCGAGACGACCGCCTCCGTCGGCTATGTGCATTATGGTGCAAACACCGATTGGACCGGCTTCGACAACGGCTCGCGCAACACCCCGCCGGCGCTGGCAGCCTATTTCGCCAGCGGCGAGCGCCTCAACGACGGCAATGTCGATACGCAGGCGATCGGCAAGGAATTAGTGACGTGGCGCAACGGCATCGTGCAGCGCCAGGACAGGATTGCACCCAACTGGTCGGCGACGCTCTCGGGTGGCACCTCCTTCGAGATCGGCAGCGACGCCACGCTCGGCCTCATCGCGACCGCCGGCTACAGCAACAAGTGGCAGACGCGCGATGCGATCCAGCAATTTTCGGGCAGCTCGGACCTGTCGTCGGTCGATACGGATTTCGAGCGGGTTTCGACCGACAATCGTATCGTGGTGAACGGCCTTGTCGGCGTCGGTCTCGAATTTGGTGACAGCAAACTGCGGTGGACTAGCCTCTACATCCGGGACACGCTTAAGCACACGCGGCTGGGGTTGGGGCAGAAAAACCACACCCAGACCGACTATATGCAGCAGGATACCGCCTGGTATGAGCGGCAGCTCATCAGCACGCAGCTCACCGGCGAGTTCAAGCTGACACCCGAGCTGAGCGTGGACCTGCGCGGCGGTTACGCCAATTCGCAACGCGAAGCACCCGGCGAACTGTCGATCGAATATGTCCGCACCAATGCGGAGTCCGACCCTTATGGCCCCTATTTCGTCAACCGGCTGGACGGCAACCGCGGCAATGCGGAAATCGTCTATTCCGATCTCAACGAGGATCTTTGGTCGGGCGGCGCCGATATTAGCTGGCGGGCAATTCCCGATCTCGCTTTCTCGGCAGGCTATGCCTATCAGCGGACGATCCGCGATAGCTCACGCCGTGATTTCCAGTTTCGTGCGCCCAGCACGCTGCCGGGCGGCGTCGACATGTTCCGGCCGGACCTGTTGCTTTCGAGCAGCATCATCGACGCCTTTCAGATCGGTCTGGTCGAGGACGACACGACACCGGCTTTCCGCGGTCGCCTGTTCAACCATGCGGGCTATGCCAAGCTCAACTGGCAGGTGACGCCGGAGCTGCTGATCGACGCCGGCGTGCGGTATGAGACCGCCAAGCAGACGGTGGCGGCGATCCCGGTGTTCAATACGCCCGACCCGACGCTCGCGGAAACCAATCTCGACAATGACTATTGGCTGCCGGCGGCAACGATCACCTGGCAGATGCAACCGGACATGCAGATCCGCATCAACGCCTCCAAGACTATCGCGCGGCCGCAGTTCCGCGAGCTGATCTATCAATATTATTTCGATCCCGACACCAACCGCCAATATCAGGGCAACCCATTGCTGACGGACAGCGAACTGTTCAATGCCGAGGCGCGCTACGAGTGGTATTTCGCGCGCGACCAGCGGCTGTCGTTCGCAGGCTTCTACAAGCGGCTGGACAACCCGATCGAGCCGTTCAACTTCATCCTTGCCGATAAGCTGGTGACGAGTTTTGCCAACGCCCCCAAGGCGGACCTGTATGGCGGCGAGGTCGAGGTGCAGAAATATTTCGATGCGTCGGCCCTCTCCGGCAGCGATTTCTTTGCGAGCCGCAGGATCGTTGCGATCGCCAACTATACCTACACCAAGTCCAAACTGAAGGTGGGGCCGGACGATACGGTGGCCGTGTTCAGCGCGACATCGACCATCGCATCCGACTTCTTCCGCGACGCGGCCGCGCTCACCGGCCAGTCGGACCATCTGGTGAACCTGCAACTGGGCCTTGAGGATACGGACAGCCTCTCGCAGCAGACGCTCATCATGTCCTACGCCAGCAAGCGCGTGACCAGCCGCGGTATCGCCAACCAGGGGCAACCGGACGTATATGAATATCCGGGTTTCAATCTGGATTTCGTCGTGCGGCAGGGGTTCGATCTGGCGGGCCGGGCGTTCGACGTGAAGTTCGAGGCGCGTAACCTTACCAACCACAAATATCGCGAGCAGCAATCGAACGGCACCAACAAGGTGTTCTATAATCTCTACAATAGCGGCGTCAGCGTCAGCCTGTCGCTCTCCACGACTTTCTAGCGGCGCGCCCCTCCCATGGCGCATATGGAAGGGGCGGCCTGACGGTCGCCCTTTCTGTTATGGTGCTGCCTGCCTGGAGTCCCTCCGGAATAGTCATCAGAACGGAAACGCGAACAAAGCTGAAGGAGGCGAGCCCAGAGGGTAATTCGTTAGCGGCGCCTGTAGTTAAGTCCATGCAATCTGTAGCAGGATGGCGACTATAATGGGCGCAACAGCGTGTGAGATGTTCGTCCGTTAGAAACGTCTCGCTGTTGGATTCAACCCGCCCAGACCTGCTCGCGATACCACTTGGTGATGATATATTTGGTGCCCGCGCGCACCTTCATGCCATGGTGGAGTGAGGCGCCGTTTACCGCGCCGTCGGGGAGGCGGTTGTTCCAGGCGAGCAGCTTGCCGGGTTCGGGTTGAATGATCTTGTTGATCCGATTGAAGCGGGTGGCGCCGCCAGCGCCGGGGGCGTTCAGATAGACCATGAGCGTCCAGGTGCGGTTGCCCGAGCGGCCGCAATAGGTCTGGTAATCGCTGCCTTGCGGCTCGAAATAGTCGGTGTGCGCCTTAAACTCCTGCCCTACGGCATAGCGTTGGCCTTGCAGCGGTTCGCCATAGGCCGGGTCGATGCCGGCGAAGGCGGCGAGCCTGGCGTTGACGGCGGCAATGAACGGGTCGGCGTCGTCCAGATCGCAGGTCTCGCTGGTACGGAACGCCTCATAGCCCATGTCGTCGGCGATGGTGGAGGGGCGGCGATTGGCGTCGATTCGCTCGATCAGCCCGGCGCATTCTTCCGGGGCGAGAAAATCGCGCTTGATGAACAGCGCCAGTGCCTTGCCGGGAAAGCGCTGGATGCCGGGCTGGCCGGCGATGAGGGGAGCATCGAACGTCGACATGGTTAGCGACAGCATCTAGCAAGACGGCCGTGGGGCAATCAACCGACCAGAGACGATGTGAAGATTGTCTTTTTTTGGTAACGATCTTGTCTTCGATCGGTCATAGTGCGCGCCTAGGCAGCGCGTGCTGTGGAGGGCATCAAGCTTAACATGCGATGGAGCAATTTCATGCGGCGCGGGCGGCCGGCGCAGGCGAAAGCCACGTCCGATGTCGGCCAGTGGATCGAGGCGGCGCTGCTCGTGCTGCTGCTGATCCAGATCGCCCGGTTGCTCTGGGCGCTGGTGACGCCGGTCGGTCTGTTCGGCGAGTGGCGGGCGCGCGAGCCGGTGGTGGTCAGCGCCGATGCGCGGCGAGCTTTGTTCGCGGGGTTCGATCCGTTCTTCCGCACCGGAGCGGCGATCGGCGCGGATGGGGCGGCACAGCAAATCACCACCCTGCCGCTCAAGCTCTACGGTACCAGCGTCAACGAAGCTTCTGGCCAGGGCACCGCGATCATCGCCAACGAGAGCGACGAACAGGCGAGCTATGCGGTGGGTGACGAGATCGCGCCCGGTGTGGTGCTCAAGACGGTGGCGTTCGACTATGTCGTCATTCAGCGCGGCGGCGCTACCGAGACGCTGTATATCGACCAATCAAGCGGCGACGTTGTCGGGGAGGACGGCGCAGACGCTCCCGCTCCGGATGCTTTGCCGGCGCCGCGCCCTGCCGGTGCGTTGGAGTCTGGTGCCCTGACCGGCGCGCTCAACCTTGCACCGCGGACCGAGAGCGGCAAGGTGACAGGTATCGTCGTCGGCATGCAGGGCGGCAATGAGATGGCCGCGCTGGCGGGCTTCCGGCCGGGCGACATCATCGTGCAGGTCAACGGACGACCGGTGACGAGCGCCGGCGATATCAACGCGCTACGCGGAGCCATCCTGCCCGGCGCGCGCCTTTCCCTCATGGTCGAGCGAGGTGCCGCGACCGTGCCGATCTCTCTTGTTCTCCCGGAAAATAGATGACCCCCATGTTCAAGCTGCGGCGCCTCGCCGGAACCGCCATCCTTGCCCTGGTCTGCGCCCAGATGCCCGTGACTCCGGGCCTCGCTCAACTCACGCTCAATGTGCGCGATGCGGATATCCGTGCCTTCATTCAGGATGCCGCTCGCAATACCGGGCGCACCTTCATCATCGACAGCCGGGTGCAGGGGAAAGTCTCGGTCGTCACCGACCGCTCGCTGACGCGATCGGAATATTTCGAGATATTCCTCTCTACGCTGCGTGCCAACGGGCTGGTCGCGGTGCCGTCTGCCGGCGGAGCGTTCCGTATCCAGCCGGTCGAGGGGGCGGCGGGGCAGCCGGGGCCGGTCGGACAGGCGGCCAACCGCAACCAGTTCGTGACCGAAGTGATCCGCCTGCGCTCGATCGACGCCCAATCCGCGCTCGATACGCTGCGGCCGCTGGTCAGCAAGGACGGCTCGATCACCGCCAACCGCTCCGGCCGCTCGCTCGTGGTCGCCGACTATGCCGACAATATTGCGCGCATCCGCCGGGTGCTGGCGCAGGTCGATACAGACGGCTCGTCCACGGCGCTGATTCCGCTCAAGAATGCTGGCGCGCGCGAGATCGCGACCTCGTTGCAGACGCTGGTGGGCGGCGGTGGCGAAGGCGCGGCGGCGAACGCGACCATCGTCGCCATCGACAGCTCCAACAGCATCGCCATCCGTGGCGATGCCACCAGCGTGGCGCGCCTTTCCAACATGGTGCGCGACCTCGACAAGCGCGCCGAATCGGGCACCGAAATCCGCGTCTACTGGTTGCAGAATGCCGACGCCGATAAGATGCTGCCGGTGCTCCAGCAACTGCTCGGGCAAGCATCCGCGCCGATAACCGCCGCCTCATCCGCCGGCAGTTCGGCCGGCAATGGTGCGCGCAACGCCGGACCGGCCGAAACCACGCCCGTCGCGGCCACGACAGGCGAGCCGGGCACCGGCATCAACGGGCGCGGCGCGGCGGTGGTGACGCGCTATGAGGGCGCCAATGCCGTTATCGTGGCGGCGAGCGGCGATACCCAGCGCATGCTCGGCGAGGTGATCCGCCAGCTCGATACGCGGCGCGAGCAGGTATTGGTCGAGGCGATCATCGTTGAGATCGGCAACAACGCCGCGCGCAAGCTGGGTGTGCAGTTCCTGCTCGGCAGCACCAAGACCGGCTTTGCGGCGACCAACTACTCCAACGCCAGCCCCAATCTGCTGACGCTGGCCGGTGCGATCGGTGCAACCAAGCTCGGCACGCAGGAGACGGTGGTGGTGGCGCCGGATGGCACGAAGACCACCACGACCACCACCGAGAACAGCGGCCTCGCCAACCAGCTCCAGAGCGCAGCGGTGGAAACGCTTCAGAATGCGACCGGCGGCTTTGGCGGGGTCGCTACCCAACTGGGCCGCAACGGCATCCTGGGCGCGATCATCAACGCCGTGCAGTCGGATACGGAGAGCAACGTGCTCTCCACGCCGTCGATCACCACGCTGGACAACCAGCAGGCGCACATGCTGGTGGGGCAGGAAGTGCCGGTCGCCACGGGTGAGGCGCTCAGTCCCAATTTCGACAACCAGTTCCGCACCGTGCAGCGCCAGAATGTCGGTATCATGCTGGATGTGACCCCGCAGATCAACGCGGGCGGCACCATCAAGCTGTTCATCAAGCAGGAGGTGAGCAGCGTGGCCGGACCGGTCTCCAACGACAGCAGCGACCTCATCATCAACAAGCGCCAGTTCGAGACGACGGTGCTGGTGGACGATGGCGATATCCTCGCGCTCGGCGGCCTGCTCGACGATAATGAGCGCCGCACGATCGAGAAGATTCCGCTGCTCGGAGACCTGCCGGTGCTTGGCAACCTGTTCAAGTCCAGGAGCAGGGCGCGCACCAAGACCAATCTCATGGTATTCATCCGCCCGACGATCCTCACCAACAAGGCGGACGCGCAGGAGATGACGGCGCGGCGCTACGGCTATATCCGTGGCCGGCAGGCGCTCGCCAATCCGGGCGCGGAGCCTTCGATCGACGAGCTGGTTCGCGATTATATGGGTGCGGCGCTGCCGGTGAGTGGCCCGCAGACGGGCGATCAGGTGATTGACGGGCGGGTGGTGCCGATCGAGGCGACGCAATCGCAACAGGTGGTGCGTCCGACAGCCGAGCCGGCCGATACGGACGATCGGAAATGACGGGCGACCCCGCCGATCTGCCGCCCGAGGGGGTCGGTGCACCAGCGCCCGCGCCGGGCGCGGAGGCGGAGGTTGAAACGCCGCACGCGCTGCTGCCGGTTGACATCCCCTATGCCTTCGCGCGCAAGCACGGCGTGGTGATCGTCTCCGGCCGTGACGGGGCGGAGCGGGATGGACGCCTCACCATCGCCCTGCGTGAAGGGGCCGATCCAAGGGCGTTGGTGGAGGTGCGGCGGCATCTCGGGCGCAGTTTCGATGTGTCGATCGTCTCGCCAGCGAACTTCGACCGGAGCCTTTCCGACCATTATGCGATGGAGGGCTCTGCTGCTGCCATGGCCGGATCGCTGGCGCTGGGCAGCGACGATCTCGATTTCATTGCCGGCGACCTGCCGACCGCCGAGGACCTGCTGGCGAGCGGCGACGATGCGCCCGCTATCCGCCTCATCAACGGCATCATTGCCGAGGCGGCGCGACAGGGCGTCTCCGATATCCATATCGAGCCCTACGAGACGGGCCTCGTCGTGCGGATGCGCATGGATGGTGTGCTGACCGAGACGCTGCGCATGCCGCCGCATGTCGCGCCGGTGGTGGTCAGCCGCATCAAGGTGATGGCGCGCCTGGACATCGCCGAACGGCGGGTGCCGCAGGACGGGCGCATCGGCCTGACGCTGGGCGGCAAGCTGCTCGACGTACGTGTCTCCACGCTGCCGAGCAGGGCGGGCGAGCGGGTGGTGCTGCGTATTCTCGACAAGGAGAATGCCGGCATTGCGCTTGATGTGCTGGGCCTCACCGGCGCGGCGGACGAGGTGCTGCGCGCGGCGCTGCGTGAGCCCAATGGTATCATCCTCGTCACGGGGCCGACCGGCAGCGGCAAGACGACGACGCTCTATGCCGGCCTGCGCCAGCTCAACGATGGCAGCCGCAACATCCTCACCGTCGAGGACCCGGTCGAATATGCCATCGAGGGCGTGGGGCAGACGCAGGTGAACGCCAAGGTCGGCCTGACCTTCGCCGCCGGTTTGCGCGCGATCCTGCGGCAGGACCCGGACGTGGTGATGGTCGGTGAAATCCGCGACCGCGAGACGGCGGAGATCGCCGTGCAGGCTTCGCTCACCGGCCACCTCGTGCTTTCGACCGTGCATACCAACGATGCTGTGGGCGCGATCACCCGCATGCGCGACATGAAGGTGGAGCCGTTCCTGCTCGCCTCGACCCTGCGCGCCGTGCTGGCGCAGCGGCTGGTGCGGCGGCTGTGTCACGAATGCCGCGAGCAGGTGCCGGCCGACAAGGCGGCGAGCGCGCTGCTGGGGATCGACGAGGGGGCGCTGATCTATCGCCCGGTCGGCTGCGATGCCTGCAACCATAGCGGCTACAAGGGCCGGGTCGGCGTGTTCGAGGCGATCCGGGTCGATGAGACGATCCGGCGGATGATCAACGAGGGCGGCGACGAATCGCTGATCGCGCGCCATGCCTTTCTCAACGCACCCAATCTCGGCGCGGCGGCGCGGGCGCTGGTGCGCGATGGCGAGACGAGCGCGGAGGAGGCGATCCGCATCTCGCGGCGTGAAGCGATCGATGCCTGATTTCGATTATGTGGTGATCGACAAAGCCGGGCGGGAGAAGCGCGGCTTGCTGCGGGCAGACTCGGTGGGCGATGCCCGCGCGGCATTGGCGGCCAAGAAGCTGTTCGTCGTGCGTATCGCCGAGGGGCGCGGCGCCACCGGCGGCGTGAGCGAGGGCGGCAAGGCGCGGCGCAGCCTGCTCAGCTTCGAACGCAACCGGCTCTCCGCCAAGGAATTGACGTTGTTCACCCGGCAGCTCTCCACGCTGGCGCAGGTCTCGCCGCTGGAGGAGGCGCTGCGCACCATCACCCGCCAGAGCGAGCGGCCGCATGTGCGCGAGATTGTCGGGCGCGTGCATGGCGGTGTGGTTGAGGGACGCAGTCTCGGCGAGGCGATGAGCATGGAGAGCCGCAGCTTCCCCGGCCTCTACCGCGCGATGATCGCGGCGGGCGAGCGCTCGGGCAGCTTGTCGGCGCTGACCGAGCGGCTGGCGCTCCTGCTGGAGCGGCAGGCGGCGATGCGCTCCAAGATGCTGACGGCGCTGGCTTATCCCTCGGTGCTGGCGATCTTCGCGGTGATCGTGGTCATCTCGCTGATGATCTTCGTGGTGCCGCTGGTGGTCGAGCAGTTCGATACGCTGGGGCAGCAGCTGCCGCTGCTCACCCGCATCGTGATGGGCCTTTCCAATTTCCTCGCGACATGGTGGTGGGCGCTGCTGATCTTGCTGGGCCTGCTCGGCGTGCTCGGCTGGCGGGCGCTGCGCAACGAGGCGGTGCGGCTGCGGGTCGATGGCGCGCTGCTGCGCATGCCCTTCGTCGGCCGGTTGCTGCGCGACCTGCATGCCGCGCGTATGGCCCGCACGCTGGCGACGATGGTGGAAAGCCGCCTGCCGGTGATGGAGGGCCTCTCGCTCACCGTGCCAACCATCCACAACCGCGTGCTGCGCGCGGCGACGGCGGACATCGTCGAAGCGGTGCGCGGCGGCGGCAGCCTCTCGGCGGCGATGCGCCGGGCAGACGTGTTCCCGCCGCTGCTGGTCTATCTTGCCGCCAGCGGCGAGAGCGCGGGCCAGCTCGATCTGATGCTGGAGCGCGCGGCCGACTATCTGGAGCGCGAGTTCGACGGGTTTACCGCTGCCGCGCTGGCCATGCTGGAGCCGCTCATCATCATCGTGATGGGCGGCATCGTGGCGATCATCATTCTCTCGATTCTGCTGCCGATCATGCAGTTGCAGAGTCTCACAGGTGCCGGAGTTTAAGCCATGAAGATCGTCCATCCCGAGGGTGCCGCCGGGCGGGTTGCAAAGCTGGTCAGGAGGAGTCTGGCCGCGCGCAGGCGTTGCTCGGAACACGGCTTTGAGTCTTTCAAGCGGTCCGCCGAAAGCGGCTTCGGATCTTTGAGACGTTCCGCCGAATACGGCTTTACACTGGTCGAACTGCTCGTCGTCATCGTCATCATCGGGCTGCTGGGGACGATCGTGGCGATCAACGTGTTCGGCGCGCTCGGCACCAGCAACGTCGCCAAGGCCAAGGCCGATATCGCCACGCTGGAATCGGCGCTCGACCAGTATCGGCTCGATAATCTCACTTATCCCAGCACCAGCGACGGGCTGAACGCGCTGCTCTCGCCCCCGCCGGGGCTGGCGCAGCCGGAGCGCTACCGGCAGGGCGGCTATATCAAGAAGCTGCCGAACGACCCGTGGGGGCAGCCCTATCAATATGTCGCGCCCGGCCGCAAAGGTGCGTTCGACATCTACTCGCTGGGTGCCGACAAGCAGACCGGCGGCGAGGGCGAGAACGCCGACCTCTATTCGAGCGACCTTTAGGGGCGGCGGCGCGAGCGGACGGGACGACGCGGATGGCTCCGGTCAGGCAGCATAAACAGGTGAGGGGCGGCATAGTGCCGCTCCGCTTCGTTTGCCCTGGCTCGCGGGATGGTGGCTTTACCCTGCTCGAAATGCTGGTGGCGCTCGCCATTTTCAGCCTCGCCGCGCTGGCGCTGGTGCGCTTGCAGGCGGTCTCCGCGCGCACGACGGTCGATTTGCGCGTGCGCACCATGGCGCAGATCGTGGCGCGCAACCTGATGATCGAGCGGCTGACCGACCCACAGGCACCGGCGCTAGGCGCGAGCAGCGGCATCGTCGAGAATGCCGGCCGCCAGTGGCCGTGGGCGCAGCAGGTGGACAAGGCGGACAACGACCGGCTGCTCGTCGTTACCGTCCGCGTCGATGGCGGACCGGGGCAGTCGCCGGCAGTGCTGACCTTCGGGCGGCCGGCGCAATGAGCGGGCGTGCGGCCTGTATGTTGTCGTGGCGGTCATCCGAGCGCGGCTTCGGGTCTGTGAGGCGCTCGCCCTGGACGCCTGTCTTGGCGGGGCCACGTTTGTCTGAAGGTGAGCGTGGCTCCGAATCTCTGAAACATTCCGCCGAACACGGCTTTACTTTGGTCGAGCTCATGGTGGTGATCGTCATCGTCGGACTGCTCTCGGGGGCGGTTGTGCTGACCATGGCCGATCCGCGCGGGCGGATCGCGGACGATATCGACCGGTTCGCCGGTCGCACGCGCGCCGCGCGGGACAGCGCGATCGTCTCCGGAAAGCCCGTCGCCCTGTGGGTCTCACCGACCGCTTACGGGTTCGAGCGGCGGGAGAACGGAGCATGGCAAGCGGTGACGGACGGGCCGCTGGCGACCCGCGACTGGGCGGAAGAGACGCGTGCGCGGCTCGGGTCCGCCACGCAGGTGCGTGCGGTGTTCGACAGCATCGGCCGCGCCGACCAGACGCTGCGTTTCACGCTTGAGCGCGGCGGGAGCGCGGTCACGCTGCGCATGGACCTCGACGGCAAGGTGACGAGCGGTGGCTAGGCGCGACTTCTCTCCGCCGCTCCCCGAACGGCGCTTCGGGGCCTTGAAACGTTCCGCCGACCACGGCTCCGGGTCTTTGAAACGTTCCGCCGAGCACAGCTTCGAGTCTTTGAGACATTCCGCCGAATACGGCTTCACACTGGTGGAGATGCTCGTCGCGGTGATGATCTTCGCGATGCTGGCGACCGCCGGGGTCGTGTTGCTGCGTGGCGGGGTGGAGGGACAGGCGGCCGTCACAACGCATCTTGATGCGCTCGCCGACGTGCAGCGCGGCCTGGCGACGCTGGACGCGGACCTCTCGCAGGCGACGGAGCGGATCAGCCGCACGCAGTCCGGTACCTTCGCGCCCGCCTTCTTCGGCCGCGCCGCGCAGGGCGACGAGCCGCTGATGCAGTTCGTGCGCGATGGCTGGAGCAACCCCGGCGCCCTGCGCCGCGCCAGCTTGCAGAAGATCGAATATTGGTGGCGCGAGGGGCGGATCGAGCGGATCGGCTATCCGGCCGTGGATGGCGCCGCACCGCCCGAACCGGCCGTGCTGTTCGAAGGCGTACGGGCGCTCACGCTCCGTTATCGCGACCGGCAGGGCAACTGGCGCGAGCGCTGGGCGCCCGAGACGCCCCGGCAGATGCCGACCGCCGTCGAGATGGTGCTGATACGCGGCAGCGATCCGCCGCTCACCCTGCGTTTCCTTGTCGGAACGGCGATCAACCAGCCGGAGAGCGATGACGCCACGCCCGAAGGATTCGGCAATGCGACCTGAGCCGCCTATGCCCGCCGCCGGACGTCCTGCCGAGACTGGCGCGGCGCTGATGACCGTGCTGCTGCTCATCGCCATCCTCTCGGTGGTGGCGGCGGTAGCGCTGGAGCGGCTGACCATCGCCAGTCGGATGACGCGCAACATCGTCTCCGCCGATCAGGGGCGCGCCTATCTGCTCACCGCCGAGCGGATGGCGGGCACGCGCATCGCCGATCTGCTCGCGCTGCGGCCTGACCGTACGACGCTGGAAGGCGGCTGGCTGGGCAGGGAGCAGATAATCGCTGTGCCGGGTGGCACGGTCGCCGCGCGGATCATCGACAAGGGCAATTGCTTCAACCTCAATAGCCTGGTGCGCGCCGCGACGGGCGGCACGGGGCAGGGGGACGAGACGTTCACCGCGCGGCCGGAGGGGATTGCGCAATTCGCGGGGCTGATGCGCCTTCTCGGCGTCGATACCAGCCTGGCCTTGCAGGTGGCGACATCGGCGGCGGACTGGATCGACAGCGATTCCGTGCCCGGCAACGGCGGCGCTGAGGACGATTATTACAGCGGGTTCGATCCGTCCTATCGCACGGCCAACACGCTGATGGCGGACCCGAGCGAGCTGCTGATGGTCAACGCGGTGACGCCCGATGTCTACCAGCGCATCCGGCCATGGATCTGCACGCTCCCGGACGCGGAGATGTCGCCGATCAACGTCAATACGCTGCTGCCGGGGCAGGCGGTATTGCTCGCCATGCTGGCGCCGGATGCGCTGGGCCTGGATCAGGCGCGGCAGGTGCTGGCGCAGCGTCCGGCCGCGGGTTATGGCAGTCTACTGGCGTTCTGGGCGCTGCCGGCGATGGTACGGGCGAAGGCAGGTATGCCCGATGTTGCGCAGACGCAGGTGCAGCAGAAATCGCGCTGGTTCGAGGTCGCGCTGCGCGCCGATCTGGGGGGAGACGAGGTGGAGGAAATGGTGCTTTTCGATGCGAAGGACGGGCAGGCCCGCCTGACGCGCCGAAAATGGGGCGAGGGTGACGGCTGAGCGTGGCATACGATTACATCATTCTGCTTCCGCCCGAACGCGAGGCGCCGCCGCTCTGGTATCGGGTCGATGGCGACCGGATCGCGCGGCGCGGCAAGGGCACCGATTGGCTGCCGCCCGCGCATGAGGAGGACTCGGCGGCTCCGGTCGGCGAGGTGTTGCTGGTGCTGCCGCCGCACGCCACCACCCTGCACTGGATCGCCTGCCCCGGCATGACCGCGCGGCAGGGCGCCACGGCGGCCCGGCTGATGGCGCTGGAGGCGAGCATCGGCGAGGGCGAAGGGTTGCATGCCGTGGTTGCCGCCCATGACGATGCCGAGGCGCCGCATGTCGTCGCTGTCACCAGCCAGAGCGCCATGGCACACTGGGTCGACTGGTGCGAGGTGCATGGCATCGGCCACGCCAGTATCGTGCCGGCTGCGCTGCTGGTGCCCGCACCGGAGGACGGCTTCGTGCGCGCATCCGTGGGTACGGCGGACGTCGTGCGCGGGAGCAATACCGCCTTCGCTGGCGACGAGGCGATGGCGCGGCTCATCATCGGCGATGCGCCGGTGGCGGATGTGCCGGCCGACAGCATCGACACCGCGCTGCTGCGCGCGCTGGACGAGCCGCCGCTCGACCTGCGGCAGGGCAGCTTCGCGCGCCGCTCGGGCCGGCTGTTCGACCGCGCACGCTGGACGCGCATCGCCGTCATGCTCGGTGGCATCGTACTGGCATCGCTACTCATCTCGCTTATCGCCATCCTGCGGCTGAATACGGAGGCCTCCCGTCTCGACGCGCAGACGGTGGCGCTGGCGCGGACGGTCGACCCCACGGTGAGCGACCCGGCGGCGGCCGAAAACCGCGTGGCCGGGCTGCTCGCGGCGCGGGGCGGGCGTGGCGGCTTCACCGGCACCATGGCCGGGCTGATGACCGCGATGCAGGTCAACCCCAATGTCGTGCTGACCAGCGTCAACCAGGGCGCGGACGGATCGCTGCGCGTGCAGTTCGCCGCCAACCGGGCCGAGGAGATCAACGAGGTGCTCATCGCCATTCAGGAAGCGGGCTGGCGGATTAGCGCCAACGCGGTGCAGCAGCGCGGCGCGCGGCTGGTCGCGGATATCATGGTGGTGCGCTGATGAAGGAGGCCATGCTCAACTGGTGGCGCAACCATAGCGCGGGCGAGCGGCGGCTGATGGCGGCGCTTGGCATCGTCGCGCTCGCCATTTTCCTGTGGCTAGGCGTGTGGCGGCCGGTGATGACCGGGCTGGACAGCGGCTGGGAGCGGCAGGGCGCTGCGCTGGATCGCTATGCCTCGGTGCGCGCCAAAGTGGCGGAATTGCGCCGCCGCCCGGCGCAGCGTCCGCAGGGCGACCGGCTGCCGATCGACCAGCGCATCGGCCAGAGCGCGGCGGAGGCCGGCTTCACGCTCGACCGCGCCACGCAGCAGGGGACGGGCCGCATGTCGGTCAACATCGCCTCCGCGCGCGCCGGGCCGCTGCTCGAATGGATCGCCGGTCTGGAGCAGGCAGGCGTGACGGTACAGACGATCAGCATCGTGCCCGGCGCGACGGAAGGGACGGTTGCCATGCAGGCTGTGTTCCAGGAGGTGCAGCCATGAGCGGCTGGCTCCATAGTACCCGCGCGCGGATCATGCTGGTGCTGATCCTGTGCGTTGGCCTGCTCGTTACCTGGCCGCTGCGCGCGGCCTTCTCGATCTTCGGTCTGGCCGACATGGGGGTCGCGGCGCGCTCGCTGCGCGGGCCGATCTGGTGGGGCGGCGCTGAGGAATTGCAGATTCGCGGCGTGCAGCTCGGCACGGTCGACGTGTTCCTCAATCCGGTCCAGCTTCTGGTCGGCCGGGTGCGCATCGACATGACCCGCCATTCCGGCGCACCGGACGATATCAGCGGTGCCTTCACGGTTGGTTGGGGGCAGCGCGGCATCGACGATGTGACCGGATCTGTCGCGCTGGCCGCGCCGCTGGCGCCGCTGCCGGTGAGCCGGGTCGAGTTCGACGATATGACGATCCATTTCGCCGGTGGGCGCTGCGTGCTGGCGGAAGGGCGCGTGCGGGCGCGGGTGCCGGCGTTCATCAACGGGCTCAGCCTTGCCAACGGCCTGAGCGGTGACGCGACCTGCGCGGGCGATGCCGTAGAACTGCCGCTGGTGAGCCAGTCCGGGCTGGAACGGCTGACGGTGCGGATTGGCGCCGATGGGCGCTACGAGGCGACGATGCGGGTCAAGACCGCCGATCCGCTGCTCGGCGCGGCGCTGGGCGCGAACGGGTTCCGCGCGATGGGCGACGAGCAGGTCCTGCGCACCGTCGGCCGGTTGTGACGCCCCTGGCGGAAGACGCCGCCCGCCTCCTGATCGGGAGCGGGCTGGGGGCGATCATCGGCAGCTTCCTGGGCGCGGCAGTGATGCGCTGGCCGCGCGGCGAGTCGGTGATGAGGGGCCGATCGCGCTGCGACGGCTGCGGGCGGACGCTGGGGGTAGTCGACTTGATCCCGCTGCTCGGCGCACTGATCCCGCGCGGAAAATGCCGGCAATGCGGGGCGCGGATCGACCCGATCCACATGGTTATGGAAGCGGGCTGCGCAGCAATTGGCGGCATCGCGTTCTTGCTGGCGCCACCACTCGCCGCGCTCCTGACCGCCGTGGCGGGATGGATGCTGCTGGCGCTCGCGGTGCTCGATGCGCGCCATTTCTGGCTGCCCGATGCGCTAACGCTGCCGCTGGCGGTGATCGGCCTGACGCTGGGCGACTGGGCCCTCCCCGCGCCCTTCCGGGACCGCGTGATCGGTGCGGCGTTGGGCTACGGCCTGCTGTTCGCGCTGGCGTGGAGCTATAAGCGCCTGCGCGGGCGCGACGGGCTCGGACTGGGCGATGCCAAGCTGCTTGGCGCGATCGGCGCTTGGACCGGCTGGCAGGCGCTGCCGCTGGTACTGCTGATGGCAAGCGGCGCGGGGCTGCTCTGGGCGTTGATCGAAAGGCTGCGGGGTCGGGCGGTGGAGCGCGGCACCCGGCTGCCGCTGGGCACCTTCCTCTGCCTCGCCGTGCTGCCCACCTGGGCGCTCGCCCGGCTGCTCGGCCTGTGACCCGCACGCCCGCTTTCGCGTTGACCGGGATCGGCGCAATCCCTAGGGAAGCCGGTCATCGCCGGATTAGCACAGTGGTAGTGCAGCGGTTTTGTAAACCGAAGGTCGGGGGTTCGAATCCCTCATCCGGCACCAGCTTCCTTTTTTCTTTTATTTTCTGACATTTACGCAGTGACGTGGGGTCGCTGTGTGCCAGCTTTGTGTGCCCGTTTTGTGGGGCAGGGGAACCCCGGCCACTGCCCCGCCAGTGCCTTACGTGTTTTCGCGGCAGAGAGCGGCGGATAGAGACGAGGGATGCCCCTATTCTTCTTTCTCAATGTTCCTCCTATGTTCTAATCTTGGTTATCCGATTCGGCAGGAGGCGCTCGCGTGGTGGGACGAAGGAAGGGTGAGAAGCCCATCAAGCATAAGCCGCTGCTCTGGTCCGATGACGGGCCGATAGCGAGAGCCATCCGCACTGGGGACTCTTGGCTCTATGCTTGGGTAGCCCAACAGTGTGTTCCGATGGAGACCCTCAGCAGGCGCTCGGGGATCGCAATGGCCCGGCTGGATGATCTTTGGAGAGGCGCAGGAGCGACCGAGGGAGAACTTGAGGCGCTCGCGGGGCCGTTCGGAACCGACGTGGAAAGCCTGCGGGCTTCGATTGCTCTTGACCGCCTGACAGGGGAAGCTTGAGGCGGCTCCGGTTGTGCTAGATCGGCCCTTCAATCGGGACGAGGTAAAAAGCGTTCGATTACGCTCCGAGCCAACCGGGCGGGGCGCTTCGTGTTCGCGTCGAGGCAGCACCAGCTTGACGTGACTTCGGCCAATATATCCTCGCCCCGTTTGATAATCGTGTCATAAAAGGCCCGAGCCCCTTCGACTTTTCGCAGGAGCACGGTGGCAATAACATCATCTTCCAGAAAGGCGGGCTTCCGATAGGTTATCTCGTGCTTGAGCGCGACCCACAAGTGAGTCGTGACGGCCTCCGTAGGCGCGAGGCGCTGCCAATGGCTGATAACTGCGGCCTGCACCCATTTGAGGTAGCTGGCATTGTTGACGTGACCCATGAAGTCGATGTCTGCGGGCTCAATGCTAATCGGATAGCTATATGGGATGCTGGACATAGCACTCTGTAACACGAACTCCGCCCCTAAGCGACGTGTCGCCAGTCGCCTGGCGGGGTAGGGCGCCGTGATGGCGCCGCGTGCTATGGCGGGGCCACGGGGCGGCTGGGGTATCTTGCTACTGCGCTCGCGTTTGTCATGGCTGGGACGCCGGCAGGGGCTCGGCTTTCCGATGAGCAGGTGCGACGGTTGATCGTGCAGGACTCCATCAACAGCTACCCAGGCAACCGCCCCCTGTCCTTACAACACGATGAGGAATGGCGCCCGCTGAGGAGGCCGGAGCGCATATTCCAAGCCCGGGGGTTATACCCCGAAGTGTTTCCCCAGCGACGTAACTGCCGCCGACATCGCGAAGTATCGGGCAGCGAATGGCGTGTAGGCGGAGACCGGCGGAACTAGAACTGTCCTACTTCCCCCTTTCTATGGCCTACATTCTGGGGAGGTAACGCCATGATCGTTTTGGATACGCCACAGCTGCTCGGGATTTCAGCTATCATTACAAGTCTATCATCGTTCATATGGGCCGTCCGGCGGAAACCTTGAGTAACCTCCGCCCTTCGCGGGGGCTCCTCGGTGTTGTCCACCCATACATCCACAGAAATTTTTCTGTGGACCGCCCGCGCCACATAGACGCTCTTGCATTTGACTAGGCCTCTGAAATCCGACGATTCAAGAATGTTACAGGAACAAAATGGGCTGGAAATCGAGTCGCCTTATCAACGAACCGGAGTCGTCGAAAATCATTTCAGTCTTGCATCCGCCGCCCCCTGTGGCACAATTCGTGGTGTCCAGCCGCTAGGCCGGACGCTACCCCTCGTGCCCGTCCACAGTGTATGAGGCTGCGAAGAGGTCGGCGCCTGTCTCGGGGATTCCCTTCCAGAAGGAATCTTCCTCCGTCGACCTCTTCGCGGGAGGTAGTGTCCTGCAAAACGCGCTGTTGCGCAAGACGTATCAGGCACTGCGCGTCAATATGGTCTCTCGGCTCGACGCGGACATGAGCAAATAGGGCTGCTCTAGTAGGTTCATGTGCTGGCGCCGGGGCTGGGAAACCATCCGCTTATCATGCGACGTGTCGAATGATCTACTTGCGGACGGCATTGATGGCCGGGGCTGTGGCGCCATAGCGGGCGGCTAAAACCTTGTTGGGCTCGTCGCTCTCGCGGATGGCTCTCACAGCGTCTTCGGTGAGCTTCCACTTATGACCGCCATTAGGCAGCGCCTCCCGTGCGCCCGGCAGGTCCGCCCAAGTGCGCCCCTGGACGGCCCGGCGGGCGGCTGACTGAGAAATGCCGTAACGTGCTGCCAACTCCTCAATCGTTCCCTCGGCTCCCCGCAGGGCCAGCGCGCGCGCCTTGCGGACGGCTAATGGCTCCCTGCGCGGGCGGTAGCGGCCGGCCCTGATAGTGTCTTGGGCGTTCTCCAGCGCCGTGCCGACTGCGAGGTGATCCGGCCGGCAGCATCGCGGGTTACTGCAAAGGTGACGGATGGGGAACCTGGGGCGCGGGCGGGACGGCCCTACAGAATGATCGCGAAGCCCAGCAGGGCGCCCAAGGTGTTTTCCTTGCCTTCCTGTCGCTGCTTCCCCTTGGCCGGGGGCACTTGACGAACGACAAAGAGCCCAAACGAAACAAAGCAGGGCATAGCGGACCCAAGGGGAAACCAACGCGCCACCCGCCGGGCCACCTGCACCACGCCCGAAGCGTCAAATAGGTGCTTCTTTCGAGCGCACAGCAGCGAAACGGGTTGGGCTGGTAGTGACCCCTAGGGAGCACCGCCGGAGCCTCTGAGGGAGCGATAGAAGCGTGTTCTGCCTGTCTCGCTTGAGGTTCCTGCGGGCGCCCCTCAGTCAGCCAGACGGAGCGCCAGAAAGTTGCTGAACACAAAACAACCATCAAGAAAGTGACATGCCCTTACAACATTACAATCGTCTTTCGTGCCCTGCTCCACCAGTTGTGCGAAGGCATCATGCCCGTTGGCCTTATAGAATTTTGCCGCCCGTTCTCTCGCCCTTACTTCGCCCTTACTAGGGCGTAGACTCATTAGCGGCGATCCATAGGCGTGTGCAGAAGAGCTTGATGGCAGCGAGGAAGTTATCGCTTCGTTTGTCGTATCTGGTGGCCAAGCCTCTGGCGTTTTTGAGTTTCCCGAAGA
>Ga0066256_1000778_pt1 | contig 59886 bp, 52 predicted proteins | sample ThiBio_1000_biof_FD_87107 | JGI IMG/M metagenome (GOLD analysis project Ga0066256, IMG submission 87107) | Wastewater bioreactor microbial communities from Cape Town, South Africa - Thiocy_expt_1000_biof (version 2) | ecosystem: Engineered > Bioreactor > Thiocyanate-remediating >... | reverse complement strand
TCGCGGCTGAGGTCGGCGACCGATGAGGCCCCGCTCGCGGCGCCGGTCACGGGCGCGCCGTCGGCGTCGAGCAGCTGCCGGCCGACCTTCGTCGCGATCACGACCTCATCGCGGGGGACCCCGCGCAGCGCCAGGCCCAGCTTGCGCTCGCTCTCGCCGTCGCCGTACAGCGGGGCGGTGTCGAAGAACCGCACGCCGGCGGAGAGGGCGGCCTCGACCGTCGCCACGGCATCCGCATCCGGAACCGGTGCGAACAGGTTGCCGATCGGCGCGCAGCCCAGGCCGGCGTCGTCCCGCAGGCCGGGGACGATCCTCAGCGGGCGGAGGGCTGCAGGGAACGCCATGCCTCGTACTCCTCACGGCTGTCGGGGGTCAGCGGGTAGTAGTCGCTCAGTCGTGCGCCCTCGTCGAGTCGCATCCGGCTGAACACCTCCCACTCCTCATGATCCCGCGCCGAGGCCACCACCTGGGGAGCCATCGCCTGCGGCACCACGACCGGGCCGTCGTCGTCGGCGATCACCAGGTCGCCCGGCATGCACAGCGCACCGCCGACGGCCACCGGCACGTCGTACGCCCAGGGGGCGAGCTCGGACTGCGAGGCGTAGTGCGGGGTGGTGCCCGTGCACCAGACCGGGATGCCGAGCTCGCGGATGCGCGCCGCGTCCCTGATGCGCCCGTCCACGACGATGCCCGCGCCGCCCTTGCGGATGAAGTACCGCACGAGGATGTCGCCCAGGCATCCGGAGAACCTGCTGCCGTAGGCCTGCACGACCAGCACGTCGCCGGGCTGCACGGCCTCGAGCACGTGCCACAGGGCGGTGTGGCGCTCGGCGTACTCCTGCTCCACGCCGGCCGCGGCGTCCTGGGGCAGCGCCATGTCCTCGCGCTGCGGCATGAACTGCAGCGTGATGGCCGAGCCGACCACGCGGCTGCCGGTGGTCAGCGGCACGGGGCCGTCGACGAAGGTGCGGCGGATGCCGAGCTGGTGCAGCTTCGCGCAGGCGGTGGCCGATGACAGGGCCGAGAAGTCCTCCACGAGCGCCGCGTCGGGGCGGGCGTACGCCGGTCCCCGCACCGGGAGTGCGAAGTCGGGGCGGATCAGTTCGGCGCTCATGCGTGTCCTTCGGTGGTGCGGGGTGCTGCGGTGGTGAGGTGGCGCGGCGAGCCGGTCGCGCGCGCGATGGTCAGGTCGAGGTCGGCGCCGTGCGCCGGCGGGAGCACGACCACCAGGTCGTCGTCGCACTCGACGGAGACCGTCGAGAACGCGCCGAGCGGGGAGGCGTAGGTGCCGGATGCCCCGGGGTACGCGCTCGCGTCCTCGACGCGCGCGGAGGCGGCCACGATCCGGTCGAGCCCGAAGCGTCCGCCGCGCAGCCGCACGGTGCGGGTGCGCGTGACGGAGGTGTTGACCAGGCGGAGGCCGATGCCGTCGGCATCCAGCCGGTGCACGAGCGCGGCGACGTCCTCGGGCAGACCCGGACGTCCGCGGTCGACATCCTCGTAGCGCAGCGCGGTGTGCCCGAGCCCGCCGTTGTAGAGCACCTGAGGCGCACCGCCGACGAGCTGCGTGAGCACCTCGGTGACCACCGGGTTCACGCGCTGCCAGAAGTGCAGGTGGGCGGCGTCGGGGTCCTGTGCGTCGCCGAGCATCATCGCCGTGCGCCGGGCCACCTGGCCGAGCGCCATCTCCAGCGCCCGCTGCGGGTAGTCGGGCAGGCCGCCTGCGAGGAACGAGTACCAGCCGGCCTCGTGGCCGGCCTCCTCCTTGTCGCGGAACGGGGCGACGCGGTCGGCGGATGCCGGGATGCCGGCGATCGCGTGCTCCAGGCGCGCCCGGTCGGCATCCGTCCGCGACCACCACCACAGCCAGACCGGGACGTCCAGCTGCAGCGGCCCGAAGTCGAACCAGCCGTCGACGCCGTAGCGGTAGGGGACCAGCATCCCCTCGTCCTCGGCCGCCGCGCCGTAGCGGGCGTTCCAGCCGCCGCGCAGGCTGTACGTGCTGCCCGCGGCGGAGCCGGGGCGCGCCTCGGCGAGGACGGCGTCGAGCATGGTGCGCACCAGGTCGAGCGCGGTGTCGTCGCGGGTGATCAGGGCGTGGTTGACCGCGCCGATCAGCGTGCTCATCGCGACCGAGTGGAAGCCGTGCGGCCACGCCCAGCCGTAGTGCGCGCCCCACCAGCGGCCCTCCTGCAGGGAGCCGGCGACACCGTCAGGGCCGATGGAGTCGAACATGACGGGGCTGGAGCCGGCGCGCTCGCGCCAGCCATCGACGTAGCGGCGGATCCACGCGCTCGCGGTCTCGTCGCCGTCGTACAGCCAGGTGTTGGCCGCCAGCGAGGTCGCGGCGAGGTTCACCGCCACGTCGCCCTGGGCACGGCGGTGCATCTCCTCGGACATCCGCAGCGCGTTCGCCGGGTCGGCGAGGTCGTCCCAGGTGTCGATGCCGGGCAGGCCCTGGATCGGCAGGCCGTAGGGCCGCATCTCGGCGCGATCGGCGGTGTACGGCACGACCGTGTCGTCCAGGCCGGGGCGGGCCCCGAGGGCGCCGTTGTGCGGGGCGCGGATGATGTTGTGCTCGGCGTCGTAGTTGCCGTGCGCCGGGTCGGTGAACAGCGCCGCGAAGCGCCGGGCGCGTGCGGCGTAGGCCTCGTCGGCGGGGTCGGCGGCGCAGATGCCGGCGAAGAAGAGCAGCGACTCGCCCTGGTGGAACCAGTCGTAGCCGTTGTCGTACTCGTCGGTCAGCATGCCGGCCTCGGTCAGCTGCGCGGTCACGCCCTCCCATGCCCGCTTGCTGTCGGCGAGCACCTCGTCAGGCCCACCCAGCACGTAGAACGCCGGCCAGTTGAAGAACGGCTCGTACAGGTCGTCGACCCCGTCGCGGTCCTCGAACTCGGCGACGCCGCGCAGGCGGCCATCCGGAAGCGTGTAACGGTCGCGGAACAGGCGTCGCGCCTGCTCGATCTCGTCGAACAGTCGGCGCTGCAGCACGGCCCATGCGGGGACGGTCCGCAGCGGGGAGGAGAGGTGCGCGTCTGCCATGGTCAGCCCTTCGTTGCCCCGGCGACCAGGCCGCCGATGATGTGCCGCTGCATGATGATGAAGAAGATCAGCGCGGGGAGCACGGCCAGCAGCAGCGTCGGGAACACCTGCGTGTAGTCGGTGGAGAACTGCCCGACCGCGGCGTACACGCCGGTGGTCACGGTGTAGATGCCGGAGCTCGGGCCCAGGATGATCTGCGGGCTGACGAAGTCGTTCCACACGCCGATCGAGTTCAGCACCACCATCGTGGCGATGACGGGCTTCATGATCGGGAACACGCACGTCCAGAACGCGCGGATCGGGCCCGCCCCGTCGAGCGACGCGGCTTCGTCGATGTCACGGGGGACAGTGCGCAGGTAGGCGGAGAACAGGAAGATCGACACCGGCAGGGTGGCCGCCGTCTCGAACAGGATGAACCCCGGCATCGTGTTGATCAGCCCCAGCACCCTGAGCACGAACACCACCGGGATCAGGGTGACCTGACCGGGGATGAACAGGCCGGTCACGAACAGCAGCAGCAGCCCGAGGTGCCACTTCGAGCGGCCGCGGGCGATCACGTAGGCGACCGGGGCGGAGAGCAGGATGCAGAACAGGTTGACCAGCACCACGAACAGCAGCGTGACGCCGTACGCGGCGATGACGTTGAACCGGCTGCTGGTGATCGCGGCCCACAGGTAGTCGAACGTGAAGCTCTGCGGTGTGATCAGCAGCGGGTTCTCGATGATCTCCTTCTGCGGCTTGAAGGCATTGATCACCATCGTGTACATCGGGATCAGCATCGTGATCGCGAAGACGCCCAGGACGATCCATCGGGCGGTGCCGGCCAGGACAGAGGGACGGTTGCGGCTCTGCTTGGTCAGCGGGGTCTTGGTCAGCGGGGTCTTGGTCAGCGGGGTGGCCATCAGTCGGTCGCCTTCTGGTCTGCGCGGCGGCGCACGAGCGTCACGCCGAGGCCGATCACGGCCGTCACGATGAGGAGCACGATCGACTGGGCGGCGCCGAAGCCGAGCGCGGAGTTCGCGAAGGAGTCCTTCAGGATCTGGTAGACGATGGTCTGCGTCGAGCCGGCTGGGCCGCCGTCGGTCAGGGCCAGGATCACGTCGTACGCCTTCAGCAGGCCGACCAGCGTCAGCACGATGTTCACGGTGAAGACCGGGGCGATCAGCGGCACGGTGATCGAGCGGAACTGCTGCCAGCGGCTGGCGCCGTCCACCGTGGCGGCCTCGTAGTACTCGGTCGGGACCGACTTGATGCCGGCCAGGAACAGGATCATGTTGAAGCCGAAGTGCGACCACACGATCGTGAAGATGATGCTCGCCTTCGCGAACGTCGGGTCGGTGAGGAACGGCAGCTCCGGAAGGCCGATGCCCTGCAGCATCCCGTTCACCGCACCCTGCGGCGCGAGCATCGCCGACCAGATGAAGCCGATGATGAGTGCGCTGATCACGTACGGGTAGAAGAAGATGGTGCGCAGCAGGGTGTTGGTCCGTCCGGGGCCCGAGATCAGGGCGGCGATGGCGAGCCCGATGACGTTGCAGAACACGGTGCCGAACACGGCGATGATGCCGGTGAAGATCGCGGCGTTCAGGGAGCGCGGGTTGCGGAAGGCCTTGGCGTAGTTGTCCCAGCCGACGAAGTCGAAGTTCAGGCTGTAGCCGGTCCAGTTCGTGAAGCTCAGCACGCAGGCCAGGATCATCGGGATCACGAACATCGCGAGGAAGACCGCGACGGCGGGGGAGGCCATGATCAGGCCGGGGATGCGGCGCCGCCAGCGCTGCGCCGCGCTGCGCTGCCGCGGGACGGCGGTGGATGCCATGGGGGAACGCTCCAATGCGGGCGTGGTGCGGAACATGTCTGTCAGCTCAGGATGCTCGATGCCGGAGCGGTGGGCGGGACGACGCGTCGTCCCGCCCACCACGGCGATCAGCCTGCGTTCGCGGTGAACCAGGCGTCCATGGACTTGATGACGTCGGCGGCCGGGGTTCCGCCCATCAGTGCCTGGGTCTGGGTGTTCAGCTCACCCGAGAACCCGTCGGGCATGGTGCGCTCGCCGTAGCCGCCGCCGGTGGGCGTGTAGTCGGATGCCGGGGTGTCGGCGACGATCTTGAGCAGCTCCTCGCCGAGGGGCGTCATGTCGTACTCGTACCCGTCGCGGAAGTTGCCGTCGATCTCGAGCTGGTCCGCGACCGCCTTCTTGTCGGTGGTGAGGAACTCGATCAGCTTGGCCGAGGCGTCCTGGTTCTTGCTCGCCTTGAGGATCGAGTACGGGCTGGCGATGTTGGCGCCCATCGCGGGCTTGTCGCCGGCCTTGGTCGCCGGGGCGCGGAACACTCCGATGTCGGCGGAGTCGGTGGCCTTCGCCTGCGATCCCATGAACCAGCTGCCCATGGAGTAGATCGCGGTCTTGCCGGAGAGGAACGCCTGCTCGGCGTCGGGGTATTTGATGCCCAGGGCGTCCTTGGGGACGTAGCCCTTCGCGACCCAGTCGGCGAAGGTCTCGATGGCGGGCCCGTAGGTCTTGCCGAAGCTCACCTTGCCGGAGGACACGTCCTGGAACCACTTCGGGTTCTCGGACACGATCGTCGGCAGGGCGAGTGCCTGCAGCGTGGCACTGGACATCCAGTCGCCGCCCTCCTGGATCGGGGTCCACCCGGCGTCCTTCAGCTTTCCGAGGTCCTCGGTGAGCTCGTCGACGGTGGTGGGCACCTCGGTGATGCCCGCCTCCTTGAAGGCGGTCTTGTTGTAGAAGAACAGGCTCTGCAGCTGCACGCCGATGCCTGCCATCAGGTACTTGCCGTCCATGGAGTACTGCTCGGCGAGCGGGCCCTTCTTGGCCCACTCGTACTTGGACAGGTCGACGAGCTCGGGCGCGAGCTTGCCGTTCGGGGCGAGGGACTGCACGATGTCGGGCGCGTCGCCGGAGGCGAGCAGGCGCGGGATCGCTGCCGAGACACCTTCGGCGCCGGGGTTCTGGATGACGACGTCGATGTTCTTGTTCTTCGCCTCGAACGGGGCGACGAGGTCGTTCCAGAACTTCTCGGTGAGGTTCGGCGTGACGTTGACGAGCACGCGCAGCGTGACCTTCTCGTTCGAGGTCCCGCCGTCGCCGGCGTCCGCCGCGCTGCTGCAGCCGGCCAGCGCCAGGGCGGCGACCGCGGTCATGCCGACTGCTGTGAGGAGTCGAGCCTTGATCATCGTTGATCCTTTCGGGATGCATGGGGAGGGTGCTTCCAGGGACATTACACTAATCGATAATCGTTTGTGAAGAGTGTGCCAAGGATTGGATGAAGCGTTTTCCTGCTGCTGGCGGGTGGGCGCGCGTGTCCGGCGGTCGTCCAGGTCGCAATCTGTCCGCTTCTCGGCGCCCATCATTCGTCCGGGTCGCGATTCGTCCCGCTTCGGTGGCCGGGTTCCGGGATGAAACGCGACCCGGGTGGGCGATGGATGCTGAGAACGGGACGAAATGCGACCCGGCCGCCAAGAACGCGCGGAAGGACAGTGGATGCTTGCCGGGCGTCAGCGCGAGGCGCGGCGGGCGCGGTACGCGGCGACGGCGTTGCGGTTCGCGCAGGTGGTGGAGCAGTACCGCTTGGAGCGGTTGCGGCTGAGGTCCAGCGCGATCGCCTGACAGTCGGCGTCCGCGCAGACGTCCAGTCGGCTTCCCTCGTCGGCGCGGATGACGTCGATCAGCGCCATCGCGGTCTCGACGAGGATTCGCTCGGCCAGGGGGTGGTCGTCGGCGACCGCGTGCAGATGCCAGTCGGCCGCGTCGTGGCGGGTCAGGCGCGGGGTGAGGGTGACGTCCGCCAGGGCGGTGTTGACGTGCGCGACCATCTCATCGCGAGGGGCGAGCAGCATTCCGCGCAGGCGCGGACGCAGCTCGCGCAGGGTGTGCAGCTCCGCGGCATCGCGGTCGAGGCGGCCGGTGTACGGATGCTCGGCGAGGAAGCTCTCGTAGTCGTCCAGGGTCGCGAGCGCGTCGGGATCCTCCGCGGAGTTCACCAGCGCGACGGCGGCGCGGAGCGCCTCCTCGGTGTCACTGGTGAAGATCATGTTGACACCTTACATCGCTCCGGAATAGTGTCATCTCCCATGGGGCATGTTGCACATGACACTCGCGTGGGCGCGGGTCTTCTCGTCGCGCTCGGCGCGGCGTTCTCGTTCGGCATGTCCGGAGCGTGGGCGCGCGGTCTGATCGATGCGGGATGGACCCCGGGCGCGGCCGTGACCGCGCGGGTGTGGGTGGCGGCGCTGGTGCTGCTGGTGCCGACGATCCTCGCGCTGCGCGGACGCTGGTCGGTGCTTCGCCGCAACGCCGGCATGGTGATCGGCTACGGACTGCTCGCCGTCACCGCCACGCAGCTGTTCTACTTCCAGGCGGTCGCCGTGATGGATGTCGGCATCGCGCTGCTCGTCGAGTACACCGCTCCCATCGCGGTGGTGCTCTGGCTCTGGCTCCGCCGCGGCGAGAAGCCCACACGCCGCAGCATCCTCGGCGCGGTGATCGCGTTCGCGGGCCTGGTGCTCATGCTCGACATCCTCACCGGTGCGCGGGTCGATGCGGCCGGCATCCTCTGGTCGCTCGGCGCCATGGTGGGTGCCGCTACCTACTTCGTGCTCTCCGCTCGCGAGGACACCGGCATGCCGCCGATCGTGCTGGCGGGTTCCGGTCTGCTGCTCGGCGCGATCGGGCTGACCGTCGCCGGGCTGACCGGCATCCTGCCCATGGCCTTCACGTTCGGCGAGGTCTCCTACCGCTTCGGGCCGATTCCCCATGTGACCGTCCCGTGGTTCGTTCCCGTGCTCGCGATCGGCCTGCTGGCGACCGCCCTCGCCTACGTGCTCGGCATCGCTTCGACGCGGATGCTCGGGTCGAGACTGGCATCCTTCGTCGCCCTCGCCGAGGTCGTCGCGGCGCTGCTGTTCGGCTGGATGCTGCTGGGCCAGCTGCCCGAGCCCCTCCAGCTGCTCGGTGCAGCGCTGGTGCTCGCGGGCGTCGTGGTCGTCAAGCTCGGCGAGCCGGCGGTGGCCGAGGAGGGCGAGCCGCTACTGGTCGGCTGACGCGTCGTAGCGCTCGCGGTTGGCCGTGATCTCGTCCAGGTGGGTGGACGCCCATTCGGCGACTGCGAGGATGGGCCCATGCGCTACCTGACGGTTCCTGTTCCCGTGCGCCTATGGCTTCCGGTGGACGGCTGTGTCGACAACTCGATGTCCATCGACGTCGTGGACGGGATCATGGAGTCGGTGATCGCCGGATCCTGTGTGCGGGATGCCGGATGGCGGGCGGCCGCGGCGTTCGAAGGAGAACCGGATGGCTTCGGCTGGCCGCCTCGTGACCACCGGCTCGCGATCACGCTCCGGCGTGAGCACTGGGAGTGGGTGGTCTCGCAGCTGCGTCGCTGGGAGCCCTTCGAGACCGAGGCGGCGGTGACCCAGGCGCGGGAGCTCATCGAGGCGGCGCTCGCGGCGGTGTGATGCAGTCGACGGATCCGACCTGCGAGGATCGACGGATGCATGAGGATCTGCTGCAGGCGTACGACGATCAGCTGCGGGGCGCCGCGGAGCTGCACGGTGAGGCGGAGGTGGAACGGCTCGGCCCGCTGTGGCTCGCGCAGTTCCGGGGCGATCGCGGCTTCATCACCTACCGGTCGCTGCCGGCTGATGCGCGGGAGATCGCGGAACTGGTGGATGCTGCGCTGGAGCACTTCCGTGAACGAACCGCAGCCGCCTCGGTCGAGTGGAAGACGCGTGGACACGACCTCGCGCCCGGCCTCGAGGACGCGCTGCTCGAACGCGGATTCGTCGCGGAGGAGCCGGAGTCGATCATGGTCGGCCGCGCCGAGGGCTTGGTCACGAACATCGACCTGCCGCAGGGCGTCGAGGTGCGCCGGGCATCGTCGGTGGAGGACATCCGGGCGTCGTACGAGATGCAGGGCCTCGTCTTCGACGACCCGGATTGGCGGAGCCGCGCGGAAGATGCGGTGCGGCGCCGGGAGTCCGGCGAGCAGCAGGAGCTGTGGATCGCGGTGGCCGACGGCGCCGTCGTCAGCACAGGACGCCTGGAGCCGGTGGAGGGCACGGACTTCGCCGGTATCTGGGGTGGCGCGACGCTGCCGGAATGGCGTGGTCGCGGCATCTACCGTGCGCTCACCTCGCGGCGCGCGGAGGTGGCGCTCGCGCTCGGCAAGACCCTGATCAACTCGGACTCGACGGAGTTCTCCCGCCCGATCCTGGAGCGCTCCGGCCTTGTGAAGGTGTCGACGACGACCCCGTACGTCTGGACCCGCTGAGCCCGGCCGCTTCTCCGTATGATGCATCCGGGGATCCGCGCTGGACTCGCGGAACCCCGGAAGAGGATGTTCTGAGGTCAGCTCTGCGCCCGGTCCCAGGCGCCGATGCAGCCATCAGAAGGGTGTGCGGAGTTCCTCTGGAAGTGCCGCCCAGAGGTCGGGCGGACGCCCACGGTCGCCGACCCCACCTGGATCCGGTCCGGACGGTGTGAAGGTGACGGTGTTCTGGGGCGGTGGTCGGTCGATGTAGGTGCGGCCGGTGGGGCTGGTCCATTCCAGCAGTCCGCCGCCAGTCTGTTTCACCTTCCATGGGGTGTGGTGTTTCAGCACATGGTGCCTGCGGCACAGAGCCGCGAGGTTGCCCTCTTCCGTGGGTCCGCCGTAGGCGGCGTCGAAGGTGTGGTCGAGGTCGGAATCGCGAGCCGGCATGCCACAGCCGGGGAACCGGCAGCGCTCGTCCCTGGCACGCAGGTGGCGTCTGAGCTGCTCGGAGGGTCGGTACCTGTCCACAGCGATGAGCTCTCCGCTGATCGGGTCAGTGAGCACCCGATCCCACCCGGATGCCGCACCCGCCAGCATCCGGGCGGTGGCCGGGTCGATCGGGGAACGCCCTGTGAGCTCTGCCGCGGGAGAGGTTCCGGCACCGACAGCGGCGTTCAGTGCGCGGGACGAGTCACCCTCGGCGGCCATCAGGGCCAGCACGGGCACGGTGATGGACACGTGCCCGTCGACCGCGGCCAGTACCCCATCGGGGGTGTCGTGCCCGGCAGGTGCACCGGTGAGCAGCAGGTCCAGCGCGAGGTCCGCACGCAACTGCCCGAGTGCGCGAGGTTCCGCATCCGGGCCCTCGCCGCCCGCTCCCGGGGAAGTGCGCTTCTTGACCTCTTTGCCCATCCCGGTGAGTCGTTCGAACGCGGCATGCACCAGCACCGCCGGACCGTACAGACCGAGTTCGGCCATCGCGTCCGGGAGGTCCTTCACCCACACGCCACGCTGCTCGCGGGCATCCGCATGCCGCTCCTGCAGAGACCGCGGCCGGCACTGCTCCGCTATGCGTTCCGCGACCACCCGGGTGCGGTTAGGGGACTCGCCCTCCGCGAACGCGACCATCCGCTGCGCATACGCGGCGCGGGCACCCGTTTCCTCGATCCGCTCGCCGGCGTCGACGATCACCCGGGCGTGGCCGGCGCTGATCCGCCCCGCACCCTGCGCAGCCCACACGGCTGGGAACCGGTCGACCTTCACCTCCGCGGCCACCATCCGCCGCTGGATCGTACGATCACTGACCCGCAGCGCCGCCCCGAGTTCCGCAGCCACGACCCGCACCTGCAGGCCGGCATCATCCGCATCCGAGGCCTGAGACAACGCCACCCGCGAGGCCAGTGCCAGCACCCCGTCCCGCGCGGCCAGCAGTCCGTCGATCGACGCCTCGATGCTCCGCGCCATCTCGACCAGCCCCGACAGCACACCCCTGTGCTCCGCCGGAACGATCGATGAAATCTCCATGATTCAAGTATGAGCAGGGCCACCGACATTCAGACGCCTTTACGGATTAGAAATGCTGCGCGAGTCGCGGATCACACAGTGTCGGTGAACTCCACCGGCGAAGCCCGTGGGCCGCAGATGCAGACGATCTCAGGGCGGTCGGGCACGGGTGGCTCCTCAGGCGTCGACTGCGAGCGACCTTCATCGTTGACAGCGCCTAGGAAGGCCGATATGTTCACTTCAAATCGTCCAAGGGGGGACATCATGAAGAAGCTGAAGGTTGTTGGCGTCGCGACTGGGCTTGCCGCGATTCTTGCTGTCGGATCGCCGCTGGCGGCATCCGCCGGACTGGTCTACCACTCCTATGATCTCACGATCTACAAGCTTGGCGGATGGGACTACTCCGCTAACCAGAACAAAGTAACCTCCAGCAAGGCTGGGGATCTGAGAGTGGACTTTGTGGGTAACGGCTATTCGATCGGCGCGTCCATGCTCAGAGGTGCGATGACGCAGGAAGGGACCAAGCGCTACAATCTCTCCGCGGGAACGTGGACGACGTTGCCGAATGGCATATCTGCCGGATATGATGTGAATCTCAAGGTCTGGGGAAATCCCATTTGGCCGGTAAACATTCAGACTACAGGCATCTGGCGCAGTAATTGATGCGCCCCAAGGGGGGAAAGTCTCAACAAGCGAGACCCCTCTGGCGTAATCTCCCACGTATCGGATTGCTTGGATCTGGAGGGGCGCTCCTAACCTTGGTCGCATGGACCATCATCGCTTCCAGGTTTGATCGGGTTGGTTTCGAGTCGCCACTGTCGTACTTCGGGTATTCTATTAGTTCCGGAGTGCCCGTGGCATATCCATTTATCGTTCTGCTACCTGTTGTTGTGCCATTTAGTCAGCAGCTAAACAAGCGTTGGATCGTGTACGCCAGAACGCGAACGGGAATTAGTAGATACCTGGCTCAAGTCGCGCTACTGAACTGTATATCCGCCTTCTTGGTGTTCTTCCTTTACGTCGTGATCACGTTCGTTGTGTTGTACTTCGCGGGCGGAGCATTGGGGGCGGTCTACGATCCAGGAGGCTACTCGCACCCTTCCGGTGAACATATTGCTCGTCTGACCGCTCTGGAAGACATAAGTCCAACCTTGTACATGTTTGTGTACGCTACATGGCAAGGAATAAATGCGGCCATTTGGGCCACGATTGGGCTTGTCTCTCTGCTGGTCGTGCGCCGCCGAATCTTGGCATTCGCGGCGCCTTTCATGATCTTCGTCTTGCTGTCGCTGGCGATGGGCGTGCTTGGAGAACCATTTGCGTGGAACACGCCGTGGCTACTTTGGGTGTTGTTTAGCGTGTCCGATGTGCCATTTCTGGCGTCGATCCTCACGCTCGCAGTATTTAGTTTCGGAGCGGTGATTGCAGTGACATTGGTCATTCGCCGAGCGGATCGGTTGTCCGTGCTGCAATGACCACAGCCCGCCGACTTGCCGAATCATCAATCTCGGGCCTGATGCTCCTATTCACAGGCTTGATATTTACGTTCATCATCTTCATGCGATGGAGCGGCGCACTGCCAACGGGTGACGGTCCGGGACTAATGCACGTCTTCGACCCCAAGCTGCAGTCATTTCTGCTTGGGCCTCTGTGGTTTATTCTGTGTTCAGTCCGATCTATTCGGGCTGCACATGGTTTGGTGTTGATCAGGAGTGCCTCTCGCAGCCGCTGGCTCATCGCCCAAACGCTAGATGGACTAGTCGAGGCCGTTCAGGTCGCCTTGCCAGTCCTGCTCGTCGGTGTGATGCTTTCCCTCGGTGGCGGCCACTCTTCTGGCGGCGAACCTGCATACCTCGTTGCGCTCGACTTCAGCCTCCGCCTTATGATCTTTGTGCTCTTTCTGGTGTCGGCGCGCGTAACCCTCGCGGGTGCGGCGCTGATCGGCCGCCTCCCGGCAGTCGCTGCTTTCGGCACCATGATGGTGGTGTTAGGCATGGCTACTGCCAGCGGGATGCCGCTTCCGTCGGTTGTGTCTGCCATCAGCTGGCAGACTTGGCTTTCGCCTGAGCAAGCGAGCGTGCTGACCAGCGGCGGCTACGCTGGGTTGGCTGCCTTCCCCGTGTGGATGTTGATGCTGCACCTTGCGGCTGCGATCAGTGAAGGGGGCCGTCAAGCGATCCGACCCCTGCTGCGATCATGTCGAGTGCTTCTGATCGCAGCTGCGGCTACGCTTCTCCAGACATTTCTGATCCTGCCTGGTGGTGGTCATCCTACCGTGAGCATCTGGGAGGCGCTTGGCTTCATCTACTATGGCCCACTCATCGACAGAATTGGTGCCCCGCTCCTACCGGTGTTTCTCGCGTTGATCATGTTTTTTGGGCCGGTGATGCTGATGCTAAGTCGCTTCGATGAAGAGTCTGGGGCATGGCTGGAACTGATCATGATTCGTTCCGGTACACCGGCTCGCTGGGTCCGGCATTTTCTAGGACGCTGGCTCGGCTTCTGCGTGATCATCCTGCTGCTGGCGCCAGTCTTTACTGTGTATGCATGGGCGTTGTTGCCGGACAACATGCGTAGTCAGGATGATCCTTATGTTGATCCTTCACTGATGGGCGCTCGATACCTGATCGTCGGGGTGCCGCAGGTCGTATTCTATGGGCTCAGCGCGTTCCTGGCTGCCTGGACCGCGCGTCGCGCGGGAGCGGGACTGGTGGTGGTCGTATCCCTCATGGTGGGCGGCGTGGCAAACCCCCTCTTCGGTGGCTGGCTACCCGCCTATCTCAACGGTCTAGGCCGGGTAGAGTTCGGCTGGCCTGGAGTTTTCAAGGATCTTACGATCTTGCTCATCTCCTGCTGCGTCTGCCTAACTATTCTTTGTGTTACTTTGCATAGCTCATATGTCAAATTGTTGAGCGGGGCTTCAAGCGGGAGAAGGAAATGGCAACCATTGAAGTAGATAGCGTTAGTAAGCGGATGGGAAGCAACGCCATTTTCGATGGCGTGAATGCGGAGTTCGAGGCGGGCGAGATCACTGCGGTCACTGGCCCCAATGGTTCCGGAAAGTCCGTGCTTTTTCGACTCATCTGCGGATTTCTTGCCCCAGATAGTGGGGCGATCCGTATTGCTGAAGAATTCCTACCTCAAGGATCGACTTTTCCGCAGTCCTTCGGTATTCTTATCGACGGACCGGGTTACCTTCCCTACCAGTCGGGTCGTAGGAACCTTGAACAACTCGCGGCTATCCGTGGTGAGATCGATGTTGAGCAGATCGACGGAGCTATGCGTGCGGTTGGCCTCGAACCTCAATTGCGGAGACGTGTTGGGGCCTACTCGCTAGGTATGAAGCAGAAGCTTGGACTCGCACAGGCAATGATGGAGGACCAACAGGTACTTTTGCTTGACGAACCGTTCAATGGGCTCGATAAGTCCAGTGTCGCGCTGTTGCACTCTCTCCTGCGTCGCAAGCGTGATGAGGGTAGGACGATCGTCTTCACCAGCCACATCCATGCGGACGTGGACGAACTGGCAGATCGAATTTATGATATCGATGCGGGATCCATGAATCGTATTCGATAATGTTCGGGGCATGCTTTTGTTATTCGTCCCGTTCGTCTCCGCGGTCGAGATAAGAATAGTCGGTCGGCAAAAATCACTTCTTGACGTGTCGCGCGGCGAGTGTTGATTGCATAGTCTTTCCGCAGGTCTGACGCGAGCAAGTGTTTCGGGTGTTCGTAAGGGTGAGTAGCGCGAAAGTCCGACGTGGGTGGCAGTGCCTGGTAGTTCTGGAGTCCTAAGGTCAGTTTGTGCCGGATCCAAGATCTGCCTGGGGCGCAGATCGCCCCGGTATCCGTGAGGGATACCGGGACGATCTGCATCCGGATCAGCCGATCCGCCTCCGGTAGGCGCGCATCGCGAAGACGTACGCGATGACGAGGATGCCGACGCACCAGGCCAGCGCGATCCAGATCGACGAGCCGACCGGCTGTCCCTCGAACAGCGCCTGGATGGTGTTCACGATCGAGGTGACCGGCTGGTTCTCCGCGAACCAGCGCACCGGACCCGGCATCGTCTCGGTCGGCACGAACGCCGAGCTGATGAACGGCAGGAAGATCAGCGGGTAGCTGAACGCGCTCGCGCCGTCGACGGTCTTCGCGGACAGGCCCGCGATCACCGCCAGCCAGGTCAGCGCCAGAGTGAACAGCGCGAGGATGCCGATCACGCCCAGCCACGCCCAGACGCTCGCCCCCGTGCGGAATCCCGAGAGGAACCCGACCGCGAAGATGATGACCAGCGTGATGCCGTTCGACGCCATCGAGGTCAGCACGTGAGCCCACAGCACGCTCGATCGGGAGATCGGCATGGAGTGGAACCGCTCGAAGATGCCGCCCTGCAGGTCGGTGAACAGCCGGAACGCTGTGTAGGCGATGCCGGATGCGATGGCGATCAGCAGGATGCCCGGGAGCAGGTAGTTCACGTAACTCCCATCCCCGATGCTCTGCTTCAGCGCACCGCCGAAGACGAACACGAACAGCAGCATCAGCGCGATCGGCGTGACCGCGGTGGTGATGATGGTGTCGGCGCTGCGCAGGATGTGGCGCATCGACCGGCCGGTGAGTGTGGCGGTGTCCGCCACGCCCTTCGTCAGGCTCAGGGACCGGGTGGTCATGCTGCGCTCCTCTCGGATGAGGGCCCGATCAGCGCGAGGAAGATCTCCTCGAGCGTGGGCTGCTTCTCGACGTACTCGACCTTCGCCGCCGGCAGCAGCTGCTTCAGCTCGGCGAGCGTGCCGTTCGCGATGATGCGACCCTCGTGCAGGATCGCGATGCGGTCGGCGAGCTGCTCCGCCTCGTCGAGGTACTGCGTGGTCAGCAGCACCGTGCGACCGGCATCCGCAAGCTCCTTCACGACGTTCCACACCTCGATGCGCGCCTCGGGGTCCAGCCCCGTGGTCGGCTCGTCGAGGTAGATCACCTCGGGTTCGCCGACCAGGCTCATCGCGATGTCGAGCCGGCGGCGCATGCCGCCGGAGTAGGCGCCGGCGCGCCTGCCGCCGGCATCCGTGAGCCGGAACCGGGCGAGCAGCGCATCCGCCACCGCGCCGGGGTCGGGCAGGTGGCGCAGCTTCCCGACCAGCACGAGGTTCTCGCGTCCGGTGAGGATCTCGTCGACCGCGGCGAACTGCCCGGTCAGGCTGATCGAGCGGCGCACGTCGAGCGGCTCGGATGCCACGTCGAAGCCGTGCACGGTGGCCGTGCCGGCATCCGCCTTCGACAGCGTCGACAGGATGCGCACGAGCGTGGTCTTGCCAGCGCCGTTGGAGCCGAGCAGGGCGAAGATGCTGCCCTTGTGCACCTCGAGGTCCACGCCGCGCAGCACGTGCAGGTCCTTGAAGGACTTCTGGATGCCGCGGACCGAGATCGCCGTGCCGGCGTCTGCGCGTGCGTCGTTCATGATCGCTCCTCCTTCTTCGCGTCCTCGAGCGCCTTCACGAACCGTGCGCGCTCCTTGTCCTGCCATTCCTTCGCCGCGTACGCCTTCGCGAACGTGTCCGCGAAGTCGGCCGGGTCATCGCCGACGATGTCGTGCACGGGGGTGCCGTCGACGGCGGCGGTCTCCCACAGGTCGGCCAGGTCGGTCAGCATCCGGATGATGACATCGCCGTCGACGATGCCGCTGGTGTTCAGCAGGTAGCGGTGCATCGCCTTGGCGGCGCTGCCGTACGGCTCGGCGAGCCCGTCGATGCGCGCCTTGTCCTGCCGGTACTGCTTCTTCTGCTCGAGCGATCCGGTGAGCGCTTCGATCCACTTCATGGCCATGTCAGTTCTCTCCTTCAGAGGGGTTCTCGGATGCTGCGGGGGAGTGGAGCTGTTCGATGCGATCTGCGAGGAAGCTCCAGGTCCTCCAGAACTCGGCGAGCTCCTGCTCGCCCTGGGCGTTGAGGGTGAACACCTTGCGTGGCGGGCCCTTCTCGCTCGGCACCTTCTCGATGTCGACGAGGCCCTTCTGCTCGATGCGCACGAGCAGCGCGTACACGGTGCCCTCGGCGATCTCCTCGAAGCCGCGGTCGCGCAGCTGGGTGGTGATCTCGTACCCGTATGCCGGTCTGCCCGACAGGAGTGCGAGCACGATGCCTTCCAAGGTGCCCTTGAGCATCTCGGTCATCTGCTTTCCCATGGCCGCTCCTTTCGCTACTCAGTGATGATGACTACCGGTACAAAGTAACACTGAGTAGTGGTACTTAGCAAGACTGAATACTGACTTCTTTCATGACGTTCCATGACAGGGGGTGTCGCGCCATGACGACCGGCGTGCGCGAGGCGCCGTCTTCCTGTCTGCATGGCGACATGACCAAGAACCGCGCCCCTCACATCCTGACCGCACTCGCCGTCCTGGCGGCCGGCATGATGGCGTTCGCCGGCTGCGCGGCCGCAGCATCCGAGCCGTCGTCCTCGTCGTCCGGCACCCAGAAGATCGTGCTCGGCGCCGATGACGCGACCGAGGCGCACTGGGGGATCCTCAAGGACAAGCTCGCCAAGGAGGGCATCGAGCTCGAGGTCCGCAACTTCACCGACGGCGTTCAGCTCAACAACGGCGTGAAGGACGGCGACCTCGACATCAACCTGTTCCAGCATCTGATCTTCCTGGCCCAGTACGACGTCGACAACAAGGCGGACCTCGTGCCGATCGGAGCGACCGCCGTCTACCCGCTGGCGCTCTACTCCGAGAAGTACTCCAGCGTCGACGACCTCCCCGAGGGCGCCACCGTGGCGCTGCCCAACAATCCCACCAACCTGGCGCGTGCTCTGCTGAACCTGCAGACGGCGGGCCTGCTCACCCTCAAGGACGGCGGCAACGCGCTGTCGACGCCGGCGGATGTCGTCACCTCCAAGATCGAGCTGAAGCCCGTCGACTCGAATCAGACGGTCACCGCGCTCAAGGACGGCAGCGCGCAGGCCGCCGTGGTGAACAACACCCAGGCGCAGCGCGGCGGTCTCGGCGACGACCGGATCATCTTCAAGGAGGACCTCGACGATCCGAAGCTCGCGCCGTACATCAACGCCTTCGTGGTCAAGGCCGATCGCAAGGACGACAAGGTCTGGCAGAAGATCATCGACGCCTACCACTCCACCGAGGTCGAGGCGTCAGTGACCGAGCTCAACCAGGGCAACCTCAAGTTCAAGGCCGAGTGGACCCCCGCGCAGCTGCAGGACGAGCTGGCCAGGCTCGAGGACGACATCCGGGCGCACAAGTGAGCTCGGTCATCAGCTTCGAGGGCGTGACCAAGGCCTTCCCCGGCCCGAAGCGCGCCCCCGAACTGGTGGCAGTCGACGATGTGAGCCTCGCAGTCCAGGCGGGCTCCATCGTCGGCGTCATCGGCTACTCCGGGGCCGGGAAGTCCACCCTTGTGCGCCTGATCAACGGGCTGGAGAAGCCGAGCAGCGGCAGCGTGAACGTGTTGGGGGTCGACGTCGGGACGGCGTCGCCCTCGGCGCTCCGCGCGCTGCGCGGCCGGATCGGGATGATCTTCCAGCAGTTCAACCTGTTCAACGCGCGCACCGTGCGCGGCAACGTCGGCTACCCGCTGAAGGTGGCCGGCTGGAAGCGGGCCGACATCGACCGCCGGGTCGACGAGCTGCTCGACTTCGTCGGCATCGGCGACAAGGCGTCACAGCATCCGCGCAGGCTCTCCGGCGGGCAGAAGCAGCGCGTGGGCATCGCCAGGGCGATCGCGACCGAGCCCGAGATCCTGCTGGCCGACGAGGCCACCAGCGCGCTGGACCCGCAGACCACGGCCGAGGTTCTCGCGCTTCTCAGGCGCATCAACCGGCAGCTCGGGGTGACGATCGTGGCGATCACCCATCAGATCTCGATCGTCCACGAGCTGTGCGACCAGGTGATCGTGATGGACGGCGGCAGGGTGGTGGACAGCGGCGAGACCTACCGCGTGTTCGCGCACCCCGAGGCCGCCCTCACCGAGAGGTTCGTCGCGGCGGTGACGCAGGGGCTCCCGGAGGGGGAGACCCTGCGTCACCGCTCTCCGGAGGCGGGGTGCTGCTGAGCGTGGACGTGAACGAGGTGACCACCGAGGACATCGCCGCCGTGCTGGACGCGCACGGTCTGCGCGGCACTGTCGTCTACGGCGGTGTCACCGACGTCCTCGGGCGCCAGCTGGGTACGCTGACCTACCGGATCAGGGCTGAGCAGGATGCCGTCCGGCGAGCCGCCGCCGAGCTCTCGCAGCGCACGAAGGCGACGATCTTCACGGGCACGGACGCGCCAGCGGCGGTGGGTCCGTGATCCGCGACGCCGCGAGCTGGGACTCGCTGACCCCGGTCATGCTGCAGTCCATCCAGGAGACGGTCTTCATGGTCGCGGTCACGCTGGTGATCGCCGGCGCGGCCGGCCTGATCGTCGGCGCGGTGCTGTACGCCACCAGGCCCGGGAACCTGTTCGCCAACCCCATCGTGTTCCAGACCCTCAACATCGTCATCAACCTGGTCCGGCCCATCCCGTTCATCATCTTCCTCACCGCGGTCGGGCCGCTCACCAAGGCGGTGGTCGGGACCACGCTCGGCACCACGGCGGCGATCGTGCCGATGGTGGTGATGGCCACCGTGGTCATCGCCCGCGTCGTCGAGCAGAACCTGGTCGCGGTCGATCCCGGGATCGTGGAGGCGGCCAGTGCGATCGGCGCCAGGCGGCTGAGCATCCTGTTCGGCGTGGTCATCCCCGAGGCGCTCGCCCCGCTCATCCTCGGCTACACCTTCATGTTCATCGCCGTGGTCGACATGTCGGCGATGGCCGGCTACATCGGGGGCGGAGGACTGGGCAACTTCGCGATCATCTACGGCTACCAGCAGTTCGACCAGGGTGCGACCTGGGTCACGGTGGCGATCATCGTCGTGATCGTGCAGGTGGGACAGTTCATCGGGAACCGCCTCGCCCAGCGCATCCTGCGCCGCTGACACATTCGAGTGGATGTATACGGAAGAAGGAACTTCGGCACAGCGGATGCCACAGTGATGCAGTTATGTATACACTAGCCGCATGCGGGCGAGTGAACAGGCATACCTGACGCTGCTGGAGGAGATCCAGTCCGGGGCTCTTCCCGCCGGCGCCGTGCTCGCCGAGGTCGAGCAGGCCGCGCGCCTCGGAGTCAGCCGCACGCCCCTGCGCGAGGCGCTGCGCCGGCTCGCCGCCGACGGACTGGCCGTGCAGCAGTCCCCGCGGGTCACGGTCGTCGCCGACCTGGATGCCGACGACATCCGCTCGCTCTTCGAGATCCGCCGTGCACTGGAGGAGACCGCCGCACGACTCGCCGCCCAGCGCGGCGACGCAGCTGCCTTCGCGGCGCTCGCCGCGGAGTTCGCGCGCGTCGACCTCGACGAGGGCGAGGGCCGGGACGCGTACTACGCGCTGATCTCACGCCTCGACGCCCAGGTCGACGCCTCCCACGGCAATGACTACCTCACCTCCGCCCTGCGGACCGTGCGCACGCACCTCGTGCGCGTGCGCCGCATGGCGCGGGACAAGCCCGAGCGCCTGGCGGCATCGGCATCCGAGCATCAGCTCATCGCCCGCGCCCTGGCATCCCGCGATGCCGAGCTCGCCGCCCACGCCACCCACGTGCACCTGCACAACGCCCTCGACAGCATCCTGACCTCGCTCGACAGCCCGAGCACACTCCCGGAAGGAACCCCATGACCGTCACCCATCACGTCCGCGTCTACCGCTCCGAAGAGGATCTGCCCCGCGAGGAGCAGCTGGCCTGGAAGATCGCGCAGGTCGCGGTCGACCCCGTCGAGGTCGAGCCCGAGGTCGTCGAGATGATCATCAACCGCATCATCGACAACGCGTCGGTCGCCGCGGCATCCCTCACCCGCGGCCCGATCGTCGCCGCCCGCGCCCAGGCGTTCAGCCACCCGGTCTCCACCGGCGGCAAGGGCTCCACCGTGTTCGGTGCGAAGCTCGACGAGCGCACCAGCCCCGAGTGGGCCGCGTGGGCCAACGGCGTCGCCGTGCGCGAGCTCGACTACCACGACACGTTCCTCGCGGCCGAGTACTCGCACCCGGGCGACAACATCCCGCCGATCCTCGCCGTCGCCCAGCACGCCGGCTGCGACGGACGTGCGCTGGTGCGCGGCATCGCGACCGGTTACGAGATCCAGGTCGACCTGGTGCGCGCCATCTCGCTGCACGCCCACAAGATCGACCACGTCGCCCACCTCGGCCCGTCGGCCGCCGCCGGCATCGGCACCATGCTGGGCCTGGATGCCGAGACCATCTACCAGGCCATCGGCCAGGCGCTGCACACCACCACCGCCACGCGGCAGAGCCGCAAGGGCGAGATCTCCACCTGGAAGGCGCACGCCCCGGCCTTCGCCGGGAAGATGGCCGTCGAGGCCGTCGACCGTGCGATGCGCGGCCAGACCAGCCCGTCGCCCATCTACGAGGGCGAGGACGGCGTGATCGCCTGGATGCTGGACGGCAAGGACGCCTCCTACGATGTGCCGCTGCCCGCCGCCGGCGAGGCCAAGCGCGGCATCCTGGAGACCTACACCAAGGAGCACTCCGCCGAGTACCAGGCGCAGGCGATCATCGATCTCGCCCGTCGCCTGGGCACGGCCCGTCCCGAGCTGCGCGACCCCGCGAACATCGCGAGCATCGTGCTGCACACCAGCCATCACACCCACAACGTGATCGGCTCGGGTGCCAACGACCCGCAGAAGTACGACCCGAAGGCGTCCCGCGAGACGCTGGACCACTCCGTGCCGTACATCTTCGCGGTCGCGCTGCAGGACGGCACCTGGCACCACGTCGACTCCTACCTGCCCGAGCGCGCGCAGCGCGAGGACACCGTCGCCCTGTGGCACAAGGTCACCACGGCCGAGGACCCGGAGTGGACCCGCCGGTACCACTCCATCGACCCGGCCGAGAAGGCGTTCGGCGGTCGCGTGGAGATCACGCTCACGAACGGCGAGACCGTCATCGACGAGATCGCCGTCGCCGACGCCCATCCGCTGGGCGCCCGTCCGTTCGGCCGTGAGCAGTACATCCGCAAGTTCCGCATCCTGGCCGACCCGGTGCTCGACGCCTCCGAGATCGAGCGCTTCCTGGAGCTGGTGCAGCGCCTGCCCGAGCTGACCGCCGCCGAGGTGGGGGAGCTGTCCATCATCGCGAAGCCCGGTGTCCTGGCATCCGCTCCCGAGGCTCCGAAGGGGCTCTTCTGATGCTGTACTCATCCACTCCGGCGCACGAGAAGCGCCGTCTGTTCCGCGAGCGGCTCGCGACCGGCGAGCTGCTGCGCTTCCCGGGCGCGTTCAACCCGCTGTCCGCCCGCCTCATCGAGCAGAAGGGCTTCGAGGGCGTCTACATCTCCGGTGCGGTGCTCTCCGCCGACCTGGGCCTGCCCGACATCGGCCTCACCACGCTCACCGAGGTGGCCGGCCGCGGTCAGCAGATCGCCAGGATGACCGACCTGCCGGCGATCCTCGACGCCGACACCGGGTTCGGCGAGCCGATGAACGTCGCCCGCACGATCCAGACTCTCGAGGATGCCGGCCTCGCCGGCGCCCACATCGAGGACCAGATCAATCCGAAGCGCTGCGGCCACCTCGACGGCAAGGCCGTGGTCGACGAGCAGACCGCCCTCAAGCGCATCCGCGCCGCCGTCGACGCCCGTCGGGACGAGAACTTCCTGATCATGGCGCGCACCGACATCGCCGCGGTGGAGGGGCTGTCGGCCGCGAAGGACCGCGCGAAGGCGCTGGTGGAAGCCGGCGCCGACGCGATCTTCCCCGAGGCGATGCGGTCGCTGGAGGAGTTCGCCGCGATCCGGGAAGCCGTTGACGTGCCGATCCTGGCGAACATGACCGAGTTCGGCAAGAGCGACCTGTTCTCGGTCGACCAGCTGCGCGACGTCGGCGTGAACATCGTCATCTGGCCGGTGTCGCTGCTGCGGATCGCGATGGGCGCGGCGGGTCGCGCACTCGATACGCTGAACGAGGAGGGGCACCTCACCTCCAAGCTCGGCGAGATGCAGCACCGCGCCGATCTGTATGACCTCATCGACTACGAGTCGTACAACCACTTCGACTCCGGCGTCTTCAACTTCACCATTGCGAAGGACTGAGTTCATGACCGAAGACATCAAGAAGGGCCTCGCCGGCGTCGTCGCCGATGTGACTGCGATCAGCAAGGTCAACCCCGAGACGAACAGCCTGCTCTACCGCGGATACCCCGTCCAGGAGCTGGCCGCCACCCAGCCGTTCGAGGCTGTCGCCTACCTGCTGTGGAACGGTGAGCTGCCGGATGCTGCGCAACTGGCGCAGTTCCGCGAGACCGAGCGGGCGCACCGAGCGCTCTCGCCGCGGGTGAAGGACGCCATCGACGCGCTGCCGCTGGACGCGCACCCGATGGACGAGGTGCGCACCGCGGTCAGCGTGATCGGCGCGATCGAGACCGCAGGCACCGGCAACGTGCTGGATGCGGTCGGCACGCCCGAGCAGAACCTGCAGCGCAGCCTGCAGCTGTTCGCCGTGCTGCCCGCGATCGTCGCCTACGGTCAGCGGCGCCGCCGCGGCCAGGCCCTGATCGAGTCGCGCGACGACCTCGACTACGCCGCCAACTTCCTGTGGCTCACCTTCGGCGAGGAGCCGGATGCCGTGGTCGTCGACGCCTTCAACCGCTCGATGATCCTGTACGCGGAGCACTCCTTCAACGCCTCCACGTTCACGGCCCGGGTGATCACCTCGACCCTCAGCGACCTGTACTCGGCCGTGGTCGGCGCGATCGGCGCGCTGAAGGGCCCGCTGCACGGCGGCGCCAACGAGGCGGTCATGCACATCTTCGACGAGATCGGCTCGGCTGATCAGGTGGTGCCGTGGCTGGAGCGGGCGCTCGCCGAGAAGCGCAAGATCATGGGCTTCGGACACCGGGTGTACAAGCGCGGCGACTCGCGCGTTCCTACCATGAAGGCCGCTCTGGACACGCTGGTCGAGCACTACGACCGCCCCGATGTCGCCGAGCTGTACGAGAAGCTCGAGAGCGAGTTCGTCGAGCGCAAGGGCATCTACCCCAATCTCGACTACCCGTCGGGTCCCGCGTACAACCTGATCGGCTACGACACGCTCACGTTCACCCCGCTGTTCATCGCGGCGCGCATCACCGGCTGGACCGCGCACATCCTCGAGCAGCAGGCGTCCAACGCGCTGATCCGACCGCTGTCGGCGTACAACGGCGTGGACGAGCGCCACATCGACAGCTACTCGCCCGACACCGCCGCGATCGAGGTGCAGGAGCGTCCCGAGGAGGCCGCGGGCTGACCGGCATCCGTCTCTCGGCCTCCCGGTGAGGCATCGCTTCGGGCACGAGGATCAGCGCTGCGGCGCGGACCTCGTGCCCGAAGTCGTCCGGGGTGACGGCGAAGAATGTTCACGTTATCATTCTGGTGACATCCGAGCAGGGGAGCCACCACGTGACCATCGATCCCGCCTTCGACATCGACCGCATCGCCGACCCGCGCTTCGTCTCGGAGAACCGCCTGCCGGCGCACTCCGATCACCGCTGGTTCCGCGACGCCGACGAGGTCGGCACCGGCGTCAGCTCCTTCGAGCAGTCCCTCAACGGGCGCTGGGCGTTCCACTGCGCACGCAATCAGCGGGAGGCGCCGTCGGACTTCGCCGACCCGGGGTACGACGTCTCGGCCTGGGACACGATCCGGGTGCCGTCGCACCTGCAGCTGGAGGGCTACGACCGCCCCCAGTACGTCAACGTGGGGTACGCGTGGGACGGTCAGGAGGACATCGTCCCCGGTCAGGTGCCCGAGCGCGACAACCCGATCGGATGCTATGTCCGCACGTTCACGCTGGACGCCCCGCTGCAGACCGGTGAGCGCCTGAGCGTGAGCTTCCACGGCGCCGAGAGCGCGATCGCGGTATGGCTGAACGGGCGGTACATCGGGTACAGCACCGACGGGTTCACGCCCGGGGAGTTCGACCTGACGGATGCCCTGATCGAGGGCGAGAACCGCCTCGCAGCGCAGGTCTTCACCTACAGCGCCGGATCGTGGCTGGAGGATCAGGACTTCTTCCGCTTCTCCGGCATCTTCCGCGACGTCGTGCTGTACCGCCGCCCCGCCGTGCACGCCGAGCACCTGCGCGTGCGGACCGTGGTGGCCGACGATCTGGCATCCGCCGACATCGAGCTGCACGTGGAGCTCGCGGGCGAAGGATCGGCCTCGGCGCGCATCGCCGAACTCGGCGAGCTGACCGCCCGCGGGGACGGCGCCCTGGTGCTGCACGTCGAGGATCCGCGTCTGTGGAGCCCGGAGGACCCGCACCTGCACGAGCTGATCATCGAGGTGCGGGATTCCGAGGGGGCCCTGACCGAGGTGATCCCGCAGCGCGTCGGCATCCGCCGCTTCGGAATCGAGAACGGCGTGCTCTCGCTCAACGGCGTGCGCGTCGTGTTCAACGGCATCAACCGTCACGAGTTCTCCCTGGCGGGCCGCGTCCCGTCGAGGGAGGTGACCGAGGCCGACATGCGGGTGCTGAAGGCTCACAACGTCAACGCCGTGCGCACCAGCCACTACCCGAACGACTCCATGTTCTACGAGCTGGCCGATGAGTACGGGCTGCTCGTCATCGACGAGATGAACATGGAGACGCACGGGCGCTGGACCGAGATCCGCCAGCGCGGCGCGGCGGAGGACATCGCCATCCCCGGCGACCACGACGAGTGGCGACCGGCGGCTCTGGACCGTGCGCGCAGCATGCTCGAGCGCGACCGCAACCACCCGAGCGTCGTGATCTGGTCGTGCGGCAACGAGTCGTACGGCGGCACGGTGCTGCGGGACGTGGCCGACTGGTTCCGCCAGGCGGATGACAGACCCGTCCACTACGAGGGCGTGACCTGGGATCCTCGCTACCCCGAGACCACCGACATCACGAGCCAGATGTACACGCCGGCCACCGCGGTGGAGCAGCAGCTGCGCGAGCACCGGGACAAGCCGTTCATCCTCTGCGAGTACGCGCACGCGATGGGCAACTCGTTCGGCGGGGTGGCGGAGTACGTCGACCTCGCATACCGCGACGAGCTGTTCCAGGGCGGGTTCATCTGGGACTTCGCAGACCAGGCGATCCGGATGCGGGACAGGTACGGCCACGAGTACTTCGGCTACGGCGGCGACAACGGCGAGGCCCCGCACGACCACGACTTCAGCGGGAACGGGATCGTCTTCGCCGACCGCACCCTCACGCCCAAGGCGCAGGAGATGAAGAAGCTGTACCAGCCCTTCGTCGTCGAGGTCTCGTCGGCCGAGGTCGCGATCACGAGCAGGATGCTGTTCACCTCGTCGTCGGCCTACGAGACGCGCGTGTCGATCGCTCGCGAGGGCACGGTGGTGGCCGCCGGCGTCATCGACACCGACGTCGCTCCCGGAGAGACCCGCTCGTACCGGCTGCCGGTGGACGTGCCGCGGATGCGGGGGGAGTACGCGATCGTCGTGTCGCTGCATCTGCGCATCGCGACGGCGTGGGCGCCGGCCGGGCACGAGGTGGCCTGGGGCGAGCACGTGGTCGCGGTCGGCGGGACGGCGCGGGCTGTCGTGGCCGCCCGACCCCAGGTCGTGGAGGGCACCCTGAGCATCGGCGTGCACGGCCCCGGGTTCCATGTGCTCTTCTCGCGGCTGTTCAACGGGCTCGGCTCGTACCGCTTCGGCGGGGCGCGGGCGGGGGGGGGCGGGCTGCCGGCCCGCCCCGGGGCCGCGCACTTCCGGGCCGCCCCCCCCCCGGCCCCGCGGGGGCCGGACCGGCCGCTCGGCGGGGGGCAGTGGCTGCGGGCCGGCCGCTACGGGCGGGCCAGCGGATACCACGAGCCGGCGGACATCTCGGTGGCGCAGGAGGAGCATGGGGTGCGCATCGGCTACCGCTACGAGCTGCCGACGACCCCGGTCACGCACTGCGAGCTGAGCTACCTGATCGACGGCTCCGGCCGGGTGGAGGTCACGCAGCGGATGCATGTGCCCGAGGGCATGCCCGCGATGCCGGAGTTCGCGACCATGCTCGCCATGCCCGCCGACTACGACCGGGTGCGCTGGTACGGCGAGGGGCCGGAGGAGTGCTACGTCGACCGCCGCGCGGGCGCCCGGCTCGGCGTCTACGACCGCCGCGTGCCGGACATGCTCACGCCCTACCTGAACCCGCAGGAGGCGGGGAACCGCACGGGCGTGCGCTGGGCCGAGGTGACGGATGCCCAGGGCGTCGGGCTGCGCTTCGAGGGCGATCCGACCATGGAGTTCTCGGCTCTGAGCTGGACGCCCGCCGAGATCGAGAGCGCACTCCATCCGAACGAGCTGCCGCCGATCCACCGCACGATCGTGCGGCCGGCGCTCATGCGCCGCGGCGTCGCCGGCGACGACTCGTGGGGTGCGCGTCCGCTGACCGAGCACCTGCTGCCGACCGGCGACCTCGAGTTCCGGTTCGCCTTCCGGGGGATCTAGGTGTACCGACCGGGGACGTTGGTCAATCGTGAGAATGGCGGCTGGTTGCCGCAGGCCGTGTGGGGCCGGTGGTGGTTGTAGTAGTGGAGCCAGCCGTCGAGTTCGCCACGGCGTTCGGCTTCGGAGGTGTAGCAGCGGGCGTAGGCCCAACCGTCGGCCAAGGTGCGGTGGAATCTCTCGATCTTGCCGTTGGTCTGGGGCCGATACGGCCGCGTGCGCTTGTGCGTGATACCCAGCTCAGCGCAGGTGTCTCGCCACAGGTGTGAGCGGTAAGCGCCGCCGTTGTCCGACAGGACCCGCTCAACGGTCACGCCGCGGGCGTTGAACCACTCAACGGCCCGCACCAGGACTGCAGTGGCGGTCTGGGCGGTTTCGTCGTCATGGATCTCGGCGTGGGCGACGCGGGAGTGGTCGTCAATGACGGTGTGGACGTAGGCCTTTCCCATCAACGGGTCGTAGTGTTTGTTCTTCGGCTTGCCGGGTGTAGCGGCGCGGTTCTTCTCGCCCTGGCGGCGGCCGACGTAGCGCCAGCCTCCGCCGTCGGGGATGTTGCCGAGCTTGTTCACGTCGACGTGGAGCATCGCCCCGGGGTGGTCGTGCTTGTAGCGGCGAACCGGCTCACCGGTGGCGCGGTCGACATGGGACAGCCGGTTCAGATGCGCCTCGGCCAGGATCCGATGGACGGTCGACGGCGCGATCCCGAGCCGGCAGGCCAACTGCACCGGCCCTTCGCGAAGCCGGAGACGGAGTTGGATGCAGCGCTTCGCGGTCGCCGTGTCGGTCTTGGTGGGTGAGTGGTGAGGTCGTGACGACCGGTCCTGCATGGGTTGGCCTGCGCGGTAGCGGTCGGCCCAGCGCTTCACGGTCGGCCAGGACACTTGGAAGCGGGCAGCGACCTCGCTGACAGGCCAGCCCTCGTCAACGACGAGCCGCGCAACCTTGAGGCGGTGACGTGGAGTGAGTGCTGCATTGGCATGAGTCATGGCGGCATTCCCTTCGGTCGTAGCGACCATCCCGAAGGGTGCTTTTCAGTGGCTCTGGGCGTAGTGGCGCAGCGCTTGGGCGGCGAAGCCGGCGGCTTCTGCACCACCGAAGGCGGGATGGGAGTCTGGGTTGGCGGCGTAGAGGACGGCCATGCCAGTGAGCATGGCGCGGGTCTTGTCCAGGTCGCCGGCATGCCCGGGCGTCCCGGGGATCTGGGCGAACCAGGCGGCATGGGCGGCTGCGTGCTGTTGGGCCTGGTCGCTCAATGGGGAGACACCCGACTGGTGGAGTTCGCCCCACCGCGCCAGGAGCTGTTCGGCGTCGGCCTGGAACTGACGTTGCTGGGTGAGGTTCTTGCTATGCCACCACCGGTTGGACTGCTCGAAGACCACGCGTCCCCATCGTTGGGTCACCTCGGCCTCATAGCGGTCGTTGAAGCCTTCGAGCATCATGTCCATCCGCGGTTGGCGTCCCTCGCGTCGCATCGTCACGGTGTGCTCGACGGACGCGATACGACGTTCCAGCGCTTCCCGCTCGTGCTCGAGGTGTACCAGGTGCGTCTCGAGGGCGGTGATCTCCTCGTCTGGGTTCGCGTCGCTTGCCAGCGCTTCGCCGATCGCACCCAGGGCCAGGCCGGCTTCACGCAGGAGCAGGATGCGTTGCAGGCGTGCCACGGCGACAGATCCGTAGTAGCGATAGCCGTTCGCGCCGATCCGGTCCGGCACGAGCAGGCCGATCTGGTGATAGTGACGCAATGTCCTGGCGCTGATGCCAGCGCGGTCAGCGAGTTCTTGGACGGTCCACTCCACCATCTCGGCCTCTCTCGTCAGCGGGCTGGCATTGTCAGACCCAACTGTGGCAGTGCCACGGCCAGGATCTCGGAGGCGGGCGTGGCCACGGCCCTGGCGGGTGACTGTCCGGTGGCCTCCCGATAGGCGGACACGAAGCGTGCCCCGGCAGCGTAACCGGCCCCGGTGGGCAGCCCGACCGGTGTTGCGCCGAACAGGCAAGCGCTCGGATCGCCCAACACCCAAGCCGCGAAATCCTGCATGCCAGTCACGTCCAGGCCTTCGGTGACGCGGCGCAGCACCTCGTCACTGGTACGGGTCTGGTCGCTGACGAAGTGCGTGAATCCCTGCTCGCCCACGAGGTCGGCGGCGAACAGGTCCGCGAGACCCTCAGCCACTACGTGCTCGCCAACCGTGACCGTCTGCGGGTTCCACACCACGCCTCCGGTCGAGTACCGCACATTGTGGTGGAGCTCGTGCAGGGCGATGCCCTCCAACCGCGCCAGAACCTCGTCGGTGGGCCAGATCGTGATGGCGATGTACCCGCTGATCCCACCGAAGGCCGACAGGCCGCGGATCTCATCCATGAAGTGCTTGTTGGTGGGATCCCCGAGCACGAGCAACACCGTCAGGTCAGGCATCGCCACAGTCGGATCGGCAGCGTTCAGCTCCCGCAGCCCCGTTTCGAGCGCTCGCTCGACACGGCCCCAAACATCGGCGCGTTCCAAAGCGTCGACCGCGCCGAGGATCTTGTCTGCCGCTACGGAGGGTCCGAAACCGAAGTTCTGGCTGTGAACCGCGGCCAGATCAGGTCCACCGGGAATGAAGAAGTACATCCCCGCCATCGGCTCCCACAGTCTGCGAGCTGCGTCCTTCCACTGCTCCGGAGAACTGCTCACCATCGCCCGCATCCCAGCGGCACTGTCAATCATCGTCACTGTCATGCCCACGACGCTAAACATTGACGCTGCGTCAAGGTCAAGCTCCTGACCGTCGATCAACGTGTCCGGTCAGTACATCTAGGCCGTCAGCCCCGGAGCCGTCCCCCCTGTGCCTTCACCGGCGGGACGGCGCGGTGCTGGCGCGCACGACGAGCTCGGTGGGGACCAGTCCCTGCCCCGCCTCCCCGCGGTGCTCGATCCGGTCGACCAGCATCTCCACGGCGGCGGTGCCCACGCGGTCGAAGTACTGGTGGACGGTGGTCAGGGGCGGCTGGAAGTCGGCGGCCATGTCCATGTCGTCGAAGCCGACCACGCTCACGTCGTCCGGCACGATCCGCCCGGCCTCGCGCAGGGCGCGCATGGCGCCCAGTGCCATCTCGTCGTTCGCGGCGAACACGGCGGTCACCGACGGGTCGGCGGCCAGCCGGAGCCCGGCGGCGTGACCGGATGCCGCGCTCCAGTCGCCGTGCAGCACCGGCGGGACCTCGCGGTCGTGCGCGCGCAGCGTCGCCTCCCAGGAGGCCGCACGGTCACGAGCGGAGAACGAGTCCTCGGGGCCGCTGATGTGCCACACCGTGCGGTGGCCGAGGCCGAGAAGATGCTCGGTGGCCAGCCGCGCGCCCTGGGCCTGGTCGATGTCGACCGTCGGGTAGGGCTGGGAGCCGCCCGCCGTCACCACGACGGCGGGGATGCCGGCGATGTGCGCGAGATCGGAGTCGTGCAGGTCGTGCGCCTCGAGCACGACGAGCACCCCGTCCACTGCCTGCTCCGCGAGCCGCACGAACGCCCCGGCGAGACCCGCCTGGGCGATGGTCCACAGCGGGGTCAGCGCCAGCGAGTAGCCCGCCCGCGACGCCTCGTTGGCGATGGCCTCCAGCGTGCGCATGTTGCCGTAGCTGGAGAGGCCGGACATGATCACGCCGAGGGTGCGGAACCGGCCGGACTTCAGCGCGCGGGCGGCGGAGTTGGGGCGGTAGCCCAGCCGGTCCATCGCGGCCAGCACCTTCTCGCGCGTCGCCGGCCGCACGATGTCCATGCCGTTGGCCACCCGAGAGACGGTCTGCGCGGACACCCCGGCCTCGCGCGCGACGTCGATGATCGACGGGGCGCGCCATACGCGCGCGTCGTCTGCCCGAGCTGCCACCGATGCTCCCCTTCTCGCCGTCTCAGACGTGGTCGCGCCAGGAGTGCTGCGGGTCGTAGCCCAGCACCTCCCTGGCGTGGTCGATCGACAGCAGCGTCTCGTTCGGGCCGACCTCGCGGGTCATCGGCACGCCGGGGAAGACCTCCGCGATCAGCTCGGCGTTGGGGCGCGACATCACGGTGTCGGCCGCCGCGATGATGAACCGGTCGAACCCGGGCTTCGCCACCTGCAGAGCGCGCTCCACGGCCTGCGCGCCGTCGCGGGCGTCGATGTAGCCCCACAGGTTCCACTTGCGCTGCCGTGCGTCGGCATCGAACGAGGGGAACGCCGCGTAGTCCTCTGGCACCATCACGTTCGAGAAGCGCAGCGCCGTGATCGACAGGTCGGGATGCCAGCGCACCAGCTCCCTCGCCAACTGCTCCTCGAGCGTCTTCACCAGTGAGTACACCGACTCGGGGCGCGCCGGATACTCCTCGTCGACCTGCACGAAGTCGGGGGCGCGCGTGCCCACGACATCCATCCCGATCACGTCCCAGCCGTGCGCGCGCAGTTCACGGGCGACGACAGCGCCGAGTTTCCCGGACGCCCCGGTGAGTGCGATGCGCATGTGCGCAAGTCTCCCACCTCGGAGCCGGATCAGCCCAGCTCGATCACCGACCACGACAGCGCCGGCAGTGCCGCGCGCACCGCGCCGTCGACGACGTCGGCCTCGAGCGGCACCATGTGCACGGCATCGGGAGTCGTCTCGAGGTTCGCCGTGTGCCGATCCCCGCCTTCGGGGATCGTGAGCGTCTCGGCCTTCAGCACCCGCAGGCCGCCGAAGCCGCGCAGATCCACGGTCAGGTCGTTCGCGTCGGTGAGCGATCGGTTCGCGACGAACACCACCACCCGGCCGGACTCCTCGTCCCAGGTCGCCGCGGCGTCGACGGAGTCGACATCGCCGTAGCGCTTGGTGGCGATCTGCGACGCCGACACCGCGAGACGCAGGATGCGGCCGCGGGCGAGACGGGCCATGCGCTCGAACGGCCAGAAGCTGGTCTGGCGCCACGCGGCGCCGCCCTCCTCGGAGCGGATCGGCGCGATCACGTTCACCAGCTGCGCCTGGTTGGCGATCCGCACGCGGTCGCCGTGCCGCAGCAGGCTGTTCAGGAACGTGCCGACGACCACGGCATCCGTCACGGAGTAGGTGTCCTCGATCAGCCGGGGGTGCTCGCGCCACGTCTTCGACACCTGGTGCGGCTGGTCCTCGGTGTCGAGCCCCGACTGGTACCAGACGTTCCATTCGTCGAACGAGATGTCCACCTGCTTGGTGTGCTTGCCCGCGGCCTTCACCGCGTCGATCGTCGAGACCACGCCGTCGATGAAGGCGTCCATCTCCACGGCCTCGGCCAGGAACGACTCGGCGTCGCCGTCGTGCTCCTGGTAGTACGCGTGCATCGAGATGTAGTCCACCTCGTCGTACGCGTGCGTGAGCACAGTGTGCTCCCAGGTGCCGAAGGTGGGCATCCCGCGACTCGACGACCCCACCGCGACGAGCTCGATCGAGTCGTCGACGAGCTTCATCGCCTTCGCGGTCTCCTGCGCCAGCCGGCCGTACTCGTGCGCGGTCTTGTGGCCGATCTGCCACGGGCCGTCCAGCTCGTTGCCCAGGCACCACAGCTTGATGTCGAAGGGGTCGGCGGCGCCGTTCGCGCGCCGCAGGTCCGACCAGTACGTGCCGCCGGGATGGTTGGCGTACTCCACCAGGGCGCGCGCCTCCTCCACCCCGCGCGTGCCGAGGTTGATGGCCTCCATCACCTCGACCTCCGCGTCACGGGCCCAGTCGACGAACTCGTGCAGGCCGAAGGCGTTCGTCTCGATCGTGTGCCAGGCGCCGTCGATGCGCACGGGTCGGTCGGCGACCGGACCGACCCCGTCCTCCCAGCGGTAGCCCGACACGAAGTTGCCGCCGGGGTAGCGCACCACCGTCGGCCCCATCTCGCGGACCAGCTCGAGCACATCGCGGCGGAAGCCACGCTCGTCGGCCTGCGGATGCCCCGGTTCGTAGATGCCCGTGTAGACGCAGCGCCCCATGTGCTCGACGAACGACCCGAACAGGCGTCGCGGGACGTCGGCGATGGTGAACTCGCGGTCGATGGTGATGCGGGACGAAGACATTGCTCTCCTTGTGAGGGGTGGGTGGATGCTACTGACCGCCGAAGCCGCTGGTCGCGACTCCCTTGACGATCTGCTTCTGGAAGACGAGGAACACGACGATCAGCGGCAGTGCGGCCAGCACGGCCTGCGCCATGACCTGCGCGTACTGCACGCCGTAGTCGCTGATCACGGTCTGGAGCCCGACCGGAAGGGTCATCAGGGTGGTGTCGTTGATGACCAGGAACGGCCAGAGGAAGTTGTTCCATGCGCCGATGAAGACGAAGATCGCGACGGATGCCAGGATCGGCCGCGACAGCGGCAGGATGATCGACCAGAACACGCGCAGTCGGCTCGCGCCGTCCACGCGCGCGGCGTCCTCCAGCTCGATCGGCACGGCGTCGAAGAACTTCTTCAGGATGAACACCATCGCGGGCGCCACCACCTGCGGCAGGATCAGCCCCCAGTAGGTGTCGACCATGTTGAAGGCGAGCATCTCGTAGAACAGCGGGATGATCAGCACCTGCGGCGGCACGACGATCGCGGCGATGATCGCGACGAACAGCCACTTCCGGCCGCGGAAGTCCAGCCGCGAGAAGGCGTATGGGGCCAGCGCCGAGATCGCGACCGTGATGACCGTGACCGCCACCGAGGTGAGCAGGCTGTTCCACGCCCACAGGTACACGTTGCCCTGCGACAGGATCGCGCCGAACGCGTCGAGGGTGGGCCCGGACGCCCCGATCCACGAGGGGTCGCCGGAGGCGGCATCCGTCTCGGTCTTGAAACCGGTCGCCACCGCCCAGAGGAACGGCAGCAGCCAGCCGATCGCGAGCAGCGCGAGGATGACGAAGGCCACCACCCGCAGGGGCGCGAACGGCTTCTGGCCGGGCAGGCGCGGGCGGCGGGAGCGGGTGGGGCGGCGCGAGGAGTCCGGGACGGTGACGGCCTCGGTCGGGGAGAGCGTTGCGGTGGACATCACTGCACCTTCCTGCGCCGGGTCACGAGAGCCTGGGCGACGCCGACGATGATGATCAGGGCGAAGAACACGTAGGAGATGGCGGCCGAGAAGCCGAACCGGTAGTTCACGAAGCCGGCCTCGTAGATGTACTGCACGATCGAGCGGGTGGTGTCGCTCGCGACGCCACCGAGCATCTGGTAGGCCTGGTCGAACAGCTTCAGGGATGCCAGGATCTGCAGGATCAGGATCAGCACGGTGGCCGGCCCCAGCTGCGGCAGCGTGATCGACCAGAACTGGCGCCACGCTCCCGCGCCGTCCAGCGACGCCGCCTCGTACTGCTGCGCCGGGATGTTCTGCATCGCGGCCAGGTACAGCAGGAAGTTGAAGCCCACGGTCCACCAGACCGTGGCGATCACGATCGACAGCATGTTGGTGTCGGGGTTCTGCAGCCAGGCGAGCGGCTGCAGGCCGAGGGCCTTGAGGATGTTGTTGGCCGCGCCGATCTGCGGGTTGAAGATCCACACCCAGATCTGCGAGATGACGGTGGATGCCAGCAGGTACGGCATGAAGAACGACAGCCGCCACAGCCACTGGCCCGGCAGCCCGCGGTCGACGAGGGCCGCCATGATCAGCGAGAGCGCCACCAGTGGCACCGTCGACAGCAGCGTGAACCACACCGTGTTCCACAGCGACTGCCACATGACCGGGTCGCCGAGCGCCTCGGCGTAGTTGGCGAAGCCCACCAGGTCCCCGCCTGCGCCGGTCAGCGACTGGTCGGTGAAGCTCAGGTAGATGCCGTGCAGGATCGGCCAGACCAGGAACAGTGCGAATGCGATGAGGAACGGGGCGAGGAACGCCCAGCTGACGAGCTGCTCGCGCCGACGCGGACCCGCAGGGCGGAACGGCTCGGAGCTCTTGCGGCCGGTGACGACCGCGCGGGTGCTGGCTGTGGTGGTCATCACTTCCACTTCCCTTCGGGGTCGGCGGGGTTCGGCTGGGCGAGCAGGGTGTCCACGCGCCGGATGAACCGGTCGATCGCGGCGCCGGGGTCGTCGCCGCTGAGCAGCACGCCCTGCACGGCCGCCCCGAACTCGCCCTGGAAGTTCGATCCGGATCCGGTGAACCAGGCCTCGGGGTCGTACACCACGTGCTGCGCGGCGTCGGCGTAGTGCGCCTGGGGGAGCAGCTTCGCGTAGTCGGGGGACTCCGTGACGGGCAGGTACGCCGGGATGTGACCGGCCTCGGCCCACCCGAACGAGCCCTTGAGCATGTCGGAGACGAACCGGTACGTCAGGTCGCGGCGGTGCTCGTCGGCATGCGCCTGGTGGGGGAGCACGAAGGAGTGCGAGTCCGCGTAGGCCGCGGGAGTGCCGTAGAGGGTGGGGATCATCGTCGCGTCGAAGGGGAGCTTCGCGTTCTGCATGGTGCGCAGCTCCCAGACGCCGGTCATCAGCATCCCGCTCTTACCCGTCGCGAACTCGGCGACCGCGGTGCCGTAGTCGTTCTGCGCCGCGGCGATCTCGCCGTCGAGCAGAGTCTTCATGAACGCCAGCGTCTCGACCGCGGCATCCTTGTCGATGCCGATCCTCCCGCCGGCCGGCAGCTCGATCGCCAGCCCGTGCTGCGCGTAGAGCCCGTAGAACAGCCGCCACATCTGGGCGCCGTCGCCGAGGTAGCCGTACGAGAGCGCGTGGCCCTTCGCCGATCCGCCGACCGCGCGCAGCTGATCGAGGAACTCCTCGGGCGAGGAGGTCTTCTTCAGCTGCCCGTCGGAGTCGAGCTCGCCCGCGGCGCCGCAGATGTCGGTGTTGTACATGAGCACGAAGGGATGCGCGTCCAGCGCGATGCTGAACCGCTTGCCGCCGACGATGCCCTTGTTCCAGATCGGCTCGGGGAAGGTGGACTCGTCCACGCCGAGCTCGGCCAGGCGGTCCAGGTCCCAGTCGTCGAGCAGTCCGCCCGGCGCCCAGCCCGGCACGCGCGTGGCGTGCATGATCGCGACGTCGGGGGCACGTCCGCCCGCGCCCGCCATGGCGAGCTTCGTGTAGTACGGGGTGCCCCAGGCGAGCACGGTGGGGCGGATGCGGTAGGCGCTCTGCGCCCTGTTGACGCCGTCCAGCAGCTGGGACATGGTCACGCCGTCTCCACCGGAGAGCAGATGCCAGAACTGCAGGGTCTGGGTGGTGGAGCCGGATGCTGTGCCGGGTGCGCAGCCCGCGAGGAGGGCGGCGCCGGCGGTGAGGGACGCGGCGGTGAGGAACTGCCTTCGAGAGAGATCTAGCGGGGGGGTCATGAATCACTCCTTCGTGAACGGCACCATCATTACATCGTGGTAATCATTGCGCAAGACCCATCGTCGCACGCCGCTCGGGCGTGCGTCAGGGGCGGTATCCGCCGGGGCTGCCCGCGGTGCTGCCTCGGGGATGCAGCCGATGCGGCAGCGTGACGGCCCGCGGGGGCATCGCGCGATCGTCCATGCGCGCGGTCAGCAGTGAGAGCGCTGCGCTCGCCAGCGCGTCCCGATCGAACGCGATGGTGGTGAGCGACGGGGTCGTGAACGCCGAGAGCTCCACATCGTCGAAACCGGTCAGCAGCACGTCGTCGGGAACGCGGATGCCGTGCGCCGCCAGCGTGTGCAGCGCGCCGAACGCCAGCGAGTCGGTGAAGGCGACCACGGCATCGAAGCCGACCCGCCGGTCCAGCAGCTCCTGCATCGCGTCGGCACCGCTCACCATCGACCACGGCAGCCGATCCGCCTCGAGCGCGGGATCGCGGGGGATCCCCGCCTCCTGCAGCGCATCGTGCACGCCCTGCAGGCGCAGGCGGCTGGTGGCGGTGGCGGGGCTCTGGCCGGTCGCCCCGCCGATCACGGCGATCCGACGCGCGCCCTGGGTGATCACGTGCCGGGTCGCATCGGCCGCCGCCAGCCGGCTGTCGATGCCGACGTGGTCCGCTCGGCTCTGCTCCACCTCGCCGATCACCACGAGCGGCGGGAGGTCGTCCGCCAGGGGGATCGCACTGTCCTCCAGGCGCACCGGATTGAGGATGAGGCCGTCGACCTGGCGGGTGCGCGCGCGTGCGAGCAGCTCGCCCTCGCGCTCGGGCGACAGTGCGGTCTCCTCGAACTGCACCGCGAGCTGGCGCTGGTGGGCCGCCGCGACCAGACTGTGCACCAGCTCGGCCGAGTAGGCGGTGGCGAGGTCGGGCAGGGCGACCGCGATCGTGCCCGACCGCCCCGTGCGCATGCCCCGGGCGCTGAGGTTCGGCACGAAGTCGAGCTGCCGCATCGCCCGCTCGACCCTGTCGCGCTTCTCCTCGCTGACCGTGAACGCGCCCGTGACGACGTTCGAGACCGTCTTGGGCGAGACCCCGGCGAGGGCGGCGACATCCTTCATCGTCGCGCGGTGCGGAGTCGGCGGCGTCATGCGGGTCAGCCTAGTGCGGGGCGGGGCCGTCCGCGGCCGTACACTCAGGACGATGGACGAGACGGCCGCAGAGCGCACGCGTGCCGTCGGCGTGCGCGATGTCGCCGCGCTCGCCGGGGTCTCGCGGCAGACGGTGTCACGCGTGCTGAACGAGCATCCGGAGGTCGCCGAGGCGACCCGGCGGCGCGTGCTCTCCGCGATGGCGGAGCTCGGCTACCGGATGAACAACGCCGCACGCGCGCTGGGAACCCGGCGCTCGCGCACGCTGGGCGTGCTGGCCTCGAACGCCGAGCAGTACGGGCCCTCGCGCAGCATCGCCGCCATCGAGGCATCCGCCCGCGCCGCCGGCTACTGGGTCAGTGCGGCGTTCGCCGAGGCGGGGGATGCGGATGCCGTGGTCGCCGCCGTCGACCACCTGATCGCCCAGGGCATGGACGGCATCGTGGTGGTCGCCCCGCACGCGCGCACGCTCGAGGCGCTGGACGCCCTGCGCATCGACGTGCCCATCGTCACCCTGCACTCCTCGGGGCGCGGCGCGCGCGGCCTGTCCGTCGATCAGGCGGCGGGCGCCGGGCTCGCCGTGGCCGAGCTCGCCGACGCCGGGCACGCCCGCATCGCGCATCTCGCGGGTCCTGCGGACTGGCTCGAGGCCGAGTCGCGGGCCGACGGCTTCGCCGCCGAGCTCGCGGCGCGCGGGCTGGAGCCGGGCCCGGTCGTCGAGGGGGACTGGTCGGCGGCATCCGGCTACGCGGCGACCGGTGCGATCATCGACGCCGGTGTCACCGCCGTGTTCTGCGCGAACGACCAGATGGCGCTCGGCCTGCTCGGCGGGCTGCACGAGGCCGGCATGCGGGTGCCCCGCGACATCAGCGTTGTCGGATTCGACGACATCCCGGACGCCGCGTACTACTGGCCGCAGCTGACGACCGTGCGGCAGGACTTCGCGGAGCTCGCCCGTCGGGCCGTCGCCGTCGTGATCGCGGAAGCGGATGCCGCAGCATCCGCGCTCGATCCGGTCGCCCCCGTGCTGGTGCGCCGCGAGTCGGTCGCACCCCCACGCTGCCCCTGATCCGCTACGTCCCCCCCGTCTCCGTCGAGAGCACGGGACGTCGCCGAGTGCACGGCTTGTTCACGCGAAGTTCCCGTGCGCTCGGCGAGATGTCGTGCTCTCGACGAGGGGGACGGGTGTTGACGACTGCGGGCGAGGGTGTCATGCTGGGCGATGTGACCGGTCACGGTGGCCGAGCATCAGACCGACGAGGTGCCCGTGAGCAAGGAAGCCCCCGACTTCAGCCCTGAGCTGCAGGCCGCGATCCAGACCGTCCGCGAGGACGTCTCCCGTCTGCACGGCGAGCTCGTCCGCTACGGCCTCGTGGTGTGGACCGGAGGGAACATCTCCGGTCGCGTCCGCGTCGGCGACGATCCGAGCGCCGACCTGTTCGTCATCAAGCCCTCCGGCGTCTCGTACGACGACCTGGCCCCTGAGAACATGATCCTCTGCGACCTGGACGGCGACGTGATCCCCGACACTCCGGGCAGCGACCGCTCGCCCTCCAGCGACACCGCCGCGCACGCGTACGTCTACCGCCACATGCCCGAGGTCGGCGGCGTCGTGCACACGCACTCCGACTACGCCGTGGCCTGGGCGGCGCGCGGAGAGGAGATCCCCTGCGTGATCACCGCGATGGCCGACGAGTTCGGCGGCCCCATCCCGATCGGTCCCTTCGCGATCATCGGCGACGACTCGATCGGCCGCGGGATCGTCGAGACCCTCACCGGGCATCGCTCCCGCGCGGTGCTGATGCAGAACCACGGGCCGTTCACGATCGGCGTGAACGCGAAGGATGCCGTGAAGGCCGCGGTCATGGTCGAGGACGTCGCCCGCACCGTGCACCTCGCCCGCGAGGCCGGCCCGCTCATCCCCATCCCGCAGGAGGCCATCGACAGCCTCTACAACCGGTACCAGAACGTGTACGGCCAGAGCGCGGACGCACGCCGATGAGCGCCGTGACGGGACATTCCGCTCGTGAGGACGTGCTCGCCGGCCGCACCAGCCTGGGCATCGAGCTCGGCTCCACCCGCATCAAGGCGTGCCTGATCGGCTCCTCCGCCGAGGTGCTCGCCACCGGCTCGTTCTCCTGGGAGAACCGGCTGGAGGACGGGCTGTGGACCTACAGCCTGGACGACGTGTGGACCGGCCTGCAGTCCGCGTTCGCCGACCTGATCGCCGACGTGCACGACCGCTACGGCGTGCGCCCGGACACGTTCGGCGCCATCGGCGTCTCCGCGATGATGCACGGCTACCTGGCCTTCGACGCCGCCGGCGATCTGCTCGCCCCGTTCCGCACCTGGCGCAACACCAATACGGGCCGCGCCGCAGCGGAGCTCACCGAGCTGCTGGGCGTCAACATCCCGCTGCGCTGGTCCGTCGCGCACCTCCGGCAGGCGCAGCTCGACGCCGAGCCGCACGCCGAGGACGTGCGCTTTCTCACCACTCTCGCCGGCTACGTGCACTGGCGGCTCACCGGGCGCCGGGTGCTCGGCATCGGCGATGCCTCGGGCATGTTCCCGATCGACTCCGCCGCCCGCGACTATGACCAGACGATGATCGCCCGCTACGACGAGCACGTCGGCGGCGACCTGCGCTCGGTGCTGCCCGAGGTGCTCGTCGCCGGGCAGGACGCCGGATCCCTCACCGCGGCGGGCGCCGGGCTGCTCGATCCGACCGGGGCGCTGCGGCCGGGCATCCCACTGTGCCCGCCGGAGGGCGATGCGGGCACCGGCATGGTCGCGACGAACGCGGTCGCACCGCGCACCGGCAATGTGAGCGCGGGCACCAGCATCTTCGCGATGGTCGTGCTCGAGCATCCGCTGGCCGAGGTGCACCACGAGCTCGACCTGGTCACGACTCCCGCCGGTGACGCGGTCGCCATGGTGCACTGCAACAACGGCGCCAGCGAGCTGGCGGCGTGGGTGGGCATGTTCACCCGGTTCGCCGAGGCGTCCGGCATCCGCGGGTCTGCGGATGCCGTCTTCGAGACGCTCTTCCGCGAGGCGCTGGACGGCGAGGCGGATGCCGGCGGACTGCTTGCCTACAACCACCTCGCGGGCGAGCCCATCGCCGGCCTCGACGAGGGGCGCCCGCTCTTCGTGCGCACGCCCGACAGCCGCTTCACCCTGGCGAACGTGATGCGCGCCCAGCTGTACGGCGTGTTCGGCACCCTCGCGCTGGGCATGCAGGTGCTGACGGACGAGGGCGTCGCGCTCGACCGGATGTATGCCCACGGCGGCATGTTCCGCACCGCCGATGTCGCGCAGCGCTTCCTCGCCGGGGCGCTGAACGCACCCGTGGCGGTCGGCGACACGGCATCCGAGGGAGGGGCCTGGGGCATCGCCGTGCTCGCCGCCTACCTGTCGGCGGCCGGCGAACAGCGGCTGGACGCCTACCTCGACCAGCACGTCTTCGCCGGAGCATCCCTCTCCGTCATCGATCCCGACCCGGCCGACGTCGCCGGGTTCACCACCTACCTCGACCGCTACCGCGCGGGTCTGGCCATCGAGGCCGCCGCCACAGGCTCCATCTAAGGACTGCGTCAATGCCCAAGCTCACCACCTCCCTCGACGGCTACCAGGTCTGGTTCCTCACCGGCAGCCAGCACCTTTACGGGCCCGAGACGCTCGCGCAGGTCGCCGAGCAGTCGCGTGCCATCTCGGATGCGCTCGACGGTGCCTCCGAGGTTCCCGTCCGCATCGTGTGGAAGCCGGTGCTGACCGACTCCGCCGCCATCAGGAAGGTCATGCTCGAGGCGAACGCCGACGACAGCGTGATCGGCGTCGTCGCCTGGATGCACACCTTCAGCCCGGCGAAGATGTGGATCGCCGGTCTCGACGCACTGCAGAAGCCGCTCGCCCACCTGCACACCCAGGCCAACGTCGAGCTGCCCTGGGCCGACATCGACTTCGACTTCATGAACCTGAACCAGGCCGCGCACGGAGATCGCGAGTTCGGCTACATCCAGACCCGGCTGAACGTGCCGCGCAAGACCATCGTCGGGCACGCGTCCGACCCACGCGTGCGCCAGGAGCTCGGCACCTGGCAGCGCGCCGCCGCGGGCCTGGCCGCATCGCGCTCGCTCAAGCTCGCGCGCTTCGGCGACAACATGCGCTTCGTCGCCGTCACCGAGGGTGACAAGACCGAGGCCGAGCTGCGCCTGGGCGTGCAGGTCAACACCTGGGGCGTGAACGAGCTGGCGGATGCCGTCGCGGCGGCATCCGAATCCGACATCGATGCGCTGGTGGCCGAGTACGAGGAGCTGTACGAGGTCGTGCCCGAGCTGCGGCGCGGGGGAGAGCGGCACCAGTCGCTGCGCGACGGCGCGGCCATCGAGATCGGGCTGCGATCGTTCCTGGAGGAGGGCGGTTTCGGCGCCTTCACCACCTCGTTCGAGGATCTCGGCGAGCTGAAGCAGCTGCCGGGCCTCGCCGTGCAGCGGCTGATGGCCGAGGGCTACGGCTTCGGCGCCGAGGGCGACTGGAAGACCGCGATCCTGGTGCGCGTCGCGAACGTGATGGGCTCCGGCCTGCCGGGCGGCGCCAGCCTGATGGAGGACTATACCTATGACATGACCCCGGGCGACGAGCTGATCCTCGGCGCGCACATGCTCGAGGTCTCGCCCTCGCTCACCCCGGCCAGGCCGACCCTGGAGATCCACCCGCTCGGCATCGGCGGCAAGGACGACCCGGTGCGCCTGGTCTTCACGGCAGACCCCGGCCCGGCCGTCGTCGTGGCGCTCAGCGACATGCGCGACCGCTTCCGCCTGACCGCGAACGTGGTCGAGAACGTCGAGCCGCGGGCGGCACTGCCGAAGCTCCCCGTGGGGCGTGCCGTGTGGAAGCCGGCGCCGGACTTCACCACCAGCGCTGCCGCCTGGCTGACCGCGGGAGCCGCGCACCACACCGTGATGTCGACGGCCGTCGGCCTCGAGGCGTTCCGCGACTTCGCCGAGATGGCGCAGATCGAGCTCCTGGTGATCGACGAGTCGACGACCCTGCCCGAGTTCCAGAAGACGGTGCGCTGGAACCAGGCGTACTACCGGCTGGCGCAGGGGTTCTGACCCGCGGCCCGCGCGCGGCGGGACTCAGGCGTCCAGCACGCGCGCGGCCTGCCGGGCGGCGCCGAGCGCCACGTACTCCGCGGGCGCCGGCACCTCGACCGGGATGCCCAGCACGAGAGGCGCGATCCGCCGTACGGCCTCGGACTGCGCGCCGCCCCCGATCAGCAGGGCGCGCTCGACACGGACCCCCTGGTCGCGCAGGGCGGTCAGGCCGGCGCCGAGCCCTGACAGCATGCCCTCGACGGCCGCACGTGCGAGGTTCTCGCGAGTGGTCGAGGCCAGGGTCATGCCCGAGAGCGTGGCGGTGGCATCCGGCAGGTTGGGGGTGCGCTCGCCCTCGAAGTAGGGCTGCAGGGCGAGACCGCCCGCGCCGGCGGAAGCCTGCAGCGCCAGCCGGGACAGCTCGTCGTGGTCCACTCCCAGCACCCGGGCGACGGCGTCGAGCACCCGGGCCGCGTTCAGCGTCGCGACCAGGGGCAGGAAGCGCCCATCGGCATCGGCGAAGCCCGCGACCGTGCCGGTCTCGTCGTGCACTGCGCTCTCGCTCACCGCGAAGACGGTGCCGCTCGTGCCGACCGACACCACGGCATCCCCTGGGCGGGCACCGACGCCGAGCGCCGCCCCGGCGTTGTCGCCCGCGCCGGGGCCGACGCGCCGGCCCGCGGCATCCGTGACCCACTCCGACGGTCCGAGCACGCGCGGCAGCACCGCGTCGTGGCCGAGCGCCGCGACCAGCAGCTCCCGGTCGTAGTCGCCGGTCTCCGGGTTCCAGTAGCCTGTTCCGCTCGCATCCGATCGGTCGGTCACCAGCTCGTCGAGACGGGGATCGGCGCCGCCGGCGGCCGGGCCGAACCCACGCAGCCGCCAGGTGAGCCAGTCGTGCGGCAGCGCGACCGCAGCGACCCGTGCGGCGCTGTCCGGTTCGGCATCGCGCAGCCAGCGCAGCTTGGTGATCGTGAAGGATGCCACCGGCACCAGTCCGGTGTGCTCGGCCAGAGCGGATGCCCCGAACTCGGCGACCAGGTCGGCGGCAGCGCCCGCTGACCTGGTGTCGTTCCACAGCAGGGCGTCGCGGACGACGGCGCCCGAGGCGTCCAGCGCCACCATGCCGTGCTGCTGCCCGCCGATGGCCCAGGCCTCGACGTCGTCCATCCCGCCGGCATCCGCGATCGCCGCCTGCAGTGCGTCCCACCACGCCTCCGGCGCCACCGAGGTCCCGTCCGGGTGGGGAGCGCGCCCGGTGCGCACGACGGCACCCGTCGCGGCATCCGCGATCACGACCTTGCAGGACTGCGTCGACGAGTCGACGCCCATCACGAGTGCCATACGCGGCATCCTCTCACTTCGTTCTGCGGCCGAGACGGGTGCTGGTGGCGGGTCAGCGGGCGCCCATGAGGTGCTCGGATGCCAGCTGCTGCAGCCGCACGAAGCCGAAGCCGCGCGCGCCGAAGTACGCCGACGGGTCGAAGTCCTCGAACGCGCTCCGGTCGGCGATCAGATCGTCGTACGACTCGCCCTCGCCCAGGGTGGGCTGCGACAGCTCGGCGACGCGCGCTGCGGCCAGGGCCTCCTGCACCTCGGGGTCGGCGCGGAACGCGGTGGCCCGCTCCTTCAGCAGCAGGTACATCCGCATGTTGGCGGCGGCCGAGTCCCACACGCCGGCCTCGTCCTCGGTGCGGCTGGGCTTGTAGTCGAAGTGCCGCGGGCCGTCGTAGGCGGGGGCGCCGTTCGCGCCGCCGTTCTCGAGCAGGTCCACCAGCGCGAAGGCGTTGTGCAGGTCGCCGTGTCCGAACACCAGGTCTTGGTCGTACTTGATGCCGCGCTGTCCGTTCAGATCGATGTGGAAGAGCTTGCCGTGGTACAGCGCCTGGGCGATGCCGGCGGCGAAGTTCAGCCCGGCCATCTGCTCGTGACCCACCTCGGGGTTCAGGCCCACCAGCTCGGGGCGCTCCAGCGAGTTGATGAAGGCGAGGGCATGGCCCAGAGTCGGCAGCAGGATGTCGCCGCGCGGCTCGTTGGGCTTCGGCTCGATGGCGAAGCGGATGTCGTAGCCCTTGTCCGTGACGTAGTCGCCCAGCAGGTTCACGGCCTCGCGGTAGCGCTCCAGCGCCGCGCGGATGTCCTTCGCGGAGTCGTACTCGGCGCCCTCGCGGCCGCCCCACATCACGAAGGTCTTCGCCCCCAGCTCGGCGGCCAGGTCGAGGTTGCGCAGCACCTTGCGCAGAGCGAAGCGGCGCACCTGGCGATCGTTCGAGGTGAAGCCGCCGTCCTTGAAGACCGGAGCGCTGAACAGGTTCGTGGTGACCATCGGCACGATCAGGCCGGTGTCGGCGAGTGCGCCCTTCAATCGGTCGATCTGGGTCTGGCGCTCGGCATCCGTCGATCCGAAGGCGAACAGATCGTCATCGTGGAAGGTGAGCCCGTACGCGCCGAGCTCGGCGAGCTTCTCGACGCCGTGCACGACGTCGAGCGCGGGACGGGTGGGGCCGCCGAACGGGTCGGTGCCGTTGTAGCCGATGGTCCAGAGGCCGAACGAGAACCGGTCGGCCTTGGTGGGGGTGAGTGCCATGATGATCCGCCTTCAGCGACGTCGGTGAAATGTTGTGGATCAGAACATATCAAGTCGGTGGAGCGGATGCAACGGATCAGGTCCTCGGTGCGGCCGTCGTCTCCCGCACGACGAGCTCGGCGGGCAGGCGCACGTGCTCATGCGCCTCGCCGTCCAGCATCCGCAGCAGCAGGCGCACGGCGGTGGCGCCCATCTCGGTCAGCGGCTGGCGCACCGTGCTCAGCTGCGGCGCGTGCGCGGCCGCTTCGGGGATGTCGTCGAAGCCGATCACCGAGAGGTCGTCCGGCACGTGCAGGCCGTGCTCGACCGCCACGCGGATCATCTCGATGGCGGAGAGATCGTTCGCCGCGAAGACTGCCGTGGGGTGGTCCGCGAGGTCGAGCAGCGCGTGCGCGCCCGCGGTCGAATCCGCCGTGCGGTAGCCGCCGTCGGCGACGAGCGCGGGGTCGAAGCGGATGCCTGCGGCGTCGAGCGCCTCGCGATACCCCTGCTCGCGCTGACGGGCGGAGACGAGGTCGGTGCGGCCGCGCAGGTGGGCGATGCGGCGATGTCCCAGTGAGATCAGGTGCTCGGTCGCGGCCCGTGCGCCGTCGACGTTGATCACGCTCACTGTCGCGGGGCCGTCCGGGCCGGCATGCGGATCGATCGCGACGATGGGCACCGATGCGTCCGCGGGGGTCGAGGTCGGCGTCACGACGATGGCGCCGTCGATCAGGGTTCCGCCCAGGCGGGAGAGCGAGCGTCGCTCCCAGCCGCGGTGCTCTCCTGCCGAGACGCTGCCCGCATAGGCCAGCACGTCGAAGCGCGTGCCCTGCAGCTCGGTGGAGACCCCGCTCAGCAGCTGCAGTGCGAACGGCTCGAACTCCGCCACCAGAACGCCGATGACGTTGGTGCGCCGTCGCCGCATCGATGTCGCCACGAGCGAGCTGGCGTATCCGAGCTCGTCGACCACGCTCAGCACGTGCGCCAGTGTCGCGGGTGCGACGCCGTCGCGGCCGTTGATGGCCTTGGAGACCGTGGCGACGGAGACTCCGGCGGCGTGAGCGACATCGTGGATCGTCGTGCGGCGGTTCATCCGTCCAATCTAGTGATGGAAAACGATATCGATAACGATTGACATGGCGAATCGAACCTGCCAGAGTAGCCGGAGCACATTCGGTGTAGTCGGCAACAAATGGAGCCGGACCGCGAACTCGAAGAGGAGACACACGGCATGAAGATCGGCAAGGCATGGGTCGCCGCAGCGGCGGCCGTGGCGACGCTGGGGATGCTCGGGCTCACCGGCTGCTCCGGCAGCTCGGACGGAGCGGGCGCCGACGGCGCGACCACTCTCACGATGTGGCACAACTCCACCACGGGCCCCGGCAAGCAGTACTGGGCCGACGCGGCAGCGGCCTTCCACGAGGAGAACCCCGATGTGACGATCAAGGTCACGTCGATCCAGAACGAGGACATGGACGGCAAGCTGCAGACGGCCGTCAACTCGGGCGACATGCCCGACATCTTCATGGCGCGCGGCGGCGGCAAGCTCGCCGACATCGTCAACGCGGGCAAGGTGAAGGACCTCACGAAGCTCATCGATCCCGACGTGAAGAAGGCCTTCGGCGACGCCCCGTTCAGCGCCTTCAGCGTCGACGGCAAGGTCTACGGGATGCCGAGCGCGGTGCTCCCCGGCGGCTTTTTCTACAGCAAGGACCTGTTCGCGCAGGCGGGTGTCAGCTCCGAACCCACCACGATGGACGAGCTCGAGACGGCTGTCACCAAGCTGAAGGCGGCAGGCATCGAGCCGATCGCGCTCGGCGCCAAGGCGGCGTGGCCGGCCGCGCACTGGTACTACTTCTTCGCCCTGCGGGCCTGCGGTCAGGACCTCATCGCGAACCTCGCGACCAAGGCCGACTTCTCCGATCCGTGCTGGCTCACGGCGGCCGAGAACCTGCAGGACTTCGCCGGGACGGAGCCGTTCAACAAGGGCTTCCTGACGACCTCCCCGCAGGAGGGCGCGAACTCCTCGGCGGGACTGCTGGCCAACCACAAGGCGGCCATGGAGCTGATGGGCGCGTGGGACGTCGGCGTGATCGCCAGCCTGACGCCCGACGAGAAGCCCCTGCCCGACCTGGGCTGGTTCCCCTTCCCCGAGGTGGACGGCGGCGACGGTGGGGCCGGCGCGATGATGGGCGGTGTCGACGGCTACTCCTGCTCGGCCGACTCCCCGGCTGCGTGCGAGAAGTTCCTCAACTTCGTCTCCTCGAAGGAATGGCAGGAGAAGTACGCCGTGGCGTTCCAGACCATCCCGGCGAACCAGGACGCCACCGGAGCGGTCACCGATCCGTCGCTGAAGCCGCTGATGGAGGCGTACACGAAGGCCCCCTACGTCGCCCTGTGGCTGGACACCGCCCTCGGGCAGAACGTCGGCAACGCGCTGAACACCAGCGTCGTCGAGATGCTCGCGGGGCAGGGCTCGCCGAAGAAGCTCGTCGACACGGTCACCAAGGCCGAGGCGAGGGGCTGACCGGCTCATGACCGACACGCAGGCACTGCAGAGCACGACGGTGCCTGAGAGGATCGCCGTCCCTGGAGCGGGCCCCGCGCCCGCTCCGGGGCGGCGCTCGCCGCGGCCCGACTGGCGCAAGCGCGGCGAGATCGCGCTCCTCTCGGGACCGGCTCTCATCATGTTCGTCGGCTTCGTCATCCTCCCGGTGGCGATGGCCGCGTTCTACGGCTTCTTCAAGTGGAACGGCTTCGGCTGGCCGACGGAGTTCATCGGGCTCGACAACTACCGCATGATGTGGGAGGACGAGACCTTCCGGCAGGCGGTGCTGCACAACGGCGTCATCGTCGTGCTCTCACTGCTGCTGCAGGGGCCGGTGGCCATCCTGTTCGCGCTGCTGCTGAACCAGAAGATCCGCGGCAGGTCCATCATCCGGGTGCTGATCTTCGTGCCCTACGTCATCTCGGAGGTCATCGTCGGCATCGGCTGGAGCCTGATGCTGCAGGACGCCGGCGCGCTGAACTCCCTGCTGGAGAAGTGGGGACTCGGGTTCCTGCAGCAGTCCTGGATCGCGGACCCCTCGATCGCGATGGGCTCGCTGATGATCATCATCACCTGGAAGTACCTCGGCTTCGCAGTGATCCTCATGCTCGCCGGCATGCAGTCGATCCCGGAGGAGCTGTACGAGGCCGCCGCGATCGACGGCGCCGGATTCTGGAAGATCCAGTGGAGCATCACGGTGCCCCTCCTGGGGCCGACCATCCGGATCTGGGCGTTCCTGTCCATCATCGGCTCGCTGCAGCTCTTCGACCTGGTCAACATCATCTGGGGCCAGTACATCGCCGCGACCGCCGGCACCTCCACGATGGCGACCTACATGTACCAGAACGGCCATCTGGCCGGCAGCTACGGATACGGCAACGCCGTCGCGGTGATGCTCTTCCTGATCACCCTGATCGTGGCTCTCGTCTATCAGCGCTTCGTGCTGCGTCGTGACACCGATGGTGCGCTGACCGGCGACGGCGGAAGGAGGCGCAAGTGAGCGCCGAGACCCTGAACACCCGTGTCGCCATCCGGGCGATCTCCCCTGAGGGCCGCCGCCGCGTGCGCGAAGCCGACGTGAAGTGGGGGAGCCCTGCGGTCTACCTGGTGGCGCTGGTGCTGATCACGATCTGCATCACCCCGGTGCTGTACGTGATCATCGGCGGATTCCGCACCAACTCGCAGATCACGCTCGACCCCTCCGGTTTCCCGTCGCCATGGCAGCTCGGCAACTACGGCGACGTGCTGGCCAGCTCCGAGTTCTGGACGGCCATGCTGAACTCCACGATCTCCGCGGCAGGGACCACGGCCGGCGCGGTCGTGCTCGGCGTGATGGCGAGCTACGTGCTCGCCCGCTACGAGTTCGCAGGGCGCGGGGTGATGTACGCGCTGTTCGCGGCCGGCCTGATGTTCCCGGTGACGGTGGCCATCACGCCCCTGTACATCCTGATCCGCAACCTGGGGCTGGTGAACAGCCTGGCGGGAATCATCCTGCCGCAGATCGCATTCGCGCTGCCGACGACGATCATCATCCTCGTGCCGTTCCTGCGCGCCATCCCGAAGGAGCTCGAGGAGGCCGCGTCCATCGACGGCGCCTCGCGTCTGGGCTTCTTCTGGCGGATGGTGGTGCCGCTCAGCCTGCCCGGCGTGATCACCGTCGGCATCCTGGCCTTCGTGGGCGCCTGGAACGGGTACATGCTGCCGCTGTTCATCCTCAACGATCAGGGCCTGTTCACCCTGCCGCTGGGCGTGCAGAACTTCGCGTCGCAGTACTCGGTGGACACCGCGCGGGTGCTGGCGTACACCTCGCTGTCGATGCTGCCGGCGCTGATCTTCTTCAGCATGTTCGAGCGCCGCATCGTCGGCGGACTGACCGGAGCGGTGAAGGGCTGACGGATGCTGCACGAGACCCCTGTGAAGACGATCCCCGCCTTCCCCGACGCCTCGCCGCGGGTGAGCGCGCTGCTGGCCGAGATGACCCTCGAGGAGAAGGCCGCGCAGCTGGTGGGCTACTGGCTCGACCAGGGCGGCGAGGTCGTCGCCCCGATGCAGCACGAGATGGGCGCGACGCGCGAGACCGGGGCGCTCGCAGAGATCACCCGGCACGGGATCGGGCACTACACGCGCGTCTACGGCACCCGTCCGGTCGATCCGGCGGAGCGGGCGGCGTGGCTGTGGCAGGAGCAGCGCCGGCTCACGCGCGAGACCCGGCTGGGCATCCCCGCGCTCGTGCACGAGGAGTGCCTCACGGGGCTGGCCGCCTGGAAGGCGGCGACCTTCCCCACGTCGCTGGCCTGGGGAGCGTCCTTCGACCCCGAGCTGGTCGCGGAGATGGGCGCGCTCGTCGGGGAGTCGATGCGCGCGCTCGGCATCCATCAGGGTCTCGCCCCTGTGCTCGACGTCGTGCGAGACCCGCGCTGGGGACGCGTCGACGAGTGCATCGGCGAGGATCCGTACCTCGTCGGCACGGTCGGCGCCGCCTATGTGCGCGGACTGCAGTCCGCGGGCGTGCATGCCACGCTGAAGCACTTCCTGGGCTACTCCGGATCTCGAGCCGGCCGCAACCATGCGCCGGTCTCCGCCGGCCCCAGGGAGGTGGCGGATGTGTTCCTCCCGCCGTTCGAGATGGCCATCCGGGACGGCGGAGCGCGCGGCGTGATGAACAGCTACGCCGAGATCGACGGGGTGCCCGTGGCATCCGACCCGGCGCTGCTGACCGGACTGCTCCGGGAGAGACTCGGCTTCGACGGTGTCGTGGTGGCCGACTACTTCGCCGTGGCGTTCCTCGAGATCATGCACGCGGTGGCCGCGGATCGCGGTGAGGCCGCGCAGCTGGCCCTGACCGCCGGCATCGACGTCGAGCTCCCCTCAGGGGACGCGTACCTGGCGCCGCTGATCGAGCGCGTGCGCGCAGGTCTCCTCGACGAGGCCTATGTCGACCGGGCAGTCACGCGGGTGCTGCTGCAGAAGGAGCAGCTCGGCCTGCTCGACGCCGGCGCGTTCGACGGCGAGCCTCCCGCGCGCATCGACCTCGACACCGATCGGCATCGCGCGGCGGCGCGCCGGCTGGCGGCGGAGTCGCTCGTGCTGCTCGGCAACGACGGCATCCTGCCCCTGCGCGGTCGGCGTCGCGTCGCGCTGGTCGGCCCGAACGCCGACCGCACGGCGGCACTGCAGGGATGCTATTCGTTCGCGAACCACGTGCTCGCGCACCATCCGGATCATGAACTCGGCTTCCGCATCCCGACCGTGCGCGAGGCGCTCACGGCGGCGATTCCGGATGCCGAGATCGTGCACGTCGAGGGCTGCGAGGTCGAGAGCGAGGACCGCTCCGGGTTCGACGCGGCTGTCGCCGCGGCGCAGGATGCCGAGGTGGCGGTGGTCGTCGTCGGCGACCAGGCCGGGCTGTTCGGCCGCGGCACGGTCGGCGAGGGCAACGACGTGGACTCGCTCGATCTTCCGGGCGTGCAGCGCGAGCTGGTCGAGGCCCTGGTCGCGACGGGCACACCGGTCGTGATGGTGCTCGTCACGGGGCGGCCCTATGCCATCGGATGGGCGCTCGACGGCGACGGCGCGCGCCCGGCGGCCGTGCTGCAGGCGTTCTTCCCGGGCGAGGCCGGCGGGGAGGCGATCGCCGACGTGCTCACCGGCGCGATCGCGCCGTCGGGACGGATGCCGGTGAGCCTGCCGCGCTCGTCCGGGGCGCAGCCGTACAGCTACCTGCATCCGATCCTCGGCGGGCCGTCGGACGTGACCTCCACGGATCCGACGCCGCTGCGGCCGTTCGGCTTCGGCCTGTCGTACACGACCTTCGCCTATGACGATCTGCAGGTGTCGGGGCGGGCCCGCACGGACGGCCGGTTCGCGGCATCCGTCCTGGTGCGCAACACCGGCGACGTGTCCGCGACCGAGGTCGTGCAGCTCTACGGCCGGGATCCGGTCGCGAGCGTCACCAGGCCCGTCGCGCAGCTGCTCGGCTATGCGCGCGTGCATCTCGGTCCGGGGGAGAGCAGGCGGGTGCGCTTCGACGTGCCCGCCGCGCGCTTCGCGTTCAGCGACCGCCGCCTCGTGCGGGTGGTCGAGCCGGGCGAGGTGCGGGTGTGGGCGGCGTCGCACGCCGAGGCGCAGGCCCCGGTGTCGGACCTGAGCGGGGCCACGTCGGGGGCGATCTCCAACGAGCGACCTCGCGCGGAGCGGTCGCTGCCCGGTGCCGCCACAGCGCCCGCCACGGTGCTGCTCACCGGCGCCGTGCACGAGGTCACCGGGGAGGACGCCCGCATCGTGGAAGTCTCCGTCGAGTGACGAGCGGGTCGCGCGGCGAGGTGCGCACGATCCGGTCGGCACATGGGCCGATGGCGCACACCGGGATCGGTAGCCTGGGACGATGAGCGAACGCGCGACGACCGTGGAGGGGGTGCGGCGCACCAATCTCGGCGAGGTGCTGCGTCTCGTGCACCACGGGGGACCGCGCTCTCGCGCCGTGATCACGGCCGAGACGGGGCTGAACCGTTCGACCGTGTCCGACCTCGTCGCCCGGCTCGCCGCGGCCGGCCTCGTGCGGGAGCACGATCCCGATCCCACCCGCCGTGTCGGTCGCCCGTCGCCCATCGTCGCGCCGAGCCCCGACGTCGTCGCGATCGGCGTGAACCCCGAGATCGACGCGATCGAGATCGGCGCGGTATCCCTCGGCGGCGCCGTGCGGCTGCGCGAGCGCGTCCCCGCATCGACCCCCGATGTCGCCGAGGTGGTCGAGGTCGTCGCCCGGGTGGTCGCGGCCTGGCGGGCGGATGCCCTGAAGGACTGCCGCATCGTCGGAGCGGGGGTCGCCGTGCCCGGCCTGGTCCGGGCGGAGGACGGCCTGGTGCGTTTCGCGCCTCACCTGGACTGGCACGACGCCGACATCGCGGGTCCGCTGGCGGAGGCCCTCGGCCTGGCCGTCGTGGTCGGCAACGACGCGTCGTACGGCGCCCGCGCCGAGCGCCTGTTCGGCGCGGCGCGTGAGCACGGCGACGTGGTCTACCTCAACGGCGGCGCGAGCGGCATCGGCGGAGGGCTCGTGCTGCACGGGCAGCTCATCGGAGGCGAAGGCGGGTACGCCGGGGAATGGGGGCAGACCGCCGCGAGCCTGACGGATGCCGCCGATCGGCGCGTCGACGGCGGCGTGCTCGAGGACGAGGTGAACCGCGCGCGGCTCGTGCGGGCCGCCGGCCTGACCGCTCCCGACGACGCGGAGCTGGAGCGGGCTCTCACGGCATCCGATGACGCCAGGGTCGAGGCCGCCAGGCAGCGCCGCATCCTCGCCGCCACCCTGGGCAATGCGGTCAACGTGCTCAACCCGTCGATCATCGTGCTCGGCGGGTTCCTCGGCAGCCTCCGCGAGATCGACCGCGAGGGATTCGACGACGAGGTGCGCGCCCGCGCGCTCGCAGCGAGTGCGGAGCGGCTGGAACTGGCCTCCGCGGCGCTGGGAGCCGACCGCCTGCTGATCGGTGCGGCGGATGCCGCTCTGCAGCGGCTGCTGTCCGACCCGCTCGGCTGAGCTGTCATGAGATCTGAGCCGTCATGAGACCTGAGCTGCCATGATCACGAGGAGGCGCCGATGAGCGCGGAACGCAACTGGGCCGGGAACATCGGCTACCGGGGTGCCGTGGCGCATCCCGCGACCGTCGACGAGACGCGCGCGCTGGTCACGGCAGGCGGGAAGGTGCGGGTGCTGGGCACGCGGCACTGCTTCAACGACATCGCCGACACCACCGGCACGCTCGTCGCGCTGGACCGGATGCCGGTGGTCTTCGAGATCAGCCCGGAGCGAGACGCGGTGCGGGTGTCCGGCGGGCTGCGCTATGGCGACATCGCACCGCGTCTCGAGGCCGAGGGGCTGGCGCTGGCGAACCTCGCCTCCCTCCCGCACATCTCCGTCGCGGGCGCCGTGGCGACCGGCACGCACGGATCCGGCGATGCGATCGGATCGCTCGCCGCGGCGGTGCGCGAACTGGTGCTGCTCACGCCATCCGGCGAGCTGCTGCACCTGCACCGCGGCGCCCCGCGGTTCGCCGGCGCGGTGGTCGGTATCGGCGCACTGGGGGTCGTGCTCGAGCTCGTCCTCGACGTCGAGCCGACGTACTCGGTCGCGCAGCGCGTGCACGAGCGCCCGGTCTGGGATGCGATCCTGGGCGACCTCGACGCGGTGACCTCGGCGGGCACCAGCGTGAGCATCTTCACCACCTGGCAGCGCACGGACTCCGCCGACCAGCTGTGGATCAAGCAGCGCGGCGCCGATGACCTGGCCGGAGACGTCCCTGCACGGCTGGGCGCCGCTGCCGCGCAGGTGAAGCGGCATCCGATCCTCGGTGTCGATCCCGAGGCCTGCACCGACCAGGGCGGCGAGCCCGGTGCGTGGTACCAGCGCCTGCCGCATTTCAAGCTGGAGTTCACGCCCTCCGCGGGCGCCGAGCTGCAGAGCGAGTACCTGATGCCGCGCCAGGACGCGGTGGCGGCGCTGGAGGCGATCCGCGGGCTCGCCGGCCGGATCGCCCCGCTGCTGCTGGTGAGCGAGGTCCGCACGGTCGCGGCCGACGATCTGTGGCTGAGCTCCTCCTACGGCACGGATGCCGTGGGCATCCACTTCACCTGGCGGCAGGACGAGGCCGCCGTGCGGGCGCTGCTGCCGGCGATCGAGGCCGCGCTCCCGGCATCCGCCCGCCCCCACTGGGGCAAGATCTTCACACTGGACGGAGCCGAGGTGCGGCGCCGCCACGCTCGGTGGGACGACTTCGCGGCGCTGCGCGCCGAACTCGATCCGGAACGCCGGTTCGTGAACGACTACCTGGAGAGGCTGGGACTGTGACCGATCCCCGTTCCGGACGGCAGCTGACCATCATCGCGCGCGGATACCGCGCCGAGATCGCCGGCATCGGGGCGACCCTGCGGGCACTGACCTTCGAGGGCCGCGACCTGGTGATCCCATTCGACGCCGACGAGGTGCGGCCCGCGCACCGCGGTGCCACGCTCGCCCCGTGGCCGAACCGCATCGTCGACGGCCGGTACGCGTTCGGCGGCGCCACGCACCAGCTGGCACTCACGGAGCCGGCCCGCAGCCACGCCCTGCACGGGCTGGTCACCTGGCTCGACTTCGCGGTGCGCGAGATCGCCGACGACCGGGTGGTGCTGGCCGCTGCGATCCAGCCGCAGGCCGGTTACCCCTTCCGCGTCGAGGTCCAGGTCGAGTACTCCGTCGATGCCACCGGCCTGCACCAGCGCGTCACCGGCCGCAATCTCGGAACGGATGCCGCCCCCTGGGGAACCGGACCGCATCCGTACCTCACGGCCGGCGACGAGCACGTCGACGACACGGAGCTGCTGCTGCCGGCATCCGGGGTGCTCACCGTCACCGCCGATCGGCTCAGCCCGGTCGCCCTCGAGCCGGTCGACGCGCATCCGGAGTGGGACTTCCGCACCCCGCGCCGCATCGGCGACACGTTCATCGACCACGCCTTCACCGGCCTCCAGCGCGACGAGCGCGGTACAGCAGCCGTGCGGCTGCGCGGCGCGTCCGGCGCCGGTGTCGAGATGGCGTGGGACGCCGGATGCCCGTGGGTGCAGGTTCACACGGCCGATCTGCCGGACCCTGTCGCCAGCCGGCGCGGCCTCGCCGTCGAGCCGATGACCTGCCCTCCCGACGCCTTCAACTCCGGCACCGACCTGATCGTGCTCGAGCCCGGCGCCGCGCACACGGCGGGGTGGAGCATCCGGGCGCTCTGATCGCTCCCTGCTGTCGGCGCGTCGGCGAAGGCCGCAACCAGGCCCGTCGCGCTCGCGAGGCGTCATGATGGACGTATGAGCAGCGAAGCCGTCGTCGTCGATGTCATCCGCACCCCGGTGGGGCGCGGCAAGCCGGGAGGGTCGCTGTCCGGCGTGCATCCGGTGGATCTCGCCGCGGGGATGCTGCAGAGCATCCTGGAGCGCAACGGACTGGAGTCCGGGCAGATCGATGACGTGATGCTGGGCTGCGTGAGCCAGGTCGGCGACCAGGCCATGAACATCGCCCGGCAGGCCGTGCTGGCCGCGGGTTTCGATGAGCACATCCCCGGCACGACGATCGACCGGCAGTGCGGCTCCAGTCAGCAGGCCGTCCACTTCGCCGCCGCGGGCATCGCCGCCGGGGAGAACGACATCGTGATCGTCGGGGGAGTGGAGTCCATGAGCCGGGTGCCGCTCGGCTCCTCGGCATCCGGCGGTTCGCCGATGTCTCCGCGGCTCAGCGCCCGCTACCCGCAGGGACTGGTCAACCAGGGCGTGAGCGCCGAGCTGATCGCGCAGCGGTGGGGCTTCGACCGCGCCGCGCTCGACGCCTTCGCCGCGGAGTCGCACGCCCGCGCCGCGCAGGCGTGGCGCGACGGCTTCTTCGACCGCACGGTCGTGCGCGTGCCCGAGGCGCCCGAGGCCATCACAGACGAGACGGTTCGCGAGGGGACGACGGTCGAGAAGCTCGCCGGGCTCCCGGCATCCTTCCGCACGGATGCCTATGCCGAGCGCTTTCCCGACGTCGAATGGAGCATCACGCCGGGCAACTCCTCTCCGCTCACCGACGGGGCCTCCGCCGCGCTGATGATGAGCGCCGACCGCGCCGAGCAGCTCGGTCTCACGCCGCGCGCCCGATTCCGCGCGTTCGACGTGATCGGCGACGACCCGCTGTTCATGCTCACCGGGCCCATTCCCGCCACCCGGCGCGTGCTCGAGCGCGCGGGCCTCGGCATCGACGACCTCGACGCCTACGAGGTCAATGAGGCGTTCGCCTCCGTGCCGCTGGCGTGGGCGGCCGAGCTGGGCGCCGACCCGGCGAAGCTCAACCCGCGCGGCGGTGCGATCGCCCTCGGACATGCTCTCGGCTCGTCCGGCACGCGCCTGCTCGGCACCCTGCTCGATCACCTCGAGGCCACCGGCGGGCGCTTCGGCCTGCAGACGATGTGCGAGGGCGGCGGCATGGCGAACGCCCTCATCCTGGAGCGCCTCTGACTCCCTGTTTCGAATCGCTCAACTGGCTGCATCCGGAGCCGGAATGCAGCCATTTGAGCGATTCGAACGCCCTCACAGCGCCTGCCGAACCCGTCGAACGAGTTCCTCGGGGCGCGTGATCAGTGGAGACGTCGCCTCGATGACCGTCCATCCCGCGGCACGGAACGCGGCGATGCGTTCGACGTCCTGGGCCCACTGCGGGCCGTGGACGATGCCGTGGTACTCGACGATGACGCGCTCTTTCCGATAGACCATGTCGGCGCATCCCAGGAATCTGCCCGCGCTGTCGAACACATCCACGTTCAGTTCCGGCTCCGGAAGCCCTGCGCCGACCAGGATGAAGCGCACCAGAGATTCGCGCGGCGACCAGCTGTCCTCCCGGATCAGCGGAAGCGCCTCACGAAGTCGCGCCGCGCCCAGCCTGCGGCCGGCGTCCAACGCCGCCTGCAGGTCGTCGATCGTCGCCAGCGGCGCCTGGCCGATGTTCTTCCGCCCGATGCCTTCGCGCCACCTCCGGCAGAAGAAGTCGCCGAGCGCCACAAGATCCGGCACGGACAGGGCGCCCAGCGAGACCCAGGTCGCGGCGGGCGACGTGACCCGCAGTCCGTCGCGCTCGCAGATCGACGTGAGACTCGCGAGAGTGCGGTGCCCGACGATGCCGCTCGCGCGGGGGAAGGGGACATAGCCGGATGCGCTGACGTGCAGTCGCAGCCGGGTGCCCTCCGCGATCTGGCCCTCTTCAGTGAACTCGAGGGGGAGCGGTGCTTCCCAGATCGAGGCCGCCGAGTGGTGACTGTAGAAGTGTCCCGGGTGCAGGCGAGGCGCGTAGAGCCTTGCGCGCGCAACGCGGTCCCGCCGCTGGCGGAGGTACGGATCGTCGATGTGCTCGCGCTCCTCGATCTTCGAGGTCAGGACTCGCATGCCGTGGAACGGTGCGGTGAGGTCGCTTCCGCGCAGGCGGGATCGGGTGACGCCATGGCGTCGGGCGAGGGCCACATCGAAGCCGTCGTCGAGTGATCCCGGAAGTTCCTGTCGTCGTCCCATCGCCCCACCGTCGCACGGCAGGCGTACTTCGCGTCGGAGTTATCCACAGCAGTCAGTGGTTTCGAATCGCGCAAATGGCGGCAGATCGCGCGCAGATGCAGCAAGTTGAGCGATTCGAAATCTTGGGGGGCCGGGTTTGACCTTGCCCCGGGGGCAGAGCGGAACCTGAGCCGGTCGGCGAGAGTCGCCGATGCGATGAGAGGGATGATGGACCGCATGCAGCTCATGTCGATCGGCGACTTCGCCCGTGCCGCAGGGCTCAGCCCCAAGGCGCTTCGCATCTACGACGACCTGGACCTGCTGCGCCCCGCCGAGGTCGATGAACGCACCGGATACCGGTACTACGCTCCGGACCAGCTCGAGCCGGCACGCCTGATCGCGGCCCTGCGCCGCGTGGGCATGCCGCTGGAGCGCATCCGGACCGCGCTCGAGCTGCCGCCGGTCGCCGTCGCGGCCGAGGTCACCTCGTTCTGGCGGCAGACCGAGGCCGACGTGCGCTCGCGCCGGGTCCAGGTGTCCGCTCTCGTCGCCGACCTTCGATCGAAGGAGAGCATCATGACCACGACCCGAACACCCCGCACCCGCACGGCGCACGTCATCCGGCAGGGCGCGCGCGACGAGCAGCTGGATGCCGTGCACATCGGCGACGCGCTGTGGGCGGTCGCCGACGGCTTCGGCGGCGCACCCTCGGTGGCGGAGGACCTCGTCCGGCTGCTGGCGGCCGAGCCCGAGCCCGTCAGCGCCGAGCGCTGGGACGAGCTCGCCGCCGAGTGCGCAGGCGGTATCGGCGACGAGGAACGCGGCAGCACCTTCACCGCGATCGCGCTGAAGGGCGATGTCGCGACCATCGCCCACCTCGGCGACTCCCGCGCCTGGCTGCGGCGCGACGGCGTGCTGCGCCAGCTGACCACCGACCACAGCGAGGTCTCGGTGCTCGTCGAGGACGGCCGGCTCTCCGAGGAGGAAGCGCGGCTGCATCCGCGCCGTGCCGTGCTCAACCGGGCGCTCGCCGCAGGGCTGCCCTCCGCGCCCGATGTGGTGGGCGTCACTGTGCAGCGCGGCGATCGCCTGGTGCTGAGCACCGACGGCGTGCACGCGCTGTTCTCGGCATCCGACTTCGCCGCACTGCTCGACGCGGAGGACCCCGACGCGGCGGTCGCCGCCGTCGAGCGTGCGGTGGCGGATGCCGGCGAGCCGGACAACCACACGATCGTGGTGGTCGACATCCACGATTGACGTCGCTGCGCCCCCGGCAGGGAGAGACCCCCGCCGACCCGATTCGGCGGGGGTCTCGCGGTCCGAGACCGCGGCGGGAGCGATGCTCACCGCGGCGCGGCAGTGGTCGGCACCCTGATCCGGTCAAGCCGTTCGGCCGCGCAGAGACAGTTGTACGCGGCCGATGTGTCCGGCAGGTGAACGGGGCCGGAATTGTCCGGCGCAATGCAGCGCAGGATGTGGAAGCGCTTACGATTTCGTCGCCAGGAGCGCATACAGGCTGAGCATTCGTAACTGGAAGCGCTTGCAGTTCGTTGCGGCATCCTGCTACTTTCACAGACACAGCCCCGGACGCGTCGTCGCGCCCGCCACCCCTCCTGGAGCATCCGTGTCGAAGAAGACCGCTGTATCGAAGCCCCGCATCGCACCCCGCGCCACTCGCCGCGTCGCCGTCCTCGCGATCGCGGCGGTCGTGGCATCCGGGTTCTCCGCGCTCCGCGCGGGCGCCCCCCCGGCGGGCGGCGCCCCCCCCCCCCCCGCCCCCCCCCGCCCCCTCGCGTCCCGGGCCCGCGCCCCCCCCCGCCCGGCCCCCTAGCGGACCCCACCCCAACCCCCCCCCCCCGGCGGCCCCCGCATCCTCCTCCCCCGGGTCCCGGTGCCCCCCCGGCGCCCCGGCGGCAAGACCGGCGCCGACACCCCCCTGGAGCC
>Ga0066256_1000775_pt1 | contig 60203 bp, 61 predicted proteins | sample ThiBio_1000_biof_FD_87107 | JGI IMG/M metagenome (GOLD analysis project Ga0066256, IMG submission 87107) | Wastewater bioreactor microbial communities from Cape Town, South Africa - Thiocy_expt_1000_biof (version 2) | ecosystem: Engineered > Bioreactor > Thiocyanate-remediating >... | reverse complement strand
TTCGCACGTCTCAAGGACTGGCGGCGTGTCGCGACGCGCTATGACAGGTGCTCAAGGGCCTTCCTCTCCGCCATCGCTCTCGCCGCAACCGTTATCTTCTGGCTCTGATCAACGAGTCCTGAGCCTAGAGCCCGGCGAAAGCCTGACCGGCGCGGGGCCGATCGCGGCCGGCGACACGGCGCGCTGGATCATCGGCGATACCGAGAGCGGTTCCGGTGTCACGCGCCGCGTCCACATCCTTGTCAAGCCGACCCGGCCCGACATCACCACCAACCTGATCGTGACGACCGACCGGCGTACCTACATGTTGGAGTTGCGCTCCGGCGAGAAGCCCTACATGCCGTCGGTCGCCTGGGCCTATCCGCAACCGCCGGCCAGCCAGCGTCAGAGCGTTCCGGCCACGCCGGTCATTCCGGCCGTGGCCGCCCGCAACTATCGCTACGGCCTGACCGACACCGGCAATCCACCGTGGAAGCCGATCGCCGTCTATGACGATGGCCGACATGTCTATGTCGAGTTTCCGCGCGGCATCGTGCAGGGCGAAATGCCGCCGCTCTTCGTCCTCGGCCCCGAAGGCGAAGCCCAGATCGCCAACAGCCGCATCTATCAACACATCCTGATCGTCGATCGCCTGTTCGGCGCGGCCGAGCTGCGCCTTGGCGCGGGCGACCGCCAGCAGAGCGTCAGGATCGTCCGCACCGACGGGAGGCCGTCCTAATGTCCGAGACCACCAGCGCCGAAACCAGCACTCCCGTCGCGCCGATGCGGCTTCGCGCCGATCCGCCGCGCGTCACACGCCTCTCGCGCAAGATGCTCGCCAGCGTCGCCGCCGTCGCCCTGGTCGGCATCGGCGGATCTCTGATCTACGCGCTCCAGACCCGCGGGCCGGATGACGGCGGCGCCGAGCTCTACTCGACTAACGGCCGCCAGACCGCCGATGGCTTGGCCGGCTTGCCCAAGGACTATACCGGCCCGGTCCTCGGCCCGGCGCTGCCCGGCGATCTCGGCCGCCCCATCCTGAGCGCGCAGAACAACGGTCAGCCGGTCGTCGCACCCGTCACCCCGACGCCCGGCGTCAGCGAGGCCGAGCAGCGCCGCCGCGCCGAGGAAGAGGCCGCGCGCCTCAGCACCGTCTTCTTCCAGTCGCGACAGGGCTCGACGGCCGCCAGCACGGCGGGCGCGATGCCCGGTCTCGCCGGGCTCGATCTCTCCGGCGCCGGCGCGGGCGGACAGGCCGCTACGGGGCAGGACAAGCAGCTCGCCTTCCTCAATGCGGCGGCCGACCGGCGCTCGGTCACGCCTGATCGCATGACGCCGCCGGCGTCGCCCTTCGTGCTTCAGGCGGGCGCGGTGATCTCGGCTGCACTCATCACCGGCATCCGCTCCGATCTTCCCGGCCAGATCATCGCCCAGGCTACGGAGCCGATCTATGACAGTCCCACGGGGCGCATCCTGCTCGTGCCCCAGGGCACGCGGATCATCGGCCAGTACGACAACAACGTCCAATATGGTCAGCGCCGCGTGCTGCTCGTCTGGAACCGGCTCATCATGCCGAACGGCCGCTCGATCGTTCTCGAACGCCAGCCTGGGACCGACACGCAGGGCTATGCCGGCCTTGAGGATGGCGTCGATTATCACTGGTGGGATCTCGCCAAGGCCGCCGGGCTCTCGACGCTGCTCTCGGTCGGGGGCGAGCTTGCCGTCGACGATCAGGACCGGCTGCTCCGCGCCATCCGCAACGGTGGCCAGGACACGATCAACGACGCCGGACAGCAGATCGTCCGCCGTCAGCTCAACATCGCGCCGACGCTGACCATCCGGCCGGGCTTCCCGGTCAGGATCGTCGTGACGCGCGATCTTGTCCTCGAACCGTTCAGGAACTGACCATGACCACCAAGCTGAAACTCGGCCCAATCGCGGACGACAAACCCGTGAAAGTCGCGCTGGAGTTACCCGCCGCGCTCCATCGCGACCTCACCGACTACGGCCGCCTCCTCGCCGAAGGCGGTGCGCCGATCGAGCCCGCCAAGCTTATTGTGCCGATGCTCGAACGCTTCATCTCGACCGACCGCGGCTTCGCCAAGGCCCGGCGCACCACGGGCTGACCGCCCATGCCGGTGGGGGGCGTACCGGCGACGCCGTCACGCTCCCGCCGCGCCGATTCCGCTCTCACCCCGTCCGCCCGGACCTCAGTTCCCGGCTTCCGCATCACCGGGAGCGGCCGCCAGCGAATAGCTCGTGCTGCGCCCGCCGCCCTGGTCTTTCGTCAGGATGCTTCGCTGAACCAGATCGTTGATGTCGCGCAGCGCCGTATCGGACGACGCCTTGGTGATCGCTGCCCATTTGGCATTGGTCAGCTTGCCCTCGAAGCCATCCAACAGGCGATTGATGATCTTGCGCTGGCGCTCGTTCAGTTTCTGCTCCGCTATCGCCTCCCAGAACCGCGCCTTGCGGATGACGCCGGCAAGGATGACCTCGGCTCCATCGAAGGCGCGATCGAGGCAGTCGATGAACCACAGCAGCCAGGGCGTGATGTCGAGGTCGCCCTTTTGCGTCGCCTCCAGCATGTCGTAATAGGCTTTCCGCTCGGTGCGGATTTGCGCCGACATACTGTAAAAGCGCTGCGCGGTCCCCTCCGCACGCGCCAGCGCGAGGTCGGCAATAGCGCGCGCTATGCGCCCGTTGCCGTCATCGAACGGATGAATGGTGACGAACCACAGATGCGCGATCCCCGCCTTGAGGACGGGATCGGGCGTCGCCGTCTCGAACCAATCAAGAAAGCGGGACATCTCCTCATCCAGCCGCTCCGATTCCGGGGCTTCATAGTGAACGCGCTCGCGCCCGACCGGCCCCGACACGACTTGCATCGGGCCGGCTGCGGGGGTGCGCCAGGCGCCCACGGTGATACGGCTCATTCCGCTGCGTCCCGTGGGGAACAACGCCGCGTGCCAGCCGAACAGCCGCTCCGCGGTCAAGCGCTGCTTATAGTTCTGCGTGGCGTCGAGCATCATTTCCACGACGCCTTCCACATGGCGATCGGCGTCGACCAAACCGCCGATATCCATGCCGAGGCGGCGGGCGATCGAGGAACGAACCTGCTCCCGGTCAAGCACCTCGCCTTCGATCTCGCTGGACTTCAGAACGTCTTCGGTCAGGGCATGGAGGACGGCTTCCTCGCGAAGCGGGAAGCCAAGCGCCTCCATGCGACCGATCAGCCGCCCCTGTCGATGTCGCACGGCCGCGAGGCGCTGCGCGAGCTTCTCATCGCTCCAGTGCAGATCCGGCCAGTCCGTCAAATTATGGATATACTTCATAATCACCGCACCTTTTGCGGCGAATATAGCCGCTATTCGCCGCAAAGAACAAGGTTAATCACCGCACGATATGCGGCGATTATCGTCCCTAATCACCGCACACGTCATGCGGAGCCGATTGCCGAAGGGTGCCGCGCGCGAACGAACGCGAATGCGGCACCCTACCGGCGGCCGATCCATCGCCATGGTTCGCCAGACGCCGGGAATGCAGCCAAGTCGTTATCCCGGCGAATTGAAGGAGGTCTGGCATGAGCACATGAAATGGCGGGATCGACGACGGTGGAACTGGACGATGAGCCAAACACCGGCCCCTCTCAGCAAACGCACCATCCGCAGGCACCAGCTTCGCGAGATCGTCCCCCTGGCCGACACGACCATTTACGACATGAAGCAGCGCGGCGAGTTTCCGCAGCGCTTCTATCTGACTTCTCGAACCGTCGTATGGGATCTCGGCAAAGTGGACGCTTGGCTTGAAGAGCGCCGCCGAGCCCCCACTTTTCGAGCTTGTCCATCAGCGCCTGTCTGCCCCTATGCTGCACCTGGCAGTGAAGAAGAACCCGCCGATGTGTACGCCATAGCCTCCGAATACCGCACGGCATTTCAAAAGGGCTTCCAGTATCAGCATCTATCGTTCTCAATCGCCTCAGCAAACAAGGAGATTGAGCATGGCGAAGACAGAACCTCCCCAGATTCGAAGAACGATTCGACGTCACCAACTGCGGGAGATGGTGCCGATGGCTGACAGCACGATTTATGAGATGGAGCAGCGTGGCGAGTTTCCCCGTCGGTTTGCGCTATCGCCACGGTGTATCGTTTGGGACCTGGCCGAGGTCGAGGCTTGGCTAGTGGCACGGCGGGCTGCCCCGATCCGTCGAGCACAGCACCCTGACGTCACCAAACGCAAAACCCGACCGGTCAAAGGGCGGGATCAAGCTCCATCAAGGGCATAGCTTGCGGCAAAAGCGTGGGGGCGTATTTCCGGCCGTCGATCCAGGCGTCCACGGTATCCGCCCACTGCTGCATCATATGCCGGCGCTGTACCTCATACTCGGCCTTGTTATAGACGCCGCGCGACGAACGCCCGTCCTCGTGCGCCAGGCACTTTTCGATCCAGTCGCTGTTAAAGCCCAGCTCGTTTAACAGCGTCGAGCCCGTTCGCCGCAGATCATGGACCGTGAAAGGCTCCAGCGGCAGCCCTTCCTTCTTCGCCTGTTCGACGACGGCGTAGGGGATTCGATTGAAGGTCGCGCGAGACATGGGCGCGTCCGCGTCGTACCGGGAGGGCAATAGGTATCGGGAGTTGCCGGAGCAGGTCTTAAGCGCGATCATGATGTCGAGGGTCTGCCGGCACAGGTAGACGTTGTGCGGCTTCGATCGCTTCATGCGCTCCTTCGGGATGGTCCAGACGGCATTGTCGAAATCAATCTCGTCCCACACCGCATCCTGCAACTCGCTCTTCCGGACCATGGTGAGGAGGTAGAGCTTCATGCCGAGGCGGATCGTCGGCAGCGTCGCGACATGCTCGAGCTGCTTGAACATGATGCGGATCTCCGCGGGCGAAAGCGCGCGGTCCTTCGGCGTAAAGGTAGCGATTGAGGCCGGGCCGACGTCATCGGCCGGATTGGCGACCTTCTCGCCGTGCAGAATGGCAAAGCCGTAGATCTGCTTCAGGATATCCCGCACATGGATGGCGGTCGCAGGCGCGCCGCGTTCGACGATCTTGCCGCAGTGAGCGCGCAGGTCATCGGGCGTGATCTCCGTCAGGAGACGATTCCGCCAGACGGGCATGAGTTCGCGTTCGAAGATGGAGCGCCGCATCGCGCGCGTGCTATCGGCCATCGTCGCGCTGGTCAGCCACTTCTCGCCGAACTGGCCGAAACTCTTTGCTTCCTTGATCCGACGCTTTTCGCGCTGCTTCTCGATGGCGGGAGACCGCCCCGCGGCGATCGCCCGCCGCGCGTCGATGCATAGCTCGCGAGCTCTGGCGAGCGATATTCCGTCACGGGCATATCTGCCGAGATAGACGGTCTCCCGTCTGCCGTTCAGCCGATAGTCGAGCCTGAACGAGATGGCGCCCGACGGGGCGACGCGCACATACATGCCGTCACGATCGGATACCTTGTACATTTTGGCTTTTGGTTTCAAGCACTTGAGTGCTGCATCGGTCAACATTTCGGGCCTCCTTGCGGAAAAGTACCGTCACGCGGTTTTTGGAGGCCGATATCGTAGAAAATGCTTGTATTTCAGTGCATTAGCTCGAAAAAAGTACCGTCATTGGCCTCTGTTGACCTGACGGTACTTTCGTTTTTCTGGCTGATCAATGGGGGCGAGGGCCGTCAGCGAGGCCGCCGAACGCGATCTATGCCTACCGATAGGTATCGATAGGCATAGGAGATATTTATTTTTATTTTCAGTATGTTAGATCGTATTCTAGCGTAAATTTGGATACGCTCGGAGGGGCCTGAATCATTCCCACTCTATGGTGCCGGGCGGCTTGGACGTCACGTCGTAGACGACGCGGTTGATGCCGCGGACTTCGTTGATGATGCGGGTGGCGGCGCGGCCGAGGAATTCCATGTCGTAGTGGTAGAAATCCGCTGTCATGCCATCGACCGAGGTGACGGCGCGGAGGGCGCAGACGAATTCGTAGGTGCGGCCGTCGCCCATGACGCCGACGGTCTGCACCGGCAGGAGCACGGCGAAGGCCTGCCAGATGGCGTCGTAGAGGCCGGCCTTGCGGATTTCGTCGAGATAGATCGCATCCGCCTCGCGCAGGATCTCCAGCTTCTCGCGGGTGATGCCGCCAGGGCAGCGGATGGCGAGACCGGGACCCGGGAAGGGATGGCGGCCGATGAAGCTGTCGGGCAGGCCGAGTTCGCGGCCGAGCACACGCACCTCGTCCTTGAACAGCTCGCGCAACGGTTCGACCAGCTGCATGTTCATGCGATCGGGCAGGCCGCTGACATTGTGGTGGCTCTTGATGGTAACCGAAGGGCCGCCGGTGAAGGAGACGCTTTCGATGACGTCGGGATACAGCGTGCCCTGCGCCAGGAATTCGGCGCCGCCGAGCTTCTTCGCTTCTTCCTCGAACACCTCGATGAACAGCCGGCCGATGGTCTTGCGTTTGGTTTCGGGGTCGCTCTCGCCTTCCAGCGCCGAGATGAAGCGGTCGGACGCATCGACGTGCAGCAGGTGCAGGTTGTAGTGCTCGCGGAACATGGCGACGACATCGGCCGCCTCGTTCTTGCGCATCAGGCCGTGGTCGACGAGGATGCAGGTCAGCTGCTCGCCGACCGCCTCATGGATCAGGAGGGCGGCGACGGAACTGTCGACGCCGCCGGACAGGGCGCAGATGACGCGCTTGTTGCCGACCTGGTTGCGGATCGCTTCGACGGCGCGGGCACGATAGGCCGACATCGTCCAGTCGCCTTTCAGGCCGGCGATGTTATGGACGAAGTTGGCGATCAGCTTGGCGCCGTCGGGCGTGTGCACCACTTCCGGGTGGAACTGCACGGCGTAATATTTCTTCGCCTCGTTGGCGATGAAGGCGTAAGGCGCATTGGCCGAGGTGGCGACGACCTCGAAACCTTCCGGCAGCGCCGTGACGCGGTCGCCGTGGCTCATCCACACCTGATGACGCGAGCCGAGCGACCAGACGCCGTCGAACAGGGCGCAATCCTTCTCGACTTCCAGGAAGGCACGGCCGAATTCGCGGTGATGGCCGCTTTCCACCTTGCCGCCGAGCTGCATGCACATGGTCTGCTGGCCGTAGCAGATGCCGAAAATCGGCAGGCCGCTGTCGAAGATCGCCTGCGGCGCCCGCGGCGACCCTTCATCGACCGTCGAGGCGGGGCCGCCGGACAGAATGATCGCCTTCGGCTTCAGCCGGGCAAAACCTTCTTCGGCGGATTGGAACGGCACGATTTCGCAATAAACGCCGGTTTCGCGCACGCGGCGCGCAATGAGCTGCGTGACCTGGCTGCCAAAATCGATGATGAGGACGGTGTCGGACGGTGCTGTCTGGGTCATGGCGAGCCTTTAAAGAAAAGTACCACGGCATGCAATTGCCGGAACGGATTTATATTGTCCTGATTGTGCCGAAAAAGCGGTGGCCTGCCGCTTGTTTCACGCCCTTCCGACCGCAAATCCGCACCGCATTTTGCTGGAATTTTTCCTGTTTCTCCGCAATTCCGGACGCAAAACCGCTGCGCACTTTTGCTGGCATTGCTCAGAACCAGAAAACGCCGTCTTCCAGCGCGGTAAACAGGCTATCGACGGCGTAGGAGAGCTTGCGGTCGACGATATGCAGGTATTCCGTCCAGTTGCCGATGTGGCTCAGTTCTTGCCTGCCGTCGGAAATGCCGCGCAGGCCGATCAGCGGCAGCTTGTAGAGCTGGCAGGCGCGCAGCACCGCATAGGTTTCCATATCGACCATGTCGGCGGCGATCGTCTCATAGGTGGCGCCCGACACGATGTTGGCGCCGGTGGAGAGCGTCGCCTCGGGAATGCCGGGAATGCGCAGTGGCATTTCCAAGACCGGCGGCAGATCGAGAAACGGCGTCTGGCCGCGCTCGAAGCCGAGCGGCGAGGCGTCCATGTCGCGGTAGGAGACCGACGTCACCTGGTAGACCTCGGTCTGCGCCAGCTTCGGCGAACCGGCAGAGCCGATCGATACCACCAGGTTCGGCAGGTCGTCGCTGGCCTCCAGCGCCGAGAGCGCCTTGGTCAGCATGATCGCCGCTTCCACCGGGCCGACGCCGGTCATCAGCGGTGAAATGCGCGACTTGAGGAACGGCCCGTATTCCGCATTCGCCGCCATGACGAACAGGATCGATTTCCCCGACACTTCCTTCAGTTCGAACTTCATCCCGTTATCCCCTCGCGCCCGCGGATGACCATCATCGTTCCGGTCATCGAGGCGATCAATTTGGCTGGTCCGTCGCTGATCGCATAAGCTCGGCCATCGGCGACGATGATGGTCGAGCCGGGTTTGGTGACATCGCCGCGAAACAGGAAACGTTCCCCGCGGCCCGGCGACATGAGGTTGACCTTGAATTCGATCGTCAGGATCGAGGCATCCGGATCGATGACGCTGTAGGCGGCGTAACCGCAGGCTGAATCGAGCGCGGCGGAGATGACCCCGGCATGCAGGAAACCGTGCTGCTGCGTCAGCTTCGGATCGAAATTCAGCTCGATCTCCACGGAGCCGTGCTCGACGCGGGTCAGTTCCGCGCCGATCGTTTCCATGGCGCGTTGCCGCGCAAAACTGTTGCGTATCCGCTGTTGAAAATCGCCGTGAATCACTGAGCCCCGCCCCCTTCGCAGTTGCGAAATTGGCATGCGGCCGGTGTCAGGACAAGCGGTCGAATTGTGAAATCAGTTCAAATAAACGATCGAAGCGTTCAGGAGTGTCGCAAAACTTACCCACAGCGCATAAGGCACGAAAAGCAGCGCCGAAACCCGGTCGAGGCGCCAGCGGCGGATGATGAACAGCAGGATGGAAATCAGGAGCAGGATGATGATGCCGAGGCCCAGCGCCGGCCGCTGGGCACCGAAGAAAACCGGCGACCAGAGGAAGTTCAGGACCATCTGCGATACCCAAAGTGCCATCGGCGGCGAGGCCCTTTCGCGAATGAACGTGCGGGCGCCGGCAATGCCGATCAGCACGTATAGGATCGACCAGGCCGGTGCGAACAGCCAGTTCGGCGGCGTGAAGACCGGTTTGACCAGCGACTGGTACCATTCGCCGGGGAGGAAAAGATAACCGATGGCGAGGCCGCCGCCGAGGGTTGCGGCGATGAAGAGGGCATGGATCGTTGTCGTTCTCATGCGCTTCCATCTAGCGCGCCACGCCGCGCATTCCAGCGCCGCAACGCTTGGGGCCGGCACAAAAATATGATCTACTTTCCGCCATGAGCAACAGGGCCGATATCGAGATCCGCAAGGGCCGGGCAGCCGATCTTCAAGGCATTGCCGAAGTGCTGGTCGCCACCTGGCGTTCCACCTTCGGTGACATGCTGCCGGGCGCGTTTCTCGATGCCATGACGGTCGGGGAGCAGATCGAGCGGCATCGCCGGCGGATGCTGGCGCCGGAAGCAAGTTATCTCGTTGCCGCGCAGAGGAAAGACGACCGTATCGTCGGCATTGCCAACAGCGGCCCGTCGCGCGTGCCGCGCATGCCTTATGGGGCGGAGCTTTATTCGCTCTATGTGCTCGACGCCTTCCAGGGGTTCGGCATCGGCCAGGGGCTCGTGCGGGCCGCCGCTTTCGATGCGGTCCAGCGCGATCACCGGTCCATGCTGGTCTGGGTGCTGGCCGACAATCCCAACCGGCGCTTTTATTCGCGGCTGGGTGCCGTGCCGGTCGGCCGGTCGCCGGTGACGATCGGTGGCGTCACGCTCGGCCAGGTTGGTTATGCCTGGGACGATCTTGTCGGGCAATTCGGGCTGGAGATGGCCTGACTGGTCAGCCTCGCGCCGCCAGCCGGACGATGTGCTGGTCCCAGGCGACAGGGCTGTGGCGGTCCTGAAAGTCGCCGCGATAGGAGGAGACGGCAAAGCCGTGGGCGGCCGGCGCCACGCCGGCGGCATCGGCAAGGACGCGGCTTTGCGTCCCCTTGCCGCTCCCGGCGTCGATGGTCACCGCCATGCCGCCGCCGGCCGGCGAGGTGATGCCCACCAGCCCGTCGTGGCGGTTGACGGCGATGGCGCCGACATAGTTGCCGAGCCCGATGGTCACGTCCTCGGCAACGAGACGAAGGCGAGGTCCTCGCCCCTGGCAAAATGGCCGACCAGCGGCGGCAGGTCGTTGCGCGGGCCTTCGTACTGGCAGGCGAACCACACGCGGCCGCCGGCATCGACATCGACATGCCGGGTGGAAAGTTGCCTCAGGGACGGCGGCAGGCCGTGCCGTTCGATCAGCGCGCCGCTCGACGCGTCGATCAGCGCCAGCGATGGCTCCATGTGGTCGAGGTTGAGTTTGGTGCGGCCGAAATCCGGGTGTGTCTCGATGCCGCCATTGGCGGCGATCAGCATGCGGCCGTCGTCGGAGATCGTCAGGTCATGCGTGCCGATACCGAAGGCGGAATATTCGCCGGTGCGGGCAAAACCGGCCGTCGCATCATAGATGCCGATCATGCCGCCGTTGGCCTCGAAATCGTTCTCGCTGGCATACAGCAGCCGGCCGTCCGGCGAGAAGCAGCCATGGCCGAAATAATGCCGCCCCTCCGGCGCCGAGAGGATGACGGGTTCTGAACGCCCGGAGAGGTCCATGACCATGGCGAAGGTGCCGGGCCGGCGGGCAAACGCGACGGTGCGGCCGGTCGCCGGGCTGAAGGCCATGCCGTGGGCGCGGGCGGGCAGGTCGAACCTGTCGACGATCTCGCCGCGCTCGGTCAGCGTCGCGATGCCGTAACAGCCATCGGCGCCGCGATAGGCGGAAGCGAAGACGGCATCGCTGCGGCCGAGCGCAAACGCCGCCCGGGGCGACAGTCCAGCGAGAAAGGCCAGCCCCGCCGCCCTGACGAAATCGCGCCGGTCGATCAACGCGCCGCGCAAGGGTTCAGTCTCCGTCCGAGAAGGAGAAGCCCGCCGTCAATCCGAGCGCGCCGCCGAGATCGTCGTTCAGGCGCAGGATGAGATCGCGTGTCTCGGCCAGCAGCAGTTCGATCTTCTGGCGTTCGGCCGGTGCTTCGACGGCCTTGGCCACGTCGGCATCGACGGTCGGCGCTGCCGCCAGAAGTCCGTCGAGCAGCGTATCGATCTCGCCGGCGACGGATTTTCTCTCCGCCGGCAGCAGGTCGGAAATGCCCGACGTATCGAACAGGGTCTTCAACCCTTCCAGGTTGGCGGTAATCGAGACGAATGTATTGCCGGAGTGCCAGTAGATTGCCGTGCGCGGTTTCGGCTGCGTTCCCTTGTAAAAAATCTCCAGCCGCTGGTCGCGCACCGTCTCGACGCCGTGGACGAGGATGCCGAGCAGTGCGGTGATCGCTTCGCCGCCGGTGCGGAATTCCGGATTGTCCGGTCCGGGATGTTTCCACGCCGCCTGGATGCCGTCGGGCTTTTCCCAGATATCGACGAGGCCTGCGGCGATGCTCTCGATATTGCCGGCGACGGCCGCGCCATAGCGGCAGCGGAAACCGGATTTTTCCTGCGTCAGCGTTTCGGCGCCGGTGCCGTGCAGGATGTATTCCAGCGCGCCAAGGCCCTGGATCGCCACGCTCTTGGTCGCGACGTAATCGACGGCGGTATCCTTCTCGTCGCCGCTCGCCAGCGTCGCCTGCACCTGCTTGAGGCCGGTGCTCTTGCGGTCGGGATAAAAGAGGATGCGCTCGAAGCGGTTCTTCTCGATCACCGGGCCGACGCGGACGATCTCGATGCGCGACCAGGCCTTGATCGTGTCGGTAAAGGCGCCCCTGGCGGCGTCGAATGCCGGAGCCGAGGCTTCGCCGCACAGCGTGTTCATCGCCGCCGTCAGCCTGCCGGCGCTGGCATGGAAATCGCGGTAGCCGGGGCGGATCACCTCGTCCACCGCCCGGACCATGATCGCCTCGACGGTTTTTTCGTCCAGCGCGGTCGCCGGGGTTGCGGCGTTTTCCTCCGCATGGGCGGCAAGCGGGGCGAAAGCGAGCGACAGGCTGATCAGCAGGGAGGGCAACAGGCGCATCAGAGCGACTCCAGGAAGGTGATGAGCGCCTGCCGATCGTCTTTCGGCAGGCCGGAAAAGGTCTTGCGGGCAGTCTCCGCCTCGCCGCCATGCCAGAGGATCGCCTCGGTCAGATTGCGGGCGCGGCCGTCATGCAGGAAAAAACTGTGGCCGTTGACGGTCTTCGTCAGGCCAATACCCCAAAGCGGCGGCGTGCGCCACTCCCGCCCGTCGGCCAGGCCGACCGGCTGGCCGTCCGCCAGCCCCTCGCCCATGTCGTGCAGCAGGAAATCGGAATAGGGCCAGATGAGCTGGAAAGCGAAAGCCTTGTCCGACGCATCGCGGCGCGTGACGAATTTCGGCGTGTGGCAGGCGGTGCAGCCGGTTTCGTAAAAGACCTGCTTGCCCTTCAGCACCTCGGGAAAGCTTGCCTTGCGGCGGGCCGGCACCGCGAGATTCTGCGAATAGAAGGTCACGAGGTCGAGCACCGGGTCCGGCGCTTCGGCACCACCCAGCCTCTCCTGCTCGCCGGTTTCCAGCGAAAGGCAGGCCGTCTGTTGTTCAGTGCAATCGCCGTAAGGGCGGTTCTCGGCGGAGGTGGAAAGGCCGATGTCGTCGGCAAAGGCGGCGGCCGTCTGGTCGCGCACCGTGGCGTTCTGCGCCTTCCAGCCGAAACGACCGAGCGTCAGGCGGCCGCCTGCCCGGTCGCGCACCAGGGCCGCCTTGCCGGAGATTCCGTCGCCATTGCGGTCGTCCGGGTCCGCGGCGGCGAGGATGTCGGCGGGGTGGATCGCCTCGATCAGCCCGAGCCCCAGCATGGTCGGCGCCACGCGGGGCGACAGCGTCGTCGCCGCATCCAGCGGCCCGTAGGCGAGATCGGCTACGGAATAGTGCGGCCGGCGTAGCGAGACGACCTCGCCGTCGGCGAGCGTCACCGGTTCCTCGTCGTAGCGCATCACCATCCGCCCTTCGGCGGCCAGTCCCGGCACGGCGAGATCCTGCAACTGCCGTCCATAGACCGGATCGGGAAAATTCAGCGCCTCGTGGTTTTCCAGTGCGGCCAGTTCCGCCGGCGTTGCGGCCGGCCGGGCGAGCCGGAGAAACATCGAAATGGCGTCGCGCCCGCCTTCCGGCGGATGGCCGCGGCCGTCGCGGATGTGACAGCTGAAGCAGGATCGGGCGTTGTACAGCGGCCCCAGCCCATCGGAGGCTTGCGTCGAGGAGGGCGCAGAAACCCAGAGTTTTCGAAACAGCGCGTTGCCGAGATGAAAATCCTGCTGTTTCTCGACGGCGAGATTGGCGGAGACATGCGAAAAGGCATCGGCAGTGACGGGATCGATCGACGTGCCGCCACCGCCCTGCATCGCCTCGTAGGCTTCCGCCTTGGAGAAATCGGCAGTCGGCGCTGTCACGTCAGCCACGCGGGCGGCATCCCTGGCGGAAAGATCGGAGCGGGTCGCCGGCAGATCGTCGTTGCCTGCTTCGGCAGCGGCCAGCACGGCAGAACTCAGGAGAACGGCAAGCGGCAAGGCGAGAACACGACGGGCCGGAATGCGGTTCATGGGCGTCCGGGTCACGGTCGAGATCGGCCGTGACCCGCCTTTTCGCTTATTTGAAGACGGCGTTAGGATTATCCAGGCTGTCGGAACCTTCAAGCTGGATCTTGCCGAGATCGAGCGACGTGATGACGCGCTCGATGGTCTTCGTCTGGTCGATCAGGCCGTCGATGGCGGCCTGCACCACGGCGTTGCCCTCGGCATTGCCTTCGCCGATCATCTGGTCGTAGGCTTCCGTGGTCTCGCCACGCTTGGCCATGGCATGCATGGCGTCGAGCGTCTTGGTGAGTTTTGCGGTCATCTCGGCGTCGAGCGCCTTGTCTTTCTCGGCCACCAGGGCGGAAAGCGAAGGACCGGTCAGCTTCGTGCCGTCGGTGCGGGTGTATTCGCCCGTATAGGCCGAGGCGATGCCGACGGCGTCGTAGAGATGCGAGTTGTAGGTGTTGTCGGAGAAGCAATCATGCTCCTCTTCCGGATCGTGCAGGAGAAGGCCGAGTTTCATGCGCTCGCCGGCAAGCTCGCCGTAGGAGAGCGAACCCATGCCGGTCAGGATGGCGGTGAGGCCGGCCTTCGGATCGGCGGTGACGGTCTTGGCCGCTTCGCCTTCCGGCGCCCAGGCATCGACCATCGCCTGCAGGTCGGAGACCAGCAGCGTCGAGGCCGACTTCAGGTAGGCGGCGCGGCGGTCGCAATTGCCGTTGGTGCAATTCTTCTGGTCGTAGTCGGTCGCCGGGCGCTTGCCGGCACCCGGGCCGGTGCCGTTCAGGTCCTGGCCCCAGAGCAGGAATTCGATGGCGTGGTAACCGGTGGCGACGTTGGCCTCGCCTCCACCCGCCTCGTGCAGCGTGTCCGACAGGAATTCCGGCGTGATGTTGGTCGCGTCGACGTCCTTGCCGTTGATCTTGATATGCTTGTTGGCGATGACATTGGCCGTATAGAGGGCGTTCTCATCGCTTTCCGTGCCGTAGCCGGCATCGACATAATCGATCAGGCCTTCGTCCAGCGGCCAGGCGTTGACCTTGCCTTCCCAGTCGTCGACGATCGGGTTGCCGAAACGATAGACTTCCGACTGCTGGTAGGGCACGCGGGCGGCGATCCAGGCGGTCTTGGCGGCCTTCAGAGTCTCTTCGGTCGGGCTGGCGAGGAAGGCGTCGATCGCCTTGTCCAGCGCCTTTGCGGTGGTCAGCGAGTCCTCGTATTTCGCATGCGCCAGTTCGGCATAATGCTTGACGACGGCGGCCGGATCGGTCGCGGCCTTGGCAGGCAAGGCAGAATAGGCCGCCGAGGCGGCCAGAAGCGCCAGGGCGGCGCGCAGAACGGTTTTCCGGATCATGATCTCTCCTGTGACGGCGTTTTTCGCCGTCCCCTCAATCGGACAGGTTGTCTTCGCGCAAAACCAAACTGGTGTCAAACGCTCTAGTTTGGAATGATTTCAAACGGTGATCAAGCCGGCGAGGCGCCGGTTAACCGTTACGCTGCATGCGGCAGAAGAAGAAACCGTCCGTATCGGTGCTGGCCGGCGTCAGCGTTACCGTCTTGCCGTCGGCGGAACGCGGCCTGGGCGCTGCATCGCCGAAATGCGCCTTCCAGGTGTCGAGCGCCGGCACGATGCGATAGTCGGGATGGGCCTCGCAGAACCGCTGTGCCTGCCGCTCGTTTTCTTCCGGCAGAATCGAGCAGGTGATATAAAGCAGCGAACCGCCGGGACGGACGAACTCCGCCGCCTGTTCCAGCGCTTCCTGCTGCTGGGAAATGCGTTCGTCGAGATTTTTTGCCGTCAGCCGCCATTTGGTGTCCGGGCGGCGGCGCCAGGTGCCGGTGCCGGTGCAGGGCGCATCGACCAGCACGCGGTCGCAGCGGCCGGCGAGACCCTGCAGGCCGTTGCGGCTGTCATGCACCTGGACATTGCGGGTGCCGGCCCGCTTCAGCCGCTCGATGATCGGCGCCAGACGCTTGCGGTCGGCGTCGTAGGCGTGCACCTGTCCCTTGTTGTGCATCGCCGCCGCCATGGCGAGCGTCTTGCCGCCGCCGCCGGCGCAATAATCGAGGATCTGTTCGCCGTCGCGCGGATCGGCAAGGTCGGCAACGATCTGCGAGCCCTCGTCCTGCACCTCGAACCAGCCCTTCTGGAAAGAAAGCTCGGCCGTGACGTTGGGAAGCCGCGACGGACCTTCGCCGGCGGCAATGCGGATGCCCTGGCGGGCGATGCGCGCCGCCTGCGGCGACGACCGCTCCAGCGCCTTCAGCACCTTGTCGCGGCCGGCCTTCAGGGTGTTGACGCGCAGGTCGAGCGTCGGGCGTTCCGCCAGCGCCCTGGCTTCGCGCAGCCAGTCGGCGCCGAAACTCGTCTCCAGCGACGGCTGTACCCATTCGGGAATGTCGCCCTGGACATGGGCCGGCGCGTCGTCGAGCGAGCGGCTGGAAAAGGCGGACAGCCATTCGGGCTTCAGCGGTTCGGGCGCGAAGCGGTCGCCGTCGAGTTCGGCGGCCAGCGTCTCGGCGGTTTCGCCCCACTGGCGCAGCATGACGGCGTAGCCGAGGGCGGCCGGGCTGTCGTCGTCCATCAGCCAGGCATGCGAAAGCCGCATGCGCAGGGCGTCATAGACGATATTGCCGATGGCGGCGCGATCGCCGGAGCCGGCAAAGCGGTGTGCGAGGCCCCAGTCCTTGAGGGCGTCCGCGACTGGCCGCTTGCGCGCCTCGATGTCGGCAAGCACCTCGATGGCTCCTGCCAACCGTCCGCCCAATCGCATGAAATCGTCTCCCGTGTCCCGCAAGGCCGCCGGATCTGTCCTGAACGGCCGTTCAAGCCGGGTGGTACCTGCGATTGGACGCAAGAGCAAGCATTTCGAAAGACCGGCCGATCAGCCGATCACCTCGTAGCAGACCTTGGCGGTGCCGGAACTGACCATGCCGATGTTCTGGGCAGCAGCCTTGGACAGGTCGAGAACGCGACCGCGGATGAACGGGCCACGATCGTTGATGCGCACGACGACGCTGCGGCCGTTGTTGCGGTTGGTGACTTTCACCTTGGTGCCGAACCGCAGCGAGCGGTGGGCGGCGGTGAGAAGCTTGGCATTCATGCGCTCTCCGGAGGCGGTTTTCGAGCCAAGCGCGTACCATGACGCACCTCCGCATCCAGCGGCCCGGGCTTCGGCAACCAATGCCGACGAACAGGCAAAAACGGCAGCGGCAGTGACGACAGAACGGCAAAATCTCTTCAAATCGGTAGGTCCCCTTCAAGGCGGCACTGGCCGCGTTGGAATGGGAGGGAGGAAAAGGCGGCCAAAAATGGCGAAAAAGTGCCTTGTTCCATCACGCAATGTTACAGATTGTAATATTCGTAATATTTAGCCGGCAATCGAAAATGCGGAAAATTTTTCCGGAAAAAGGGAAAAAGTTAAATAGATTCAGTAAAAAATGAGAAGGATTTTGCGCGGCCTCCCGCAGGTGGCGGCGATCACAAAATCGCGCAAGAATTTTTTTCTATTGACATGAATTTTTAGCCCCGGAAACGCGTCTTTTCAGCCCGGAGGTTTTTCCGGGAGAGGTAGATTTGACTCTGTTTCCGCCGGAAGGGAGAATTTTCGTCTCTTTTCATTGTATGCAATGTTTTTGCGCGCGGCCAAAAGCCGGTCGGCTTACGCCGGATCGGCGGCCTCCTTGCGCCACGTGTCCGACGCCCAGAGCTGCTGCAGCGACAGGCGATAGTCGGGATAGCGGAAGGCGAAACCGAGCTGCTTGAGCAGGGCGTTGGATACCCGCTTGTTTTCGCCGTAGAAGGAGCGTGCCATCGGCGACAGTTCGGCGGTTTCGAAGGGCTGTTCCAGCGGCGGTTCGACCCCCATCAGTCGTGCCGCTTCCACAACGACGTCCTGGGGCGCGCAGGGCTCGTTGTCGGTGACATTATAGATGCCGCCGAGCAGGCGGTCGGCGAGGAAGACGGCCGCGCCGGCAATATCTTCCACGCGGATGCGGTTGAACACCTGGTTGGGCTTGATCAGCCGGCGGGCGGTGCCGTTCGCCAGGTTGGCGAAGGCGTTGCGGCCCGGGCCGTAAATGCCGGAAAGCCGCAGCACCGCCACCGGCACGCCGATCCGCTTGCCGGCGGCCAGCCAGTTCGTTTCCGCTCCGACGCGTTCCAGGGAACGGGCCGAGACCGGCTTGCAGGGCGTTTCTTCGGTGACCCAGCCGCCCTGGTGATCGCCATAGACGCCGACGGTGGAGAGATAGCCGATCCATTGCAATTGCGGCATCAGGCTGCGCAGGTCGTCGCCGGCAAGCCGCAAGAGCGCATCGCCATCGCGCCCGGGCGCGATGGATTGCAGCAGATGTGTCGTTTTTGCCAGGACCTGTTTCAGTTCGGGGCTGAGGGCGGTTCCGTCGAATTGCAGCGGTTCGATGCCGAGCGCCTGCAGGCTGCCGAATTTCTCCACTGAGCGGGTCGTGCCGGAAACGGCATGTCCTGCCTGCCGGTAGAGATCGGCGATCGCCTTGCCGGAATAACCGGCGCCAAAAACCGTCATATGCATAAAGCTGCTCCTGCCCGTTGCCATTCCGCCAATACGGCAGAGTCCTGTTCCTTTTCGCGCCATTCGGCAAGGCCGCCGAATTCCTGCGGTGTCATCAATCGCGACAGCGCCCAGACCGCCATGGCCCGCACCACCGGCATCTCGTCGGCCAGTCGCTCGAGACAGGGGTCGATCAGGTTCCGGTCGCCGGAATTGCCGGCGGCGATCAGCACGTTGCGGACGAAGCGATGCCGGCCGATGCGCTTGACCGGCGAGCCGCTGAAGAAGCTGCGGAGTGTCGAGTCGTCGAGCGTCAGCAGGAAGGCGATCGACGGCTCCTTGAGGTCTTCGCGCGCCCGAAACTTCATTTCCGAGGCCGCCTGGGCAAACTTGTTCCAGGGACAGGCAGCAAGACAGTCGTCGCAGCCATAGATGCGGTTGCCCATCCGCACGCGCAATGCCGGATCGATGTCGCCCTTGTGCTCGATCGTCAGGTAGGAGATGCAGCGCCGCGCATCGATCTTGTAGGGGGCAGGGAAGGCATCCGTCGGGCAGGCGTCGAGACAGGCGCGGCAGGAGCCGCAATGATCGCGCTCCGGTTCGTCCTGCACGAGATCGGCCGTGGTGAACAGGCTGCCGAGAAACAGCCAGGAACCGTGCGTCCTGTTGACGAGATTGGTGTGCTTGCCCTGCCAGCCGAGCCCGGCCGCGGCGGCCAGCGGCTTTTCCATCACCGGCGCGGTATCGACGAACACCTTGACGTCTTCCTTTGCCCGCGCGGCAAAGCGGGTGGCGATCTCCTTCAGCCGGCCCTTGATGACATCGTGGTAATCGCGGTTGCGGGCATAGACGGAAATCGCCGCCTTGTCGGGCTTGTCGAGAATGCCGCGCGGGTCCTCATCGGGACCGTAGTTCAGGCCGAAGACGACGATGGAGCGCACCTCGCTCCAGAGCACGGAGGGATCGGCGCGGCGCGCCTGGGTTTCCGGCATCCAGTCCATCGTGCCGTGGCGGCCGGCATCGATGAATTCCGCAAGCCGGGCGGGCGCTTGTGGAATGGAGCCGGGGCCGGTGATGCGGCAGAGGTCGAAACCCTGCGCCAGCGCTTCGGCACGCAGGAAGGCCGTCAGGCTTTCGCGGCGTCGCTCCCGTTTTTCCTCGGTTCCTGCATGCGGCATAGGTTGCCTTGTGCCAGAAATCGGGTCAGAAATCGAGATCGGCGTAATGCGACACCGGCGTCAGGCCGCGAACGCGGTCGACCAGCAGGGAGCGGAAGGACGGGCGGGATTTCAGCCGCTGGTACCAGTCCTTGGCGGCAGGTGCCTCCGACCAGTCGATCTCGCCGAGATAATCGAGCACCGAAACCGAGGCGGCGGCGGCAAGATCGGCGTAGCTGAGCCGGTCGCCGGCCAGCCACGGGCGCGAGCCGGCCAGCCAGGAGAGATAACGCATGTGCTGGCGGATATTCGAGCGCGCCGTGCGCAGCACTTTCGAATCCGGTGCGCCGCCGCCCTGTTCGGCCGTCATCTGCAGCTTGAACACCCGCTCACGCGCCAAGGGCCGCGTCACGTCCTGTTCCATCTTCTGCATGAACCACTCCACCAGCCGGCGGATTTCGGCGCGCTGGAACGGATCTTCGGCCAGGAGCCGCCGGTCGCGCTTCAGCACGCCGTGCGTTTCATCGAGATATTCGGAGATGACCATGGCGCCACAGAGCGCCCGCATGCTGTCGTCGACATAGACCGGCAGGGTGCCGGCCGGATTGAGCGCCAGGAAATCCCGGCGTTTTTCCCAAATCTGCTCCTCGATGAGATCAGCCTGGAAACCGTATTCCGTCAGGATCAGCCGGACGAAGCGGGAGGCGGAGGACATGGGGTGATGATACAGCGTTGGCATTGAGACTCGGTCGTTGATTTGCCTTGTTGTCCGGCCATTCCGCGCTCGTCTGAAGCGCTCTGGCCATGACTCATGCGGTGAAGCTATATGAGTTTGGCATCGCTAAGACAAGCGAATCAGGCCGTCCAGCAGCCCCAAAGGACCACACATGGCTGACCAATCCATTATCAGCGCTCTCATTCTTGGCCTTATCGAAGGCCTGACGGAGTTTATCCCCGTTTCTTCCACCGCCCATGTCCTGCTTGCGGGACATTTTCTCGGCTTCAAGTCGCCGGGGAATACCTTTGCCGTCCTGATCCAGCTGGGCGCCATTCTTGCCATCCTCCTCGTCTATTTCAGCAAGCTGCTGCAGATCGTCCTGGCTCTGCCCTCCGATCCGCGGGCGCGCCGCTTCGTCGCGGCGGTTCTCGTCGCCTTCCTGCCGGCGGCGGTCATCGGGGCGCTCGCCCATGATTTCATCAAGACCATCCTGTTCGAAACGCCGGTGCTGATCTGCATCGTGCTCATCCTAGGCGGCATCGTCCTGCTCGTCGTCGACCGCATGCAGTTCCGGCCGAAATATCGCGATGTCATGGATTACCCGCTGTCGCTAGCCTTCAAGATAGGGCTCTGCCAGTGTGTTGCCATGATCCCCGGCACGTCGCGCTCGGGCGCCACCATCGTCGGTGCGCTGCTGATGGGGACGGACAAGCGCTCCGCGGCGGAATTTTCGTTCTTCCTCGCCATGCCGACCATGCTGGGGGCCTTCGTTCTCGACCTCTACAAGAATCGCGATGCGCTGAGTTTCGACGACGCGACGATCATTGTCGTCGGTTTCCTGATGGCCTTCGTCTCGGCCCTCTTCGTCGTCAGGTCGCTGCTGGATTTCGTGTCCCGCCGCGGTTATTCGCTGTTTGCCTGGTGGCGCATCCTGGTGGGCGCCGCCGGCCTGGTCGGCCTGTTCCTCATGGGCTGACAGGGCAAACAAAAAGGGCCGGTCAAACGATCGGCCCTGACAGTCGCTGTTCCTACTTGGCGGCAGTCGTGCCGATCGAACCCGTGCTGCACGGATCGACGCCATAGGCGGGAGCGCATTCGCTCTTCAGCGCGGCGACGGTGCCGGGGGCCATGAACGAGCCCGCAAGAATGACCAGAGCCGCACACGCAAAGAACAGTGCGATTGACTTCCCCATGGAAAATGCCTTTCAGAACAGGATTATGGCGCCATGCCGGGAAACACGCGCCGGCACGGACGCCGGGGTGTTTATGGTGCGGGGCCACAAACATCAATAGTAGATCTTGCTAAACTCGAGGTTAACAATACGATTCCTCGAGTGCGGTATTTGTGCAACTCCCGAGGGCTCGCCCGGTTCCGCAAATGCCCTGGAAAAAGCCATTCCTGAGATATTTTTTGCCTGAAATAAATAACCCGCCCCGTTGGAACGAGGCGGGCGGAATCGAATCGTGTCTTTGACAAACGTCAGGCGGCGCTGCCGGAATTGGTGAACTGGCCGGCCGGCCGGTATTGCACCAGGTAGGACGGCAGTACGCGGTCGAGCATGGCGGGCGTGATGCCGATGCCCGCAAGGGTGCGGCCTTCGTCGGTCGCGGCCTTCGAAACGACGTTGTCGCTCTTCAGCAGCGTCACCTGGTCCGCCGTCAGCGGCGGGGCGATGAACGGCACCAGCGAACAGAGGCTGCCGATCAGCGATGCCACGCCGAAGGGCAGCGGCACGAAGCTGCGCTTGCGATCGACGACGCGCAGGATGGTTTCGAGGCATTCCCTGAACGACATCACCGCCGTGCCGCCGAGTTCATAGGTGGCGCCGGGCGCGAGCTTGCCGTCGACGGCGCGGGCGGCCGCTTCGGCCACGTCCTCGACGAAGACCGGCTGGAACTTGGTCTTGCCGCCGCCGATCAGCGGCAGCACCGGCATGGTCTGCGCCATGCGGGCGAATTTGTTGAAGAAACCGTCGTCCTGGCCAAAAACGATCGACGGGCGCAGGATCACCGCATCCGGCTTGATCGACAGGATCGCCGCTTCGGCGCGGCCCTTGGAGCGGGCATAGGCCGAGTCCGACCTGGCGTCGGCGCCGATGGCGGAAATGTGGGTCAGCGAGGCACCGCGGGCGCGGGCCGCTTCCGCCACGGCGCGGGCGCCGAAATCCTGGACGGCGTCAAAGGTGTTGCGGCCGCTCTCGAACAGGACGCCGACGCAGTTGACCACATGGTCGGCGTCAGAGACGGCGGCATCCACCGAGGCGCGATAACGGAGATTGGCCTGCACGAAGGAAATCTGGCCGACAGTGCCCATCGGCTGCAGGAAGCCGGCGAGATCGGGACGGCGCACGGCGACGCGGATGCGATAACCGCGTTTGGCCAGCGCCCGCACGATGCTCCGCCCGACAAAACCCGATCCTCCGAACACGGTGACGAGCGGCGGAAGGTTGGACAAGGTCATGGTCTGGCTCCTTGAAGGGCAAAGCGTGTCGTGGCTGTGGATTTCTCCTTAGCCCAATCGCCCGGCAAGGTGAAGAGCCATCACGCCGCAGTTGCGAAAGGAGCCTGGAGTTCAGATGCCTTCGACGACCACCATTTCCGCCGTCGCCACCTCCTGGCGGATCTTGGCGGCGATCTGGTATTCCGGCGAGTTGTAGCAATCGACGGCATGCTGCATGGACGGAAACTCGATTACCACGTTGCGCATGCGCGCCGGGCCTTCCAGCTCGGTGTAGGGGCCGCCGCGGGCAAGGAAGTTTGCGCCGTATTTTTCGAAGGCCACCTTGGCGGCGCTGACATAATCCTTGTAGCGCTCGGGATCGTGAATATCGACGCGGGCGATCCAGTAACCTTTTGCCATGGTGCTTTCTCCGTTTTTCTTTTTAGACTGCTGCCGTCATCTCGGCGAGGATGGCGCGGGCGGCGCCAAGCGGATCGGCAGCCTTGACGATCGGCCGGGCAACGACGAGATGGCTCGAACCGGCGCGGATCGCATCGGCCGGCGTCATCACCCGCTTCTGGTCGCCCTTCTCAGTGCCTGCGGGGCGGATGCCGGGCGTCACCAGGGCCATGTCCGGGCCGATCACGGCGCGCACCGCCTTCGCTTCTTCCGCCGAGCAGACGATGCCGCCCATGCCGGCCTGGCGCGCCTGTTCGGCGCGGCGCAAAACCAGCGTGTGCGGATCGTATTCGTAGCCGGCATCCGTCAGGTCCTGCTCGTCCATCGAGGTCAGAACAGTGACGCCGAGCAGACACAGGCCGGAGCCCCTGGCGGCCTGGACGGCGGCGCGCATCGCCTTGGGATAGGCGTGCAATGTCAGCATCGACATGCCCATCTTGGCGATGTTCTCGACACCCGACGCGACGGTGTTGTCGATATCGAGCAGTTTCATGTCGAGGAAGACCTTCTTGCCGTCCCGGGCGATGTCGCGGGCGAATTCGAGCCCGCCGGCGAAAGCGAGCTGATAGCCGATCTTGTAGAAGAGGATATCGTCGCCGAGCGTCGCCACCAGCCGTTCGGCTTCCTGAACGGTGGGCACGTCGAGGCCGACGATCAAACGGTCACGCGCGATCATCTGTTTGCCATCCCTGCCAGTTTTCCATGGGCGTCCAGTCGCACGAGACGCGCCGCGAGGCAAGGTCGAAGGCAAAAAGATTGCCGCCGCCCGCCGGCTGGTCAGCCTGGCGGGCAATCGGCCCGCCGGACAGATGGCATTTCAAAAGCGTGCCGACGCCGCCATGGCCGATGAAGGCGATGGGGCCGGCCGGATCGTGCTGGCGGAGAATGGTTTCGATAGCGGCAACGATGCGGGCCTGGGCGTCGCGCGCCCGCTCCCAGCCGCGAAAACTGTCATCGGGACGGGCGAAGAACAGGTCGGCGGCCGCCTCGAATTCCGGCGGCGGCAGGAAGCCGGTGGCGGAACGGTCATTTTCATGCATGCCGGCGACGACGTCGACCGCGATGCCCGCGCCCTCCGCCAGGATGCCGGCCGTTTCGATCGCCTTGGTCTCGTCGCTGCTGACGATGCGTTTCAGGCCGGCCACCCATGACGCCTCGGCGGTCCGCCGTGTGCGCAAAACGCCGGTCTCGGACAATCTCCAGGCCGGTACCGGCACGTCGGGATCGATCCGCACCTGCGGATGGGTCAGATACACCGCGTACATGATTTGCGCTGCGCCGCCTCGCCGCCGCGGCTGTAGGTCCAGATCTGCGCCGGCGGAATGTTGCGGACGATGAAGTCGAAATGTTTGATGTGGTAGCGGTCGGGCTGGGCGATGATCGGTGAAACCGGGCCATAGGAGAACTGCACCACCGGCCGGCCGGGCGGCATGCGGTCGAGCAGGTCTTCGAGCAGCGACACCCGCATATGCATCGGGAAATTCAGCAGCGGAATGCCGGAGATGACGCAATCGAAGGTCTGGTCGCGCAAGCTCCCGAGCGTTTCCTTGAGGTCGAAGGCATCGCCATTGATGAAGTTCACGCCTTCATAGCTCTTTTTCAGGTGCTGGTAGAAATCGGTGGAATATTCGACCGAGACGAGCTTGTCCGCCGGCACGCCGCGCTCGAGGATCGCCTTGGTGATCACCCCCGTGCCGGGGCCGAGTTCCAGGACGGGCAGGCCGGAGCCGGTGTCGATGAGGCTCGCCATGCGCCGCGCCATGCGGCCGGAGGTCGGCATGATCGCGCCGACGGAACGGGGGCCGGTCATCCAGCCGCGGAAGAAGCGGATTTCGTTGTCGAATTTCCGGCTTATGTGTTCCTTCACCTTCACGCGCAACGTCATGTTGTCCCTAACCAATCGTTCCGGTTCTTAACCTGTCGTTTAGATTGTTCGGATCTGCGGCAAAAACAAGTCGGAACATGGGCCCCGGTGGCAGGATCGTTAATTTATACACCGGCACGTCTGCCCATCCACGCTGGCGAGGCCGGATGCGCAACAGCCGGCACCAGGTCGTCGAGCCGCTGCATCAGTGCCCGGGCATCGCGCGGTGCGCGCTGTTTCTTGTCGGTGTTGTCGAAATAGACGAAGACGTCGCGGGCCTTCCCGTGAGGCGCGCAGTCCGGCAGCACATGTCTTTCCGGGTCGGGACAACCGCCATGCGCCCAGTCCCGCACGCGCCGCGCCCACTCGTCGAGCGCCTCGTCGTCATAGCCGCTGACGTAAAGCTCGTCGGAACCGTGCAGACGGCAATAGACGAATTCGGCGGTGACATCCATGAGCAGCGGCCAATCGACGGTATCGGCGACAACGAGCGCGATGTTGTGTCGCCGCAGCAGGTCGATGAATGCCGGTGACCGGAAGCTGTCGTGACGAATCTCCACCGCATGCCGGATCGGCTGCGTCGCATCCGTCGTCAGCCAGGCGCGCGCCTTGACGTGGTCGTCGTGGCGGCGGCCGAGCGCGGTGGCGGCATCGGCATCCTGCGGCAGCAGCTTGAAGAAGGCCTCGAAACGGGCGGCGTCAAACGCCATGCTCGGCGGAAACTGCCAGAGAACCGGGCCAAGCTTCGGCCCGAGCCGCAGCAGTCCGGACGCGAAGAAGTTGGCGAGCGGCGCCTCGATCTCCTCGAGCCGCAGCATATGGGTGATGTAGCGTGGTCCCTTCACCGCGAAGACAAAATCGTCCGGCGTTTCGTCGCGCCAGCGTTTGAAACTGTCCGGCCGTTGCAGCCCGTAAAAGGTGCCGTTGATCTCGATGGAAGGAAACTGCGTTGCCGCGTAGGCGAGTTCGTATTTCTGCAGCAGGCGCTCGGGATAGAACCGGCCGCGCCAGGGCGCATAGGTCCATCCCGATATGCCGATGCGAACGATGCCCTGGCCGGCCATAAACGATCCTCCATCCGCGGGCACGATCGCCCACGCAACAGAACCGCAATGCTGCTGACCGGGTTCCCTGCCGGCTACACGCGCATCGGCATCAGGACATAGAGGGCATCGTCGCCGGCCGTGTCGCGGATCAGCGTCGGCGAACCGGCATCGGCGAGCAGGAAGACGGCGTCCGTGCCGGAAAGCTGCGCGGTGATGTCGAGCAGGTACTTGGCGTTGAAGCCGATTTCCATCGCGTCGCTCTCGTAGGAGACGGCGAGTTCGTCGGTGGCGCTGCCGGAATCGGGGTTGTTGACCGTGAGCAGCAGCTGCCCGTCGGTGAGCGCCAGCTTCACGGCGCGGCCACGCTCGGACGAGATGGTCGAGACGCGGTCGACGGCCTGGGCGAAGGTCTGGCAATCGACGCGCATTTCCTTGTCGTTGCCGGTCGGGATGACGCGCTGGTAATCGGGGAAGGTGCCGTCGATCAGCTTCGAGGTCATGACGATCGAGCCGATCGACAGGCGGATCTTGGCATCCGAGACTTCGATGGTGACGGTCGCCTCCGGATTGTCGACCAGCTTCTGCAACTCGCCGACCGTCTTGCGCGGAATGATGATGCCCGGCATGCCTTCCGAGCCGGACGGCGCCTTGATGTCGGCGCGGGCCAGGCGGTGGCCGTCGGTGGCGACGGCGCGCAGCTTCAGGTCGCCCTGCGCCTCGATGGTGTGGAAGAAGATGCCGTTCAGGTAGTAACGCGTCTCTTCCGTCGAGATCGCGAACTGCGTCCGGTCGATCAGCATCTTCAGGTCGGAAGCGGTCAGCTTGAAGGTGTGGCTGAAGGTGCCGGCGGTGAGAGCCGGGAAATCGGCTTCCGGCAGGCATTGCAGCGAAAATTTCGAACGGCCCGACGCGATGGTCATCGTGCCGCCATCAGGGGTGGTGGCGAGGAACACTTCGGCGCCGTCTGGCAGCTTGCGGACGATGTCGTAGAGCAGGTGCGCCGGCACGGTGGTGGCGCCCGCCTGTTCGACATTGGCGGGGGGCTCTTCTGTAATTTCGAGGTCGAGGTCGGTGGCCTTCATCGCAAGTGCGATGCCATCGGCGCGCAGCAGCACGTTCGACAGGATCGGGATCGTGTTGCGCCGTTCGACCACGCGGTGGACGTGGTTCAGCGATTTCAGGAGATTGGACCGCTCAAGAGTAATACGCATGAGATGCTACCGCTTTCGACCAGTGCGTCCCGGCCGGGGCCGGTCGCACGCAGATGTATCCTCCGGCTGCAAGCCGGCTTATGTGGACGGGCAAAATGGCAGAGTTTTGGCCGCAAATGCAAGGGCCATGCGGCGCCGCAGCGTGTCAAAACCGGCATTTGCCCGCTGATCCACATGAGAAACCGCCTTGCCGCAGGCGCCAGCCTCCCGCATAAAGGCGCTTTACCCTATCTTGGACGAAAGAAAGACGCGTGGCAGACGAATTCGAGCAGCCGGCCGATGCGGCACGCAGCTACCGGCTGAACAATGTCGCGGTGCCGGCAAGGCCTGTCGAGCCCGCGCTTTATCTCGTCGCCACGCCGATCGGCAATCTCGGCGACATCACCTTGCGGGCGCTCGAAACGCTGGCCGGCGCCGATGTGCTTGCCTGCGAGGATACGCGGGTGACGCGTGTGCTGCTCGATCGCTACGGCATTCGCAACAAGCCCTACGCCTATCACGAGCACAATGCCGCCGAGGCTGGGCCGCGCCTGCTGGCAGCGCTGGGCGGTGGCCGTTCCGTGGCGCTGGTATCGGATGCCGGCACGCCGCTGGTTTCCGATCCGGGCTACCGCCTGGCGCAGCTGGCCATCGAGGCCGGCCACCGCGTCGTGCCGATCCCCGGCGCCTCGGCGCCGCTGGCGGCGCTCGTCGGCTCGGGCCTGCCGAACGACGCCTTCCTGTTTGCCGGTTTCCTGCCGAGCAAGGACAAGGCGCGGCGGGATCGTCTCGCCGAACTGGCGGACGCCCCCGCAACCCTGATTTTCTTCGAATCGCCGCACCGTATCGGCGCGACGCTGGCTGCCGCTGCCGACGTGCTGGGCGGCGAGCGTCCGGCCGCCGTCTGCCGCGAGCTGACCAAGACCTTCGAGGAGTTCAATCGCGGCCCGCTCGCCACTCTCGCCGAAACTTATGCGGACAGGGCGGTGAAGGGCGAGATCGTGCTGGTCGTCGGCCCGCCGCCGCCGGCTGCGGCACCGGAGGCGGCGGATGTCGATGCCCTGTTGATGTCGCTTGTTGCCGACCGGCCGGCCGGCAAGGCGGCGACGGAGGCCGCCCGGATCACCGGCCTGCCGCGCAAGGATCTCTACCAGCGCCTTCTGGACATGAAGGATGGACGCTGATCCTCTCGGCAAGAAACGGAAAAAGGCCGAACGTCGCGGCCGCGCGAGCGAGTACGTCGCCGCCCTCTACCTTTTCTTGAAGGGATATCGCATCGTCGCGATGCGCTACCGCACCAGGGCAGGCGAGGTGGATATCATCGCCCGCCGCGGCGACCTTGCCGTCTTCGTCGAGGTCAAGGCGCGGCGCGAGGGGGGGTTGGCCGTCGATGCCGTCGGTTTTGCCGCGCAGCAACGTATCCGTGCAGCCTCGGATATCTGGCTTTCCCGCCAGGCCGATGCATTCCGCCTGTCGCAGCGCTACGACATCGTCGCGGTGTTGCCGGGCCGGTTGCCACGCCATTTTCGCGATGCTTTTTGATGATGCGATCGTGACGGCAAATGTAACTGAACTGACAAAAAAGCTTCAACCCGCCGTCACACGTCCTGACTATTGCGTCTCCTCACCCCAACCAATGGCGGAGAGGATTTTTCTATGATCAAGACCATCTCGATGGCTGCGCTCGCAGTCAGCTTCACGGCCACGTCGTCGTTTGCCGCGACCAACATCACCTGGTGGCACGGCATGGGCGGACGCAACGGCGAAGTGATCAATGAAGTCGCTCAGAAGTTCAACGCCGCCCAGACGGCCTGCGCCCTGACCCCGGTTTCCAAGGGCACCTACGAAGAGGCGCTCGCCGCCGGCATCGCCGCTTTCCGTTCGGGCGAGCAGCCGAACATCCTGCAGGTGTTCGACGCCGGCGCGGCGACGATCATCAACGCCAAGGGCGCGGTCATTCCGGCCGAAGACCTGATCACCAAGGCAGGCTACGCCTTCGACCGCGACGCCTTCATCGAAGGCGTGAAGTATTTCTACGCTGCCGCTGACGGCAAGTTCGTCGGCATGCCGTTCAACTCCTCGGCGCCGATCATGTACATCAACGACGAAGCCTTGAAGAAGGCCGGCGTCGAAGCGCCGAGCACCTGGGAAGAGTTCGAAGCCATCGCTCCGAAGCTCAAGGAAGCCGGTTACATCCCGCTCGTCCAGTCGCAGCTGACCTGGGAGTTCACCGAGAACTTCTTCTCGCGCAACAACATCCAGTTCGCCACCAACAACAACGGTTACGACAGCGTGGTCGACACCAAGATGCAGCTCACCAATCCGCAGCTGGTGATGATGTTCGACAAGCTCAAGGGTTGGGCCGACCAGGGTTACTTCGCTTATTACGGCGCCGGCTGGTCCGACAACCAGAAGCCGTTCGAAGAAAACAAGGTCGCCCTGTGGATCGGTTCGTCGGGCTCCTTCGGCGGCCTGCAGAAGACTGCCCAGATGCCGTTCTCGGCAACCTTCCTGCCGTACTGGGGTTCGATCGAGGGCGCCGGCACCAACACCTTCATCGGCGGTGCCGCCCTGTTCGCCATGTCGGGCAAGTCCGACGAAGAAAACAAGTGCGTTGCCGACTTCTTCCAGTTCCTGACCTCGCCGGAAATCCAGAAGTTCTACCACCAGGCCACCGGCTACGTCGCCATCACCAAGGCTGCTTACGAGCTTGCCAAGGCTGAAGGCTACTACAACGAGAAGCCGGCTGCCGAAGTCGGCATCAAGCAGCTGATGCTGCCGTCGGGCGAATGGTCGAAGGGTTACCGCCTCGGCTTCTACCCGCAGATCCGCGAAATCATGGAACGCGAATACGGCCGCATTTTCGCCGGTGAAACCACTCCGAAGGAAGCTTTCGAGACGATCGAAAAGGAAGGCAACGACCTTCTCGGCCGCTTCGCCAAGACGGCGGGCTGAATTCCGAACCTCTGAAATCAAGGGTTCCGGAGGCGTTTCGCTTCCGGGACCGTTTTTTGAAGGCCCGACCATGAAACGCGTGCAATTTTCGTCGCCCTACCTGCCCTATGTCTTCCTGGCGCCGCAACTCGCCGTGATCGTCATCTTTTTCTACTGGCCTTCGGTGCAGGCGATCCAGTCGTCCTTTTATCTTGAAGATCCCTTCGGTTTCGGCTCGACCTTCGTCGGCCTCAGCAACTACGCCGATGCCTTCGCCAGCGCCGAATATGGCAGGATCGCCCGCTTCACCGTGGTGTTCACCGGGCTCGTTACCTTCTTTTCGCTGTCGCTTGGCCTGTTGCTCGCCGTCAAGGCGGATGCGGTCATTCGCGGCAATGCCGCCTACAAGACGTTGCTGATTTCCGTCTATGCGATTGCCCCGCCGGTCGCCGGCCTGATCGGCATGATGTTCTTCGACCAGCATATCGGCCCCTTCGTCAAGATCGCCGCCTTCTTCGGCTGGGAGATGAAGGTCGGGCTCAACTATGTCGACACCGCCTTCGCCATGGTGGTCGTCGCGGTCTGGAAACAGATCCCCTACAATTTCATCTTCTTCCTGTCCGGGCTGCAGAGCGTGCCCGTCTCGGTGCGCGAGGCCGCCGCCATCGACTGCCGCTCCGGCTTCCGGCGCTTCTGGACGGTGGTGCTGCCGCTGCTCGCACCGACCGCCTTCTTCCTCCTGGTGATCAACATCACCTATTCGCTGTTCGATACCTTCGGCATCATCGACGTCATGGTGAAGGACAAGGCCGCCAACAACCCGATCACGCTGGTCTACAAGGTCTATATGGACGGCTTCCGCGGCAACGATATCGGCGGCTCCTCGGCCCAGTCGGTCATCCTGATGGTCGTCGTCTTCGTGCTCACCATCCTGCAGTTCCGCTTCATCGAGCGGCGCGTGCATTACACCTGAGGGGAGCGCGGCCATGCACAAGACACGGTTTTTCGACCATCTGATCCTGATCTGCGGTGTTCTCTTCCTGATGACGCCGGTCATCGTTGCCTTCATGACCTCGACGCACACGGCGGCGGAAATCCACAGCAAGGGCCTGATGCTCTCGCCCGGCGGCCATTTCGCCGAGACCTATACGACGGTGCTGACCCGCCAGGGCGGCTTCACCGGCCAGGTGACCGGCGCCCGCATGGTGATGAACTCCTTCATCCTCGGTATCGGTTTTGCCGCCGGCAAGATCATCCTGTCGATGCTCGCCGCCTATGCCATCGTCTATTTCCGCTTCCGCATGGCGAACCTCGCCTTCTGGATCATCTTCACGACGCTGCTCCTGCCGCTCGAAGTGCGCATCATGCCGTCCTACCAGGTGATGACCCAGCTTGGCCTGATCAACACCTATACCGGCCTGATCGTGCCGCTTCTGGCGTCGGCCACCGGCACCTTCTATTTCCGGCAGTTCTTCAAGTCGGTGCCGGACGAACTGCTGGAGGCGGCCCGCATCGACGGCGCCGGCCCGTTCAAGTTTTTCATCGACGTGCTGGTCCCGCTGTCGCGCACGATGATGGCGGCGATCTTCATCATCATGTTCGTCTACGGCTGGAACCAGTACCTCTGGCCGATGCTGATGACGACGGACGAGAGCTTCTTCACCCTGATGCGCGGCATCAAATCCATCCTGCAGGTCTGGATCGGCTCGCAGATCCCCGACTACAACGAGGCCTTCGCGCTCGCCGTGCTCGCCATGCTGCCGCCGGTCCTGATCGTGGTGATCTTCCAGCGCTGGTTCATCAAGGGCCTTACCGAAAGCGACAAGTAAAGGAACGCGCCGATGGCGACGATCGACATCAACCAGGTCTCGAAGATCTATACCGGCGGCGTGACCGCCGTCCGCTCGGTGGATATCACCATCGCCGACGGCGAATTCATCGTGCTCGTCGGCCCGTCCGGCTGCGGCAAGTCCACCTTGCTGCGCATGGTCGCGGGGCTGGAGGTGATTTCGGAAGGCGCGGTGCGCATCGGCAACCGCGTCGTCAACGATGTCGATCCCGCCGATCGCGATATTGCCATGGTGTTCCAGAACTATGCGCTCTATCCGCATATGACGGTTTATGAAAACCTCGCCTACGGCCTGAAGAACCGCGGCACGCCGAAGACGGAGATCACTGAGCGCGTCGCGGAGGCTGCCCGCATGCTGCAGCTCGAACCTTATCTGGAGCGCCGTCCGCGGGCGCTTTCCGGCGGCCAGCGCCAGCGTGTCGCCATGGGCCGCGCCATCGTGCGCAAGCCAGCCGCCTTCCTCTTCGACGAACCGCTGTCGAACCTCGACGCCAAGCTGCGCGTCTCCATGCGCGGCGAGATCAAGCGGCTGCAGCGCCGCCTCGGCACCACCTCGATCTACGTCACCCACGACCAGCTGGAAGCGATGACGCTGGCCGACCGGCTCGTGGTGCTGAACGGTGGCCAGATCGAGCAGATCGGTGCGCCGCTCGACGTCTATCACACCCCGGCCTCCACCTTCGTCGCCAGCTTCATCGGCTCTCCGGCCATGAACCTGGTGAAGGGCGACCTGCATGGCGACCGGCTGGCGATCGGCCCGGCAATGTTCGAGCTTGGCGGTTATGCCCCAGCCTCGGGACCCCTGACGGTCGGCCTGCGCGCCGAAGACCTGCGGATCGCCCGCGAGGGGGAGGTGTCGTTTGCCCTGCGGGTCGATTACGTCGAGGAGCTGGGGTCGCAGCGTCTCGTGCACGGCACGCTGGGCGATCAGCCGCTGACCGCCGCCCTGCCGCCGGAAACCGCACTGGGTGACGCGATCAACCTGGCGATCCCCCCAGACCGGCTGCATTTCTTCGCCAATGAGACCGGCAAACGTATCGGGAATGGCCTGCCCGCACCGACGACGCCAGCCGCCGAAAGGCCTGGTGCAGGACGTCTCGTCGCACATCGTTAAAATGCAACCGACCGTCTGAACCGACTTCTTACGACTCCCCGCTAGGCTGACAGATGCGGATTGTATGATACGGGGGTGGGGAAGAATGGTGATGAAGATGATGCTGGCGACCGCCGTGGCCATGGCGTTGCGGACGCTGCCGATATCGGCGTTGACGGGGGCCAGCCGGCCACTGGTTTCGGCGCCCGTCGACGAAATGGAAATGAAACCCTCCCCGATCGAGCCGTCCTGGATCATCGAGGGCGAACCGCAGGCCCGCAGCGCCGAACATTCCCGGAGCGCCGACGAGGCGGCGGTGACGGCGCTTTGGGATTGTACCGCCGGCACCTTCCGCTGGTATTTCCATTGGGACGAGACGGTCGTCATCCTGGAAGGCGAAGTGCATGTCACCGCCCAGGACGGCTCCGTGCGCCTGCTTCGCGCCGGCGACATCGGCTATTTCAGCGGCCGCACCTGGGCGACCTGGCGTGTCGATGAGTATGTCAAGAAGATCGCCTTCGTCCGCAAGCCCTTCCCGGGGCCGCTCGCGGCTGCCTATCGGCTGTCCAATTTCCTGCGCGCCAGGAATCAGAAAGGCTTCGCCGGCTAACCAATCTGTCGCGCAGCCTGCGGCGGGAATTGCATCCGCCGCAGGCGTCGCCCCGTTGCGTTCATGCCCGGCCTATCCTAGATAAAGCCGGCATCGAACGGGAGCAGCCCATGGCGACGATCAAGAATGTTGCGGTCCAGATGGACCATGTATCCGGCATCAGCATTGCCGGCGATTCCACCTTTGCCATGAGCCTCGAGGCGCAGGCGCGCGGCTACAAGCTGTTCCACTATACGCCCGACCGGCTCAGCCTGCGCGACGGCAAGGTCTATACCAGCGTCGAGCCGATGGTGCTGCGCGACGTCAAGGGCGACCATGTCGAGCTCGGTCCGGCCGAGCGGGTCGATCTTTCGACCATGGACGTGGTGCTGCTGCGCCAGGACCCGCCCTTCGACATGGCCTACATCACCTCGACCCATCTGCTGGAGCGCATTCATCCGAAGACGCTGGTGGTCAACGATCCGGCCTGGGTGCGCAACTCGCCGGAAAAGATCTTCGTTACCGAATTCGCCGACCTGATGCCCAAGACGCTGATCACCCGCGATGTCGGCGAGATCGCCCGTTTCCGGGCGGAGATGGGCGACATCATCATCAAGCCGCTTTACGGAAACGGCGGCGCCGGCGTCTTCCATTCCTCGCGTGACGACCGCAATTTTGCCTCGCTGCTCGAAATGTTCGGCCAGATGTTCCGCGAGCCCTTCATCGCCCAGCAGTACCTGCCAGCGGTGCGCAAGGGCGACAAGCGCATCCTGCTGGTGGACGGCAAGCCCGTCGGCGCCATCAACCGCGTGCCGGCCGAGCATGACAGCCGCTCCAACATGCATGTCGGCGGCCGCGCCGAGGCAACGGAACTGACGCCGCGCGAACTGGAGATCTGCGAACGCATCGGCCCGGCGCTCCGGGTTCGCGAAGTGAAGAAGTTCGGCGGCGCCGATATCGCAAGCCTGCTCTGGGACGCGATCGAGAGCAAACGGGCATAATCGCCGCCGTTTCACCCGCTTTGTTCCGCCCCTGCAACCTTGCGCAACCTGAATGCGCGAGACGCGGGAAATTGTTCTTCTGATGTTCTTGTTTTATTCCATTTTCCATGCCAGATTGTACCGGCAAGCCCGTTAAAGCTGTAAAACCGGGCCTTGCAGTTGCACAAGGGGCGGGAACATGGTGGCGCGCGTCAGTACGGTTGCATTCCAGGGCATAGAAGGTGTTCCCGTCGACGTGCAGGTGATGCTGGCGCCCGGCAAGATCGGTATGCAGATCGTCGGCCTGCCGGACAAGGCGGTGGCCGAAAGCCGCGAGCGGGTCCAGGCGGCGCTGCATGCCTCCGGCCTTGCCCTGCCGCCCAAGCGGGTCACCGTCAACCTGGCGCCCGCCGACCTTCCAAAGGAGGGCTCGCATTTCGACCTGCCGATCGCACTCGGACTGATGGCGGCACTGGGGGCTATCCCCGGCGATGCGCTGCAGGGATTTGTCGTCATCGGCGAACTCAATCTCGACGGCACGCTGGCGGCGGTTGCCGGTGCCCGGCCGGCCGCGATCGCCGCCAATGCGGTCGGCAAGGGCCTGATCTGCCCGAGCGAGAGCGGTGCCGAGGCGGCCTGGGCCGGTGCGGGCATCGAGCTTCTGGCGCCACGCAGCCTGATCGCGCTTGCCAACCATTTCCGCGGCACGCAGGTGCTGTCGCGGCCGGAGCCTGCTGTTCGCGCCAATGCCGCTAACCTGCCCGATCTTGCCGACATCAAGGGCCAGGAAAGCGCCAAGCGGGCGCTGGAGGTGGCGGCTGCCGGCGGCCATAACCTGCTGATGGTCGGGCCGCCCGGCTCCGGCAAGTCGATGCTGGCGGCACGCCTGCCGTCGATCCTGCCGCCGCTGTCGGCGCCGGAGCTGCTTGAGGTGTCGATGATCCATTCGATCGCCGGCCAGCTGCCCGGCGGCAAGCTCTCCGACCGGCGGCCCTATCGCGCGCCGCACCATTCGGCCACCATGGCGGCGCTGATCGGCGGGGGGGCGCGCGCCAGGCCCGGCGAGGCCTCGCTCGCCCATCACGGCGTGCTGTTTCTCGACGAGTTTCCGGAATTTTCGCCGCAGGTTCTGGATGCGCTGCGCCAGCCGCTCGAAACCGCCGAATGTTTCATCGCCCGCGCCAACCACCGGGTTTCCTATCCGGCGGGTTTCCAGCTGGTGGCGGCGATGAACCCTTGCCGTTGCGGCATGGCAGGCGAACCCGGCCATAGCTGCGCCCGCGGGCCGCGCTGCATGAGCGACTATCAGGCGCGCATTTCCGGGCCGCTGATGGATCGCATCGATATCCGCATCGATGTGCCTGCGGTGGCTGCCGCCGACCTTCTCCGGCCGATGGCGGCGGAGCCGAGCAACACGGTGGCGGCCCGCGTCGCCCGCGCCCGGGAGATGCAGCGGGAGCGCTTCCTCGCGGCCGGCGCCGGTTCGGTTTCCACCAATGCCCGCTGCTCCACGGCGCTGATCGAGATTCTGGCCGAGCCGGATGCCGGCGGGCTGCAGTTGCTGCGCGATGCGGCGGAGAAGCTGAAGTTTTCCGCCCGCGGTTATCATCGGGTGTTGAAGGTGGCGCGAACGCTGGCGGATCTCGATGGCAAGGAGGTTATCGGCCGCATCCACCTGGCCGAAGCCATTTCTTATCGCATCGCCGGCGAGCGACTATCGGCGGCGGCGTAGAGCAATTCTGCTTTTCTCCGGAACGCGAAAATGCTCAATCTGTTTTTAGGCAGTCCCGGATGCAAGTCCGCTCCGCATTTTTGCTGGAGATGCTCCGAAGGCTGGTGTGTGCGGCCCGGCGGCGTGCAGGATGTCGGATGTCAGCCGGCTTTGTTGAAGACCGCTTCGATATGGTGTCCGTCGGGATCGATGACGAAGGCGGCGAAATAGTGTGGGCCGTAATGTGGTCTGAGCCCCGGAGGGCCGTTGTCCGTGCCGCCGGCGCTCAAGGCGGCCCGGTGGAATGCCGTGACCGCCTGCCGGTCCGCTGCCGCGAAGGCAAGATGGAAACCGGGGCCGGGCGCTTGGGCAGCATGCCCGCAGTCCTTGAGCGCAAGCTTGTCGCCGCCGCCGGGCGGGCCGTATCCGACAGCCTGTCCGGCCTCGCCGGGGCGGATATCCTCCCAGACGCGGACATAGCCCAGCGGTGCCAGCGCCGCGTCGTAAAAAGCGGCGGCACGCTCCAGATCGGATACGCCGAGCGAGATGTGGTGCAGCATGATGCCTGTTCCGTCAGGATAACGGGCGGCAAATGTCGCCGCCCGTATGTCGGTTCAGCTTGTGCCGGATCAATGTCAGCGAGAGTGCCGAGCGGTATTGCGTCCGGAATTGTCTCAGCCGCCCAGGCCTTCGAAAAGCGCTGTCGAAAGATAACGCTCGGCGAAGGAGGGGATGATGACGACGATGGTCTTGCCGGCATTTTCCTCGCGCTGGCCGATGACGGTTGCCGCCGCAAGGGCCGCGCCGGAGGAAATGCCGACCGGCACGCCTTCGAGCCGGGCGACAAGCCGGGCATTTTCGAAGGCTTCGTCATTGGTCACCTTGACGATCTCGTCGTAGATCGTCGTGTCGAGGACTTTTGGCGCAAAACCGGCGCCGATGCCCTGGATCTTGTGCGGGCCGGGATTGCCGCCGGAAAGAACCGGGCTGTCGGCCGGCTCGACGGCGACGACCTTGACCGAGGGCTTTTTCGTCTTCAGCACCTGGCCGGCGCCGGTGATCGTGCCGCCCGTGCCGATGCCGGAAACGAGGAAGTCGACCGAACCGTCGGTGTCGTTCCAGATTTCTTCCGCCGTGGTCTTGCGGTGGATCTCCGGATTGGCCGGGTTCTCGAACTGCTGCGGGATGACTGCGTCCGGATCGGCGGCGGCCAGTTCTTCCGCCTTGGCAATCGCGCCCTTCATGCCCTTCGGGCCTTCGGTCAGCACCAGTTCGGCGCCGAGCAGGGCCAGCATCTTGCGGCGCTCGACCGACATGGTTTCCGGCATGGTCAGGATCAGCCGGTAGCCCTTGGCGGCGGCGGCGAAAGCCAGCGCGATGCCGGTATTGCCCGAGGTCGGCTCGATCAGCGTCGTCTTGCCGGGCGTGATCTTGCCCTGGGCTTCCAGCGATTCGATCATCGCCACGCCGATGCGGTCCTTCACGGAGGCGATCGGGTTGAAGAATTCCAGCTTGGCGAGAAGATTGGCCTTGATGCCTTTCTCCTTGGCAAACTTGTCCAGCCGCACGATCGGCGTATCGCCGATGGTTTCGGTGATCGAGGCGTAGATCCGGCCGCGGCCGGGCTTGCGAGGTTCAGACATGGTTTTCTCCCTGTTCGTCATGGTTGGCGGCAAAGTAGGATCAATTCCGCCGCTCCGCCAGAGCCTTGCTGTCGCAAGCGGCATGCAGCGCAAGGAAAATGGCCGGGAGAGGGGGGCTGGACGCCGGTTCGCATCGCCTCCGCCGACATTTCGGCATCAGGCGGCGCGGGCGGCGATGAAGGTCGCCGTGCCCGCAAGGATCGCAGCCGCCATGCGGTTGAGCACCTGCAGGCCGCGGGGCCGCTTCAGCAGCGCACGAGCGCGAGAAGCGAGCGCCATATAGGGAAGCAGCACGACCAACAGCACGGAGAAGGTGGCGGCCAGCAGCACGGCATAGTCCTGCAGGCCGATGCTGCGGATATCGATCAGCGTCGGCGCCAGGGCGACATAGAACAGCATGGTTTTCGGATTGCCGAGTGCGATCAGCAGGCCGGAGAGAAGGGCGAGCGCCGGATTGCTGGAGCGCTTGGCGGCGATGTCCTGCGGCAGAAGCCCGGCGGTCCAGAGTTTCCAGGCGATGTAGACGAGGTAGAGCGCACCGGCAAACTTGATGACGATGAAAGCTTCGGTGAAGGTCTGTGCAACGAAGGCCAGGCCGAGAATGACGGCCGTCAGATACACCATGTCGCCGAGGATCATACCGAGGCCCATGAAGAAGGTTTCCCTGAAGCCCGAACCCAGCGCCCGGGCGACAAGCGCGGTGACGCCGGGGCCGGGGATGACGGCGGCGATAAACAGCGCGACGCAATAGGCAAACAGGGCAGTCAGGGTCATTTCATATCTCCGGAATCCAGGCTTTCAGCGCAGCCGAAGCCTTGCCAAAAGCAAGGCCCGACACTGCAGGGCGGGTCGCGGCGGACAATGGCGAATCGTTGTCGATTCGTGCAAGCGGTTATTTTGGCACCCGTCCCGTCCAACCGCAGGAGTCAGCGGGTCGCTTCGCAGGAAAGTGGAAGCTCCGGCCGCTCAGAACTCCGCCATGGGCGACAGGCAGAACGGCTCGGCCGGGATGAGGTCCGGCGCGCAACGCATCATGAACACCAGGTCACCCCCGTCCTTCTCCGCCGTCGCCTGCCAGGCGAGCCGGTCCGGCGGAACATGCGCTGTGACGCTGGCCGGCCTCTGCCCGAGGGCTGCCAGGATCGTGGCAAGCGGCGGGATGGCAGGCGCGGCGATGTCGAGCAGTTCGAACCGGCCGTCCTCTGCCGTCCGCCAGGCGACGACCGCGGAAAAATCGTTGATGAAGGACAGGCGGACATCCTCGACCAGATAGGCATTGAGCAGGAACATCAACGACTGGTCGGTTACGGCGAAACGGTTGGAAACCGGTGTCCGGTTCGCCAGCGCCGCGCGGATGACGGCAAGATCCGCCGGTTGGCGAATATCCAGCCGCCGGGCTGTCGCATCCATATCCGCCGCTGCCGGCGCCAGGCCGGAAAAGCGAAATTGCGGCACGGTGACGAAACCGTATGGCAGGTAGAGGCCCGGCTTGTCGGTGTAGAGCACGATCGCTTCGTACCCCGCCTCCTCGCAGCGCTGCAGCGTGATGCGGGTCAGCTCGCGGAACAGGCCGCGGCCGCGATAGTCCGGCCGCACCGCGCCGGATTGCAGGCCGGCTGCCTCGACCCAGCGGCCGTCGATCATCAGCGGCATCGCGAATGCGCTGAAATTGGCGACGCAGCGGCCATCCGCATCGAACCAGGCCGACGGCATGTTGCTGCGGTCATGGCCGCCCAGCCTGTCGAGCGGGCTGATATCGACGCCGAAAATGTCCCGCAACAGGTCGGAGATTGCCCGCCAGCCGGCCGGATCGTCAAAATAGTCCTGGCGGAAAATCAGGTCCTGCGTGGCGACGGGCTTGTCCATCACACGCCCGTCGAACCGAAACCGCCGGCGCCGCGGGCAGTTTCGCTCGCTTGCGTGGCCTCGACGATGCGGGCCTGCACCACCGGGGTGATCAGCATCTGGGCGATACGCATGCCGCGGGTCACCGCAAAATCCTCGTCGCCATGGTTGATCAGCAGCACCTTGACCTCGCCGCGATAATCGCTGTCGACGGTGCCCGGCGTGTTGAGGCAGGTGATGCCGTGCTTGAAGGCAAGCCCGGAGCGCGGCCGCACCTGACCCTCGAAACCGTCGGGGATCTCGAAGATGAAGCCGGTCGGCACCAGCGCCCGGCGGCCCGGCGCAATCACCAGCGGCTCGTTTTCGGCAACCGCCGCCTTCAGGTCCATGCCGGCGGCGCCGCGCGTCTCGTAGGCGGGCAGTTCCACGCCCTCGCCATGCGGCAGGCGGATGAGGCGGAGGGTGGGGCCGAGAACGTCTTGCATCTGCACTTCCTTTGTTTGCTGTCGGTCAATTGCATATTGGGGAACGAAACGCTAGATAACCGGCCAACGAACAGGATTTCTGACATGGCCGAAACTCTCGCCGAGGCGGTTTCCCGCCGCCGCACCTTTGCGATTATCGCGCACCCGGACGCCGGGAAGACGACGCTCACCGAAAAACTGCTGCTGTTCGGCGGCGCCATCCAGCTTGCCGGCGAAGTCAAGGCGAAGAAGGACCGCATGCAGACGCGCTCCGACTGGATGAAGATCGAGCGCGAACGCGGCATCTCGGTCGTCACCTCGGTCATGACCTTCGAATATGACGGCAACGTCTTCAACATCCTCGACACGCCCGGCCACGAAGACTTCGCCGATGACACCTACCGCACGCTGACGGCGGTGGATGCCGCCGTCATGGTGATCGACGCCGCCAAGGGTATCGAGCCGCGGACGCTGAAACTGTTCGAAGTCTGCCGCATGCGCGACATCCCGATCATCACCTTCGTCAACAAGATGGACCGCGAAAGCCGCGACACGTTCGAGATCCTCGACGAGGTCGAGGAAAAGCTGGCGCTGGACACCGCGCCGATAACCTGGCCGGTCGGTCGTTCTAAGAGCTTCTGCGGTTCCTACAATCTCGCCAACAATACGTTCCGCGGTTCGGACACGCAGGTCGAGCCGCAGAAGGTCAACGGCCCGCAAAGCGTTGCCGATCACCTGCCGGAAAACGAGCGCGCGGCGCTGGTCGAGGAACTGGAACTGGCCCGCGAGGCCTGCCGGCCCTTCGATCGCCAGGCTTTCCTCGAAGGCCACATGACGCCGGTGTTCTTCGGTTCGGCGCTGCGCAATTTCGGCGTGCGCGACCTGATCAACGCGCTCGGCGATTTTGCGCCGCCGCCGCGCGACCAGGTGGCCGACATCCGCACGGTGCATGCCGCCGAAGACAAGATGACCGCCTTCGTCTTCAAGATCCAGGCGAACATGGACCCGAACCACCGCGACCGCATCGCCTTTGCCCGCGTCTGCTCCGGCAAGCTGGAGCGCGGCATGAAGGCGCGCCTGGCGCGCACCGGCAAGCAGATGGGCCTGACGGCGCCGCAATTCTTCTTCGCCTCGCAGCGGCAACTGGCCGATACGGCCTATGCCGGCGACGTGGTGGGCATTCCGAACCACGGCACGCTGCGCATCGGCGATACGCTGACCGAAGGCGAATCGCTGGTCTTCCAGGGCGTGCCGAACTTTTCGCCGGAAATCCTGCGCCGCGTGCGGCTGGAGGATGCGATGAAGGCGAAAAAGCTCAAGGAGGCGCTGCAGCAGATGGCCGAAGAGGGCGTCGTGCAGCTGTTCTCGCCGGAAGACGGCTCCCCGGCCATCGTCGGCGTCGTCGGCGCCCTGCAGCTCGATGTGCTCAAGGAGCGGCTGATGGCCGAATACGGCCTGCCGGTGTCCTTCGAAATGTCGCGTTTCTCCGTCTGCCGCTGGATCTCCGCGGATCAGCCGGCGGAACTGGAAAAGTTCGTCACCCAGCGGCGCGGCGACATTGCCCGCGATCTCGACGGCGATCCGGTCTTCCTGGCGCAGGATGCGTTTTCGCTGCGCTACGAGGCGGAGCGTTATCCGGCGATCCGCATGGTAGCGATCAAGGAATATCACGTCGTCAAGGCGGCGTAACGGAGGGTATCATGGCCGTACTTCGTATCGTTGCCAACCTGAAGGCGGACGATCCGTCGCTGGCCCGTTCCTTCTATCGTGATCTCCTCGGCCTCGATGTAGCGATGGATCATGGCTGGATCACCACCTTCGCCGGCGAGGCGCTTTCGGCAGTGCAGGTCAGCATTGCAAGCGAAGGCGGCTCCGGCACGCCGGTGCCGGCGCTTTCGATCGAGGTCGACGATATCGACGATGTTTTTGCCCGCGCCGTCGCGGCCGGTTTCGACATCGTCTACGGACCGGCCGACGAGCCCTGGGGCGTGCGGCGTTTCTTCCTCCGCGATCCCTTCGGCAATCTCGTCAACATTCTTTCGCACGCGCACCAGGCCTGAAGCGCCTTTTAATGCTCGTCAGACAATCAGAGCGCTGCGAGCAGCCGGGCGCGGGTCGCCTCGTCGACGAAGGCCGCTTCGACGGCGGTGCGTGTCATCGCGTCAATCTCGGCATCCGAAAAGCCCATGATATCGGCGGCGATCTCGTATTCCCGCTGCAGCGACGTATGGAAAAACGGCGGGTCGTCGGAATTGATCGTCACCTTGACACCGGCATCGCGCAGTGCCCGTAGCGGGTGCGCCTGGAAATCCGGGAAGACGCCGAGCGCGATGTTCGAGCCGGGGCAGACCTCCAGTACGGTGCCGAGATCCGCCAGGCGCTTGACGAGATCGGCATCCTCGATGGCGCGCACGCCGTGGCCGATGCGCGCCGGGCGCACCAGATCGAGCGCATCGGTGACGCTGAAGGCGCCGCACACCTCGCCGGCATGGATGGTGAGGCCGAGGCCGGCATCGCGGGCGATATCGAAGGCGCGGGCATAATCGGAGACGCGGTTCATGCGCTCCTCGCCGGCCATGTTGAAGCCGGTGATCAGCGGATTGTCGCTCCGGGCGGCATATTCGGCCGCCGCGATGACGCTTTCCGGGCCGAAATGCCGCTCGCCGACAACCACCAGCCGGGCTTCGATGCCGGTCCTCTCCTTCGCCGACAGGATGCCCGCGGTCACGCCGGCCATGTAGGCGTCGGCTCCCAGCCCGATCCGGTCTCCGTGGTCGGGAGAAACGAACAGCTCGCTGTAGATCGTGTTCACCGCAGAGAGTTCGAGCAGGTAGGTCTCGGTCAGAAGCACGTAGTCAGCCTCCGTCTTGAAGACGGCGGCGACGGCGTCGTAGCAGCGGATGAATTCGGCAAAATCGTTCCAGACATAGCTGCCGTCCTTGAGGAAGGCACTGGTGTCTATGCCGTAGCGGGCGGCCTGGCTGACGACGAGGTCCGGCGGCGCTGCACCTTCCAGATGGCAGTGCAGCTCGACTTTTTTCAGATGCGACGTCACAGGAAACTCCTTCCATGGGCCCCTGCGGGGATTCCCAGGTGTTGTGCAATGGTTTCGCCGATATCCGCATAGGTCGGGCGGATGCCGATCGAGCGGGAACGGATGCCGGGGCCGAAGAGCATGACCGGCACGCGCTCGCGCGTATGGTCGCTGCCGCGCCAGGTGGGATCGCAGCCGTGATCGGCGGTGAGCGCGACGATGTCGCCGTTCTTCATCTTGCGGTGAATGTCCGGCAGGCGCCGGTCGAAGGCTTCCAGTGCTGCGGCATAACCGGCCACGTCGCGGCGATGGCCGTAGAGCATGTCGAAATCGACGAAGTTGGTGAAGACGAGATCGCCGTCCTTTGCCTCGTCCATGGTCCGCAGCGTCGCTTCCGTCAGCGCCGCATTGCCGTTCGCCTTGATCAGGCGGGTGACGCCCTTGTGGGCGAAGATGTCGCCGATCTTGCCGACGGCATGCACAGAGCGCCCGGCTGCTGCAAGCCGGTCGAGCAAAGTGGGTTCCGGTGGCGGCACGGAAAAATCGCGGCGGTTGCCGGTGCGCTCGAAGGTCGAAGCCGTTTCGCCGACAAAGGGCCGGGCGATGACGCGGCCGATGTTCAGGGGATCGATGAGAGCGCGGACGATACGGCAGAGATCGATGAGCTTGTCCAGACCGAAATGGGTCTCGTGGGCGGCGATCTGGAAGACGGAGTCCGACGAGGTGTAGCAGATCGGCTTGCCGGTGCGGATATGCTCCTCGCCGAAGCGGGCGATGATCTCGGTGCCGGAAGAGTGGCAGTTGCCGAGGATGCCGGGCAGGCTGGCCGCCTCGCAGATGTCGGCGACGAGATCGGGCGAAAAGGCGTCGCCGTCGGCCGGGAAATAGCCCCAGTCGAAGGTGACCGGCGTGCCGGCGATTTCCCAATGACCGGACGGCGTGTCCTTGCCGCGGGAGATTTCCGAGGCTGCGCCGTGCAGGCCGAAGATACGGTCCGGCACCGGCATGCCCGCCGGCGCGACGCCGCTTGCCATCTTGGCAATGTGGACGAGGCCGAGCGCCGACATGTTGGGCAGTTTCAGGGGACCGCTGCGCAGGCCGGCGCGGTCGGCGGCACCGGCGGCGCAATATTCTGCGATATGGCCGAGCGTATTGGCGCCGTCGTCGCCATAGGCCGGCGCGTCGGGCGCTCCGCCGACGCCGAAGGAATCAAGAACGAACAGAAAGGCGCGTGCCATCTAAAACCCTGCAGCAACCCGGCAGCATCTTGCGCCGTCGAAAGCGACATCCATAGCGGCTGGCGCAAGACTTGGCAATTTGGAGGAGACGGGTTCAGCAGTCGGTGCAGCTGATCGAATCGCCGACGCGCTGGCGGAAGAAATATTCCCGTTTGATGGTGAACTGCGGCGTGCTCATCGAAAAGGCATTGGCCATGAACATCATCAGGTCCTGCGGCACGGAGGGGTCGGCGCGCCCCCGGAAGGTACTGGGCTTCTGCATCTCGGAGGGCACGATGACGGATGCGCCGACGACATAGGGCCGGGTTCCGCCCTTCTGCCACGACCAGCTGATCTTCGCGGCGTTGCTGGCATCGATGGTGATGCCGCTGATCTTCAATGTCAGGTTCGATGAACTGAACGGCACGAAGATGCTGTCGGCGACGTCGACCATGGTTGCCAGGAAGGCCTTGGTCACTTTTCCGTTCTGCTGCGCCACCAGGTCGGCGATGGTGCCGGTTGCCCTTGTGGCACGTTTGGCGACGCTGAGGCCGACGGTCAGCTCGAAGGCGCAGATGTAGAGCATCAGCAGCACGGGGGCGAGCAGCGCGAATTCCACCGCACCGACGCCGCGCCTGTCGCGCCACAGGCCCCCGAGGCGCTTGCCGGCGCCGGCGGCAATCCTGGAAAGGCGAGCGGCGACGGGACGCATCACGGGTAAGCCTCGTTCTGGAAGGCGGAGGTGGCGATGATCAGGAAATCGGTCGGCATACCGCTTTTCGGCCGGACATTGGTGATGTAGGGCCGCACGATGTCGGTCATGATCTGCCAGCGGTAATAGGCGCGGAACATGTTGATGGTGCCCGGGCCGCCGGGGTTGAACTTGAAGCTCGTCGTATCGATGTCCGCAAAGCGGTCGGACGACATCCGCGGGATGGTTTTCGGGATCGATGCAAAGGTCCCGAACGTGCGGATGTCGAGGTAAAGCTTGTTCGGCGTGGTCAGCTCGGTGCTCGAGCAGGTGATCAGGATCGAGATCTCGTTGCAGAATTCCGTGCGGAACTGCTTCTCGTTCATATCTGTGGTGCGGCCCATGCCGAAGGTGATCTGGCCCGTCCGCAGTTTGCGCGCCATCGTATCGACGGCGTTGGTGACGAGCTGCTCGCCGGTAAAGGCGATGAACGTCTCGATGATGGCAAAGACGATCAGGAAATAGGGAAAGGCAAGAATGGCGAATTCGATGGCCGCCGCGCCGTCATCCGAGCGCGCAAGGCGCCGCGCCGTGCGGCGCAGGACGGACCGGGACGGCGTCTTCTTTTCGTCTTCCTGGTAATTGCGACCCATCAGGCTCTATCCGGACCATCTCGAACAGGGTGATTTTAGGGTGGGTTCGTTGATTTTCCGTTTCACTGGTCGCCGGCAATTTCCGTATCGGCACAGAAATGCCGGATATCAGGGGGCTGTCGCCTGGGTGGCGTTGCCATGGGCGGCGTGCTGTTCGCAATTCGGCGTGCAGGAGAGCACCGAGCGATCCGTCCGCCGGAAAACCCGCACGGTGCTGTCTTCGTCGATCGATACGAGAATGCGTTCGTCGACGATCGCATTGCCGTCGGCATCGAGCAGCACGAGGTTGGTCGTGCCGAAACTCCGCCCCGTCAATACGATTGTCTTGGCGTCGGCAACGGTGGCGTCGGCGACCTCAGAGTTACCGATGATGACCTTGCTGACCGGCCGGTCGAGCTTCAGCACCCGGGCATGGTCCATATAGACGCGCAGCATGTCGTCGTCTGCGGCGGCCGATGTGGCTGCGGCGAGGAAGACGAACATCGCGATACCGTTGCGGAACAACATTCGACGCCTTTTTTGCGAGTGTATGGTCGATAACAGCGATCAAAATGACCGGAAATGGTGAATGAAGAGTTAAATGGTCCGACGCCAGCCTCTTTTTGAGCCGGATGTATGAATATCGAACACTGTCATGCAGTAGAAGTGTATCTTCCTGGAACCGTCGTGTATCGATAAGTGCTCTGCGGCTTGCGAAAACGCAAGCTTTCCGGATATATTTAAAATCCTCGCGAATTCTCTTAAACGATGTTTACCATGCCAGCTTCAAACGCCGATTAAGGATCTGGTAACCGCGTTCCTTAAGGCGATGGCAATGGCCGTTCGCTAGTTTGCAGTCGATCCGATCAACGGAAACAGTTGGCGGAAGTGCTGAACAAACAAGTGGAGTAGGATAGAGTCATGACCAAGCTTTTCGCACGTTTCCTGAAGGACGAATCTGGTGCGACCGCCATTGAATACGGCCTGATCGCAGCCCTGATTTCCGTCGCTCTCATCACCGGCGCAACCGCCCTCGGCGGCAAGATCGGCGATACTTTCAACGGCCTCGCTACCAAGATCAACGCACCGACCTGATCTCCTTTTGCGGTCTACCGAAAAAGCAAGCGCCGCCTCTTTTCACAGAGGCGGTTTGTTTTCGAGTCCTCTGAGATCGGCCGGATACCGCGGGTCGATCTGAGGGCGGGAGAGGCAGAGCATATGATCGATGCGTTGGTTTTCGTTATATTCCCGCTTTGCCTGGCGATTTCTGCCTGTATCGATCTGTTGACGATGACAATCCCGAACCGTGTTTCGGTGATTCTGCTTGCAGCCTTCCTCATCGTTGCACCATTTGCCGGCCTGGGATTTGCCGAGATCGGTCTTCACCTCCTCGCCGGCCTTCTGGTTTTCGCCATCTGCTTCGGACTGTTTGTCGCCAATGTCATGGGCGGCGGCGATGCGAAGCTGCTGACCGCTGCGGCCGTCTGGTTCGGGTTCAACAGCTCGCTCGAGATGTTCATGATCTATGTCGGCCTCATCGGCGGGCTGGTAACGGTCCTGGTGCTGTTGATCCGGGCGCATGCCAATTCCGCGATCGCAGTCGGCGTGCCGCTGCCGCCCTCGCTGTTTGCCGCCAAGAAGATCCCCTACGGCGTCGCCATCGGCATCGCCGGTTTCCTGGCCTATCCGTCCTCACCCCTCATGGTGGCGGCGCTGCATCGTCTGCACTGATCCTTTATTTTCGAATCTCAGTTTTTTTCGAAACGCGCTGGCCACGCTGGCCTCCGGCGGCGTGCGCACGCTTTCGAAGCGCATGGTTACGGTCCATTAACCAGACCTGTAAGCATCTCATTAACCATAATTATACCTTTTGCTGGTCTTCTGCGGGGAGAACTATCGAGCCCCTTTGAGGAATGACCATGAAACCCGCTCGCATAATCATCCTTGCTGTCGCCATTTCGGCGGCGGGCTTGGCCGGGATCCTGGCCATGAAACTGGCCGGCGGACAGACGAAAGTGGTCGAGCAGGCCCAGGCGATCATCAAGAAGGAGCCGACCGTCAACGTGCTGGTTTCGGCGATGAACCTGCCGGTCGGCTCGCGCCTGAACGCGGATTCCATCCGCTGGATGGCCTGGCCGGAAGGCAGCGTCGTCGAGGGCGTGATCACCGAGCAAAACCGGCCGAACGCCCTGACCGAGCTGGGAGGCGCCGTGGTGCGCCTGCCGATGTTCGAGGGTGAACCGGTCCGGGCGGAAAAGATCGCCGACGCCAACAGCCGAATCATGTCGTCGCTCCTGCCCTCCGGCAAGCGCGCGGTGGCGACCGATATCTCGGTATCGACCGGTGCTGGCGGTTTCATCCTGCCCAACGACCGGGTGGACGTCATCATGGTGCGCAAGGGCGAAGACACCAAGTACCTGACCGAGACGGTTCTTTCCAACGTCCGCGTGCTGGCGATCGACCAGCAGATCGAGGAGAAGAACGACGGCTCGAAAACGGTGGTCGGCACCACCGCGACGCTGGAACTGACGCCCGACCAGGCCAAGGTGATTTCCGTCGCCCAGCAGATGGCCGACCGGCTGTCGCTCGCCCTGCGCTCCGTCGCCGACGCCCAGGAAGAGGACACCGATGCGGCCGACTACCTTCTGAGCGGCGATACCGGCACGCCGTCGATCCAGGTGATCAAGTCCGGCTCGATCGTCAAAGCCAGCGAGACGAGAGCACAATGAGCGGGAGCGAGACAGTGAACACGAGAAAACAAAAAATCCGCGCTTCCATCGCCGGCGGCCTCTCCTTCTGCCTGGCGCTTTCGGGCCTGCCGGGCCAGGTCGTTCCGGGCCTCCCGAACGCGGGCGCCGCTTATGCCAGCGACACGGTGCTGCGCATCGCCCAGGCCGGTCCGGGTGTGCGCAAGCGCGTCAAGCTCGGCCTCAACAAGGCGATCGTCGTCGACCTGCCGACCGATGCCCACGATATCCTGGTGTCCGATCCGGAAATGGCCGATGCGGTGACCCGTACCTCGCGGCGCATCTACCTGTTCGGCAAGACGGTCGGCCAGACGAATATTTTCGTCTTCGGCCCGGGCGGTGAGGAGATCGTCAGCCTCGACATCGAGATCGAACGCGACATCACCGGCCTGCAGGCCAACCTGAAGCGCTTCATTCCGGAATCCGACATCAAGGTCGAGATCGTCTCCGACAACATCGTCCTGACCGGCAGCGTGCGCACGCCGCAGGATGCGGCCCAGGCCGAAAAGCTCGCCTCCGCCTTCCTCAAGGGCGGTGAAGCGACGACGCGCAACCAGGTCGCATCGAGCAACAGCAACGGTGACGGCGCCGTGGCGATCTTCGCGGAAGACCGCCAGCAATCGCAGATTGTCAACCTGCTCACCATCGAGGGCGAAGACCAGGTGATGCTGAAGGTCACCGTCGCCGAAGTCACCCGCTCCGTCATGAAGCAGCTTGGTTTCAGCGGCTCGATCGGCGGCCGCGACGGTGCGATCAGCTTCCGCAACCCCACCAACCTCGGCGCCTCCGCCGACTGGTTTACCGGCAACTACCTGACCGGCGGTTTCGGCGGCGTCGATATTTCCGCCTACATGAACGCCATGGAACAGGCTGGCGTCATGCGCACGCTTGCCGAGCCGAGCCTGACGGCGATTTCCGGCGAAGCGGCGCATTTCAAGGTGGGCGGCGAGTTCCGCCTGGCGTCGAGCCAGGAGATCAGCCAGGATGCCGATACCGGCAAGACGGTTGTCGAGCGTGAGAACGAGACGACGGAATACGGCATCGAGCTCAACTTCACGCCCGTCGTCCTGTCGCCGGGGCGCATCAGCCTGAAGGTCGAAACCAATGTTTCCGAACCGACCTTCGAAGGCTCGTTCGTCACCGCCGCCAACTATAACGTGCCGGGCGTGACCTATCTCGGCATTCGCAAGCGCGAGGCCTCCACCAGCGTCGAATTGCCTTCCGGCGGCTCGATCGTCATCGCCGGCTTGGTGCGCGACGACATGCGTCAGGCGGTTTCGGGGTTTCCCGGACTGTCGAAGATCCCGGTCATCGGCACGCTGTTCCGCAGCCGCGACTTCGTGCGCAACGAGACCGAAATGGTGATCATCGCCACGCCCTATCTGGTGCGTCCGGTCGCCCGCAACCAGCTTTCCCGGCCGGACGATAATTTCCAGCCGGAAAACGATGCCGCCGCCTTCTTCCTCAATCGTGTCAACAAGGTCTACGGCCGCAAGGAAAACATCCTTCCGGGCAGCCGCTACCACGGCACGATCGGCTTCATCTACAAGTAGGGCGGGCGGCACGATGACGAATTTCAAAAACGCGATTTCCGGAAAAGACATGCTCATGCAGCCGATCCGCCCCTTCTTCCGCGCCGCCGCCATCACCCTGGTCGTGGCATCGGCCGGCATGCTCGCCGGCTGCGGCAACAATCGCGACCGGATGTCGACGGGGGCGATCCCCGACGACTACCGCACCCGCCATCCGATCTCGCTGGCCGAGGTCGAGCATACGCTCGACATTCCCGTCGGTTCCGGCGACCGGCGCCTGACGGTCGGCACCCGCGATGCGATCCATGGGTTCCTGGCGAACTACCGGACCGACGCTTCGGGCGTCTTCCAGATCCAGTATCCGGAGGGTTCGGCCAATGCGGCGGCCGCCTCCCATCTGCGGCGCGAGCTGCGCCAGGTGATGGCCGAGGCCGGCGTGCCGCGGCCGAAGATGGTCGAGACCGCCTACGGCGCCTCCCCGGACGGCGACGCGGCACCGATCCGCCTCAGCTACGTGGCGATCACCGCCATGACCAACGAATGCGGCCAGTGGCCGGAAGACATCACCAACAACACGGCCGAAAACAAGAACTACTACAATTTCGGCTGCGCCTCGCAGAGCAACCTTGCAGCCCAGATCGCCAATCCGATGGATCTGGTGGCGCCGCGCGGCATGACCCCGATCGATGCGAAGCGCCGGACGACGGTGATCGGATTGTATCGTGAAGGAAAGAGCGCCGCCACTGCGGAGTAACGACGGCACGGGCGAAGGCCAGGAAGAAACAGATGAGCGCGATAGAATACGACATCAAATCCGGCGACGCCGGCGGCCCGCACGGCGAGGACCAGACGCGCCCGAGCGATATCGAGCACCTGCGCCCCTTGCCGCGCATTTCCGTGCATGCCTTCTGCGAAAGCGAGGCGATGCAGCGGGTGATGGAGAAATGCAGCCAGGACCGGCGCATGGCCAAGGTCAACATGCGGGTCAATGCCGGCGGTATCTCGGCGGCGGCCAACATGTTCGCCTCCGTGCCGACGCCGAACCTGATCATCCTCGAAACCGCGGCCGAACCGGCGGCCCTGCTGGCCGAGCTTGCGCCGCTGGCCGAGGTCTGCGATCCCTCGACCAAGGTGGTGCTGATCGGTCGCTACAACGATATCGGCCTTTATCGCGACCTGATCCGCAACGGCATTTCCGAATATATGGTGATGCCGGTATCCATGGCCGACACCTTGGCGGCGATCTCGACGATCTTCGTCGATCCCGAGGCCGAGCCGCTCGGCCGCTCGATCGCCTTCATCGGCGCCAAGGGCGGTGTGGGGTCCTCGACCATCGCCCACAACTGCGCCTTCGGCATTTCCAACCTGTTTTCCACCGAAACGATCCTCGCCGACCTCGACCTGCCCTACGGCACGGCAAATATCGATTTCGACCAGGACCCGACGCAGGGCATGGCCGAGGCGGTGTTTTCGCCGGATCGTCTCGACGAGATGTTCCTCGACCGCCTGCTGGCGAAATGCTCCGAACATCTTTCGCTTCTCGCGGCGCCGTCGATGCTCGACCGGGCCTATGATTTCCATGGCGATGCCTTCCTGCCGGTCCTGGAGATCCTGCAGCGCACCGCGCCGGTCACCGTTCTCGACGTGCCGCACATGTGGTCCGAGTGGACACGCACGGTTCTCGCCGGCGCCGACGAGGTGGTGATCACCGCCTCTCCGGATCTCGCCAACCTGCGCAACACCAAGAACATGCTGGATGCGCTGAAGAAGCTCAGGCCCAACGACAGGCCGCCGCACCTGATCCTCAACCAGGTCGGCATGCCGAAGCGGCCGGAAATCTCCACGTCCGATTTCTGCGAACCGCTGGAAACCGATCCCGTGGCGATCGTCACCTTCGATCCGCAGCTGTTCGGCAACGCCGCCAACAGCGGGCGGATGATCTCGGAGATCGACGCCAGGTCGCCGACGGCGGAAACCTTTTCGCAGCTGGCGCATATCGTCACCGGGCGCGCCAGCGTCAAGAAACCGAAGAAGGGCGGGCTCGGCAAGGTCCTCGGCCTTCTCGGACGCAAATAGTACCGTAGTCTCGTAGATTGGGTCATTCTCATGTTCGGCAAACGTAGCAGCGATGGTTTCGGAAAGGGCGGCGGCAGCGTCGCCCCGCCGCCGCAGGCGATAGCCCAGGCCGATATCGCCCCGGCTCCGGCCGTCTCCGCCGCCGCAGCGGCCAGCACGCCGGTCGAGCCGGCGCCGGCTGCCCGCCAGCAGGTGGCGCCGCCGCCGTTGCAGGCGTCCGGCACGCGCCGCCGCCCGGCCCGTGCCGAGGATTATTACGACACCAAGTCGCAGGTCTTCTCGGCGCTGATCGACACGATCGACCTGTCGCAGCTCGCCAAGCTCGACACGGAAAGCGCCCGCGAAGAAATCCGCGACATCGTCAACGACATCATCACCATCAAGAACTTCGCGATGTCGATCTCCGAGCAGGAAGAGCTGCTCGACGATATCTGCAACGACGTTCTTGGCTACGGCCCCCTGGAGCCGCTGCTCGCCCGCGACGACATCTCCGATATCATGGTCAACGGCGCCGGCCAGACCTTCATCGAAGTCGGCGGCAAGTCGATCCCCTCGGACATCCGCTTCCGCGACAATTCGCAGCTGCTGTCGATCTGCCAGCGCATCGTCAGCCAGGTCGGCCGTCGCGTCGACGAATCCTCGCCGATCTGCGACGCGCGCCTGCCGGACGGCTCGCGCGTCAACGTCATTGCCCCGCCGCTCGCCATCGACGGTCCGGCCCTGACGATCCGTAAATTCAAGAAGGACAAGCTCAACCTCGACCAGCTGGTGAAGTTCGGCGCCATCACGCCCGACGGCGCGACCGTGCTGCAGATCGTCGGCCGGGTGCGCTGCAACATCATCATCTCCGGCGGTACCGGCTCGGGCAAGACGACATTGCTCAACTGCCTGACGCGCTACATCGATACCGACGAACGCGTCATCACCTGCGAAGACACCGCCGAACTGCAGCTGCAGCAGCCACATGTGGTGCGGCTCGAAACCCGCCCGCCGAACATCGAAGGCGAGGGCGAGATCACCATGCGCGACCTCGTCAAGAACTGCCTGCGTATGCGTCCCGAACGCATCATCGTCGGCGAAGTGCGCGGACCGGAGGTCTTCGACCTCTTGCAGGCGATGAACACCGGTCACGACGGCTCGATGGGCACCATCCACGCCAATACGCCGCGCGAATGCCTGAGCCGCATGGAATCGATGATCGCCATGGGCGGTTTCACGCTGCCGGCCAAGACGGTGCGCGAGATCATTTCCAGCTCGGTCGACGTCATCATCCAGGCCGCCCGCCTGCGCGACGGGTCGCGCCGCATCACCCACATCACCGAGGTGCTGGGCATGGAAGGCGACGTTATCATCACCCAGGACCTGATGCGCTACGAGCTCGAAGGCGAGGACGCCAACGGCCGCATCATCGGCCGCCACAAGTCGACCGGCATCGGCAAGCCGCATTTCTGGGACCGTGCCCGCTACTTCAACGAGGAGCGGCGCCTGGCCGCGGCGTTGGACGCGATGGAAGACAAGTCGAGATAAGGAAACCGGGGCATGTTCGGAATTGATCCGTCCATATTGGGACTCATCGCGCTGGTGGCCATCGCCGCCGGCGCGCTTGCCTATGGCGTGCTCTTTTCCACGATCGAGACCCAGAAGAAGACCGAAGGGCGCGTCAATCGCGTCAAGTCCGCCGAGACCGACACCGTCAAGGTAAAGGCGGCGCGCGACCGTGTCGACGAACTGTCCAAGCGCCGCAAGTCGATGCAGGATTCCATCAAGGAGATGGAGAAGCGCAGCCAGAAGGGCGTCAAGACGGCCGGGATGAAGACCCGGCTGGTGCAGACCGGTCTGCCGCTGACGATGAAGCATTTTTACATCGGCAGCGTCGGCCTCGGGCTGGTGACATTTTTCGTGGCGTTCCTGCTGGGGGCGTCGCTGCTGCTGGCCGTCGGCCTTGCCTTTGCCGCCTCGATCGGCCTGCCGCGCTGGGTGGTCGGATTTCTCATCCGCCGGCGGAAGAACAAGTTCCTCGAGGAGTTTCCGAACTCGCTCGACGTCATGGTGCGCGCCATCAAGTCCGGCCTGCCGCTGAACGACGCGCTGCGGATGATCGCCGCCGACGGCCAGGAACCGGTCAGGTCCGAGTTCCGGCGCGTGGTCGAATCGCAGCAGATGGGCATGAGCATTCCCGACGCCTGCACCCGCATGCACACGTCGATCCCGCTGCAGGAGGTCAACTTCTTCGCCATCGTCATCAACATCCAGGCCCAGGCGGGCGGCAACCTGTCTGAAGCTTTGGGCAACCTCGCCAAGGTGCTGCGCGAACGCAAGAAGATGAAGGCGAAGGTTGCGGCGTTGTCGATGGAAGCCAAGGCGTCGGCGGTGATCATCGGTGCCTTGCCGTTCATCGTCGCCTTCCTCGTCTACCTGACCTCGCCCGGTTACATCATGCTGCTGTTCACCGATCCGCGCGGACATCTCATTCTCGTCTGCTCGGCGATCTGGATGTCGATCGGCATTTTCGTCATGAAAAACATGGTCAGTTTCGACATTTGATCGGATTGGAATCTCTATGACCGCAGATCTCGCCGCCAGACTGACCGACCCCACCACGATCCTGGCGGTGCTGGTGGCGATCGCCGTTTTTGCCTCGCTCTATTCCTTCGCCATGCCGTTTTTCGAGCGCGGCGAACTGGGCAAACGGATGAAGGCCGTGTCGGTCGAGCGCGACCAGATCCGCGCCCGCGAACGCGCCCGCATGAACGTCGACCAGGCGACGCCGAAGGCCTCGCTGCGCAAGCAGAACAGCCAGTCGGCGCAGCAGATCGTCGAACGCTTCAACCTCAGGGAAGCGCTGGTCGACGCCAACACCATGAACCAGCTGCGGGCCGCCGGCCTGCGGTCGCAGAACGCGCTCAACATGTTTCTCGCGGCACGGTTCATCCTGCCCTTTATTTTCCTGGTTCTGGGCATCGTCTGGGTGTTCGTGCTCGGCAATCTCGGCGACAAGCCGTTGCCGTTGCGTATCCTGTTGACGGTGGTGATCGGTTATGTCGGTTTCTATGCGCCGAACATCTACGTCTCGAACCGGATGTCGAAACGGCAGCATTCCATCAGGCGCGCCTGGCCCGACGGCCTCGACCTGATGCTGATCTGCGTCGAGGCCGGCAACTCCATGGAAGCGGCGATGCGGCGCGTTTCGGAAGAAATGGCCGAACAATCGCCGGCGCTCGCCGAAGAAATGGTGCTGACGACAGCCGAACTCTCCTTTCTCACCGACCGTCGCGTCGCGCTCGAAAATCTCGGCAACCGCACGCAGCTCGATGCGGTCAGGAACGTCACCCAGGCGCTGATCCAGGCCGACCGCTACGGCACCCCTGTTGCCCAGGCGCTGCGCGTGCTGGCGCAGGAAAGCCGCGACGAACGCATGAACGAGGCCGAGAAGAAGGCCGCCGCCCTGCCGCCGAAACTGACGGTGCCGATGATCCTGTTCTTCCTGCCGGTGCTGGTCGCCGTCATCCTCGGCCCGGCCGGCATCCAGGTGGCCGACAAGTTCTGATCCGCCCAGACATACGTTCTTTTCATCGCATCATCCACCCAACGCTGCGTATCGCCATGCCGCGTGGGGAAGATGCGGGCAGGAGATGTAAAGCGTGCGCGACGGATGGCAGGATGCAAGGCCAGATCTGATAATTGGCGACAAGCGGCAAAGCTGGTCTATATCAAGGAAGGCCAAGGTTCTCCGAGCCAGTTTGCAGCAACCGTAGCGCCCCCACCGAGGAGACGTTTCATGCCGCTTCAGCCGACCCTCAAGACCGAAGTGCTTTCACCGCACGACCTCAGCCTGATCGACCGCTACTGGCGCGCCGCCAACTATCTCTCCGTCGGGCAGATCTACCTGCTGGACAATCCGCTTCTCAAGACGCCGCTTGCCGCCGAACAGGTCAAGCCGCGTCTGCTCGGCCACTGGGGCACGACGCCCGGGCTCAATTTCATCTATGCCCACCTCAACCGCATCATCAAGGCGCGTGACGCCGACGTCATCTATATCTGCGGGCCGGGCCATGGCGGGCCGGGCATGGTGGCCAACACCTATCTCGAGGGCAGCTACAGCGAGATCTACCCGGAGATCGGCGAAGACGAGGAGGGTATGCGCCGCCTCTTCATGCAGTTTTCCTTTCCCGGCGGCATTCCGAGCCATGTGGCGGCGGAGACGCCGGGGTCGATCCATGAGGGCGGCGAACTCGGTTACGCCCTGGTGCATGCCTATGGCGCCGCTTTCGACAATCCCGGCCTGGTGGTCGCCTGCGTCGTGGGCGACGGCGAAGCGGAAACCGGGCCGCTGGCCGCTGCCTGGCATTCCAACAAGTTCCTCAATCCCGCCCATGACGGCGCCGTCCTGCCGATCCTGCACCTCAACGGCTACAAGATCGCCAATCCGACCGTTTTGGCGCGACTGCCGGACGAGGAACTGCAGCAGCTCTTCAGCGGCTACGGCTACGAGCCGATCTTCGTCGAGGGCAGCGACCCGGCGGACATGCACCAGCAAATGGCCGCGGCCTTCGATTATGCCTTCGACCATATCGCCGCGATCCAGGCGATCGCCCGCTCGCAAGGCGATGCGGTGACGCGGCCGCGCTGGCCGATGATCGTCCTGCGCAGCCCGAAAGGCTGGACCGGCCCGAAGGAGGTGGACGGCAAGAAGGTCGAGGGGTTCTGGCGCTCGCACCAGGTGCCCGTCGCCGAATGCCGCAAGGATGCCGGCCACCGCCAGATCCTCGAGGACTGGATGCGCAGCTACAGGCCGGAAGAGCTGTTCGACGAAAAGGGCGCGCTGATCGCCGAACTCAAGGCGCTGGCGCCGCGCGGCAGCCGGCGCATGGGCGCCAATCCGCATGCCAATGGCGGCCAGCTTCGCCGCGAGCTGAAACTGCCCGATATCCGCGACCACGCCGTCAAGGTGGGAAGGCGCGGCGGCGAGATGGTGCAGTCGACCAAGGTGCTCGGCGGTTACCTGCGCGATGCGCTGACGCTCAACGAGGCGTCGGCGAATTTCCGCATCTTCGGCCCCGACGAAACCGAATCGAACCGGCTGGGCGACGTCTTCGCCGTCACCGACCGGGTGTGGATGGCCGATCTGGAGCCCTATGACGAACATCTGGCCCGCCGCGGCCGGGTCATGGAGGTGCTGAGCGAGCACCTGTGCCAGGGCTGGCTGGAAGGATACCTGCTCACCGGCCGCCACGGGCTGTTTTCGTGCTACGAGGCCTTCATCCACATCGTCGATTCGATGTTCAACCAGCATGCCAAGTGGCTGAAAGTCTCGCGCGGGCTGCAATGGCGCCGGCCGGTCTCCTCGCTCAACTACCTGCTGACCTCGCATGTCTGGCGGCAGGACCATAACGGTTTCAGCCACCAGGATCCCGGCTTCGTCGATCTCGTCGCCAACAAGACCGCCGACGTGGTGCGCATCTACCTGCCGCCGGACGCCAACACGCTGCTCTGGGCCGGCGATCATTGCCTGAAGACCTATGACCGCATCAATGTCATCGTCGCCGGCAAGCAGCCGGAGCCGCAATGGCTGTCGATGGACGAGGCGATCCGCCATTGCGAGGACGGCGCCGGCATCTGGCACTGGGCGGGCACCGAGGAACCGGGTTTCGAACCCGACGTGGTAATGGCCTGCGCCGGCGACGTGCCGACCATGGAAACGCTCGCGGCCGTCGATCTCCTGCGCCAGGCCTTGCCGGACCTGCGCATCCGCGTCGTCAACGTCGTCGACCTGATGACGCTGCAATCACCGGACCAGCATCCGCACGGCCTGCCGGATGCGCTGTTCAACCAGCTGTTCACCCGCGACCGGCCGGTGATCTTCGCCTATCACGGTTATCCCTACCTGATCCACCGGCTGACCTACAAACGGACCAACCACGACAACATGCACGTGCACGGTTTCATCGACGAGGGCACGACCACGACGCCCTTCGACATGGCTGTTTTGAACAAGATCGACCGCTACCACCTGGCGCTCGCCGCCATCGAACGGGTGCCGGGCCTGGCGGCACGGGCGAAAGACACCGTCGACCGGCTGACCGCCAAGCTCGGCGAGCACAAACGGTATGTCTGCAAGCACGGCGAGGACATGCCGGAAATCCAGAACTGGGTGTGGCCTTACGACAAGGGGTAGGCGCAATCCCGCGGGCGGCCGTCTTTTCCGTACACCGGCCGCCCTGCGTCGTCGGGGCGATTTAACCTTTCGCATCTGGGGATGAAGCGTCAAAACGCGCATCCTCTCTTGCAGCCGCGGCGTTTTCCGTGAAAGAAACATGACATCGCGCAACAGCCCGGAAGGTGGATTTTCATGGACGGCGTTACAGTCATCGATCACCCGCTGGTGCAGCACAAGCTGACCATCATGCGCCGCAAGGAAACCTCGACAGCCAGTTTTCGCCGGCTGCTCAGGGAAATCTCGACCCTGCTCTGCTACGAGGTCACCCGCGATCTCGAACTCACCATGGAGACGATCGAGACGCCGATGACGACGATGCAGTCGCCGTTGCTCGAAGGCAAGAAGCTGGTGTTCGCCTCGATCCTGCGTGCCGGCAACGGCCTGCTGGAAGGCATGCTGGAGCTTGTTCCCTCCGCCCGCGTCTCGCATATCGGCGTCTACCGCGACCACGAAACGCTGCAGCCGGTGGAATATTACTTCAAGGCGCCGGAGGATATTTCCGAGCGGCTGATCATCGTCGTCGACCCGATGCTGGCGACCGGCAATTCCTCGATTGCCGCCATGGAAAAACTGAAGGAACGTGGCGCCAAGAACATCCGCTTCCTCTGCCTGCTCGCCGCTCCGGAAGGCATCACCAATTTCCGCGCCGTCCATCCCGACATCCCGATCTTCACCGCCTCGATCGACAGCCACCTGAACGAGAAGGGATACATCGTCCCCGGCCTCGGCGATGCCGGCGACCGCATGTACGGCACGAAGTAAGCCCATCTTAACCATTGATGGAAAATCCGGCCCGGACGCCCTGCGCTCCGGGCCTTTTCCTGCGCAATTTAGCGGCATCGAAAGGCGTTTGCGGCTACGGATTTCCGATTGTCCCTTGCATCCAGGAACCCCGCCCCGTGCTGACCCGCGTGATCGTCATCGCCGCCATTGCCGCCGCTGCCGCGACGCAGGTGCCCTCGCTGCTGCATGCGCCGCCAGGTGACGCGGAAACGCCAGTTGCAAACGTGGTGACACAGGAGGCGCAACCGGTGGCGCTGACGCCAGCGGCAAGCGGTACGGTGCAACTGCAGGCCGACGAGCGCGGCCATTATGCCGGCACCTTCCGGGTCAACGGCAAGAGCATCGACGGGCTGATCGATACCGGCGCCACCTATGTCGCCATCAACGAAAGCACCGCCCGGCGCCTTGGCTTCTCCGGCAACAGCCTCGATTTCAGATATGCGGTCAACACCGCCAACGGCCAGACCAGGGCCGCCCACATCAGCCTTGACCGCATGGAGATCGGCACGATCCGCGTTCGCGACGTCGAGGCTTTCGTTTTGCGCGACAATGCGCTGTCGGGCACGCTGGTCGGCATGAGCTTTCTCAAGAAGCTCGATTCCTACCGCGTGGAGGGCGGTATCCTGCAGCTGAAACAGTGAAGCTGCGGCTCGGTATCCCAAGCCCTTCCGGCCTGCGGACGATCACGGCGGGAGAAGCGCAAAGGCCGCAACGGTTTTGCGAAAACGGCATGTGGAAACACGGAGCGACAGCGTGAGAGAGACCCGGAAAGATCGCGACGCGCGTCAGGTGGACTTATCCACCCGCTTGACGATCACCGGCGGCAGGTCCGACGGCGTGTCCGATAGACGGTAGTTGCCGGCAAGGTCCCGCGCCGCCTTCTCGCCGGTCAGCGGCTGGCGCCCGCACCCGCGTGATGCGGCCTACTCAGCCATCGGCAATTTCAGCAACGCCTGACGGTCGATCTTGCCGGTTCCGGTTTTCGGCAGATCGGCGAGGAAAGTGACGATGCGCGGATATTTGTAAGGCAGCAGCGTCGTCTTGACGTGATCCTGCAACCGGCGCGTCGCCGTCCCGGCATCGAAATTCGCATCGTTCATGCTGACGAAGGCGCGCAACGTCATGCGCCGGTCGGCCATCTCGATCGCCATCACCGCGCATTCGCGCACGGCCGGATGATCGGCGAGGCAGCGCTCGACCTCCAGCGGGTAGACCCACTGGCCCGACACCTTGACGAGATCGTCGGCACGGCCGCGGAAGAAATA